>OBYF01000002.1_pt1 | contig 352650 bp, 292 predicted proteins | sample 1495471 | NCBI WGS metagenome assembly OBYF01 (sample SAMEA2580185, study PRJEB22360) | human gut metagenome | biome: human gut; feature: human-associated habitat; material: faeces | place: Denmark | collected 2008/2010
CCCAAATATAGGAAATTTGGGATATCACAGATTAATATTCTAATTTTCAATATGTTACCAGAAACAAAAAGTTCTACTGTAAAACTATAGTAAAACCAAGGCCACAAAAACATATCCTAAAAAGGTGTCGTATGCAAATATGGCAAGAAAAAACGGAAAGACAAAATCAACGATTAAAATAGGAACAAAGATATTGCCCTCCCCAATACAGCGAAGGGTATAACCCACTGAAGGACCTTCTCGAAACGCTCTAAACGTTCCACTGAAGAACCCTCAACATAAGGCAGAAGTCGCAGTATAATGCGAAGTCTGCCTTTTCAAGCAATATGTCTATCCTATCTTTCATATCATCGCCTTATCATAAGGTCCCCGACAACATTTGCAAGAACATTCGAACCGAACCCACGCAGCCCATCAAGCTTTCCAACCATCCGAATCAGCATGTCTATCTTTCTTTCAAGTTCACAAAGGCGAGTTATCGTACATCCGGTGCTTAAAGTATCTCCTGATACGAAACCCCTCGTCTTCATCCTCCAGATTCTCCACCGCCTTTCTATAACAAGATAGGGCCATCTTATCGGCCGGCACTTCCTGGGGTGTCTTATACCCCATATCCTCGGATATACTTTTCGCATGGTCGGAATAAATCATGTTGGCTGTAACCCACAAGGCATAACTATTGTAATGCGGCTTGTCCTCCACTTGTCCCCCAAGACTTTTTACGGCATTGCAGAACATCTCATATCCCCAATGGAAACCTTTCGTGCCATCTTGATTGACAGTCCTCTTGTTGATATTCCCGGCCTCTCTCTCTGACAAGTAGTTATCCCAGCATACTGCTTCCAGATGGGAAAGCCACGTCTCGGCCATATCCGGATGCGCCACCGCTATCTCACGGAACATATATTTTTCGGCCTCGCCAAAAATCTTCATGTTTTTGGGATTCTTGCTGTCGGACATCTTTTCATAAAGGAGGTTATAGCGCTCTATCATTTCATCTTTTGTCTTCATAATAATGCTTTTTAAGGGGAGGACAGTGCCTCCCCGATTTATAATTTTGCTCTCTTCCTTTTTACGGACTGCAATCCACGGACGTTATAATCCGTCGACACGGCTTCGTCAGGCAGGAAAGGTGGCTGTAATAGTCAATGGAGTTGCAAGGCTTACACCGAATGCCCGGTTGCAGCACTTCACGTTTTCCGGAGTGACACTTGTCACGAGAGGAGCAAGAGTTATCGTAGGAACCGCACCGGCAGCACCGATAAACGCCACCTTAAACTGCTCCACCCATTGTTTGGTTACGGAACGGCATGACCCCTTTGGGGTGTAAGACACAAGCACTGCGGCGTTAATTGTAACAATAGTCTGCGTGTTCACTGTCTGCTGCTCGGCTACAGTGAAATTGACAACGCCAGTAGGCTGTACGCCATTATTGGCACAATAAGCCTGGCACAAATTCTCCACTACATTTGCCAGATATTGCTGGCTGGTAGCAGCGATTGCAATTGGAGTTAATTGAATCATAATCTTTTTCTTTTTATATTATTTTTCTTCCGCATCCTCACCTTGCGGAGTAGGTTCCTCTGTCAAGACCTCATAAGAATTTGCCGACACATTTATTGGAAGATTGTACTGCAAAAGCATCTTCAATTCCTCCAAATCGTCTTTCTCGAATTCCACCTTTCCCTCAAACAGCGAGAGGCTCCCGACCTTTATAGCGTCATCTACCACTTTATGGGCAAGTTCCGGTATAGCGGAATCCGGTATCCCCTGCAAATATCTTGCAAGCATAGGCTCCACCAGAAAAGAAGACAACCCGTCCATTAATGGCGCTATCTCCTTAGATAGACTCCACATCGGACTTACCCAACCGGTAGAGCGCAACTTGGCATCAATGTTTGCGATGAACGGGAGCTGCCCCAATCTACTGCCAAGCAATCCCTGTATAGCAGGCTGCGCCCATTTGTTGAGCACAGCCGCCAATTTTTGAGCATTAGAAAACATAGGCTACGGATTAACCGTTACATCCACAGCATCCAGTATCACAAACTTTACGCTGCGGAACAACAAGTTCGCTCAATGCCGCCAATTCCGCAATCTGCTGCTTCATGCAACCCAGTGTGGCGGTGTTGGTGCCATTGTAAACAGCCTGGTTCAAGTTGATTTCACCTTGAGCCTCCTTGTTTCTGTTGATAATCGTCAAAAGGCGGTCATAAACATCAGCAAGTTTCTGGTCCGTGTAGGTGTTGGACTTCAACAATGCGATTTCCGAATCCTTTGCTGCAAGCTTATCCATCATGCCAGCCTCATAACGGCTTACGGGCTTGTCCTCCGAGGTAATAACCTCAACCGGGCCTACATATCCTCCGTTTCTTGCATTGCCACAACCGCCCAAAATGTTTCCTGCGTTTAACCCCAAGAAAGACGCAATACCTGCAGAAGCTCCTACAGTGTTGTAGTTTCCCTGTCCTTGTCCGGTGACGTTGTACTCCTCACCGCTCATTCCTTTAATTCTCATAACTTATAAATTTATAATTTCAAGGCAATCCGATTGGACTGCATCACAAAGGACGGGATAAGTGTCTTGTTAATCAAATAGTCGTTTGTAAGTCTCTTGTAAGTCTTTTGTTTATTTCTTGTAGGAACAAATCCACGCTCATCTTCTGCTTCCTGCGAAGGAATCCATTCTTCAAAGAGTTTATGCGCTGCTGGCTCATACGCGAATATCTTCCTATCATCTTTTCGGTAAATCCGGCCCTTATCAGCCAATCCACGAGAATAGCGCGTGCATCCACATATATTTCCTCATGCGACGTCAAGAACTTGTCGTAATCCAGTTCTACGACTTCACAAACAACCTTCTCCGCGCTCTCATAAATTCTCTTCAATTCCTTCATACTCATAATATATAGGGTTTATAAAAACAAAACATCACGAAAACCGTTTATAGACTTATGAAAGCCCTTAAACAGTCCTCGTGATGTTTGCCCGTTCGGATTGGTAGTCAGGTACGGGTTGGGCTTTCTTTTCCGCTCTAAGCCCCGAAAGAGCGCATCTGTACGATAAGTTTTCCTATGGGCGCTTCTACTCGCCCGGATGATAACGCTAAGTCATGTCAGCCTCCTTTCTTCAACTTATAAACCATTTTTCCAAAAACTATCAGTAGCACCACTATTATGGTGGCAATAGCGAAACCTCCCACTTCCTGCTTGAAGGACTGCCATCGGGTCAACTCCTTCTCAACCGGATAAGGTATCTGGACGCTGTCTGTCTTCTCTATATAGAGAGTGTCATGCTTGACTTTATCCACAAATAGGTATTTATACCTGAATTGATAGACAGTATCTCCCTTGTCAATTACATATACGCTGTCACGCATATATATGCTGTCACGCCGGTAAACGGTATTATACACGCTGTCCGTACGCACCGTCTCCACCGGGACATACTTTATGCTCTCGCATGAGGAAAGCAATATACTCCACAGCATAGCGGACAAGCCGACGGCAAGCCAGAAAGAAAGCCTTCTGAACTCCGACAAACGCATATGTTCAATGAACCTTTTCATGACTCAAACTTTAAATCGTTAATCCGATTCATCCATCCCCGTTTGAACTTGTTGTTTGCCGGGCGTTTCCTGCATATATCCTCGATGAAGTCGAACCGGGCAATCTTAATCATGTCGAACAACTCACGAGGGTTTCTGGCATTCACTGCCGCAATGGTCTTGGGGCCTACTATTCCATCCACGGTCACACCAAGCAATCTTTGGGGAATTTTGACGCCATGCGCACCGGATGCCCACACCCAATCAACAAGGATATTCGCCACGGACTGGCTTGTTATCAAATCTGCCTTCCATCTGTCCCAGTACATAGTTTTCAAAATTTCCGTCCATTCCTCTTTAGTGAGATTTTTCAATCTTTCAATTGTAGGCTTGGGGTATCCTTTCTTTCGGCAATATGCCTCATAGGTTCCAATAGTCACGCCCATGTTCGTAGCACCGCCCAAATCGTCGGGGTCATTCACGAAACCGCCCTCCCATTTGAGAATGAACGGTGCAAGTTTATTCACATCAGCCATTTTTGTTTTCCTCCTTTACCTTTTCATTGTCAAACAATACCTGAGCCATGATTTTGGCAATATCATCCTTGTTCTCGATGATTACACTCATCGTCTTCTCAGCTTTCCGCAGCTCCGCTTTCTCCCATGACTTCTCCCTTACCGACACGAACTCACAGAAGATACAGTAGCCAGTCCACAGCATCGAGAAGACCGGGAAAGGGATAACCACACAGCAGAGCAGGTCGATAAAGCACAATTCGATGAACGGGGTAAAATACTTCCTTGCTTTGGTGGCGGTCTTCTTATATCCCGTGGAAGTCCTCGCCTCTCCCCTCTGACGGGCTTTCAGCACTCCGGAAACCAAATCAACGAACATTGCACCGATAGTGGCCGCAATACACAAAGCAATCAGCACAATGTGAGTCATCATGTGCTCGTTGATAAAATTGTAAATCACATCTTTCATACTAATGTTTCAAATTATAAATTCATACGCTCTACAACTAACCAAAAAAGTGTCTGTCAAAAACGACAAAAGCCCCCGAGCCGGATGCAAAAAAACATCAGCTCAGAGGCTTTGATATATGTCGGACAAATACAAGTACATAGTTACGGTGCCGTACATCTTCATACGGGTACTGCAAATATACTAATATTCTGTCAAACACCATACTAATCCAAACTTTTTTCACATGCAAAGCTAACCTTATAAGGACAGATTAGGAAGCTTTCAATGGACGCAGAACGAACCTTTTACAAAAGGTTCGTTTTTTCGGCAAAATCGCTATCTTTATAACAAAAAAATGATTTACGCATACATTAGGGTAAGCACAGACAAGCAGACAGTAGAAAACCAGCGGTTCGAGATAGAGAATTATTGCAGGAAAAGGCAGATAGATGTAGACCAATACATCGAGGAGACGATAAGCGGAATGAAGGATGTGGACAAGAGAAAGCTCGGGACACTGCTAAAGAAGATGAAGAAGGACGATACCCTTATAGCCTCGGAAATATCCAGATTAGGCAGACGGTTGCTGGAGGTTATGTCTATCCTTGACAATCTGATGAAGAAGAAAATCCGAGTAATAACCGTTAAGGAAGGCTTTGAACTTTGCGATAATCTACAGAGCCACGTCATAGCATTTGCATTCTCGTTGGCGAGTGAAATAGAACGCAGCCTTATCTCACAACGCACGAAAGAAGCACTTGCAAGAAAAAAATCGCTTGGAATGAAACTCGGAAGGAAAACCGGAGGGACAAACTCCCGGCACAAGCTCGACAGACACAAGGACCTTATACGCACTATGGTCGACTACGGATACAGCAAAGCAGCCATCTGCCGGAAAGTCAAGTGCCAGTACAGCACGCTTGACAAACATCTAGAAAGAGAAGGACTGATAGTTAGGAACTATACTCCACGCCCACGGAAACCTAAAGACATTACCACAGAAAAGAAAACCGTTCCCCAGAGAAGAAAGAAGCGAAAAGTCATCATTAAGAAACGAATCCAAACCGACCGAGCGCCACACGTTGAATACCAAGCAGCCGCTTACCAATATCGCCACCGATTGATGGAGGCAGACACAATTAGAGAGAAGGGTATTATTGTTGATGTAGACAAGCCTGCCATACTTGAAGAGAGCAGAGAGAAGCTCAAAGCTATTCGACACCATCATCATTTGCTTTTTCCGCACGAAAAGGAAATATTGAAATTCTTGAGGCAAGGGAAAAGCAAGGTCTTTATCTCCCGATACTTTAATTGTAATATAAAAACACTGGATGCGCACTTGAAGAGAATGGGGGGTGGAAGTGGTGTATAGGTGATGCCCCTTAAATGTGCAATATTATGGCAGGTGATGATATTAAAATGAACAGCTTTGCTCAAGCTACGGATGCAGCATACATATATGCGGAGGCAGCGAATGGTTCGCAGGTAAAGATTAAGAAAAGCGATTTGCTTTCCTCTGTTCTAAGTGGAAATTTAAACTATCCGAATGGAGATATTAATGAATTAAAAAACAATGGGATATATTATGTCGGTAGTAACCCTACTGCTAAAGATGTAGGGATAACGTTTCTGGGAGTATTTGCCGCACCGCCATCAGTTATGCAAATAGGATATGATAGCAATTATGAAGAAGACTCTGCTGCTATTGCTTTGAAAGTACGATTTGTATTGAGGGGGAATGATGCTTCTTATTCTACCTGGTCTAAATGGAGGTCAATTTCACTTACCTAATTTGGTGGTATAATTTGCCTCTTTCATTTCTTATCCAATCTTCTGCCCCTTAAATATATTAAGTATGGCAGAGAAGCAGGATATTAGAGAAGAGCAAATGACTGTAACCAACAGTGTGGATTATCTGCGAGGCTTGAAAGGAAATAACAGCGTGTTGATTAGCGTATTAAATGCTATATCGAATAAGGCAATTGTTAATAAAGGACATGTTAAGACTGACGTCCTTAATATCGTCGGGAATTATGTTGCATATTCAACATCAGATATTGATGGCAGTGGAATAGATGGTTGTCTTATCTCGATAAATCCGACCGGGCTTGAAGGTGCACAGATTAAAGTTGCATATAATATGAGCATAATTAAAGTTAGAGCTGCCTATAATGTCGATGGAGCAGCGAAATGGTCAGATTGGAAGTCAATAACTATTACTTGAGCTAACTATTTATTTCCTCCTTTCGCTTTTCTGCCATACTCTTTGCCCGTTAAATGTGCATAGTATGGCAGATGATATTAAGGAAAATGCAATGAGTGGCGGTACTCCGAAACGGTTGCGTGGGTTGGATGCAAATGGTAATAGTATTAGTCCGACATTGACAGAGGTGGCAAAAGCATTACCAAAACGAGATGAGTTCAATATCGAGATTGAAGCTGGAGAGATTTATTCCTTAAATGTAGGTTCATACAATACCCTATTTGTTTACTATACGTCAAGTGCAGGCGTTGGATGTATGGTTTTATTAGGATGGATTTCTACTTATATTATAGGGGATGATAGGTTCTCGAACATTGATAACGCTAATAAAATCTGTATTTATAATACCGGACTTGGTAAATATGCCATCAAAAACGGACTGTCCTCCTCAATCATATTGAAAATTAATGTTGTATAAATTCTTTCTTTAAATAGTTATTTCTTGCCATATCTTCTTCTGCCGTATCCTTTGCCCCTTAAATGTAAGATTATGGCAGAGAAGCAAGATATAGCGATGAACCAGTTCCAAGTGGTGACAGATGTAGAATACATCTATGGAGAAACAGCGAATGGCAGCCAGGGGAAGATTAAGAAGAGTGATTTATTCACAAGAGTTTTTGCATATAAAGGACTTCTGAGAGAAGATAAAGACCTTAATACTATTTCGGAAAATGGAATATATTATTCTGCTAATGCGTTGAATTCGCCAGAAAGAGTAACTGGGTTATTGTTGCATTACATGGAAACAGATATGGCTTCCCAAATTCTAATAAATTCACGAACTGGGGAGTTATATACTCGTTCACAAGTATATAATACGGGAAATTGGGACAAGTGGACCGAATGGAAGTCAATAACTCTTACCTAATCTGATAATAGTATTTATTACCCGTTCTGACCGATATGGCCGGAACGGGCATAACCAGAAGAAAATCCACATGGCTTGCAGAACCACTATCAGAAGATACCAATCCTTTTTAAAACGATGGATATTTCAGTGCTTCTGTTGTTTTTGATAAAAAAGCTACCATTTATCGTTTTTCGACCGAAAACAACACCTTTAGTCCCATCTGTATAATCACAGTAAGAATTTGAACCTGCATCTGACACAAAACCTTTTGAATAGGCACCAAAAGCAAATATAGCAGTTGCTGCATTGTTGGGGGATGCAAGCAAATACATACCGTACCCCAAGTCGCCAAGGTCTTTTTCTTCACCTGCTGCCAGCGTAAGGTCAAAGATGTATATTTCCATTGCATTCATTACCTCTTTCAATGTCGGTGATATACTGTTGCCGTTTGCCGCCAGTCCACGCAGCCGTGCCGGAGTTCCACCACTCATCGTATTTTCTCTAATATCTTGCTTCTCTGCCATAATCTCACACATTTAAGGGGCATCCGCTTTAAAAACATGATACCCTAATTTAACATTTTAATAATTAACTCGTTTTTGTTTAAATAAATTCCCGAATTAACGGCATCGGGAAAGCCGAAAAAGAACAAGTTTCCTTGTTATAGAACAGTGCCTTCAGAAGATTCCTCGACCACTTCCACAAAACCACCGGACACCAGGTCGGCAAGGTCAAAAGACATTCCCATACCGCTGTCACGGATGCACAAGTAAAGCACATCCTTGTCTGTGTAATACTTGCCGTTAAATAGCTCCATTCCCTGCTTCCAGGCTATCGGGTCTTCCTTTGTGCCGGAGGCTTCAATCTGGACAACCTTGTAGAGGGATTCCGTACCCACACCCGGCACCCACTGGCTGGCAAATTCATGCTCTTGAATTACCTCATACAAAGTGTCTTCGTAGGAGAACATGAATCCGACTGGCTCAGTCTTGCCAATTAATTCATCCCATTTTGGAAAATACTCCTTATGCTTAAGGCTCACCTCAACCGTCAGACCTGCGGTGTTGATGTTCTCCTTAATAATCTCATGTAGCGTGTCCACCTTGTCCAGATACTCATCCGACAAGTCAGACGGGTCCAATATCGTTCCGGCATTGAGCATGCGTTCCTTCTCGGCTTCGGATACCTGGCGATATTTGGAAGCCTCCGAAACGTCGCTGATATACGCGGTATTCCCGAACACCCTTTCATCTATGGGCACATCCGCACTTTGTGTAAGGTAGTGCCCTCCGTCTGCCTGCAAAATCATTGTTGTTCCTCCTTTCTTGTTTCATTATCATTTGTACTCTCCTTAACATTCATGTCGAACGAATCAAGCAGTGAAAGATTGCCGAAGTTTTCCGCAAATTGCTTCATCAAGGTAATCTCCTCGTCAGAATACTCCGTCGCCCCTTCCGACTTGTAAATCTTCATCGCCAGCGCATGGCAAGCCACACCACTACCGTTCAAGTAGATGATATTGGCAAAGCCTTCCCTGCAATCCTGCACAATCACTTCCTTATGATTGATGGAAGTGTAAATCTCAAATCTTTCAAAATTAATTTTATTCATAATCAATTATCTATTTGGATATGAATTAGTTACTTGCCCGTTAACAGAGAAAACTAACCCGATAGGTCCCAATGTAAAGCTTAGTGCGTCGGTTCCAACCGTTGAATAACCATTCACGGATGTACCTGACATATCAAGTCTCCCGACCTCTTTACTTCCAGAATACCTTCTGAGCATTAATCGAGGGTAATAATTAGTAACCCCTCCGATAGATTCGGTAATGAAAGAAATATTCCCTACTTCATTATTATCTTGGTTATACATCTTGATGCTGTTGGATCTTGGGTCCAGTTCAATGCGAGTGCCATTCAACGAAGTGGAAATCTTACCGACCAATTCCACATCCCCATTCTCCTTTATCTTGAATGACCCATTGGGAGAGGAGACATTTCTGAACGTGCCGCTTGTAGCATTTATATCGCCATGAACCTCCGCATTCATGCAGATAACCTTTCCGCTCTCCAATACCCGGAACGGAGCGTTGTCCGGCGTCGCGGAACCAGCCCAGATACGCACCTTGCTCCCCGCTATGGAACCGGAAAGACCTGCTGTCACGGTACCGTCATCCTTCTTGATAAGCAGCTGGTTTCCCTGCATGAAGTCAATACTCGCGTTCTTTGCAATAATGAGGGACGTGTAGATAGGACCTACACCGCTTAACTTGGTCCATGTGGACGATGACACTCCCGGCTTGTTGCTTTCCGAGCTTGTATGGGTAGTGTTGCATTTGTAGACATCCCATCCGTCGATTGCGGCATTGTTCCTTATCATCGCAATATCCACATAACGGGTGCCGCTTGTCAGAGCTTCGTCGTTGCGGTATGTCACGCCCACAGCCCATTCGGAATGCCTTATGATGCAGCCTTGGATGCCCTGCTCTCCTTTTTCCCCAGGCTTGCCATCAGCTCCGGGTTTCCCGTCAGCACCAGGTTTTCCGTCTTCACCCTTTGAAGCAAGTAAATCATACTCCGCGGAATTCATCTCGCCGGAAAGTATGTACCCGTATGTCTTGCCACCGTCCTGGGTCTGCTTGATTCGCTGACCGGAACTTGTTGTAACAGTCCACAGTGGAGGATTGGTCGTCTCCTTCTTGGCTATGTATGAAGAGCCGCCCATGGTAACTACACCCTGCTTCGGCACGATAAGCCCGGTATACCATCTGCCCATAGCGGTTATGCTATCCCCCTTCTCTCCGGTAACGCATATACCCGGTGTCTCGGAAGTCGTGTTGTCCGTATAGGTGATGATGCTTTTCGTCCAGATGTACTTGCCGTTCTCCCACGTAGGACGGGTAGTGCTCCAGCTTCCTCCGGTGAGGGTTGTGGCAGACGTTGACATGTAGTAGTATTCCGTTATGGTCTTGACACCCTTTCCGGTAGCGCCAGCCCCACCGGTTATGCATACCGGGGAAGTCTCCTCCACGGAATCGTCCGAATACGTGGTGACGGTCTTGCTCCATATATACTTGCCGTTCTCCCATGCCGGGGCATCAGTCTGCCAGCCGGTTGTCGGAGCGGTGGTGTTGCTTGTGGATATTGCATAAAGCACATCCACATACTTCACTCCCTTGCCGTCAAACCCGTATTTGGCCCAGAGGGCAGGAGTGCTGAAATTACCCCATACACCGTTCTTCTTCTCCCTCTCGCTCACCCATTCAAAAGGCAGGGATTCGGAAACGCCAATGGGGTCATCATGCCAGCCGGAAGGGATATAATCATCCGTCTGTGAGGTTGCCGGGGTGGAGGGGCGGTTTTCCTCCGTGGTATGGATAAACACTCTTTCGTAATCGGTACCGTCGCTTCCGTCCTTTCCGCTCTGGACAAGCAGGTCGTATTCCTCCGTATTTGATTCACCGGACAGAATATAACCGTAAGTCCTTCCTCCGTCCTGCGTCTGGGTAATGCGCCTGCCGTCTCTGGTCGTAGTAGTCCATAACGGTGGGTTGGCGGTCTCCTTCTTCGCGCAGAAGGTGCTTCCTCCCATCGTGACGATTCCTAGTTTGGGAACGATAAGCCCGGTATGCCATCTGCCGAGCGAAGACACGCTCTGTCCGTCCTTGCCGTCCGTAACAAGAGGTATCGTCTCCACATCGACTTCTTTCCCGTCCACGTAGAATATGAACTTGATGCTCTTCTGGAAGCTTGATACCGGTACTCCAGCATTGTTCCCGATTGAGACTTCCGAACCACCGTCAAGAGAATACTTCAAGTCGCCCGTCCCGGTCTCGGCCGTGCCTCCGGAAACCGAAGACTTCAACCGCGTACACGATACGGATGTTACATTGAGATTACCATTGGCATCCTTTATCACAGCAGACACGCTCGGGACAAGCCGGTACAGAACGGCATCGGCGCCACCCTTGACACCTGCCATAGTAAACGTGAGCTGCCCGGTGTAGGCTTTTCCGTTGTAGGTGGCGGTCAACGCGACGGGTATCGGGTTCCTGCCGTCCAGAGCCACGCCCTGCTTGACACTGAAAGTTATCTCTCCGGTGGAAACATCGTGCGTCTCGGTGACGTTGGCAGGGAGCGTGCAGGTTATGCCGGTAAGGGTCATCTTCTTGCTGCCGTAGCTCATCCATACAACCGTGCTTATCGACGTGTCCTGATAAACCTTGCCGTCATTGGTAAGGGCGACGTTATCCATCTCGTTTGTGAGGTCTGCGAACACTGCCGATTCTCCGGGGTCGCCCTTGGAGGCAATCTTCTGCCAGTCATTGTTCGTGCCCGGTTCGGCTGACGAACCGTTCTTGTTCATGCAGGCCCATGTGCTTCCGTCATGGGTCACGCTGTCGTAGTAGTCATACTTTCTGCCGGATTCCCAAGCGCCCTCATAGCTCAAGTCCTTGGCTGGGGTGCCGTTGGGCTTCAATCTCTCTATCGTGCCGGAGATGTACACATTCTTGCCGTAGAACGAATAACCGGAGAAATCCATGCCACCTATGGAAAGGCCTCTAAGGTCACCGGTCTGCATCATGACGTTAACCTCGGGGTCTATCACCCAAGTGTTGACGTGAGCCAGACGGCGTGTATAGTAACGGTTTTCGTAGGTGATAGCCTGGCGGTCCTCATCGGTGAAGTTGCCGTATCCGAAGAAGTTCATGCCCGGCATTGGGTGAACGGACGTGCCCACCTGAAGCTCATACTCGAACTTCATGATTCCTGCCTCGTTCTCCAGTATATTGGTCGGAGTAAAGTAGGATGTGGCGAAACCGGAATACTCTATGAAACCGTTCGCGCCAATCGTATCCTTGTCGGTGTTTCCCCCACCTATGTTATGGAATACGCCACGGCATATGTCGCTTACATGAAGCGTACCGTATTGGCCTTCCAGAAGGTCAAGGGTGGCGATACGGTTCTCTGCATCCACAGTCTTTATCGTTCCGTAGGCGAACGTGTTTGCCTTGTCTCCCGATATAACGTCTATGCAGTTGAAGGTTATTTTGGGAGTTATTATCTCCTCACGGTATACAGCCTTGTCCGTCTCGATGACAACCTTCCCGTTCTCGTCCAGATAGATGTCGCCGCCGCTTCCTCCGATAATGCCGGAAACGAAGTTCTTGCTTATCTGAATTCCCTTCTCCGCGGTGAGCTTGTCGCCAACTTCCAGCTTGAAGGGAGTGCGGTCGTTGGTGGTCTTGCTGAGGAAAAGCTTTTTCAACTCTTCATCGTGAGCCGCTATCTCAGCGATAACACGCAACGCACTCATTATATCCGTATCCGAGAACTCCCCTTCTTCCGTATCTTTGTTCAGGATTCTTGTAACCGGCATCCCATTTATTTTCAGCCCCTTCAGATAATCGACAATAGCCGTTACACTGCTGTCCTTCTTCCTATTAATAAACTCATCGTTAGCCCTTAGTGATGACAATACATTTGTGTCCGAAAAAGCAGTGGAGTCCCCGGTCTTTATAATATCAATCCCGACGCCTCCCCCCGGAGAAACCGAAACCGTTCCACCTCCACCGGATGGTGACGATGAAATAGGATAGTTGGCAGAGCGAGGCTTTGCCGGGGTTGTTCTTGATATTATTGGTATCTCCTTCATTTCTCAATCATTATACACTCAAACCGGTCAGAAGCATAATCAATGGAACCGCCGGCGTTGATAAATCTTTTACTAACCAAAAAATTGTCTGTCAAAATCGTCAGCGGAGATATTTCTTTACTATTTTTAACTATCTGGGTGAGCTTTATCCGAGTATCGCTATAATGGTTGATTATACGGGTTATCAGCAGTTCTTCAGGTCGCTTGTTCTTTCCAAGAATGGAATTATACATATTATCTGTGAGGTAATTACCATCAAGCAACACCTTGCTATAGCATGCCCCGTCATCATTGTATGAGCTTATTTTTAATTCTATCTCATCAAGTTCATTGATAAAACTTTCATTCAGGACATTCTCATAAACACGGTCAGAATCATCTGTATCCGTCATACCGTCTATCTTCTGGAAAACACATTTCAAATCCTTTAAAAAACAATTCACATATCCACTAAACAATTTCCCGATAAAACTCTTTATGACAAACTTTGGCTGTCCCCCAATCGAAAAGCCCAACGGCATGATATATCCGTCCAACCCGTCATAAGGCATACTCAATGTCTTGGTAGATTTTATACTAAGGAAACCGCCCGACACCGGTTCATGGAATGTTCCATCCTTGCCGTCATCAATATATACGTTGAATGTGGAATATCCGTTCGTGAAAGTGGTCCCATTCCAATATTTATCACCTATCGAGAACTCACAGACAAAATACGGGGGTGTGTGAAATCTGGGCAAATCATCCCCGAACGAATACATTTCATCTATAGGGACCAATGTCGGCAATTCGGCTTTTGAGGCCAGCACAAGCTGCACACTTCCTTGTATGGCAAACGCACCGTCTTTATATAACGCAGTAGGAAGAGGCCTTTCAAAAGTCAATATCGGGTTATCGGATTTTAAATTGTATTTCGTGTCATCCGGCCGTGCGCCTGATGGATAAAGCACCGTCCTTATCTGTATCAGGTCTTCGTAATTGTAGTTGGTAATATTTGGCTCCCACTTGTCTCCATTCTTTTCCATTTCATAATTGCATCTTTTTATCGGTATAGCCCCATACAAAAGTTCAACATCATCAAGAGACATATTCCTTATTGCATCTTCATTCACCGGATTCTGTGTTATTCCCGGTTCGTAATGGTACATTTTATATTCATTCGGCAAGAAATAAACCTTTCTGGAAACCTTATTGTCCTTCACGAATTCCCTTGCATACAACAATTTGTCTCCAAGACGGAAAAGTGTTTTAAAATCCTCCTCCGGGAATATCTTCCCCACCGGATAATTGTTGCACTTGACTGTCACCTTGTTGTAACCCGGAAGAATATCCAAGGAGTGACCGGAACCGGCAAATCCTATATCTTGCACTATCAGGCTGTTCACCCCCATCTCTTCCTTAGCCGCTAATGATAAATCGTACTTATTGTATGTTCCCTCATGGTCTATATCAACAAAATAAAGCTCTCCTTTCCAGTCTACACAAGTCCAATTCAAGAACTTGCAAATTTCCTCCAGCACTTCTTTTAGTTTCATGGGTTTACCGTCTTCGTCGAAAAAATCCTGCTCGCTGATGAGCATCTTTTCGAGAACATTCTCACCGGACACATACTGATTTGCACCGGACGCATACACATGAGGTATATATACTGAGGCGTAGTTACCCCCAGACTCCCCTATACAGCGTTTCAATAAGTACCATAATGAAACAAAGGATTTTTCCTCGCCCTTTATGGTGTAATCCAAGTATTCCAGCACCGACATGGCCGATATGCATTCCATCTCCAACGAGAACAAATCAGAAGAATAATCCTGAGTATAAAGTTCCGGCTTGATATATCCGCACCACTCTGCTACCCCATTTCTCTCCAACGTGACACGAAACTGCCTATAATCGGTAGAGAACAGTGTACGAAGATAATCACTACCAACAACCTCTATTGTGGCAGTGGAGAATCTCGAAGGAGTATATAAAAACTCTTCATTTGATATTTCCACAACAAACGGATTGGCTCCTGCCACTAATTCCGTGCTTTCTCCGTCATATCCTTCCTTTTCTATTTTAACAATATAAGACACCTCTTCCAACGAGGCGAACGGTATGGTATAAATCAGTCCGTAACTCATAATATCGGCTTTTTCCCTTGTGATTTCAATTCATTGTTTATCGCGAGAATGAGGTCCTTTGCCCGAACCCTGGTGGTCACTGTCGACGACAAGCTTTTCGTACCTCCAATATTACCGGAGTTTATCGCCTTGAAAAGGTTGGACTGCTGACGCTGGTTCAGAATCATTTCCCCGGAGTTTACACGGGCTAATATTTTGTCTCCTGAGGTCGGGCCACCTGTAATAATACCGCCTTGTGCGAATTTGGGAATAAGGGCGAAGGCTGCTATGGCTGCTGCGATTGCTCCACCGATAGCGATTATATTTGCAGGGAAAGGCAATTTGGCAGCACTGGCGCCGGCAGCACTGGCACCCTTTGCTGTATTGGCGGCAACCTCAGTTCCGGCATTCGTTACTTCCGTGGCGGTCGTGGCCGTATCAACAGCAGCTTCCGTTTCGGCATTCGCTACCTTTGTGGCGGTCGTGGCCGTATCAATGACCGCCTCCGCTTTCTTTGCCATACCCAATTTCTCGGTCAGTTCCGTAATGGTCTGTATGGTCTCTATAATGCTCATGAAAGCATCCACTGTATTTGTCATGGCATTCCATATTGCCATTATCTGTTCCCAAGCAGTAGCGTCAACGTCGTTCATAACATCACGCAAGTTTTCAAACGCACTTACTACACGGTCGGAAGAACTTGCCACATCCTTAATTCCGGAATACAAACCCTCGTTCAGCTCTTTCGTGAAATCCTTGACATCCTGCCTGACCTGCGCTATTTTCAATTTTTCTTCCAAATCCGGCACATTGGCCATGGCATTCGCCAGCTCATCGGATAATTCCTCTCCCAGCTCTTTCGCTCTTTCCTTATATGCTTCCGCTATCTCCTTGGCCTTATCCAACTCCTCCTGGGTTATCTCCAGCTCTGTCTTCTTGTAGTCAAATGTCGTATCTCTTGGCTTCACTTTGATAGGAGCGGCGAACGCCCGGGCATTAAACTGCATGGCCGCTATGAACCCGTCCGCACTGTCTCCTATACCTTTTATCCCGGCAGCAGTCTTAGCCGCCTCTATTGAAAGTGAAACGATGTTCTCGTTAAGCTGTTTCTGGGACAACACACCCTTTGCCTGCTGGTTCTGGGCTTCCTTGACTCTTTCGTTGTATTCCTTCTGCACCCTCTCGAACTCCACAAGGGCAGCATTCCTATCACGGTTGGATACGGCCTCATCCGCAGCGGTCTTCAATGCCCGGTAGTATTCACTTTCAAGGGTCTGCTTGTCCCTCGTACCCCTCGCCTGGGCATACATCTTTATATTCAACTCACCTAACGCCTTGTTGTATTCAGCCTGGGTAATCTTACCTATTCCCAATTCAGCGTTCAGTTCCTCCAATTCTCTGTAGTAGGATTCCTGCTGCTTTTGAAGGGTAGTCTTCTTCTTTGATTTGGAGCCGGACAAGTCATCAATAATTGTTGTCTGTGTATCACTTTTAACCACATATCCCACAGCATCCTCCAAACGTTTGTTCACATCCTCCAAGACCTTGGCGTTCTGTGCATATTCCCTTACTACAGCATCAATTTTAAGCACGTCCTTCCCCTCTCCGTGGAGAAAGTCTATCATCCTATTGTATTCTCCCTTGTCACTCTTCCGAAGACTGGCCAGGTTCTTTATACTTTCCATCCCTAATCCGGAAGGCTCTACAAGTCGGCGCTGCCCCTCCTCCATCTCCACTTTCTTTCGAGTGAGATAGTCAGCAGTAGCAGTGGCCTCCAATAATTTAATACGTTTGGCTATTATATCATTAATGTTCTGCTCCTTGGTTATCTGCTGACCGACAATGCCCTCTATGCGCTTTTGGTATTGTTCTTGTAACTTCTTGTTGTCCGCTGCCTTATTGTACAACCCTTGCAACACACGCAACTGAGCCACCTCAGCAGAAGTGGAGGACAATGCACCGGCAACTTCCTTTTTATAGTCAGCAAATATATTTTTAATGCGAACCGCTTCCTTGCGAGCCTCAACCAGATGGCTAACGAGAGCAGATATACCGGAAATTATGGCTATCGGCAAAAAAGACTTAAGCAAGCCCGTAATGGTGCGCCATAACTGTACAAACCCGATTTTTATTGATTTCAGAGACTTTGCCCATATATTTGAAGTCTGTACAGCGGCTGCGTTTTCCGAAGCAGTCTTCGCTATATCAATGGCTTTCTTTTCCGCTAACACCGCCTGATTCAAAGCCCTTTCAGCAGCCGCCAACTGTTTTTTTGAAGCCAGTCGCTTGTTGTTCTCTATAGTTTCATAATCGGTAAGTGTTTCCTGATAAGCCTTTTCCGCTGCAATCCTTGCTTCCGTTGCCTTCTTCATCTGCTCCTGAGCAACCGCATCCTTGCTTATGGTAGTATCTATAAGCTTCCAGAATTGGGCGAAGTATTTCGTGACAGACAAAAGCAACTTACCGCTGATAATTCCGATTATGAATGTGAATATCCCACTTATCTTACCTTTCAACGAGTCCAGTGCTCCGGCCAGCCAATCAACCAAAGACTTGTACTTTCCCTGGACATCCATGCTGTTCACAAGTTCTGTGAATATATTCTTGAGCCGATTGACGGATGTCTCCAGATTATTCGTATCCACATTGGGAATCATCTCATTCAAAGCGTCCGCAAACTTCGGAAGTACATCAGCACTCATAAGCTTGCCTTCCTTCAGCAGCTTATCGAGACCCGTAACCGAGGTGCCTGCGGCCTTTGCCATTGCCTGCAAAGCAATAGGCAGGCGTTCCCCCATCTGCAAACGAAGCTCCTCAGAACTAATCTTCCCCTTGCTCATCATCTGGGATAAAGCCAAGAATACCCCGTTGCTGTCCTCCGCACTCATACCGAAAGCTGTAACGGCACGGGAAACCGACTCGAATATTTTCCGCTGCTCCTCCATGGACATGTTGGAAACGGAGGCAGAAGCCGTGAACTTAGCGAAATTCCCGGTCAGAGCGTTAATCTCAAGACCGTACTTCTTTGCCATGTCAACCAGAAAGCGCTGGTTGTCCGCATACTGGGACATGCTCCCCGAAACGTTCTTTAATGCGGTAGATACCCGGTTAGTCTCACGGGCCACATCCACGAACCGAGAGACCAGATTGCTCAACCCTATACCACCGGCACCAAGCGCGGCAGCAAAGGTGACAACCTGCATCTGCATGGCCTTGAAACCGGCTTTCACCTGATTGGTTCCCTTCTTGAAGTTCTCGGTGAGAAGGTTTATCGCAATACTGAAACTTAATTTTCCTGCCATAATTTCTTTCCTTTCTTTAAAAATTCCTCAAATCTTTCCACTTCTGCATCATTTATCTCGGTTTCCTCCTTGGGTTTCTGTTCCCATGGGAAAGTGATAAGGTCCTTGGCCCCGTTCTCCATAGCCTTCGCGTCTATGTGCGGAAGTATTGTAAGATAAGTCCACAGCCGCGCATTCTCCATCTCGTCCTTCCTCTTGTTCTCATAGGCTTCTATATAAAGCGGCAGGTCCTGCAATTCCATCTCATTCAAGGCATAATGGGCATCAAGGCCGGACATGATGAGTGTAGCAACTATGTTTCCTATGGTTTCCGGTCTGTCATCATTGACTCCTCCACTTCCGGCATTCGTGCTGTGCCTAAACTGGGCCATGACAGATATAATCCTTCCCAAAGAGACAGACATTCCCTCCATAACCTTATCGTTTGCCAATACCGATTTAAAGACCTCATACTTATACGGTACCTCGAAACTGTCAATGGACATCGCATACAACAAGACCTCCATATCCTCCCGGTCTGAATAGTCCATCAATGAAAAGGACTTCCCGCGCATCTGTTCCCAACGAATGATAGCCTTTACCGTCAAACGGGTAAGCCCAATCTTTTTAATGGCTTTCTTTTCAATCGGCATGTTCTCTCTGTCATCTTCCCTTTCTTTGCAGATTTCAGCAAGGATGAAGCCAACAAGAATTATTATGGTTCCAAATAGAATTATTACCATAACTATAGCGGTAAAACGTTGGGGTATTTCTGGTAATACAACTTGGTCAATGCGGATTTAAGACTGTTGTAGTCCTTGATAAAGCCTAAATCTATCCACTGGGCTATCTGCAACTCCAGCTCATACAATTCGCGTATCTTGGATTCATCACCAATCTTATTACGCATTTCCGATTCATGCTTCCCATAGACTATAATATTAAGAGATTTAGCCAAATCCTTGACTTTTTGTTTGAATAAGCCATCTGGCAAAATGGAACCGACAGCCTTACACATAGATGGATATGCATCACCGGCAAGATTGCGGAATTTTATCATTTCATCATATACAAATTTGAGAACATCATATTTAAATGAAGGATTTATCCACATTGCAAAATCAATAAAAAGCAATGGATGCATCCATGTACCTGCATTATCACCCTTATTTGCCTTTGATTTATGATACGGGTAATTACCCCTATCATAATTTTCCCTTTCCATTATAGTGTAAATGAACTCTTTAGTAGAAGACAAACCGAAGTAGTCATTAACTTCTTTCTTCATGCCTTTTAATTGATTCCACTGCTTCAATAATTCTGTAGCATTGAAAAATGCGTCTTTTGTCCGTTGGGTTACCTTAAACTCACCCATCGGGCGTATCATTATCTGATTTGTTTTCATTGTATTATTTATCGTTATTACAAAAGGCGGCCATCATAGGACCGCCTTTTATTTTACAAACAAGTTAGATAGTGCCACACAGCAGACGAAAGACTTCCTCTTTATCCTCCCGTTGTCCCTTCCACCTGCTCCAGCGCACCAATACCTTTGAAAGACACACTGAGCTTGGCTATCTGACCGGCTTCCGAAGTCAAGGACTGGGAGGTTATCATGATACGGCCAGTGTAATTCTTCTTGGTCTTGTCGGGAGTGAACGTACCGCCATTGTTGTCCTGGTCAGCAACCGCAGCCTCCCCGAAAAAGAAGTCCAATACCTTACCGTCAATCTGGGCTTTCAGAAGAGTGTCGTAACTCAATGCACCCTCCTTACGGGTAATAAGCGCTTCGCTTGATACCGTATAACTCTTCTTCCCGGGCAATGAACCTGCCCATCCTCCCATCATCTTGTTGGAAATATCCACCTCTTCCGTTGTGATTTCCAATGTTGCCGTCGTGGCAAAAGCCAACGGTTCGTCAGATTCGGAACCGTCAGGCTTCGCGAACACGAATAACTCACCTCTGTAGATGTCCTTACTTGAATCTAATTTTACTGCCATAATTATCGCTGTTTAATTGAAAATTGTAATACCTGAATAAATTTCTTATCAATGAAGTCTTCCGTGGAGTCTTCAAGCTGTATACGCATATCCGGGTCCTTGAAGTCACCGGACAAAGTGTCATAAATCAAAGAGGCGAGACTGTTGCTTCTTACATAGGATTCGCTGACGGCAGTCAGATAAAGAACGGATACCTGGGTGGCTACACCCATCTTCGTATATTCCTGCTTCAACTCGTCACGCTGATATACAATAAAATCGCCAACCGTATCCTCCGGTGCCATTATCGGAAAAACCCTTTCCCCGACAAATCCTTTTATCTCCTCGTTCTGAAGGAGGAGAGACCGGATTTCAGCGGTTATCTTGAACATGTTCATTTTCTTTCAATTATTCGTTGTACGGCTGTTTCTATTCCCTTATATAGAGCCTGTATCGCTTTCCCCTTCTCGGTCTGCTCTGCGTCTGACCAAAAGCTGTTAGCCGGCATAACTCCGCGATATATTCCCTTACGCATCTTCTTTTTTCCGGTAGTATAACGTCTCTTGGTGCCCATGTCCACCAAATGGGCATGATTTCCTCCGGGGCGGTCAAACCCAGCCAATCCCCCGAGCTTTCTTCGCTTAATTCTCGTCGTAAAAGAATTCATCAAATGCCCGGTATGCCTTCCGTGAAAAAGAAGCCTACTGCGCAAGTTGTTTTTCCCCCTTGCGCGAAAAACATTCATCGCAGAACGAAGCCCACTTTTTACGGCCTTGTCCTTCTCGAAGTCTTCAAGCCCATTAATAAGGTACTGTATATTCTCCCGGTCTATAATCGAAACATCAATCATACATCCACCTTCCTCATCGTTATTGTCAACTCATTGCCGTTAGGTTCAAGCATCTTTATCTCCCAGGTACATCCGGCATACTCCACACGGCATCCGTACTTGATTTGAGGATACTTGCGCGTCTGCATGACAATCGTCTGGTTCACGAACTGCTCATAAGCGGTATCTTCCTTTGAAAACAGTGTCTGCTTCTTGCGTGAAGCCCGGCAACGGAACACTTCCCTATAGGACTTTTCCACAGAACCCATCTCGGAGACTGTCTCCACCGGTTCCTTGAACACAAGCGTATATTTCAGTAGTCCAGCCCTCATCCCGCATAGTTCCGATAAAGCGCCACAAGGTGCGAATAAGACAACGGCACTTCCGATGTCTGGGCGAAAGCCACCGGCTCGCGGTTGGCATAGAACTGCCCCACCATCAGAAGGATACACTGACGGAGAGGCGCTGGAATGTCCTTCCCGCCTTCCTCCACCAATGTATCCAGCTCCACGCAAATATCCTTCGACACAACTACCTCAGCCGCCTCGATGAGACCGGATATATACTCGTCATCATCCGTGAACTCCTGCTCTACATTGAGATGACGCTTGGCCAGTTGCAAATCGACGTATGCCATATTACTTCATGGATGCTATGCAGAACGACTCCTTACGGATAAAGCCCATATTCCAATATGAATTGGTAATAAGTCTCACTGTACCCTTCAATGCCTGGGTATACGGGTCAACCAACAACTCTATACCGCCCCATTGACCGATAAAGTAATCTGCCCAGTTACCGAATACAATACCGTATTCATCCGTGCCTTCTCCGATACCTTTCGGCAGATTATTTGTTCTGAGCGCACGGTATCCGTTCAACTGACCGTCCCCGTTGCCGGTAAAGATGAAACCGCCCGCACCGGAATCATCCTTTACCTTTGTCTTGGCCTTTCCGACAAGTGCCGGGTGCAGGATATAAGACAAGTTTCCGAACAAGGCATTCTGCACGTCGGCATTGGTCTCCATTGCTACAATCTGTGCCCAGGTCATGTCTCCCTTAATGGTAGAGTCAAGTGTGCCAAACATTCCGTCCGGCGTATTAGCCACGCTGGTTTCCTTGCTGAATGCTGTCTGTTCAATCTTCTGGGCGATGGCTACAGCTATAGCCTGGCGTATATACGCCTCAACGGAAGCATTCTCCTGAACAAGCAACTGCTTGGAGATGTCCACATAAGCGGTCAGACGCAAAGGCTTGAACAAGTCTCCCTTGCTGAACGCACCGGCTCCATCCTTGGCACTGGCGTTCTCAGCCTCCCAGAACACGTTGGCACCAGAGAATTCCGGCCAATAGATATTCCCCTGCAACCCGGTCATGAAACGGGCACCGGCACGGGACAGCACAAGAGCAGACTGTAAAGGCAGAAGCATCTCCTGCTGTTCCTCGTCAATGACAACTCCCGTTGCCGCTTCGGTGGCAGCAGTAAATGCCGCACGCCTCTCTACGTTTACGGGAACCACTATACCGCGTCTGTCTGCCATCTGAGCACCTGACGTATTGTGGTGTGTGGTAGCAGCCTCTATAACCTCTGCCTCAACATCGTTCTGCGGGTTTCCGTCAACCATGTTGGATATTGCACGACGCAATGAGAATCTGCCTCCCTTCGGCTGATGGGAACGGCCTTTCTGACGATTTTCGTCCTCCCTCTCCTCTATCTCAAGGTTAATCTCAGCCATACGGCACTGATTGGCGCCAAGTTGTTCATTCTCTTCAGCATTCAACTGCCGTTTCTCTCCCCTGGCCTTTTCAATGATGGCCTTTGAACGAGCAGAAATCTGGTTCTTCTCGTCCTTCAATTCTGTAATACTCTTTTCTTTCGACATAACTTTTAGATGTTTAATAATTTTTCAATATTGGAATAGTATTCATCCAAGTTCAGACTTTCCCTCGCCTCGATTTCCTTCTCTGCCTGCTCCTTTCCGCGCAAGCATACGGATGTCTTGCTATAGGCAGCGTTATACACCGGGGAAACGTCATAAATATTGCCAATCTTGCTGATGGTACGTTTCCAAGTGCCATCCGACCTTTTTTCCCAAGCATCCTTCTCCACATCAAAGCAGAAGGAACTCTGGTCTATCTCCCCACGACGCAAATTCTCGAGCAGCTCGTCACCCAAGGCTGTTTTCGGTGCCTCAAAACTGTATCTCAGACCTTTCTCGTCAACAGTCAGGGATAAAGAACCCTTGCCATACTTGCTGCGGGCCAATATACCGCGCTCCTGACCATGATTCAGGACGGCAAAAACATCGCTTTTTGCAATTACTCCGTCTGCCGCGCCCGGTTCGATGGTCTCCTGAAAGGATAGACCGTCAGAGGGCACGTTGAAGAGGAAGGCATATCCTTCGACGGTCCTTGTCTCATCCCCCTCTCCGGCTATCTTGAACTGAGAGGAGACGTTTCTGATTTCTTTTTCTTTTTCCATAAATCACGCTTTTACTCAGTAACCAAAAAATTGTCTGTCAAAACGGGGTTTTCTTCGTCCTTTCCAATATTTTTTTGCTGGTCGGGCTGATTTTTATTCGACAAAGCGGTGTCAAGGGTCTGCACATTGACCGGAACGAAGGCCTCATCGCCATTCTCCTTCCTTGGAAGATTGCTTTCCCGACGTATCTCATTGGGGGTCGCGCCTCCGATATAGAACATGTCTTTCCAATAGGCCGCCTGAGCCGCCTTATCCGTCCTAAGTATGGCAGAAGTGTCAAACTCGGCCATTATGCGACCACGCTCGGAAGGCAGGAACACCTTCCGGTTGATTTCCTGCTCTATCTTGGTGATTACAGCCAAAGCCGTATCGGTCAGATACTGCAATTGGGTAGCCTCAACAGTTGAATAGCTCGACTTGGACAAGTCGAACGCCTTGACCGGGGACACTGAGAAGAACCGGCATATGTCCGTCACATTGAACAGCCTGCTTTCAAGAAGCTGGCTGTCCTTGGGGGAAATCGTGACGGGCTGATACCTCATGTTACCCTCCAGAACCGCTATGCCGTTCGGATGGTTCTCCATCCGGTCATACCATACCTGGTATATCTCGTCCCGCTGTTCCTTGTTCAGCCTTTTCCCCTCCACGGACAAAATGCCCGAGACAGCTCCCCCGGACTCAAAGAAACCGGCGGCATGCTCCTCGCTGCTGGTGGCTATGTTAAGGGTCTGCCTTGCATGGGTAAGGGTGGAGACACCTATTATGCCATCATAAGAGAAGTTCAGCACATGAATCATGTCTTTCGGCTCGACAAGCTCCTTGAATCCGGTCACCTGATAGCGCTTGCGCATGATACCCCTTTTGTCGGTAATCCACTGGACAGACACCTGCGACGTCGGAATGTAAATCAACTGCTGCACATTCAGCTTACTGTCCCTCTCTATATAGGCATACCCGTTTCCGGTAAGAAGGACCGACACCATGAGCGTCTTGAAGAAGACAAACCTCGTCATATCCTCATTCGGCTCCAAATCCAACAGCACGTATGCCGGATGGCTCTTATGCTCCTTCTTGAATCCGTCACCGTCAAGCAGATATGTCTTCAACGGGAGGACAGCCACACTGTCCGATATGAGGTCCACACAACGATATACAGTAGAAAGGAGCATCGGCTTGCTCCGGCTGTACAATGCCGGATGGGGACCCGAATAATTCCAGGCAGGAACACGTGATATTTCCTGCTTGGAAGCCTTTCTTATTTCCCAATTTGTAAAAGGAATCTTTACTTTCATACATACACTTTTCCACTAACCAAAAAAGTGTCTGTCAAAATCGAAATTCTAATAGAATTCTCCGTAATGAGGAGAAACAAGATATACCCCCAATGCTTCCAGCATAGCTATCACTCCGTCTATCTTCTTTTCTTCAAACTGTTTAGACGGCTTGGTATTCCCGTTACGGTCACGGGCCATAACCACATTACGGAAGCAGTGACGGTTTATCACGTTATTGTCTATTACCGCCTTTCCGGACAAAATCAGACGCTCCATCTCCTTGGTCGGACGGTTGAAATTCCCGAGTACCTGGCTGAACGGCTCCATAGGCAACCCCTTCTCCTCGGCATTGATGGTGAACTGTGTGGCGTTCCATGTATCGTACGCTATCTTCTGGATATACACCTTGTCCCTTATGTCCATAATGTCGTTGAGGATATAATCGTAATCGGTTACATTGCCTGGGGTTATCGTAATCAGTCCCTGCCGACGCCATTCACCATACAACTCCTTGAACCGGCGCTCCTGCAATGACATTTCCGGCAGATAATACTTTGCCTTGAAGTAATATTTGTCCTCCGTGGGAAACATGAAGGCGGCACAAGTCAGGTCACTCGTGCTTGAAAGGTCGATTCCCATATAACAATCCATGCCCTCGAAATCATCCAACCGGATTTTCTCGGAAGAATTCAAGATATAATGCTCCGGTATCCATACTGTTTCCGCATCGCACCACATATTCAAGGTCTTGGTCTTGACGTTCACCTCATCCGACGGGGTGTTTATCGCCTTGCGGATTTCCTTGCGGATATAAGACGGCTTGACGGTTACCTCTATGTTCGGATTGGACTTCACCCACACCTTTTCATCCTTCCAATCATCCTGCTCGTCCAGGGAGTATATGGCGACAAAAAAGGAATCGTCCTCTTTCAGCCCCTTCAAAATCTCCGTACCGGTAGTCCTCAACTCATAACAAGGACCGAGCTTGTCAAAGCCCGCAGTGGTAATGATGACTTCCAAGGGGTTGTCTCGGGTTCCCTGACCCGATTCCAATACAGCCTTCAGACTGTTGTTCTTTGCCGCATGATACTCATCCAGCACGAACGTGGACGGGTTTGGACCGTCAAGCTTGGTTGAATCAGCGGCGAGCACTTTGAGCCATGATGATGTTTTCTCGAATGTGATAGTATCCCGGAACACCTGAAGGTAACGGTTCTTCGGGTCAAATTTCTTGGCGAAGTTCGAACACAGAGGCCACGCGGATATTTTCACTTGATCCTTTGAGTTTGCCGCAAAATACACCTCCGCACCAGCCTCATCGTCATTTATCAAAGCATTCAAGCCTATGCCTGCCGCAAGCGCAGTCTTCCCGTTTTTACGCGCCACCTCTATATATACAGTCTGGGTCAGACGGGAACCGTCCTCCCTTACATAGAAACCGTATATGCTGGCTACAATCCACTCCTGCCACGGCTCCAAAGTAAAAGGCTTGTCGGCGTGCCTTCCCTTGAAGTGCTTCAAATAAGGAAAGAAATTTATCACGTCATCCACCTTGTCTTCCCGGAATTCATACCTATCATCCTCCATAAGAGAAAAAAAACGCTCGCAGGCAGAACGTATGAATTCACCCGCCACAATCTTTCCCTCAATAACCTCCTGCGCATATCTGTAATATGGCTTATTCATTCTGAGTCGCCTTTTTCCTAAAATACTCATCAGCCGGGCTGTCCTCCTCCCTGGAAGCCGTTTTACCTTTGATAAGCGACTTGCTCTTGGCTGTCAGTCCGTACTCCTTGGCAAGCTCAAGATACTGGCTCCAATTCTCCTTCAGCAGATTGGCCTCCGGGCGCTTGACCATTTCCCCCTTGATGTTCTTCATGGTCAATCCCTTTTCCGACACTACTCTCACACAGTCAATATAGGCGTTGTATGCCGTAGCCATCCGATGCAGCTGGGGTATATCGGAAGCCTCAAGCTCCCTCTCCTCCTCAATCTGACGGACTATATCCGATATGGTCTTACGGGCCTCCTTATACGTCACCGTCTTCGGAAGCCGGAAACTTATTTTTCTTTTCTCCATTGCGCGGGCTTTTTCTACGAACCAGAATTTTGTCTGTCAAAGCATCATTTTAACACATCACAACACTTTGGCTTTTTTCAAAAGAATGCCGTTTGTGTCGAGAAGGGTCGGGTGAGGTTAGGAAGGTGAAAACCGTAAAAATATACCCCCATATCCCCCCTTCCTCCATACACGGCAGAACATCGTGCCATGCTATCCATCCACCTCATAAAGCCTGCATCCGGTCTTTTCTTTCACTCGTAGCAGAAAACTTGCAGACTCATCGCTATCAACGACAAGCTTCACGGCAGAAAGCCCTTCTGTCTTCGGTTTCTGAAATAAAAGCGAACACGGCTGATTGAAATATACCCAGTAAAACATCAAATCAGCCAGATATATATTATCAATCTGTACAATATATCTAATCGGTGGACGGCTCATCTCATTATTATTTAGCTATTTTTGTTATGCAATTCTTGATGGTGCACCTTACACAGACTCATCAGATTGTCGTAGTCATATGCCAAGAACATACGCTGTTCAGGGTTGTCAGTGCTCATGAATGAAACCACATGATGGATGTCCTCAGCAGGAACAACCTTACCTTCCTGAAGACACATCTCACAGAGCGGGTCGTTCGCGAACTTCCATGCCCGTAGCCTCTTCCACCTCTCCGAGTTATATACGGCCCTTCTTTCCGCATTGTAATGGTTACCCTTCTGAACCGTCCTTCTCTTTCCTTTGTTTATAGTCGGCATATTCTACCTCCCTCCTTTCCTTATCATCGTTTATTCTTTGGAATTTAATCATATTGAACCTATAAAGAAAATGCTCCACAATCTGGTCATCCGACTGTAATGTAGCGGAGGCGCTGTCCTGAATGACATACAATACCGTATCCTGAAATATATCCTCGAATCCCTCTCCTCCATATATTCCGTGGACACCCACAGCACACAATCTTTTCAAACGGTCGTAATTACGTGCCACCGCTGCCATTACAGCCTTATTGACCTTTCCTTTCTTTATCTTCCGCATTTTTCTTTTTCCAGTTCCCGTCCTCGTCTATCAAATCGTCAATGCAACGCTTCAACATGCTCCTTGCAATGACCGATATGCTGACCCCGGTCATTCTTGACAACTCAGACATCAGCATGTGGGTCCTATCGTCAATACGAGCAAACAATTTTTTATTTTTAGCCATCCTGAACGAAGTTATATCAAGCTGTATTTAACTGATTCGTTTTTCATGAATAATTCGGCTTTTGTTCCGGATTCTGGCTATGCCTGCTAAAACGTCCCTGCCAGCATTCATGAGGAACACGTTGCATGAAGGTATGGCGCATACCCAATTCCTCCCATTCCTCGCAATACTTCTCCAATATAGCCGACATCTCGTCAAGCATACGGACATAGGCTTTATTGGCTTCAAGGCCACGCTCTATAATCGGAATTGCCCTCTTCCATTCCTCATCAGTAAGCAAATTGAGGGACAAGGAAACACGGACAGCGGCTATAATTTCATCTGTAGTCCAAAAGTCGTTACCGTCCTTGACGAAATGATTTATTATTTCGTAGTCAAAGTCTTTTTTCAGCCTGCTCTTGAATGCCGCAATGTTATGCTCTCTGAAGCCAGAACTGTATGTCGTGTAGATAAGCCTTCGTTCGTAATAATCTGTTTCCGGGTAGTCTTCAAGTCTTTTCCCTAATAATATTATCTCACGTTTCATAATCACTTTTCCTATTCTTTAATTTGTTATACTCATCCTCAATACATTTATTGATTTTAGCGGCTTCCTCGTACCGTTCCTCATTAATCATTGCGCTTTTCAGCCATTCAAGTTGGTTTATATAAATGAACCTATTACACTCTGAAACCATACGGGTGTATTCCCTTATCTCATTCAGCTTGTCCTCCATGCGCCTATGCCATCTGCTTACCATGATTAGGATAAATCCTAATGCAATGGCATTGAATAAAGTGATGGAGATTTTAATTATCAGTTCTACAGTTTCCATAATCATATAAGTTTTAAACATTCCACCAAACCGGCTTCAAGTGCTTCCTCGTAGGTGTCCCACAGACCGCCATCATTAGTCCCCCTGGAATCATCATCTTCCTGCCACGTTCCGTTATCGGCTTTCACTATAGCATAGCCATACCCTACGGCACTTCGGTATATTTCAATATGTAGGTTCTTGGTTTCACGCAGCCACTTTTGGGCAATGGATTGAGTTGGAGCAGAGATAGAGTAAACGTCTGTATTATAATTCTGGGCATCGTAGCTTTCATCTATCTCATACTCAGGACCACTACCTCCTTTATACACCAATTCATAAAAGCTACTAACATCTTCTTTAAATCCTGCCGCCTTTAGTAGCTTCGCTGTCTCTAATGTTACAAATTCTTCTGTCATAGCTGTATAAATAGTCTAATTGTTAGAACAATAGTCGTAATGATAAAGATTAATGCGAGATGTTTCCATATTTTTACAGTAACCTCTAAACCGTGCTTCTGTTTGTCAAACTCACTTAAAGCATAATTCAAAGCCTCGTCTTTCAGCCCCTTAAGCTTGTCATTCAAAGCCTCGGTTATATCGTCTGCGATAGCATACTTTACCTTTTCTGATACGGTTTCCGGATAACCCCTCTCTTCATAATTCAATTCATTCAACAAACTATGATGGAATACATAAGGTATTCCATTCACTTCATAGAAAAGTTCGATACCGCTTTCTTTGACATATTTCAAGAACCTTTCCTCAGCAATCTCATTTACCCTTTCCTGGTTAGATTCTGCCTTATTCTTTATCTCGTTAAAATATTCCTCATCAACAATCATACAATTGTTTTCAAGTTTCATTACATGTGCTTTCATAACTATTCTCCTTTCAGTTTCTTAAAAAAATTCATCAGTGACACTAAGGAACCTGACGAGATGTCTTTGAAAATTTCACTATCATCATTCACACCCAATACAAGACAATACTCCTGCGGATTAACTTTTGCCAATTCTTGGAGCATCTTCTCCCGATTTACACCAGCATAAAGAATCCCGGTATATTCCAAAGTAATAGAGCCGTGCATGTCTTTCAAATCTGATGGCTTTAATATTTTCCCTCTTTCCATTCTAATCTCCTTTCTCCTTAATCCGTTCCAGTACATCCTTGTTGTCTTCGAGTATCTCATCGAAAGACGGGATGGGAAACCATGCAACAACATCATCTATCACTTCATCATAATAACCACCGGTTTCCGCTCGTGTTAATACTTCATGTGCAGAAATGGCCTCTTTTTGCACACGTTAATCTCAATTCATTTTCTTTCTTCTATTTCTCTCGCTCTGTACCTCTGCCATACACATCTTGCACCATGACGCTTTCAGATGGTATTCCTTACCGTTACGACGGGCTGTCCTATCGAAGAACCTGGATAACGGAAGCGCTCTACCACAGCGGGTGCACAGTTTACGCTCCACCCCGTCAACCACCACCCGGTTACGGGGTTTCCTCCTCACGATTTCACATGGCCCGCATTCGGACGCACCGTACCTCCTGCAATATGCAAGGGAATGCTTGCCGCATTTGGCGAAGGAGGTGCAATCCGAACGGGGAATTGTCTGATGGATATTCATTTTTCAATTAATCAGCCTCTACAGCTTCGCCATTAACCAATGTATAGAAGGTATCCTCTTTAATAGACTTTCCGTCCACTTTAAATGCCTTGACTGAAACGATAGGATAAGTGTTTCCGTCCCATTCGCCACGTTCAGCAAGCACAATCCAGCATCCTAATGCTCCCTTTGCCTTGCAATCCTTTCCGGCAGCAAGAGCTATACTTTCTTTGCCGGTAGCTGATGCAGCGCCTCGGTTGCCGGTAGCTGATGCAGCGCCTTGGTCGCCGGTAGCTGATGCAGCGCCTTGGTCGCCGGTAGCTGATGCAGCGCCTTGGTCGCCGGTAGCAATCTTTCCCTTTACCCACTTACATTTACTAAAAGTGAACTTGATTGCCGCATCAACAATGCTCTTAATGCTTAACTCTGCTCCTATGTGGATTTTTGAGCAAGCAATTTTGGTATCATCTATATCAACATCCATTTCCCCACTTCCTTCAACTTCATGGAATTTGTTCATGCCAATGTATGCAGGAGGGTAATAGCCGAATACATCCAAGGGATGAAGGCAGAAATGGAAACCTTTACTACAAACACTTATGTCACCCTGCTCTTTGTAATCCTTTCCTTCGTCATACTTGAAATCTCTGCAAGTCATATCGGAGTTAAACCCCTTGAACCCTTTAATCTTGCTGAATTCCTCTGGTATGGTAACGTTACCCGGGAGATTCGCTCTGAGTACCATGTATGCCATATAATTCGTGTCAAATCCAGCAATTCCCGTTCCGATGGCGGTAAGAAGGAATTCCTTTTCCGGATGCTCGTTGGCAAAATGCCTTAAGTTGCCCAAATAGTTAATCAAGTCTTCTTCTGTGACTTTCTCCATATCCTCATCCAGCGTTGGAATGGCATAGGATTGCCCTTGGATTCCTTCGGCTCGTCCCATGATTGCACCGAATCTTTCAACCGCTAATCTGGCTGCTCCACCGGCATGGTTACCGTTCATATTACTACCAAAAACGAATATTTGATTCTCTTTAAGTTCCTGAATATTGTCAGGGGTAAATTTCTTTTCCATGATTTATATCTATTGAATATTGAACACTTCCCTTATCTCTATGTACCCAAGCCTTTCGCACTCTTTCAACAAATCCAATCCATCATCATCCACACTGGCTGTTGATTCGTGGTTAACGGACATGCCATGTATCCTGAACTTATCCATGATACGTCTCACTGTATCCGCTTTCCTTGTCTTCCAACAGAATCTTACTCTCATCACTGATATACCTTTTCCAGGCGGTATGCCTTCACATCATTAAACCACCTGCCATTGCTTTCCCTCGCTTCAACGGTGAACTTCACCCTTACATGGTCTCCAACCGCAGGAGCATCCTCTATCGGACCGTCATAGCTGATTATCGAAAACCGCATCATCTTCTTGTAAAGGTCGTTGTTCCGCAAAACATATTCACGTTTTTCAAAGTCCTTACCTTTACTTGTCGTTCCCATCGTGGACGGCAACTCCACCTCTATTATGCCTTCCGCTTCACACTTCATACTGTTTCCTTTCTTTAGTTTATACTTAACTGCCCCTTCAAGTCGTCCCGACTACCCTTCGGGCAGTATAGGACAAGTTGCCGTAAACCGTTAATTTTTAAATTATTTCATTTTAATGTTTTGAAAATCAATCATTTACACGCGCACCATATGGTGCTTTTTTATTTTTGATTAAATATTTGATTATCAGATTGTTACACTTTTCTCTTAACCGGTGTAATTATCCCTATCTGAAACCCGGACAGAAGTTTTTCCTTGTATTCCCTCTCCAACGGTCCTACTTCCTCGGTATACTTCTTCCTCTCTTCCGACCATCCGTTGGCAAAGCACCGTATGGTTTCCCACTGCTTTTTCGTGAGCTTCCCATCAAGGTACATCTTCTTGTATCTTTCCTTGTACCTTGTCACGCCGATACGGTGTATCTCCCTTGCCTTGTCAAGCTGGGACATCTTCACGCCCTTACCGGCAGACAGTTCCCGGTGAAACTGGAGTTCCGACCAGTCCTTATAGAAAATCCTTCCTATCTTTTCCAGATACATCCTATCCGTAAGTTCCGATAACGGCACAGACTGATGCTTGTACACCGTCTCTATGCGCAGGATGTTCGAACCCACATTCTTTCCCTTCTCGGACGCCTCAAAGCTCTTGTCGTATATCTTAAGAACCTTGCGGTAATACTTGCTCTTCTCCGTTGTCTTCTGCCGGTATTCCGGGTAATTGGCATCATTCCACAACACCCTGCCCGAAGCCCCGGTCACCTGACGGATATACTCGTCAGCAGGACGGGAAAGCTTCATCGTGACACCTATCTCGTAATATGTCACTACAGCATCTTCCATGCGGACGCAGAGGCGCATCAGAAGTTCCCTAATCGTACGGACCGCCATCGCAAAGGTCATCGGTCTGCTGTTGTCCATCCGACCGACTTTTCCCCTGCTGTATAGCTTGTGAATCGAACACTTGCACCGGAGCGTGTCACCGCGTATCTCGATGAAGCATCCGTCAAAATTGGCGTAAGCCGTGGACTTGTAGTATACCTCATCGCCTTCGGCACATTCCTCCAGATAGTTCCTCAGTACGACGGTGCCTATGTCATCCACGCTTATCCTTGCCTTTATTATCATTTTGTCAAACATCGTATCGTAAGCTTCCTCTGTTCCAGAATATGGGCTATCGCCTTCTTGTAATGCTTTATCAGTTCCTCGTACTCATAGTCGCTGTACTTGCGTATCTCGTACTTTTGCGCCTCCAGGTAGGCAACACGCGTCTCACCATACATCTTGACAAGCCCAAGGCGGTAGCCGGACATGTTGCCCTCGTCAAACCGGTTGCACTGGCGGCACTGCGCATTACAATTCACTTCCGAAAACCTCGTTGACATGTGCTTCCGGTTGATGTAATGGCCACAGTCGGCATTACTTATCGGATAAACCTTCCCACAACTTATGCAGCGAAACAACGTGGTGCCCGGCAGCATGTCACGCAGTCTTATGTACTGGCTGAACACCCTGTCCAGCTTCTTCTTCAAATCCGCGCCCTTAGAGGCAGCGGCTTTCTTCTTGCGATAAAAACCAATATAAAAACCCATATTATCCCTTTCTTCTACAAATGCTGGCTGTGCGGGAATCGAACCCGCGGCTCCGACCCAAACCTAAACCTTTAAACGAACATAGCACAACAGTCGGCGCTTCACCGTCAAGCCGACAGCCAGTCCCTATCTTCACAGACGGGTATCAAACACCAATGAAATCACCTCGTCTCTTCCGTCTCTGGTTCCAGGACGTACGGATACACATCCACAATCTGGGTTTCCTTGACCTCCATCACCAGGTAGTCGGCAAGTGTACCCTTCATACCCTCATGCAGACGCTTTTCAGCATTGGCCGTATCGGAGCTCTGAACAAACATGTACGCATACGTCCTTCTTTCCTTGCCTGACTTTTCGTCCAGAGTGATATATGCAACCTTTATCTTGTACCACTTGTCGTCACACTCCTTGTCAGACGCAAACAGCTCCGACACGCTCTCCCATTTCAAAGCCGTAACGTTGAATTCTCCCGTGATAAAGTCCTTCACGTTGTCTATGATACGGGCTTCCGCTTCCGTAAAACTGAGGGCATCCACAAGGTAGGATTCAGTCACTTTCCTTGTCATACCTTTCTCGTCTGTCTTCTCATAGCGAATTTTCGCCAAAAACCATTTCTTCATAATTCTCTCTTTATTTGAATTGAACTTCCTATCTCTTCTTCCATCGCACGTTTCTGCCAATATTCCGGATTCCGGCTATACTCCCTGGCTATCTTGTAATCACCCGGATTTCCAAGCTCACGGTTCATTACCTGGTATACACCGGCAGGCATGTCATATATGACTTCCTCCACATAATCACAACGTCCGGCAACGCCGAGAAGAACCACGGCCAATACTACGGCGAACACAACTGTTAATCTCTTATTCATAGCATCATTTATTAATATCTTATGTTAACTACATTTCTGTATACCCCAATAAAAGGCACTTCTATACCGCATACCTCCATAGTGCATATAGAGTCTATTTTGATTCTACCAACCAGTTCCGGATGTGCAACAAAGCCACTGATATTGATACGAAAGGTTCCTTTGTCCGTATACAACATATAGTGTATGTCAGTATGAAAGCCATCCTTATTACCCGATACCTTTTCTATCTTGTCAACCTTTCCTATTCTCACCCTCATCTTCTGGGGGTTGAAGAAGAACACGAACCATACAAATCCTATCAGACCTATAGCCGGCATTACTATTCTGGTTATTGCTTTATTCATAGCATCTATCATTTTGAAGGTTTCCACTCAATAGTTATCACAGCATCGAGCCTGCCACTTCCGTTACATACCGGACAAGGCTTCTTTACCGACTCTATCCCATCTTCCCAGAAATATCCGTTGCCATGACAATAACTGCAACGGTGACCAGGACTGGATATGCTTTCCTGGCGATTTCCTCCGTCTATGAACATGGGCGGGGAAATCATTATCATCTGTTTATTCTTGCTCATCGCACAATGGCTTAGTATTATAGAATTCCATCTTTCCAGGAAGCACTCTCACTTCGCGCGGATGATATACACCGCCAAGTGTAACAATCACATCCACACCGAGCACCTCCTTCGCCTCCTTGACCTTATCCATCAATTCAGCCAAAACCTTTCTTTCATTTTCCATAACAGTATCGTTTATAGTTAGAATCATTTAATAAGCCGGACTATCTTCACAGACCGACCGGCCTCTCACACATCAAAAACACACTTCTAAGCGTTTCTTTTTCTTCTCGCACGGTCATTGTTCTCACGCATGGCATGAGTGGAGGCACGCAGCTCTGCCATTCCTTTCAGAAGGTTGCCCTTCTCCATCGCCTCAAGAATGTCAATCCTCCGGTAATAGATACGACCTTTCGGCTTCTTTATCAGACAACCGTCCTCGTCCTTCACCTCTTCAATACCAAACTGGTAATCCTGCAGCAGACCTCTCCTCACAAGATTCGTTATTATATCAGGAGTAAACTCCTCCTCAGCCTGCGACTTCGTAAGGACGATGCTCTTGTTGCTCATCCAAGCCTTGTACTCGTTTATAGCCAGCTTAAGGCCAAACTCCATCCCCAAACGCTGGGAGTATTCTATTATAGGGTCAAGTGCTGCCATAATCAATGAAATAAAGAAAGCCCCAAGTTTCGAGCCTGATGTGGTGTTTGGCTGTACTCCCTGGAGCTTATTGTGTAACCTGAAATCCTTCACTCAACACTCGGAAACACCACTAACCGAATTTGATTCATTGTTTTGGATATTAAAATGGTAGTCACTATATTTGCCGTTGGAACAATTTTGGTGCTAACAAAATCACGGTTTATACCGCGACCGCCATTTTTATATCCGTTCGTAAGCGCCGATTGACGTTTACGGATGCAAAACCAACGAAGTTTCGTTAATCAACAAAGTAAAACATTAAAAAGTTTACGAAATTTCGCTATTTAGAATATAAACAAATAACACATCAGAATGGAAAAGGCATTAACAGAGCGATTTAAAGAATTAATAAGGGTAAAGAGTTCATCTATTCTTGATTTTAGTAAAAGAATAGATATAGCTCAAACGACTTTAAACAGCCAACTATGTAGTACAAGAGGCATTAGCATTAACGTAATCATGCTTACATTAAACGCCTTTCCGGATATTTCTGCCGAATGGCTTCTCCGTGGAGTGGGCAATATGTATAAGAATGCGGAAGCCTCAACGGATTCCGAAGAAGAAGATTCTGAGGAGGACAAATTCTACAAGGATATTATTTTCACTTATCAAGAGATGACTAAAGAATATAGGAAGAAAATAGAATACCTGGAAGCAGAGCTTGCGAAAGCTGCCCCGTTTGCAGGCGAAGAGAAGAAGAAACAATCTAAATCAGCGTAATAACATAATGAACGATACAAGCGCCGGACAAATGCATCGATGGAGACGGCCATATAACTTATAAGATTATAAAATAAAAAAACATGATAAAAATGAAAAAGGTTGTATTATTTATCACATTATTACTATTCAGTTTTAATAGTTTTGGGCAGAAAGTAGTTGATGTCAAGGAAGAGAAGGATTACAAATGGGGAATAAGCAATGAATTCCATAGCGAACCGGGATTTACTGGAAGTTATTGGCATACCGCAATGCGAGTAATATGCACAGAAGACTATCACTTCATGTTAAGTATATATAAACCCGCTTCAAATGGATATTATGCAATCCACGAAGATGAAGATTGCTATCTTAAATTAGAAAATGATAGTATTGTTACTTTGAAATTAAATACAGAATTTTCACCATGGAATTATGAAAGAGCAGGTTATTATACCGGGTCAGTCTACATGCCTAAAAGATATTTTACTCAAACTTTCTATGACATCCCCGACGTTAGAATATTGACAGATTTTAAAGTTGTAAAAATCAGATGGATAATAGACGGGGCTCCTTATGACATAGATTATGCTAAAAACTCTTGGGTTAGCAAATTCAATAAGAGATTAAAGAATGCAATATTACAAGCCCAAAAGGACTTTGAAAAGAAAGCCAAATTCACCGATGATAATTTATCTGGTTTTTAAACTCATAATATCCTCGACTTTTTCTCGTTTTACTTAAGGAACTAATTAACGGGCACCCCGTTGTCAAACAAGAATTCCGGCGCCAAATCCGCACCGTTCGCCCATTCTATCGTATTACGGGTCAGCCCGTACTGAACAAACTTGTCTTTATCCAGCAACTCACCGAATACCTCACCCACGAGGAAAGGCCTCAAATCAACCCTCTTTCTACTGCTGTCATTGAAAGTGACAAGCAATTCATAATCCTTGATATAATCAACGTCTATCACCCGTAACATAAGCATTTATTTTAAAGGTTCTATCCTATTCAGTTTTTCCCCTTTTTGGGCTTTCTCCCATAAGGTCAATATTTCGGACTCATGCAGGTCTATCCACTCGTTAACCTTGGCTATCACTTTTGCAGGCGCCTGACCGTCCACAATTCTATCCAGCACACTAATGGAACATTCATAATCACCGTATGAGAAATGAATGTGAGGCGGGTTGTGGTCCCTCCAATAAAGACTTACTATAATTCCAAAAAAACGGCAAATTTCCGGCATAAACTATATTGTTGTTTTCACAAAGATAGTCAAATAAAAGAAATCCCCCAAACAATTATACCACATTTGGCAACTTAAAGCAGAAATACTATCTTTGCATCATTCCAAAAACAATGTACCGCCGTGAGGCGAGACCGTTCAATTAAGACAAGCAAGCCCCGGACCGACGCAGGAACGGGGCTTTATTTTCACTTCTACCTTAAAAAACTCATACATTCAGCAAACAAAAACACATAGCCACATGTTATGTATAACATTGCCTATTTAATCTTTCTATAACCATATGAAATACTGCCCCTTCCATGACGCGCTAATCGGCGACCTTCAAGCCCAAATACGTTTCCTAACCAAAGAAAACAACTTCTTCGTCAATACATGCCTCAAATGCAGAGACTGCCTCAACACCACATGCCCGATAAGATACAGAAGAAAGGACATACAGACACCCGTGAACTTCGAAGCTGGGAGAATCATAGACATCAATACCGGGAAAAGCGTTGACTATTAATATGCCTTTATAGCGGTTAAATGTTCTATTTTTAAGGAAAACAGATATAAAGGCAGAAAAAACACCGATGTTACAATTTTCAGACTGTTCTATTTTTAATATCACTCTCCAAAAACAAACTTCACCACACCCTTTATCACCTTCTCTATCACCGAATAGTCCTCCTTTATATAGCTATCGGTAACGCTCCTGCCTGATGAATGATTCAGACACATGGCTATATCATCCTTGCCGAAGCCGCAGTCATTACGCGCTATAGTGGCAAACGAATGGCGAGCCGAATAGAACTGCACATAATCAATGCCCAAATCGGCACATATCCGTTTCAGCCCACGATGGACAGCCCTTGTCACTCCCCGTGAATCACTATACTTGCAAAGAAAGTCAAAGATACCATCGTTAGCCTCATCCCTATACTTCTCTATTATCTCCATGGCAAGAGGATGCACGTACACCGATATAAACGCCTGGTCTTTCCTACGGCTCCTTGTCTTCTTCCTCTCATACTCGATATAGTTGCCACGCATCCTATACCCGAACATGTCGGCAATGTTCATTCCGGCAAGCAGGAAGGACAGTATGTACAAGTCACGGGTAAACTGAATGTTCTCCTTGGAAGAGGAATAACCGTATATCTTCCTTATCACATCCACGCCCACAGCCCTCTTTCGTGGCATCAGCACCTTAGGCATGACATATGCCTTGAACGGATTGTTGGATATGACAATATCCCCGGTCTCGTAATCGTTGAACTCAAGCAGCGCCTTGTTGTATATGGACTGTATGATACCCATGTAGGAATGTATTCCAGTGTCATTCAACGCCTTCTTCTTTATATCCTTATATTCCTCCCTGGTGCCATGCCGCTGCCTGACACGTATTACGCGGTCTGTACGCAGCCACGCCTCATACTCGCGAAGGAAAGAGGATGTAAGCTTGTGGACACTCAACCCTGACAAACCCTTGTAGGAAAGAAAATGGCACAAGGAATTTATTCCGGTAGTCTTTATGGTACGTGTACCCTCGTTGGAAATGGACTCTATAAATTCGCGGGCATACTGTATGAAATCAACATCCCGGCTCTCGTTCCTGCGCCGTATCAGCTCAACAACCTCCTTGGATGTCATGCAAGCGGACACAGCCGCAGGATTGGCGTTAATGATTCGACGGTATTCGCTGACTATCATGTCAAGCTCCTCCTTGATGGACTCGGAAATTACCGTGCCGGTGGAAGAACCCTTCCGGAACTTTACAAGCTCCGTATAAATGGAAGTGGACACATAAGATGAACTTCTGTTGTGGGAAATACGGATTTTCGGGTTGTAAGTTCCGTCATCCTTCTTGTGGTGCTTCATCACCACCCATGCTACTGTTGCCATAACCGTTTTTTTGATGTGTGAATATTTTAACAAGCACTTTTCAGACGTTTTTTACTGGCTTGCCATTTCGTAAAACATTTGTAAAACAAAGGTAGTAAAAACGGGTAAAACAGACATTATAAACCAAGGTTTTTAACATTACGTTATTTTTATAACGCACTGTTTTTCAACAACAAACCATCCACAACACGCTACAAGCCTCATTTGCTACCCAAATATAGGAAGAACATTCCAATCAACACCAAAATGAGGTCGACAGCCTTGCTTTTTAAATTCTTTTCACGGAAGAAAAGCGCACCGAAAAGGAAGGAAACAACAACGCTTCCACGACGCACCATCGAAACGATGGAAATCATGGAGTCCTCATAGCTCAGGGCATAAAAATAGACAAAGTCTGCCGCACAAAGGAAAATGGAGATACAGATAATGGTCCAGTCCCAACGAAACGGGGTACTTTCTTTTCGCTTGGGGTACCACAACAGCAAGATAATGGGGCACATGATAAAGACTTGGTAGACATTATACCACGACTGCACCAGCATCGGATTGAGCTGCTTCATCAGATATTTGTCATACAGCCCACTGACAGCTCCAGCAACGGCAGCCAGCACGATGAAAAGAATCCATTTGTTATGCTTGAAGTCGATTCCCTCCTTCTTGCCCGAACGGCTCAGCATGAAAAAGGATACTATGGCAAGCATCACGCCAATCCATTGATAAAGGTTCAAGCGTTCGCCAAACACAAGCATGGCACCTACAAGCACCATCACGGGGCGCGTCGCATTAATCGGTCCCACGATGGTCAGCGGCAGATGCTTCATCCCGAAATAACCGAATATCCAGGAAGAGAGCACGATAAACGACTTGACAACAATAAACTTATGCACCTCCCACCCCACCACGGGAACATCAAACATCGTACCTCCCAACACCGACGGCGCAAAGGCAGATACCAGAATGAAAGGAAGAAATATCAGGCTCGAGAACAGCGTGTTCAGGAAAAGTACCGGCAGTACGGCATTGTCACGAAGCGACTTCTTCTTGAAGACATCGTAAAATCCCAATAAGGCAGCAGAGAGGAAAGCAAGCAATAACCACATAGAGTTAATTAAAAATTAAGAATTAAAAATTAAAAGGAGGGGGGTACGTTTTTGTAGTGCATCCCTCTTTTATTCTAAAAAAGTAGTTTCCGGATAGGCTACATCCACTAGAAACAATGCATTTCCGGGAACGGAGGTTCCTGCCTGACAACGGTCCTTCTGTTCGATGACGCGTCGGAAACTCTCAACAGAAAGTTTTCCGCGACCCACTTCGAGCAAAGTACCGACAATGGCGCGTACCATGTTCCGCAGGAACCGGTCGGCCTGGATGGTGAACACCCAGGTCACATCGTCTACCCGGGTCCAGGCGGCATGCATAATCTTGCAATTATTGGTTTTGACATCCGTATGAAGTTTGCTGAAGCTGGTAAAGTCCGTATAGTCAAACAAGGTTTGGGCAGCCTCATTCATCCGTTCAAAGTCCGGTGTTTGGAACAGACGGCAACGGTATTGACGATTGAAAGGCATCTTGGCAGTAGTGACGTAATACTTATACATCCGCGCCGTAGCATCAAAGCGGGCATGTGCATCGGGCTTCACGGCCCGCAAGCGGTATACGGAAATATCGGGAGGAAGCAGACGATTCAGCTTATCCGTCATAAAAACAGTGTCCAGAGGAGAATCACTGTCAAAGTGAGCTACCATCAGTGAGGCATGCACCCCGGCATCGGTACGCCCCGCTCCCACGACTTCCACCTCGCGACGCAGCAAGGTACTCAGCGCCTTCATCAAACACTCCTGCACACTCGCTCCATTCGGCTGGATTTGCCAGCCGTGATAAGCGGTGCCATCATAAGCCAGGTATATAAAATATCGTTGCACGGTCTTTTTTGTGTGCAAAGATAGTGCAAACTTAAGAAGGTTTGAATTATCTTTGCAAGGTTTTCACCACAGATTACACAGATTAACGCAGATTTTTCACAGACATAGTACATTTATAAGATGAGATATTCTTCCAGAATCCTACCTATACTGATAATTGTCGCAGCTGCCGCAACATTCACCTTTGCCGGCTGTAAGAAGAAGGACATGTCGCTCAAGTTGAACGAACCGCGCAACATTCGGGGTGTTGTCAGCTACAAGCGCTCGTTCGGAGACTTGAATGAGAAACATCTCAATGTAGCCCAAGCCATCGGCATACGTGTACTTTCATCCCGCGAGGAAGCAGAAAAGATGAGAGAGCAACTGCAACCTATCACGACAAACGAGCTCTATGCCGTGGATTCACTGACGCATTCCATCCCTTATCTCATTCCGGGCGCCGCCAGCCTGCTGGACACCATCGGACACAACTTCCTTGATTCACTGACCGCCAAGGGGCTGAATCCAAACAAGATAATTGTGACTTCCGTACTCCGCACCCAAGACGACGTAAAACGCCTGCGCCGCCGTAACGGCAATGCTTCTCCAAACTCGGCACATTTTTACGGAACGACATTCGATGTCAGTTGGAAGCGCTTTCAGAAAATAGAAGACGAGGATGGACGTCCTTTGCAGGATGTCAGCGCAGATACCTTAAAACTGGTTCTTTCGGAAGTGCTCCGTGACCTGCGGAAAGCCGATAAATGCTACATCAAGTACGAGTTGAAGCAAGGATGCTTCCACATTACGACAAGAGAGAAATAAGCGGAAAAGAATTAGCGTTAATAGTATTTTTCAATCCCGCCAAACCCTATTATTATTTTGTTCTCTTTCGTTTTACAGATAAAGTTATTTAATCGCCTTTCAAATTCTTCCGGTCGTTTCCTCGCCGCTTCAATGTATGCGATTCGGATACGTTTATAGGGGTCAGAGAAACTCTGATAATTCTTCCATATTCTTTCATCCTCTTTCAATCTGTCGATTATATCATTTGGAAAAACAAAAGGAACCGACAAGACAGTTCGTATTTTATCCTCAAATTCAAGATGTATCATTTTATGCTCCAGCAACCATTTCAACCTTTCTTTGTTGGCTTGCGAATAGGTACTTTTAGGATTCCTGGGCGTGAAACGCTGAATTTTATGTTCTTTGTCAAGTGACTTTATCGTGCTGTCAATCCACCCGAAACAAAGGGCCTCTTCAACAGCGTCATTATATACAATACTTTTCTCGCTTGAAGATTTAGTAGGAAACACAAACCAGACTCCATCGGCAGTATCAAAATTGTCAGCCAGCCACTTCCGCCAATCTTTTCTGTTTTCAAAATATCTTATTTCTGTTGACATGACAAGCCATCCAAATTACACTTCTCTCCTTATTCTTCCAGCATCTTCCACGCTAGCGGCAGGCAGGCAACTATATCCCCCACCGTCATCCCCACTGCCCCCTGCTTCTTGCAGGCAACATCTCCCGCCAGTCCGTGCACATACGTGGCCAGGCAGGCAGCCTTCTCCGGCTCATAGCCTTGGGCAAGCAAGGCAAGCACCACTCCCGTCAGCACATCACCGCTGCCTCCCGTTGCCATACCCGGATTGCCGGTAGGGTTGAAAAAACATTTCCCGGCAGGAGTGACAATGGCAGAATAAGCGCCTTTCAAGATGATATGCACTCCGGCGCTCTTCGCCAGCTCGCGAGCCTTCATCAGGCGTTCGTACGAATTCTGGCATTTGCCTACAAGACGCTCCAGTTCCTTGGGGTGCGGAGTCAGAATACTCCCTTTGGGCAGACGCCCTATATAGTTACGCTTCTCGCCCAGCAAGTTCAGGGCATCAGCATCCACCACCATCGGAGTCTGGCATATCTCTATCTGCTCCAGCAGAGCCGCCTCGGTCTCTGCCGCCTTTCCCAGTCCCGGACCTATCGCCACGGCCTGGTAATCGTCCGTATCAGTAGCGGCGGCAAAGCAGGTGTCGCTGATGTCCAGCTCCGTCATGGCTTCGGGCACGGAAGTCTGCACAATGAAGTTGTTGCAGAACGGCACATGCACCGTCAGCAGCCCCACCCCCGAACGCAGACAAGCACGCGCAGCCAGCACCGAAGCTCCCGCCATTCCCTGCGAACCGGCTATCAGCAGTGCACGGCCGAAGTTCCCCTTATGGGCAAACCGGCTGCGCGGCTTCAGCAGGGCAGACACATCTTCATGCTCCAGCAGGCAGAAGTCCGTTTCCATGTCATGGATGACATCCTCGCTGAGTCCGATGTCCAGTAACTGCCATTCGCCCACATACGGCTCGTTCTCGGCAAAGAGAAATGCCAGTTTCGGCAATTGCAGGCTCAGCGTCAGATGGGCACGGACGATATTCGTATGTACGTTGTAGGTATTGTCCTCACCCATCAGTCCCGATGGGATATCGATGGACACCACCGTGGCGGGCGAAGCGTTGATGTACTTCACTACGGCTGCAAAACCGCCGCTCAGAGCCTTGTTCAAACCGCTGCCGAAGAGACCGTCTATCACCACATGGTCTGCCGTCAGCACGGGAGGTACAAACTGGGTGGTCACTTCGTGGAAGTCCACACCCGGCACGTCGGCCAGCCGCTCCTTGTTCGTCTCGCAGTCCGGCGAAAGCGTCCCTTTCGTATTGAAGAGATACACCTCGAGCCGGTAGCCCTTCCCGGCCAGCAGTCGCGCCAGGGCAAGCGCATCGCCACCGTTGTTCCCCGGTCCGGCAAAAACGGTGAGCGGCGTGTCCGGCTCCCAACGCTCGGCAATGGCACGGGCCAATGCGCGTGAGGCACGTTCCATCAAGTCGATGGAGGCAATCGGTTCATTCTCTATGGTATCTGCATCCAGTTGCTTGATGCTTGTAGTAGGAAATATCTTCATAATAGGATTATCTTAAAATCGTAGAGCAAAGATAGGGCTTTGATTTCAACTGTACAAAGAGAAGACGTTTTTTATCAAGTTGCTTTGCCCCCCGGGAAAAAATATCTGCTCCGTAAGGAAAAGTTGTCTTCAATGCAAAGGATTCTTAGAACAAAGCCTTTATTCTTAGAAACAAAAGCTCTATTTCTATAAACAAAAGCTTTATTTACAGAAACAGAAATTCTGTTTTAAGTTTGCGTAGGCTTACGGATAAGTTTGCACAAGCTTGTCGGCAAGTTCCCGCAGGCTTGTCGGCAAGTTTCTAATTATACCCATTAACTTACGCAAAATAATGACTAATTTTGTACCCTCAACATATAATAAAAGCCAAAACAATAAAAGCATATTCAATGAGTACATCCCGACACCCGAAAGGTCTTTACCTTATCTTCGCCACCAGCACGGCAGAGCGTTTCAGCTACTACGGCATGCGTGCCATCTTCATTCTGTTCCTCACCCAGGCACTCCTTTTCGACAAGGAGCACGCCGCCTCCATCTACGGCAGCTACACCGGACTGGTGTACCTGACACCCTTAATCGGCGGCTACATCGCCGACAAATACTGGGGCATCCGCCGTTCCGTCTTCTGGGGGGCCATGATGATGGCAGTCGGCCAGTTCCTGATGTTTGCCAGTGCCTCGATGCTGGAGGCGCGTGAGCTTTCGCATTGGCTGATGTACGGCGGACTGACTTTCCTTATATTGGGCAACGGCTGCTTCAAGCCCACCGTCTCCTCCCTGGTGGGGCAGCTCTACGAGCCGGGTGACAAACGGCTGGATTCCGCCTACACCATCTTCTATATGGGTGTCAACGTGGGTTCCTTCCTCGCCCCGCTGGTCTGCGGCTATTTTGGCGAGACGGGCAACCCTCACGACTTCCGATGGGGCTTCCTCATTGCCGCCATCGTCACCGTGCTGACGGTCGTCCTCTTCGAAACCCAGAAGAACAAGTACCTCATCGGCCCCGACGGCAAGCCCCTCGGCATCATCCCCGACGCCCGCAAGGAACGGCCCCAGGCAGACAACACCGCCCGGAAGAGTGCCCATGCCAACGGACGGACCATGCGCAACTACCTGCTGCTCGCCCTGCTCGCCATCGCGCTTGCCGGTTTCTTCTACTGGTGCTTCGGGGACGATTGGATAAGCATCGGCATCTTCACCGCCTGCATCGTGTTTCCCGTCAGCATCCTGCTGGAAGGCTCACTCACCAAGACGGAGCGCGACCGCATCTTCGTCATCTACATCATCGCCTTCTTCGTCATTTTCTTCTGGGCGGCCTACGAGCAGGCAGGCGCCTCGCTCACGCTTTTCGCCTCCGAGCAGACCGACCGCGTCATCCTGGGGTGGGAAATGCCCGCCTCCTGGATTCAGTCCTTCAACCCCTTCTTTGTGGTGATACTTGCCGCCATCATGCCGGGCGTATGGGGCGCCCTGGGCAAGCGGGGCATGGAGCCCGCCTCGCCCACCAAGCAAGCCATCGGCCTGCTACTGCTTTCACTGGGCTATCTCGTCATCTGCTTTGGGGTGAAAGATGTTCAGCCGGGCATCAAGGTGAGTCTCATTTGGCTGACGGGGCTCTACTTCATCCATACCATGGGCGAAATCTGCCTCTCGCCCATCGGACTCTCCATGGTGAACAAGCTCACGCCCATCCGCTTCGCCTCGCTGATGATGGGGATATGGTACCTCTCCACCGCCACTGCCAATAAGTTTGCAGGCACGCTGAGCGGGCTCTACCCCGAAGCCGGAAAGGTAAAGACGCTACTGGGCTATCGCATTGAGACGATGTACGATTTCTTCATGGTGTTCGTCGTCATGTCTGCCACGGCATCGCTTATCCTCTTCCTGCTTTCAAAGAAATTACAGAAGATGATGCATGGAGTGGAATAAAAATCGTATTTTTGCGGCAACTTTCTAAAAACATCCCATCTATGGATACCATACAAATAAAAGACAAGATGTTCACAGTCTCCATCAAGGAGCAGGACATACTGAAAGAAGTAACCCGTGTAGCGAACGAAATCAACCGCGACCTGGCAGGAAAGAATCCTCTATTCCTCAGCGTACTGAACGGTTCGTTCATGTTTACCGCCGATTTGCTGAAACGAATCACGATTCCCTGCGAAATTTCGTTTGTCAAATTGGCATCTTATCAAGGAGTATCCTCTACCGGGGTAATTAAGGAAGTAATAGGCATCAATGAAGACCTCACAGACCGTACAGTGGTCATTGTAGAGGACATAGTAGATACGGGACTCACCATGCAACGCTTACTGGACACCCTCGGCACTCGCGGTCCCAGGGAGATTCATATTGCCTCCCTACTGGTGAAACCTGATAAGCTGAAAGTTGATTTAAACATAGAATATGTGGCCATGAATATTCCGAACGACTTCATCGTGGGCTACGGGTTGGATTATGACGGCTTCGGGCGCAACTATCCCGACATTTATACTGTAGTAGACTGATACAGACATAATATAGTAAATCATTAAATAATAACTAAGCAAATGTTGAACATTGTAATTTTTGGTGCTCCCGGTTCAGGTAAGGGAACACAAAGTGAAAAGATTGTAGAAAAGTATGGCATCAACCACATCTCTACCGGAGACGTGCTCCGTGCTGAAATGAAAAACGGTACAGAACTGGGCAAGACTGCTAAAGGTTATATCGACCAGGGCCAGTTGATCCCCGATGAGTTGATGATTGATATTCTGGCAAGCGTATTCGACAGCTTCAAGGATAGCAAAGGCGTGATTTTCGACGGCTTCCCCAGAACAATCGCCCAGGCTGAAGCATTAAAGAAGATGCTCGCCGAACGCGGACAGGAAGTCAGCGTGATGCTCGACCTCGACGTGCCCGAAGAAGAACTGATGAAGCGCCTCATCAAGCGCGGACAAGAATCAGGACGTGCAGACGACAATGAAGAGACAATCAAGAAGCGTCTGGTGGTTTACCACTCACAGACAGCTCCGCTGATTGACTGGTACAAGCAGGACGGCAAATACCAACACATCCAGGGCTTCGGCGTATTGGAAGAAATCTTTGCCGATGTTTGCAAGGCTATTGACGCAGTGAAATAACAATAAAACAGAATATGGCTGAATCGAATTTTGTTGACTACGTAAAAATATATTGCCGCTCCGGAAAGGGCGGACGAGGTTCTACGCATATGCGGCGTGAGAAATACATACCCAACGGAGGCCCCGACGGAGGTGACGGAGGACGAGGAGGCCATGTCATCCTGCGGGGTAACCGCAACTACTGGACGCTACTCCATCTGAAGTACGATCGCCACATCCTGGCAGGTCACGGAGAATCCGGTTCCAAAAACCGCAGTTTCGGAAAAGACGGAGCGGACAAGGTGATTGAAGTGCCCTGCGGCACGGTGGTGTACAACGCCGAAACGGGTGAATATATCTGCGACGTCACCGAGCACGAACAAGAAGTCATCTTGCTGAAAGGCGGACGCGGAGGTCTGGGTAACTGGCACTTCAAAACCGCCACACGCCAGGCTCCCCGCTTTGCACAACCGGGCGAACCGATGCAGGAGTTGACGGTAATCATGGAACTGAAGCTGCTGGCAGACGTCGGTCTGGTAGGTTTCCCCAATGCAGGAAAATCCACTTTACTGGCATCCGTTTCTGCGGCGAAGCCCAAAATCGCCAATTATCCGTTTACAACGCTGGAACCCAATCTGGGCATCGTGTCCTATCGCGACAGCAAATCGTTTGTGATGGCGGACATTCCCGGCATCATCGAAGGAGCCAGTGCCGGCAAAGGCTTAGGATTGCGTTTCCTGCGCCACATCGAGCGCAACTCATTGTTGCTGTTCATGGTGCCTGCCGACAGTGACGACATCCGTAAGGAATACGAAATCCTGTTGAACGAGCTTCGCACTTTCAACCCCGAAATGCTGGACAAACAGAGAGTGCTTGCCGTCACCAAATGCGACATGCTCGACCAGGAACTGATGGACGAGATAGAGCCGACACTGCCCGAAGGGATTCCGCATATATTCATCTCTGCTGTCTCCGGCATGGGCATCTCTACGCTGAAAGACATCCTTTGGGAAGAGCTGAACAAGGAAAGTAATAAGATAGAAGGCAAAGTGGACAGCATTGCCCATCGCGCCAAAGACCTCAGCCACCTGCAGGAAGAATTGAAAGAAGAGGGTGAGGACGAGGACCTCAGCTATGAATACGTCAATGACGACGAGGACATAGAGGACCTCGAGGACTTTGAATACGAAGAAGATTGGGAGGAAGATAAAAAATGATTCCTCTTACAGAAGATAGGAAAATGTTGGGATATGAGCTGCTTGCCTCATATCCCGGCATTTCTTGTTTTGTAACCACCCGCCACGGTGGATGCAGCCAAGGTAACTATGCCTCCCTCAACTGTACACCTTACACGGGAGACGAAGCCGAAGCTGTACGCCGCAACCAGGAAATAGTATGTTCTTCCCTGCCCCAACGCCCCCAAGAACTGGTCATCCCGTTTCAGACCCACGGGACAAAGGCACTTGTCATTAACGGAACTTATCTGCATGCAACAGCAGAAGAACGCCACTCCATGTTGCAGGGCATTGATGCACTGATAACCCGTGAACCGGGCTGCTGCATCTGCATCTCTACGGCAGACTGCATTCCCATCCTGCTCTACGACCGGAAGAATGCCGTGATAGCCGCTGTTCATGCCGGATGGCGCGGCACTGTGAATTACATCCTCGGCCACACACTCGACAAGATGCGTGCCCGCTATGGCACAGAGGGCAAAGAAGTGATAGCCTGCATCGGCCCCGGCATCTCCCTTTCCGCCTTCGAGGTAGGCGACGAAGTCTATGAAGCATTCCGCAAGAACGGTTTCCAGATGGATTACATCTCCGAATGGAAACCCGCCACCCACAAATACCATATCGACCTATGGGCTGCCAACCGACTGCAACTACTGGACTTCGGAGTACCTTCCGCACAAGTGGAGACAGCCAATATATGTACTTTTACCCAATATGAAGAGTTTTTCTCGGCACGCCGGATGGGTATCAAATCCGGAAGGATATTGTCGGGAATCATGTTAACCCATTCAAACGGATTGCATTAATGTATCATATCACACTTTCTAAAGAAATCAAGCAGAATTGCCCCGAATTCCGCGGTGCAGCCGTATTTGCCGAAGTGACAAATACCCCATATTGCGAAGGGTTGTGGCAAGAAATCGCAACTTTCACCCAAGAGCTAAGAGCCCGTGAAACCACGGACAGCATCAAGTACCAACCCGTCATTGCCGCCACCCGCGAAGCCTATAAACGTTGCGGCAAGGACCCCAGCCGCTACCGTCCCTCGGCCGAAGCACTGAGACGGCGACTGCTGCGCGGATTGGAACTCTATCAGATAGATACGTTGGTAGACCTTATCAACCTTGTCTCCCTACGTACGGGCCACTCTATCGGCGGATTTGATGCCGACGAGATACAAGGGACCGACCTTGAGCTGGGCATAGGACGTGCCGAGGAATTGTTCGAGGGTATAGGCCGCGGCATGCTGAACATAGAAGGGCTGCCCGTCTACCGCGACCGTATAGGCGGTATCGGTACCCCGACCAGCGACCACGAACGCACCAAGATGAAACTTGAAACCCGCCATATCCTTGCCATTGTCAACGGCTACAACGGGCAGGAAGGTCTGAAAGAAGCAGCCGAAATGATATTGGAACTGTTGGAGAAATATGCTTCCTCTACCAGTGGGACTATACAATATTTTGAATAAATGAGAATCCGTATTCTTGTCCCTCTCCTGCTCATAGCCCTTGGTGTCACGGCACAAGGGAAGAAAACGGTCTTTTCCACCATGGAAACCAACCATATCCGCGTTGCCACTCCGGGACTGTTTTCGCAAAGAGAACTGATAGAGCTACCTTTGGAGGACATTCCGGACACGGAATACTCCTTTCCCCTGCCTGGAGGAAAAGTCATCTCCCCTTACGGACGGGGGCGGGGACGCCACAGTGGCATAGACATCAAGACCTACGCCAAAGACACCATACGGAGTGCCTTCAACGGCGTAGTACGGATGTCCAAGCCTTATAGCGCCTACGGCAATGTCGTCGTCGTACGCCATGACTTCGGACTGGAAACGATATACAGCCACAACTTCAAAAACCTTGTACATTGTGGCGACACAGTCAAAGCCGGACAGCCCATCGCACTGACCGGACGCACCGGACGCGCCTCTACTGAGCATCTGCACTTCGAGACACGCGTCAACGGGCAGCACTTCGACCCCAATATTATCTTCAACATGAAGGAACAGACGCTGAACCGACAACGTATCGGATGCTCAAAAAAAGGAAACGGCATCGTCGTGCAACAATTACCGACAATCTACCCGAAGCCACTGCAAAAAAAATACCCAATGGAACTGTTTAAGTATCCAAACGTTTCACTACATTTGCAGAACGTTTCACTAAAAGAACGAATTGAACTTTAAAACATATCAATGATAGAAAAACTGATTGTTCTTGAAGATATTGACCCGGTAATATTTTATGGCGTAAACAACGCCAACATGCAGCTGATAAAGGCCTTGTATCCCAAGCTTCGCATCGTTGCCCGCGGCAATGTCATCAAAGTATTGGGTGATGAGGAGGAAATGTGTGCATTCGAGGAGAACATTACCAAGCTGGAGAAATACTGTGCCGAATACAACTCTTTGAAAGAAGAGGTCATTATAGACATCATCAAAGGCAATGCCCCGCAAGCGGAAAAATCGGGCAATGTCATTGTATTCAGCGTAACCGGAAAGCCGATTATCCCGCGCAGCGAGAACCAGCTGAAGCTGGTAGAGGCATTTGCCAAGAATGACATGCTGTTTGCCATCGGTCCCGCCGGTTCAGGAAAGACCTATACAGCCATCGCGCTTGCCGTGCGGGCACTAAAGAATAAGGAGATAAAGAAAATCATCCTCAGCCGCCCTGCCGTAGAAGCCGGAGAAAAGCTCGGTTTCCTGCCCGGCGACATGAAGGACAAGATAGACCCGTATCTGCAACCACTCTATGACGCCCTGCAGGACATGATACCTGCCGCCAAGCTGAAAGAGTATATGGAGCTGAACATCATCCAGATTGCCCCCCTCGCCTTTATGCGCGGACGCACACTGAACGATGCCGTCGTCATTCTGGATGAAGCGCAGAACACGACCACCCAGCAAATCAAGATGTTCCTCACCCGCATGGGAATGAACACCAAGATGATTGTCACGGGAGACATGACGCAGATTGACTTGCCTTCTTCCCAGACTTCCGGTCTGGTGCAGGCACTGAAGATTCTGAAAGGCGTAAAAGGCATCAGTTTCGTGGAGCTGAACAAGAAAGACATCGTACGCCATAAGTTGGTAACTCAGATTGTGGAGGCCTACGAGAAGTTCGACAAGGAAGCGAAAGCGGAACGTGAACGACGCAAAGCCGAACAAGCCGATAGTAAGATTGAACAGAAACAGTAAATTCTCAAAATCGTAAATATTACAAAGATGAAAGCATTAACAGCAACTGAATTTAACTTTCCCGGACAGAAAAGCGTGTACCACGGAAAAGTTCGTGATGTGTACAACATCAATGGTGAAAAGTTGGTCATGGTAGCTACCGACCGCATCTCAGCCTTTGACGTAGTATTGCCGAAAGGTATTCCCTTCAAAGGACAAATGTTGAACCAGATTGCAGCAAAATTCCTGGATGCCACAACCGACATCTGCCCCAACTGGAAAATGGCTACACCCGATCCGATGGTGACGGTAGGTGTGATGTGTGAAGGATTCCCCGTAGAAATGATTGTACGCGGTTACCTCTGTGGCAGCGCATGGCGTGCCTACAAGAGCGGTGTACGTGAAATCTGCGGCGTGAAGTTGCCCGAAGGGATGAAGGAAAACCAGAAATTCCCTGAACCCATCATCACCCCGACCACTAAAGCCGAGATTGGCGAACACGATGCCGACATCTCCAAAGAAGAAATCCTGGCACAAGGTCTTGCCACACCCGAAGAATATGCCGTATTGGAGCAATACACCATGGCCCTCTTCAAACGCGGTACCGAGATTGCAGCGGAACGCGGATTGATTCTGGTAGACACCAAATACGAATTCGGCAAGCACGACGGCAAGATTTACCTGATGGACGAAATCCATACGCCCGACTCCAGCCGCTACTTCTACTCCGAAGGCTACGAAGAACGTTTTGCCAACGGCGAACCGCAAAAGCAACTCTCCAAGGAGTTTGTACGAGAATGGCTGATGGACAACGGCTTCCAAGGCAAGGAAGGACAGCAAGTACCGGAAATGACCGACGAAATCGTTACTTCAATCAGCGAACGTTACATCGAACTGTACGAACACATCACCGGCGAGAAGTTTGTAAAGGAAGATACCAGCAACATTGCCGAACGCATTGAAAAGAATGTAACCGAATATTTAAAGTAAATGGACTATCCCCAAGAACACATCAAGCCCTACGGTAATGACGGCAAGAAGAGCGAACAAGTGGAAGAAATGTTCGACAACATCGCTCCTGCCTACGACAAGCTGAATCACACCCTATCCATGGGCATCGACCGCAGCTGGCGTAGGAAAGCAATCAAGTACCTACGTCCTTTCCGCCCCCGGCGTATTATGGACGTAGCTACCGGCACCGGCGATTTCGCCATCCTTGCATGCCGCGAACTGCAACCCGATAGCCTGATTGGCACCGACATCTCGGAAGGCATGATGAACGTGGGACGTGAAAAAGTAAAGCAGGCGCACCTCTCGAACAAGATTTCATTTGTCCGGGAGGACTGCACCTCCCTCTCGTTTGCCGACGAAAGCTTCGACGCCGTGACCGTAGCGTTCGGCATCCGCAACTTCGAAGGGCTGGACAAGGGACTGTCCGAGATGTGCCGCGTACTAAAGACCGGCGGACATCTCGTCATACTGGAGCTCTCCACACCAGACCGCTTCCCGATGAAACAGTTGTTCACCATCTACTCCAAAGTTGTCATCCCCCTGCTCGGTAAATGTATTTCGAAAGACAACAGCGCCTACACCTATCTACCGGAAAGTATTCGCGCCTTCCCGCAGGGAGAAGTGATGCAGGAGGTAATCCGCAAGGCAGGCTTCAGCGAAGTGCACTTCAAGCGGCTGACTTTCGGGATATGTACACTTTATGTGGCAACTAAATAAAAAGAAGAAACTTATATAAAAAAGAGACCTTATGAAAGCTACACACACCCTCTATTTATTATTTATTACCCTCCTTTGCGTTGCCGGTTTCACAGCTTGCGATGATTCGGGAAGTGATGATATGATATGGGATTTTGCTCCTATCGAACTGCATATCGCAGTACAAGATGCTCAAGGTAATGATTTGTTGAATCCTGAAACTCCCGGCAACATTGCCAAGCAAGGAATCAAGGCAATCTATAATGGAAAAATATATGAAAAGGACGTTCCAATAAGCCAAACCAAAGCTTACCTTGCACACTTCAACGGTCTGCAAACAATGAAATTTGAAACTGGCAAATACTTTCTCACTTTTGGAGAATTCAATGGCGACGATACATTCGATAACGAAAAAGTGATAATAGACTGGAACGATGGTACTCAAGACGTCATCACCTTCTCTAGCAAACTGATCTGGAAATCAAAAAATAAACCCGTATTCGACAGAAAGTTCTGTTTGAACGGAAAAGATAACGGATTGCAATTCGGAGGTTTTGTTATCATCAAAGAACCGGTAATCACCTCCTCAACTACTTCCGACCAATAATGTACTCCATAAACAAACGAATATAGTTCAATCAATAACTAAAATATTATGCAGAAATACGGTTTAATAGGTTACCCGTTGAAACATTCCTTTTCTATCGGATATTTCAATGAGAAATTCAAGGCAGAAAATATTGATGCAGAATATGTAAATTTCGAAATTCCACGTATCGAGGATTTCATGGAAGTTATCGAGGAAAATCCCAACCTCTGTGGACTGAATGTGACTATCCCTTACAAGGAGCAAGTCATCCCCTACCTGGACGAACTGGACAAAGACACAGCCAAGATAGGCGCCGTCAATGTCATTAAGATTATCCGCCTTTCCAAAGGCAAAGTGAAACTGGTTGGCTACAACTCCGACATCATAGGATTTACACAATCCATAGAACCACTTTTGCAACCACAACACAAGAAAGCCCTGATTTTGGGTACCGGCGGTGCATCGAAAGCCGTATATCGCGGGCTGGAGAACCTGGGTATAAAAAGTTCCTTCGTATCACGCGCCAAGAAAGAGGATAAATACCTCACATACGAAGAACTGACACCGGAAATCATGCAAGAGTACACAGTGATTGTCAACTGTACCCCAGTAGGCATGTATCCCAAAGTGGATTTCTGTCCCAATATTCCTTACGAACTACTGACTCCCAACCATTTGCTCTATGATTTGTTATATAATCCAAACGAAACCCTTTTCATGAAGAAAGGCCAGGCACAAGGAGCCGTCACTAAGAACGGTCTGGAAATGTTACTGCTGCAAGCCTTTGCTGCATGGGAAATTTGGAATAAATAATGAAGAAAACCATAAAATATTCGATTCTCGGTCTGGCTGCCCTCTGCACCGTAGTACTGTGCGGAGGGTACTATATGCTGGGGCATGCTCTGAAACCCGAAGGCCTTATCACACGCAGTCGCAACATTGCCGAATCCTACAACTTCATGTTCGAGCAATATCCCGAACTGCAACCGTGGGTAGACAGTTTGGTGACCGTAGGAGCATTGAAGGACTTCTACATTGAGAACGACCATGGAGAGACGCTACACGCACTCTACGTTGCCGCCACCCACCCCACCCCAAAAACAGCAGTCATCGTACACGGATATACAGATAATGCCGTGCGCATGCTGATGATAGGCTATCTGTACAACAAGGAGATGGACTTCAACATCTTGCTGCCCGACCTCTACGGGCACGGGATGAGCGAGGGAAACCATGCACAGATGGGCTGGAAAGACCGGCTTGACGTACTGCAATGGACCGAAACCGCCGACGAACTCTTCGGGCGCCGCCATACAGACAGCGTAGCATCCCGCAGCACAGAGATGGTAGTGCACGGTATCTCCATGGGAGCCGCCACCACCATGATGGTATCCGGCGAAGTGGAGCATGGTCAATACCAACAGCCTTTCATCAAGTGTTTCGTAGAAGACTGCGGCTACACAAGCGTATGGGACGAGTTTCGCGGAGAACTGAAAGCACAGTTCAACCTGCCCGCCTTCCCTCTTCTGCATACAGCAAACTGGCTCTGCCGGCAAGAGTACGGATGGGACTTCCTGGAAGCCTCTGCTTTGGAGCAAGTAAAGAAATGTACTTTGCCGATGCTCTTCATCCACGGCGATGCCGACACCTTTGTGCCGACGTGGATGGTCTATCCCCTCTACGAAGCCAAGCCCGAACCCAAAGAATTATGGATTGTGCCCGGTGCCACGCATGCTATGTCTTACAAGGATTATCCGCAGGAATACACCGAACATGTAAAGAAATTCGTAGGAAAATACATACATTGATGTGATTTTACCTATCTTCGCCGCAACAAATATTGGTAGTATGAGACGATTTATTTCCATAACATTCTTCTTATGCCTGCTCTTATCCTTGCAGGCACAAGAAGTCTACACCACTAAGAATATTCCTAAAGTACACCTTCAGGACAAGACACGCTATGTGTGCAACCCAGCCGGAATCCTATCCACGGAGGCATGTGACAATATAGACCGTATGCTCTATGCATTGGAGCAGCAAACTGGCATTGAAACGGTAGTTGCCGTTGTCCCGTCCATCGGACAAGAAGACTGTTTTGATTTCTCACACCAGCTGCTCAATGAATGGGGAGTAGGGAAAAAAGAAAAAAACAACGGTTTGGTCATTCTGCTGGTAACCGACCAACGCTGCATCCAGTTTTATACGGGATACGGTTTAGAAGGGGACCTTCCTGATGCCATCTGCAAACGTATACAGACCAAATACATGATTCCCTATCTGAAAGACGGTAATTGGGATGCTGGAATGGTAGCGGGTGTAAAGGCAGTCTGTTCACGTCTTGACGGCACTATGGTGAATGACACGGAAGAGGAGGATGACCTCTCCGTAGGAGGTATCCTACTGGGGCTTATCGGTTTCCTCGCAGTGGCATCTATTATAGGCATCCTTGCCCAACGCGCTGCCAACAAATGCCCCAACTGCGGACAACATAAATTGCAACGTAGCAGCAGCATACTCATCTCACGCCGCAATGGAGTGAAAACGGAAGATGTGACCTACACCTGCCGCAATTGCGGACATAAAGTAGTGCGCCGCCAGCAGTCATACGATGAAAATTACCGGGGAGGAGGCGGAGGTGGTCCGGTCATCTTCGGTGGTGGAGGTCTCTTCGGCGGAAGTGGCGGAGGAGGCTTCAGCGGTGGTAGCTTCGGAGGCGGTATGGGAGGTGGCGGTGGAGCCGGTTCCCGGTTCTAACGCCGAGGATGTGTCATCTGTGTGCCATCAACCGTTTTGACACACCTTCGAGGATACTGGAAGAAAATAAAACGTTTACATAGAATATAATTAAATGATTAATAACTGCCTTCCCCTCCTCCCCTCTCTCTATCGGAGAGGAATCGGAGGTGAGGCCTAAAAATGAAAAGTATGAAGAAATCAACCATTATCATTATCGTTGTTATAGCTCTTCTCGCCATTTGGGGTGTAACCGGCTATAACGGACTCGTAACCATGGACGAAAATGTCAGCGGACAATGGTCGAACGTAGAAACCCAATACCAACGCCGTGCCGACCTGATTCCGAACTTGGTGAATACCGTGAAAGGATATGCCACGCACGAGAAGGAAACACTGGAAGGTGTAGTAGAAGCCCGCAGCAAAGCCACTCAAATCAAAGTGGATGCGGCAGACCTTACTCCGGAAAAGCTGGCTGAATATCAGAAAGCACAAGGTGCGGTGACTTCCGCCCTCGGTAAATTGCTTGCCATCACAGAAAACTATCCGGACTTGAAAGCAAATCAGAATTTCCTGGAACTGCAGGCACAGCTGGAAGGTACGGAAAACCGTATCAACGTAGCACGTACCAACTTCAACAATGCAGCCAAGAACTTCAATACAGCCATTCGCCGTTTCCCCAAGAATATCCTTGCCGGTCTCTTCGGTTTTGAGAAACGAGCTTATTTCGAAGCGGCAGAAGGAGCGGAACAAGCTCCCCAGGTACAATTCTGATAAATACACAACTCTATAGCGAGGCACAAAGGCGAGAAACTTTGTGCCTCGCTTTGTGTTGTAGAAGATTAGATGTATCTTTGCACATTCAATTGAACAAACCTATTATCTCATGAGTAATCAACGATACATGATGCGAGGCGTCAGCGCATCAAAGGAAGATGTGCACAACGCCATCAAGAATATCGACAAAGGTATTTTCCCGCAGGCTTTCTGCAAAATTATCCCCGACATTTTGGGCGGTGACCCGGAGTATTGCAACATTATGCATGCCGATGGAGCAGGCACCAAGTCCAGTCTTGCCTATATGTACTGGAAGGAAACCGGCGACCTGGGTGTGTGGAAAGGCATTGCACAAGATGCACTGATTATGAACATCGACGACCTGCTTTGTGTGGGTGCGGTAGACAACATTCTGGTATCCTCTACCATCGGACGTAATAAACTGCTCATCCCCGGCGAAGTAATCTCAGCCATCATCAACGGTACGGATGAACTGCTTGCCGAACTCCGCGAAATGGGAGTAGGCGTTTATGCCACCGGTGGCGAAACAGCCGATGTGGGCGACCTTGTACGTACCATTATCGTAGACTCGACAGTGACCTGCCGCATGAAGCGCTCAGATGTTATAGACAATGCCAATATCCGTCCGGGCGATGTGATTGTAGGTCTGGCATCTTACGGAAAGGCTACTTATGAGAAAGAATACAATGGCGGTATGGGCAGTAACGGACTGACCAGCGCACGCCACGATGTATTCTCCAAATACCTGGCAGAGAAATACCCTGAAAGCTATGACAAGGCTGTACCCGAAGAACTGGTATACAGTGGCAAGCTAAAACTGACAGACAGTGTCGAAGACAGTCCGCTGGATGCAGGAAAGCTGGTACTTTCCCCCACCCGCACCTACGCACCGGTAGTTAAGAAACTGCTCGATGCGCTCCGTCCCCAAATCCACGGTATGGTACACTGCTCGGGCGGCGCACAAACCAAGGTACTGCACTTTGTGGGAGACAACTGCCGTGTCATCAAAGACAATCTCTTCCCCGTTCCACCGTTGTTCAAGACCATCAAGGAGCAGAGCGATACGGACTGGAGCGAAATGTACAAGGTGTTCAATATGGGGCATCGCCTGGAAGTGTACCTCTCTCCCGAACATGCAGAAGAGGTGATTGCTATTTCGAAGAGTTTCAACATCGATGCACAGATTGTAGGCCGCGTGGAAGAAAGCGACAAGAAAGAACTGATTATCAAGAGCGAATTCGGAGAGTTCAAGTATTAAATATATGGCAGACAACAATACCATACTCGAAAAGCTGGAAGGGCTTGTCGCCCGCTTCGAAGAAGTGTCGACCTTGATTACAGACCCGGCAGTGATTGCGGACCAGAAGCGTTACGTCAAGCTCACCAAAGAATATAAAGAACTGGGCGACCTGATGAATGCCCGCAAAGAGTACATGCAAGTACTGGGCGGCATAGAAGAAGCCAAAGAAATTATCGCCAACGAAACAGACCAGGAAATGCGGGAAATGGCACGCGAAGAGCTGGATGCCTGCCAAACCCGCCAACCGGAACTGGAAGAGCAGATAAAGCTGCTGCTCGTCCCCGCCGACCCGCAGGATGGCCGTAATGCCATCCTCGAAATTCGTGGCGGCACGGGTGGTGACGAAGCGGCAATCTTTGCCGGCGACCTCTTCCGCATGTACACCAAGTACTGCGAATCCAAGGGATGGAGAATGGAGATATCCAGCGCCAACGAAGGTGCAGCCGGCGGTTTCAAGGAAATTGTCTGCTCCGTGACGGGCGACAATGTATACGGCACACTGAAATATGAATCGGGCGTGCACCGCGTGCAGCGCGTACCGGCCACAGAAACGCAAGGACGGGTACACACCTCAGCTGCCAGCGTAGCCGTGCTTCCCGAAGCCGAAGAGTTCGACGTAGTTATCAACGAAGGTGAAATCAAGTGGGACACCTTCCGAAGCGGTGGTGCCGGCGGTCAGAACGTGAACAAGGTGGAATCCGGCGTGCGCCTGCGCTACAACTGGAAGAATCCCAACACAGGCATAGTCGAAGAAATCCTCATCGAATGTACCGAGACGCGCGACCAGCCCAAGAACAAGGAACGCGCCCTCTCGCGCTTGCGTACCTTCATCTACGACAAGGAACACCAGAAGTACATCGACGACATCGCCTCCAAGCGTAAGACGATGGTCAGCACTGGCGACCGCTCCGCCAAGATACGCACCTACAACTATCCGCAAGGACGCATCACGGACCACCGCATCAACTACACCATCTACAATCTCGCCGCCTTCATGGACGGAGACATCCAAGACTGCATCGACCACCTGATTGTGGCGGAAAATGCAGAAAGACTGAAAGAGAGCGAACTGTAAGGCAGTGATAAGTAACCCGTAACTAAAAAATAATATGAACAAACAGCAATTATTCGAGAACATCAAGCGCAAGAAGTCATTCCTTTGCGTAGGTCTTGACACCGACATCAAGAAAATACCCGAACATCTTCTGAAAGAGGAAGACCCTATATTCGCTTTCAACAAAGCCATCATCGACGCTACTGCCGACCTCTGCATCGCCTACAAGCCCAATCTGGCATTTTATGAGAGCATGGGCGTGAAAGGCTGGATAGCTTTCGAGAAAACCGTAAACTACATCAAGCAGAACTATCCCGACCAATTCATCATCGCCGACGCCAAACGCGGTGACATCGGGAACACCTCTGCCATGTATGCCCGTACCTTCTTCGAAGAGCTGGATATAGATTCCGTAACCGTAGCTCCCTACATGGGCGAAGACAGTGTGACCCCGTTCCTTACGTACGAAGGCAAATGGGTAATCCTGCTTGCGTTGACCAGCAACAAAGGCTCGCACGACTTCCAGCTGACGGAAGACACCAACGGCGAACGCCTCTTCGAAAAAGTGCTCCGCAAATCCCAGGAGTGGGCCAGTGACGAACAGATGATGTACGTAGTAGGCGCCACACAAGGCCGCGCCTTCGAAGATATCCGCAAGATTGTTCCCGAACACTTCCTATTGGTTCCCGGCGTAGGCGCACAAGGCGGCTCCCTGGAAGAAGTCTGCAAGTATGGCATGAACAAGACTTGCGGCCTGATTGTCAACTCCAGCCGTGGCATCATCTACGTGGACAAGACAGAGAACTTCGCCGCCGCCAGCCGAAAAGCAGCCCAAAAAGTGCAGGCACAGATGGCGGAAGAGTTGAAAAAAGTGATTAACGACTAACGCTTAATGTTCGAAAGAAAGATTATCAACGACCCTGTCTTCGGGTTCATCAACATACCAAAGGGGTTGTTGTACGATGTTGTACGACATCCTCTTTTGCAACGTCTAAACCGTATCAAGCAACTGGGGTTGTCCTCTGTCGTATATCCCGGTGCGCAGCATACACGGTTCCAACACTCTTTGGGAGCCTTCTACCTGATGAGTGAGGCCATCCAGCAACTTGCCACCAAAGGAAACTTTATCTTCGACAGCGAAGCCGAAGCTGTGGAAGCCGCTATCCTGATGCACGACATCGGCCACGGCCCCTTCTCCCACGTACTGGAAAATACCATCGTGCAGGGCGTCTCCCACGAAGACATCTCCTTGATGCTGATGGAACGTATCAACAAGGAAATGAACGGACAGTTGACACTCGCCATTCAAATTTTCAAGGATGAATACCCCAAGCGCTTCCTGCACCAACTGGTAAGCGGGCAACTGGATATGGACCGCCTGGACTACCTGCGCCGCGACAGCTTCTATACCGGAGTGACCGAAGGCAACATTGGCTCCGCCCGCATTATCAAGATGCTGGATGTAAAGGATGACCACCTGGTAGTAGAGTCCAAAGGCATCTATTCTATTGAGAACTTCCTCACCGCCCGCCGCCTGATGTACTGGCAAGTCTATCTGCACAAAACCTCCGTTGCCTACGAGAAAATGCTGATTAGCACCCTGCTCCGCGCCAAGGAACTGGCAAGCCGCGGCATAGACCTCTTTGCCTCACCCGCCTTGAAATTCTTTCTATACAACGACATCAGCCGGGAGGCATTCTACAACAATCCCGAATGTTTGGAGAATTTCATTCAGTTGGACGATAATGACATCTGGACTGCCCTCAAGGTATGGAGCCGCCATTCGGACAAGGTTTTGTCCACCCTGAGCGCCGGCATGATTAACCGAAACATCTTCAAAGTCGAGATTTCTACCGAACCTATTAGTGAGGAACGGAAAAAAGAACTAACTTTGCAAATCAGTGAACAACTGAACATCCCTCTCTCCGAAGCGAGATATTTCATCTCTACCCCCAGCATCGAGAAGAATATGTACGACGAGGCAGATGACAGTATTGACATCCTCTACAACGACGGCAGCATCAAGAATATTGCCGAAGCATCGGATATGCTCAATATCTCTCTTCTGTCCAAGAAAGTAAAAAAGTACTACTTATGCTACCAACGTTTGCATAGATAAGTATAAAATATTCACCTCAGGACAAGGAAATATAAAAAAAAAGTCCGTTATTTGCGTTTTGAAACCATCTAACAAGAATAAGACATGGAGTTCTCTGCTAAACAAATTGCAACATTTATCCAAGGAGAAATTGTTGGAGACGAGAATGCTACCGTTCACACCTTTGCGAAAATCGAAGAGGGAATACCGGGAGCCATCTCCTTTCTATCCAACCCCAAATATACCCCCTACATATACGAAACCCAATCAAGCATTGTTCTGGTAAACAAGGGCTTTGTTCCGGAACAAGAAGTGAAAGCCACCCTGATTAAAGTGGACAATGCGTATGAAAGTCTTGCTAAATTGCTAAATCTTTATGAGCAAAGCAAGCCAAAGCGGGTGGGAATTGACTCTCTGGCCTTTGTTGCCGAGACAGCTAAAATTGGCAAGGATGTTTACATTGCGCCTTTTGCCTGCATTGGCGAATACGCAGAGGTGGGAGACAATACGGTCATTCATCCGCACGTCACGATTGGCAGCGGTGCCAAAGTGGGCAATGACTGTATTATTTACGCTAACTCCACCATCTACCACGATTGCCGGGTAGGAAACCACTGCATCCTGCACTCCGGTTGCGTTATCGGTGCAGACGGTTTCGGCTTCGCCCCCACTTCCGAGGGCTATGAAAAAATACCGCAAATAGGTATCACTATCCTGGAAGACCATGTGGAAATCGGTGCCAACACGTGTGTGGACCGTGCTACTATGGGAGCCACCATCGTACATAGCGGTGTGAAACTGGATAATTTGATTCAGGTGGCACACAATGATGAAATAGGCTCCCACACCGTAATGGCGGCGCAAGTAGGTGTAGCAGGTTCTACCAAGATAGGAGAATGGTGCATGTTCGGCGGGCAGGTAGGCATTGCAGGTCATATTCATATTGGCAACAAAGTGAACCTTGGCGCACAGTCTGGTGTTCCCAGTAGCATAAAGGACGGTAGCCAACTTATCGGTACCCCTCCTATGGAGCTGAAACAATATTTCAAGGCATCCATCGCACAAAGAAGTTTGCCGGAAATGCAAGTGGAACTGCGCCAGCTCCGCAAAGAATTGAATGAACTTAAACAACTATTAAATAAGTAACCAATGTTAAAACAAAAGACTCTAAAAGATAGCTTTTCGCTTAGTGGAAAAGGTCTTCATACGGGACTTGACCTAACCGTTACTTTCAATCCTGCTCCGGATAACCATGGATACAAAATCCAACGTATCGACTTGGAAGGACAGCCTACCTTCGATGCCGTTGCAGACAACGTATCCGAAACTACCCGTGGAACTGTAATCTCCAAAAACGGAGTAAAGGTGAGCACAGTGGAGCATGGTATGGCAGCCCTCTATGCATTGGGTATCGATAACTGCTTGATACAGGTAAACGGACCGGAATTTCCCATTCTGGACGGAAGCGCCCAATATTATGTCAACGAAATAGAGCGCGTAGGCACTGTAGAACAAAATGCCGTAAAAGATTTCTATATCATCAAGTCCAAAATTGAATTCCGTGACGAAACAACCGGCTCTTCCATCATCGTGTTGCCGGACGAGAACTTCAGCTTGAATGTATTGGTATCATACGATTCCAACATCCTCCCCAACCAGTTTGCAACGCTGGAGGACATGACGAAGTTCAAGGATGAAATCGCCGCAAGCCGTACTTTCGTGTTTGTACGCGAAATTGAGCCGTTGCTGCAAGCCGGTCTTATCAAGGGCGGCGACCTTGACAATGCGATTGTTATTTACGAACGCGAAATGTCCCAGGAGAACTATGACAAGCTGGCCGACGTGATGGGTGTTCCTCATATGGACGCCAAACAATTGGGATATATCAACCACAAACCTTTGGTGTGGCCCAATGAATGCGCCCGCCACAAGTTACTTGATGTCATCGGTGACCTGGCCTTGATAGGCAAGCCCATCAAGGGCCGTATCATCGCTACCCGCCCGGGACACACTATCAACAATAAGTTCGCCCGCCAGATGCGCAAGGAAATCCGTTTGCACGAAATACAAGCCCCTACCTACGACTGCAACCGCGAACCGATTATGGATGTAAACCGCATCCGCGAACTTCTGCCTCACCGTTACCCGATGCAATTGGTGGACAAAGTCATAGAAATAGGTGCCAACTACATTGTAGGTGTCAAGAACGTAACTTCCAACGAACCTTTCTTTCAGGGACACTTCCCGCAGGAACCCGTAATGCCCGGTGTGTTGCAGATAGAGGCAATGGCACAGACGGGAGGTTTGCTTGTTCTGAATTCAGTGGATGAACCGGAACGTTACTCCACCTACTTCATGAAGATTGACGGTGTGAAATTCCGCCAGAAAGTGGTACCTGGAGATACCCTCATCTTCCGTGTAGAGCTGATGGCCCCCATACGCCGCGGCATCTCTACCATGAAAGGCTATGTGTTTGTAGGCGAAAAAGTTGTCTGCGAAGCAGAGTTTATGGCGCAAATAGTTAAGAACAAATAATAAAATTTACGATTAGACTATTTACGATTTACGATTCAAATTATTCGTGAGAATTATCACATTCGGATAAAATCGTATATACAGTAAATCGCAAGTATTCTCAATCGTAAATCGTAAATAGCTAAATCGTAAATAATATGATAAGTCCCTTAGCGTATATTCATCCCGAAGCCAAAATCGGGGAAAACGTAGAGATTGCTCCTTTTGTTTTCATTGACAAGAATGTGGTAATCGGTGATAACAACAAGATTATGGCAAATGTCAACATTCTGTACGGTGCACGCATCGGCAATGGAAACACCATTTTCCCGGGAGCCGTTATCGGTGCTATTCCCCAGGATTTAAAGTTCAGAGGGGAGGAAAGCACTGCTGAAATCGGAGACAACAATATCATACGTGAAAACGTAACTGTCAACCGCGGTACAGCTGCCAAAGGCAGAACCATCGTCGGTAACAACAATCTCCTGATGGAAAGTGTACACGTGGCCCACGATGCTCTGATAGGCAACAGCTGTATCATTGGCAACTCTACAAAAATGGCGGGTGAAATTGTCATCGACGATTATTCCATCATCAGCGCCAATGTACTGATGCACCAATTCTGCCATGTGGGCGGTTATGGAATGATACAAGGCGGCTGCCGTTTCAGCAAGGACATCCCACCGTACATCATTGCCGGACGCGAGCCTATCTGCTATGCGGGAATCAATGTGGTAGGGTTACGCCGCCGTGGCTTCTCCAACGAGACCATTGAGAAAATCCATGATGCCTATCGTATTATCTATCAAGGCGGTCTGAACAATACGGATGCCTTGAAGAAAATCGAGGATGAAATGGAAATGACACCGGAAATAAGCTATATCGTAAACTTTATACGTGAATCAGCCCGCGGCATTATCCCCGCAGGAAAATGAAAAACGTATGATTTACACAAAGTCAGAAATCATAAATTATAAATCATCATGATCTACAGATTTACAATCATCTCTGATGAGGTGGACGATTTTGTCAGAGAAATACAGATAGACCCGGAAGCTACCTTTTATGACTTCCATGAAGCGATTCTAAAGTCGGCAGGCTACACTAACGACCAAATGACGTCTTTCTTCATTTGCGATGATGACTGGGAGAAAGAGAAAGAAATTACGCTGGAAGAAATGGATGACAATCCGGAAATGGACAGTTGGGTGATGAAAGAGACCCAGCTGAGCGAACTGGTTGAAGACGAGAAGCAGAAACTTCTCTATGTATTCGATTATATGACTGAGCGCTGCTTCTTCATCGAGCTTTCTGAAATCATTACCGGAAAGGAAATGAAAGGAGCCAAATGCACCAAGAAAGCAGGTGAAGCTCCCAAGCAGACCATTGATTTTGAAGAGATGGCAGCTGCTGGCGGTTCCCTTGATTTGGACGAAAACTTTTACGGCGACCAGGACTTCGATATGGAAGATTTCGACAAAGAGGGTTTCGGCGGTTTGGACGAAGCCGGAAACTCCTTTGAAGAAGAGAAATATTAAACAGACATACCATACAGATTTCTTTTAGGCACGGATTACACGGAAACACACGGTTGTTATTGAATATTCCGTGTAATCCGCGTAATCCGTGCCTATTTTTTTACCCGCATGCACACCCTAATCGTACTTATCGGTCCCACCGGAGTAGGCAAAACAGAGCTCAGCCTCCGATTGGCAGAACATTTCCATACTTGTATCGTCTCGGCCGATTCGAGACAACTCTATGCAGATTTAAAGATAGGCACGGCTGCCCCTACACCGGAGCAACTGCAACGGGTACAGCATCACTTCGTCGGTACCCTGAAGCTGACAGACTATTACAGTGCCGCCCAATACGAAGCGGAAGTGATGAAGCTGCTGGAAGACCTGTTTACAAAGCATAACACCGTACTGCTGACCGGAGGCTCAATGATGTATGTAGATGCAGTCTGTAAAGGAATTGACGACATTCCGACCGTAGATGCCGATACACGCCAGCTCATGCTGCACAAATACGAAACAGAAGGTCTGGAAAGACTTTGTGCGGAACTTAAGCTGTTGGATCCGGAATATTACAAAATAGTAGATTTGAAGAATCCCAAACGCGTAGTCCATGCTTTGGAAATCTGCTACATGACGGGAAAGGCCTACACTTCCTTCCGCACTCAACAAAAGAAAGAACGCCCCTTCCGTATCATCAAAATAGGATTAACACGTAACCGGGAAGAGCTTTATGAACGCATCAACTGCCGGGTGGACCAAATGGTGGAAGAGGGTTTAGTGGAAGAAGCGCGCATGGTCTACCCGCATAAAAGTCTAAATTCCCTAAATACAGTAGGCTACAAAGAAATATTCAAGTACCTGGATGGTGAATGGACATTACCCTTTGCCATCGAAAAGATAAAGCAGAACTCACGCATCTATTCCCGTAAGCAAATGACCTGGTTCAAACGAGACGAGGAAATCCACTGGTTCCACCCGGAGCAGGAAGGGGAAATACTGGAATACTGTCATTGTTCCATCAAAGGCGTATAAGCCTTTCGGACAAGTGCTTCCACATCTTGATAAAGCTTCTGCATTTCTTGAGAATCAATGCTTCCTTGCTGTCTCCAGCTGTCCAACAATAGGCATGTACGGCGAAACACCTCTGCCTCTACCGTAACAAGCTGCTGCATATAGCCATTATTCTCCATATTGTACAGTTTTTCCCAATTCAGATAACGATTGGTTCCCATCCCCTGATTATAACAAAAGACATTGTTGGAAAGCCGGAGTGACCAATCACTGAGCGGAGCGGCGGCACACGCCTTGTCCCAACATACCATCGGAGGCAGAAGTCTATCCGCATCCTTCACCCAAAGCGGCACGGCAATACCCGTAGGAGGATATCCCAGCATTGTCCACATCGTAGTAAGTTCCACCTTCTCACCCGGTTTTACGCCCTGCACCACAATGGAACAAGAAGTACTGTTACGGGGAATAAAATCCTGGTCGACAAACCAACCGGAACCTTGCGGGCGATTAAATTTCCCGTTCTTCAAATCAATATCAAGCATGCCATTGCGAAACGAACGTGAAAGATCATTGAATATACCCTGCGGTGTGATCCCTCCCGTTGCAGAAGCCCTCATCAGTACCCTGTCTGCCTCCATATAGCGTACATAACCTGCCCCCCGATTTGCTTCACCGGCAAAAGAGAAGTTGGTACGGGCAATGTAGCCGTAAGGAGCATCTTTGGGATTATTGGCATCATACATCGTATATTTATAATAATCCACCTCAAACATGGCGGCAGCGCCTTGAGCGTCGATTACGCCAAAATTGGCCTCTATCAAGCTGGGCTTGGAAATGGTATCGAGGAAATGGCAGAAATCCTCCACCGTGGCACAAACCTCCAAGGCACGGTAGATAATCCTCCCGTTGGCTGCCCCCCGTTCTTCCCCATCTTTCACTTCCACCAGATTGTAGGATTGGGTGTTCATCAAGGCAAAACCAACGGAGTTTGTACCCATCCATGCCTCTTTCAAGGCAGGAAAGTTAGCACTATTCACATCGGCAATGAAGTTATACTTCTCCCCTTTTATATAAGCAACATGATTTCGCAGATAGTCCGTATCACGGTTTTTCCATAGCAACGGACGGCCGTCAGGAGTAACCTTTCCAGAAACGACGGCAGATGTACAAGCCAGAACCGGCTCAGCAGTGAGTGCCGCAAGCAGTCCCCATATTAAAAAAAGATGTTTTATCATAACCTTGCCTTCCTTAGATTTATATTCGCAAAGGTATGATAATCTGTGAAAGGGCAAAAGAAATCCTCTGAAATCCTTATCCCCTATTCATCAGGAAAGAATTATTCGCTGACAAGTTTCTGCAACTTATCCTGCATATACCGAAGTTTCGCAGTTCCAGTACCTTGTTCTATATGACGGATAATGCCTTTCTTATCCACCAGTATAGTGACCGGCATACCACTCACATGAAAGGTCTCGAAGAAAAACAAGTCATCGGCTATCTGGGTAAAGAGGAAAGGACGGCTCTCTACAATTTTCTTTATTTGTGCAGCACTGTCAAAAGTCGTAGCAAGATAGGTTACATCAGGATAGACTTCTATCCATTTGTTCAGCTCCGGCATTTCACGGATACAAGGACCACAGCCGGTATACCAGAAGTTCAAGACCATAGGACGTCCCGTCACATCGGCCTTGCTCCACTCCTGTCCTTCTATGTCTTTCACTTTGAATTCCGGAAAAGCCTTTCCTATCCATTCTTCCTTCTTCAAAGTCTGTACGGCACCGCCTATCGGCAACTTCTTCCCCGTTCCTCCACGGTAACTCATCAAGAAAGCTTCCGCACCAGGCACCTCGTCGGCAGGAGTAGCATATTCTCTCACCTCCTCAGACAGCACAATGCCCTTGCGCAAGCGGAGTTCCGTAACCTCGTGTCTCGCGCCGTCCTCATGTATTATGAAAGCCGCCACGTTGTCCGAACCCACACCAGGCGGCATGCCTTCGAAGAAAAGCCCGCCCACCAAATAATATTTCTTACCGGCTGTCTGGGCAGAGCAAAGCCCTGCCCCCACAGCTACCAGAATCAGAAACAAAGAGAGAATTTTCCTTATCATAATTGTTAGAGACTATTCACTTTTCAGCGTAATCGTAAGCTTGGGCTGCACCTTCACTTTGCCGGTAGCCATACCTATATACGAAACAACCAATACAGCATCCTTAGAAGGTACAGAAAGGACAAAATTGCCATTGACATCGGTAACGCTTCCCGTAGTGGTACCTTCTATCAGAACAGCCGCACCGATAACAGGCTCACCCTGCTCATCCACCACTTTGCCTTCCACTTTCATATTGCCTTTGGCAATGGTCTTTTCTACAGCTTTAGTTTTTTTAGTAGTGATGTAAATCTCACCTTTTCCACCTGCCTCTTTCTTCACCTCAATACCCTCAATATTCTCGGCAGGTATTAAATCATCGATAGTTTTAGTACCCAAGTCAACCTTTTCTCCATCAATATAGACAGTCTTTATTAAATCAAGACTACTCTTATGCTGTACTTTAGCATTCTCTGCCACCTCATTACCCCGGCGGATAACCATACCCGGAGTTCCTTGTTTCAGGGTTATCAGAACAACGCCATTCTGTCCCTCTTCTCCATATAAATCCGTGGCAGATTTATCTTTCAAAACCGTTACACGTTCTATCTTATCAGGATTCAATGCACTCATGACAGATGGCGTCACCTCTTTTCCATCCACAATATACAATGGCTCTTTCCCATTACCTGCATATCCTTCAACTGTAATACCATTGGCAGAAGAAGTTTTTTCAAGTTTGTCGTCGTCCAGCCTGAACATCACCGGCACCGTAAATTTCACAGCCACCGGCTGCCCCTTCTGTCTCCCCGGCTTCCACTTCGGCATAGTGTTTATCAATCGCAGCGCCTCGGCATCCATATCCTTATCCACAGAACGGAGCACCTTGGAGTCCTTGATGCTTCCATCTTCATCCACCACAAACTGGACAGTGACCCGTCCCTGCGTACCGTTCTCTTTGGCAGATGCCGGATAACGCATATTCGTCTTGATATAATCCATGAAAGCACTCATTCCGCCGCCGGGAAATTCCGGCATCTCCTCTGCCACCTCGAAGACCAGAGTTCCCTTCAACCGCTTGCGGACTTCCGCCGGTACATACTTCACATCGGCAGGCTTCGTAGTGTCACCTGCACTTTCCGCCACTTTTGTTTCTACAATTGCAGCCAAATCGTTAACTTTGACGCTTGAAATCTTCTCCACTTTATCGGAGACTTCGGGACGGGCAAAAGCTGTCACTGCAATGGCAGCTACCGGAAGTACATAAAGATACTTCAAACGTGCCCACGGGCTTGATTTTTCTTTTAACATCATAGTGATACGTTTTTTAAGTTTACTGTGATTAAAGCTGTTGGCCATAGAGTAGAGCCTTGTGCCGACAGCTTTTTTTATTAATAATAGTTGATACTGTTTTGCATCCACACCCTCCTTTATCACCGTTTCATCCGCTTCAAACTCATGGATATTCTGCAATTCCTGCTTCAGGAGCCATGATGCCGGATTGAACCACTGAAAGAAAATGCAGACATCAGCCACCAGCAAGTCCCAGGAATGGCGGTTATGGATATGGGCAAGCTCGTGGATAAGGATTTCCCGTCCGTTCTCCTCCAAGTCTTTCCGTGAAATGACAATATATCCCATCCAACTGAACGGAGCGATGTCACAGTTGTGTACAATCAAAGTAACGCGCTCTTTCCTGCCCGGTAAGTAGCTGCCAATATCCTCTTTTTTACCCGATTTCAGCAACATCAGTAACCGTACCAACGAATATACGTTGCGGAAGGCAAAGAAAACGATTCCTGCCAGATAGACAAGCAGCGCCACTTGTATCCAGGTGACTGTTGCCGTTTCAGCCCTTGCTCCGGCCTCAGTGGCATTCACTGCATCTGCCATCATCAGCAACTGCTCCAATGTCAGCATCGTCTGGTGCACTTCCGTCTCCTGCTTCACACTTACCTCTACCAAAGGCAATAGGCAGGACAACAGCAAAATGCCCAACAATGAAAAACGGTTGAAACGATGAAACGTCTCGCGTGCCAGCAACAAGCGATAAAACAAATAGAATATCGCCAGGCAAACAGAAGATTTGAGTATATAAACAAAAAACAGACCCATGGAATTATTTACTATTTAGGGATTTACGATTTACTATTTACTATTTACAGTTACTTGGTCAGTTCATTCCGTAGCATCTCCACTCCGGGAAATCCGGTTGCTTTGTAGGAAATATCTCCTTCACGGTTCACGACGAAATAGGTCGGGATACCCGGATATTCGTACAGCTTTGCCAATGCCGTACTTTGCTCATTGCTAATGCGACAGTGAATACCGGGTATATCCGGTATCATTACTTTCCATTTTCCTTCAGGAGATGTTTCGTCGACAATATATAGATAAACCACCTCTTTCAGCTCCTCTTTCAACGGTTTCAGGCTTTTCATGGCCCGCATACAAGGACCACACCAGGTGTTCCACATATCCACCAGTACCATCTTGCCACGATAAGGACGAGTAATGACCTGCAACAAACTGTCTGCCGCTACCTCCTTTTCCACCTCAACAATCTTATATCCGGTCTTTCCCTTAGTAGCTTCCAACTCTGATTTCAGTTCGGCTTCAATCCTCCCGTTTCTCATCAGGAACAATTGCCTGAGGTCGGGAGAAGCGATGCTGTCCACCGTCCGACGCTCTTCCTCAGTCAAAGGCATGTACTTGCTCAGATTACGGGAAGCACGCCCGGCAAGAAGCATGTCCGGCCAAAGAGGGTCTTGCACAAACTTATCCCGGAAATTTCCGGTAGCGGTCTTCACAAAGTCCGTATAATAATTGTAATATTTCTGTTCGGGGGTATGCAGAATATCCAGTTGCAGTATTTCCTTGAAGTATGAGGTACTGTCCACCGTCATGTCCGCCCTTTTCACCCCCTTCCTGCCCGAAAGCATCGGGGCATAACTAAGGTTACTCTTGTAATTATAGATAAGGCTGAACAGATTCATATCCAGATTTGCCCGGATATAAGTACGGCAAGCCTGGCTCATATCCTTGTTTTTTACAAGTTTCTTTTGCATATCTTCATAATGCCTGAACAGATACTTTTTATATGCCTGCGGAGTCATCCCACAAATATCTGCATAAAAATCATCAGCTCCCGATAAGCTTTTCATTTCACCGAACCGCAGCAACTCGGTATTCAGACCGGCATAGTCTCCTTCAAACCAAACACAGTTGTCCGTTACACCATCCCTTTTCCGGCTTAAAAGACGGCTTTGCGAATAGAATATTTCAGGCAGATTGATTGTGACATCCAGTTCTCCACCCGGAACGAGAAACAATTCTATTTTCGAACGGGATATCCACAGCGTAGCACCGCTCGGCAACAGCACCTCTGTCTCATAACGGAACGTGCCATCCTCCGCTATCTTCAAGTCCTTACCGGTGAAATACATGAAGAACCAAGGCGAGTCATAGTAGCGTAACGTCACTCCATACTCCGGTTTATACCCCAATATCTGCCCCTTTATGACAGTCTTTCCCATATTCAATTCCGGTCCGGGCAATGGCAAAACCTCATCCGGTTTCTTATTCCGCAAACGTTCGGGAATATCCACCCGAGGTTTCTCTCCGTTGAGCTGTATACCATAAATTACCCATCCTTCATCACTGTCCGGTGTCTCTACAAAATCAAAGCTCTCAGTATCCATCGGAAGCGGACTAAACTTCAAAACAGCAGTCATTTCACCGGAAGCGGGAATATGCGTCCATTCATCCCTGGCAAAACCGGTATTTCCCAAATATCCGTAATCCTTTCCGGATGCCCGCAACACAGCTGTCGAATCAATCCTGACCCTATCGCCCTGCATGCCATAAAGCCTCACCGCCAGCCAGGTCGTATCTTTTCCAAGCGTCACTTGCTCCACTTCAATGCTACGCGTATTGCATGCCATGAAATAGGGTACCTTTACGATTTTCTTTGCCTGCAATCCGCAGCAAATACTTACCAGCAGCAAACAAACCAATCCGATGTTTTTCATAAGCCAGAGTTATTAGAGCCTCAACAATCTCAGTCCCTTCCCTTTTCCACGTCTTGTATCAACTGCTTCAGTTCTTCCAGGGATATATCCTCTTCCTTCACCAGAGACGACACTGCGCTGAGATAGGAATTATTGAAATATTTGCTGATAACGTTCTTCAGTGTCCGCTTGCGGAAATCCTCCTCGCTGACCACCGCATAATACTGATACGTGTTGCCGTACGTATGATGGCTCAGGAATCCCTTATCCTCCAATCCTCTCACAATGGTGGACAAAGTATTGAAATGTGGTTTCGGCTCTTCATAGAATGCCAGCATTTCCTTCACAAACAAGGGTCCCTTTTCCCAGAAAAAGCCCATGATTTCTTCTTCTTTTGCAGTCAATCCTTTCATAACATTCTTTGTTTTCCGCAAATAACTAAATTATTTAGTTCAAAAACTAATTTCTCTCGTTAAATAAAACTAAAGCTTTTAGTTTATTCGGCAAACACCAGTCTCCAACCGTCTCCCGACAAGCAAAATACCTACTAATAGTGATTGCAGTTCTCGGATAAAAGCCGTTACTTTGCGCACGAATCAGAGAATTAAAAACAATAACATACAATGAATGAGCAACATAAGTACCGCTCCACGGACAAGATGAGCGACCTCATCTGTGACAATTACTCCTTATTAATGGTGATGAGCCGCTTCGGACTGTCATTAGGATTCGGAGACAAGAGCGTGAAGGACGTCTGCGAAGCACAAGGCGTCGATTGCCCTACATTCCTCGCCGTAGCCAACTTTATCAGCGAAGAACAATACTCTTACAGCGGCAATGAAAGTGATTTTTCCATTCCCGCCCTTATGGATTATCTGAAGCGTGCCCACACATATTTCCTCGACTTCAACCTGCCGGCCATCCGCCGCAAACTCATCGAAGCCATCGATTGTTCCAGTACAAACGATGTAGCCTACCTCATCCTGAAGTTCTTCGATGAATATGCCAAGGAGGTACGCCGCCACATGGAATATGAAAACCAGGCCGTATTCACCTATGTAGAGCAATTACTCCAAGGCAACCTATCGGATGAATACAACATTGCCACTTTTGCCAGCAAACATAATCAGATAGATACCAAACTGAAAGAGCTGAAGAACATCATCATCAAATACTACCCGGAAAAGGAGAACAACAATCTCCTGAATGCGGTCTTGTTCGATATATTCAACTGCGAACAAGACCTTGCCACCCACTGCCAGGTAGAAGATTATATGTTTGTTCCCGCCGTAGCGCAAATAGAAAGGAAACTGAAAAATGAACAATAATACTTCTTTGAAGATTGTCATTGCAGAAACTTCGGTCATCATCCGGAGTGGCCTGACGGCTGTTTTGAAGCGTATTCCCAACTTGAATGCACACCCTATTGAGGTTTCTTCTCCGGAATCGCTGCAGAACTACATTCACATGCATCCGGCAGACATTATCATCATCAACCCCACTTTCGGTGGCTGGTTCGACCTGCCCGCCTTCAAGGCAGAACACGGAAAATCCGGTATCAAGTACATTGCTATGGTATGCTCCGTCATCGACAACAACATATTGAAGGAATATGACGAGAACTTCGCCATGTGCGATGACGTAGATGTCATCGCCTCCAAAATCAACCACTTGCTACACACCGAGGAGGAAGAGGAAAAAGACAGCGAACAAGAAACCCTGAGCCAGCGCGAAAAGGAAATCATCACCTGCGTTGTGAAGGGCATGACCAACAAAGCCATCGCCGACAAACTCTACCTCTCCATCCATACCGTCATTACCCATCGCCGTAACATTGCACGCAAACTGCAGATACATTCTCCGGCAGGGCTCACCATCTACGCTATTGTCAACAAGCTGGTAGAATTGAGCGACATCAAGGACTCTCTATAAGATTCTTCCGGCAACCGTTTCCCTACCCGCTGCGGCCTATAGGGAAAAACCGGATGAATCCCTTGCAAAAGTATGCTCCTCCATACGGGAAAAGCCCTCTGCCTATTGATTAAGGTTTATCTTGTGCTTGAAGACAAAGCTCATCCCCTATGTCATCCCTCCCCATCCTATGACTCTTTATGCCCCACAAGTATCCTTATCCAACCTTACCCACAGTATCCGTCACGCCATACACAAATCCCCGCTTCACGATATCACATCGGGAAGCGGGGATCCTTTTATCTTCATAAAAGTGGTTACGTAATTATGACTAACTAATTCATTCAAATCTGATGTTGCAAAGATAAGGCATCGGCAGACAGTACGCAATCACTTAAATTAGGTATAATAAAACAAGTCTGTCATCATAAATAGGTAGAACCACCCACAAATCAGGCATTGGCATAGCTGTGCATTCCTCCAAGGATGTAGTTCACCCCGAAATAGGTCATCAGGACTGTCAGAAAGGCAACAATCATATAGATATGGAAGAATAACGGACTGCGGAAAATGCGCAGGCTGCGCGCATGGAACGCCGCTCCATAAACCATAAAGGTAATCAGCGCCCATACTTCCTTCGGGTCCCAAGCCCAATAACGCCCCCAAGAAGCATTGGCCCAAACCGCACCCAGAAAAATGCCGGCTCCCAAAAAGAAAACGGCGGGATAAAGCAGCAATCGGCTGAGCAGCATCAACATCCGGGCTGAACGGCGAAGACACAATGCCAGTATGCCGTTCAGCATCATAAAGGCAAACAAAGCATAAGACATCATTATCAACGACACATGCGTACTGAGCCACGGAGAAACGAGCACGGGCATCAAGGGAGTGATTTGGGGATTCATCTGTCCCAAATAGGACACCAGTAAGGCAAAACCGGACAGCAAAAAACCGAAAGGCACCATAAACGGGAAGCGCCGCCGAAACAGACAAGCCAGGAACAGCGCACACAATGCCATGAACTGCATCGTTTCGTATCCATTACCCAACGGGATACGCCCGCCGATGTACCACCTCAGACCATACCCGAAGAGCTGAAAGAGAAACGCCGCATAAAGAGAAAACGGGAAAAAAGTATCTGCCAAACGCGAAGAGAAAGAGAGCGCTACAATCCTACCGGAAGAGTCTGACAATGCCGACGAACGGCGCAGGCCGCGATACAGCAGACGGAAGAAAGCCAGCATCCCCACCGTAAGGTTGAACATGAACAGCAATTTGCTGAAAGGAATACGGTTATACAGCAATTCGGCTTGTATTTTAGTATCGGAAACAGGCTCCACACTCCCGTCTTCCGGCAAAGGACGAATCAATGTACCATTTTGGAGCATCAAAATCAGTCCCACCTTTTCATCCGCCTCTACAATGGCCTTTTCCAGAGAAGTCATTTTCTGATGATGGTCTTGCTTCCCCTTCCAGAACTTCTGCAAGCGATACTTCTCACCGTCGAACAAATCAGCCAGACATGCATAGGGTGTCTCCAAATGAAGCAGACGACGGAGTGCCTCGTTTTTGATATAAATCATCGGCTCATTCTGCCAAACCTCCGGACGCAGAAGCCATCCGCCAATCACCTGCTCCGGCGTCATGCCTCCATAAGACGATTTTCCCGTCAGTTTCAGTACAAAATCGCGCGCAAGGGTATTGAAAGGAACCACACGGTCATTATAAATCACCTGCTTACGGGCAAGACTATCCGCCTGCTTGCGTGCCAGTGCCGGAAGGCTTCTCTTCTGCGCATGTACCCCACTTCCCAGACACAGCAACAATAGAACAAACATTCCTCCCTTCTTCAACAACGGATGCCTCAGCAGCCTGCGGAACTCTCCGCCCCGGCTGACCAGCATCCAGAGCATGGAGACACCTAACAAGAGGTATCCACTATAGGTAATCCCTATCCCCCACGGGTCATAATTCACTGTCAGCCAGCTCCCCTGCATATCCTCATCAAAGGAAGACTGATAAAAGCGAAACCCCTGCCGTGAAAGAATACGGTTCATGGAGACGGGCGTCTCACCGTGAATATAGCTGATATAATCTGCAGGAGCATCCGTACCCGGATAGTACTCAATCCGGAAACTGTCCAGACGTAAGGTGAACGGTAACTCTACAACCTGCCTGCCGTCTTGTTCCAAAAAGCAGTTCACCTCACTGCCGACAGTAAGATGCACATATCCTTTTCGGCCACAAAGAAACGTAGTCATGGCTCCCGCCAAAATCACGAGGAAGGAGCCATGCAACAACAACGTCGGGAGACGCCGCCACAACCGCTGTCTTACAAGCACAACAACAGTCATCGCAGCAAGGGCTCCCCACAAACAACAGAACCAAATCGTATGATAAACATGCTTTTCTACAAAATCCGTACTGTATGTCTGCTCTACAAACGTAGTTGCAGCAAGTAAGAGCAGCAAACAACCATAAACAGCTATGAGAAACTTTTTCAATTAAGAGCTATCAATTAAAAGTAAAAAATCAATATGGAGCAAACTCCTTGTTTTCTAAAGACTTGACTCCCATACATTCCATCTCTATCAGCCAACCCGGACGACATACGGGAGCATATACAAACACTCTCGGAGTATCCGGAAAACGCTCGTCATACATTCCTTTGACCACGGTATAGTCAGCAACATCCCGCAGATAAACAATCATCTGTCCTAAATCATCAAACGTACAGCCAGCCTCTTTCAACAAAGCCTCCACATTCTCCCACATACGTTCCGTCTGCTTGCGAATGTCCCCGGGATATACCACCTCACCTTTATTATTGATGCTCGCAGTACCCGAAATAAACACCTGGCGACGGTCGCCATAATCCACATACGTACCTCGCTCGAAACTCACACCGTATTCGTATGTGGGATTCAGATGTGTCGGTGCGTAAAGGTAGTGAATTTGTTCAGATTTCAAACCATCTACAGCATAAGTATCCATCTGAACCGTCACTTTTGGGTCGGCATGACGGCCACCGATACCGGTACTGGAAATATAATGAGTCTTCTCCGTCAAGTCCTGGGTAACAAACACCTCATTACGCGCCTTCACCACTCCGGTATAATTCACATCCACGTTCTGTACAAAGAACCAGGTACGTATGCAATTATCAGCCAGCTTGCAGCCCTGTTCCATCAGCTGCATCACATAGTCATTCAACAGCAGACGGGTCTGGTATTCCGAATTGGCGGCACGATTGAAAGAGCCGCCTCCCCAAAGGTGACGGTAGGCGCCATGTCTCACTTCGAACAATCCGTTATGAAGTACCTGTGTTTCCACACCTTTCTGCAGATAGACCCACAGTGCAATCTTTGTACCGTTCAACGGCGGCTGCTCTACCACGGAGAGTGCACAATCCGAACATTCTGCCGAAAGCGCCAGTAGCATATCTGCCTGATTGGCGGCGTCACTTAGAAAGTAGCGTTTAAAGATGGCAACAGCACCTTGTAGCTCACTTTCACGTAGTTGGCAGTAAGTGTCGACCACCGCATTCAGCTGTTCTTCATAAGTCGCTTCCGGTCTGGTGGCATGAATCATTACATGATATTCCGAAACACCCGCTTCTACCTCATATTTAAAGATTTCGGTTAAGGTATTCTCCAATTGATTAGTTTGTTGTTGTTTATTTTTCATATTAAATATCAATTAGTCGTTGTTGTTCAAAAAAGTACCGGTATTACCAGTAAGGCCCATCATTATTACGGCTGTGCACCATCGTCAATCCAGTTGCCAATCAAAGACTGCATATCAGATGAGGTTATCATCTGAGAATGGTCTATACGCCAATCCGAGCTGATGTCCGTACCCAATATGAGATGCAAGACACTTTCTGACGCATTGCCGGGCATAACCCTCATTTTACCGTCCACCGTCGTTGAAGCCCGGTTGACCAGATCAGCATGGCTATGTCCTTCCAGCAGATTCAAGCCACCACCCGGAGTGGTGCTAAGACCATGGCAAGCCGTACAAGTGGCATTGAATATTTTTTGTTGAATGGCATTGTACATACTTGCATCAACTGTTCCTGCATCCATAAGTATAGTATCAGCGATTTCAGTACATTCCATTGCCACCAAACTGACAATGCGCTTCCTCAACTTATTGATTACACATAGCTCGACAGTTGTCACCTCATCCGTTATGCCGGACATTGTCAACTGGATTTCATCATTATCCGATTCGGATGCCGGAACAACCTTTGAAACAATGGCATAATCGCTTTCATCATCAAATCCTGCCACTACCACACTATAGTCGCCCGACCACTTATCCACACCACTAATCCGGCCTGTCATCTTCACTGTGCGTCCTTCACCCGTGGCCACTACGGCATTCTCATAAATTCTCCCCTCATCGCATGCATGCAGACCTATAAGAAGCACGGGCAGAAAAAAGAAAAGAATGTATTTTTTCATAGACGAATCCTTTCCTGACTTCATTTAGAATGTATATTGAAGCATCACCGTGGCAGAGTGAGTGGCCAGACCTAAATTATCATTATCACGGTCGAGCTGCGTGTCGTGTCCCCAACGGGCTACATACTGATACATTGCCTGCAATTTCAGGTTGCATCCTCTGAAAAAGTAATTCATACCTACAGCAGGCATATTCAGGAAACCGTCGTCATCCGTACCGTTACGATTGAAGATATCGTAGCGTGCGGCAAGCTGTAGGCGGGGAGCGACAAAGTAACCACCTTGCACATAACCGCCTAAAAAGCTATACGATTCATTTATCTTTTGCCGTTTGGTGAAACCTACATTCATATAATAAGCTTCAGCCGCCAGATAGAGCTTGTTCTTCAACATGGCAAATTCCAACCCCACACGGGTATCATTGGTACTCTCATTTTCACTCTCCACATTGATAGAACCCGAAAGACCGAATAATATCTTATCCTCGTTCAAACGGTTAGGATTACCTTGTGTGGAAGGCATCACCCCCTTGGGCATATAAGTCAGACGTCCGGCATACAGCAATGAAGGGATATGCCAGTCATCACTCATCGTCTTTGAAGCTGTATTCACGGAAGCTCCGGTTCCATTGAACAAGCCGACTTCATAACCGAACTTATCTGCCACCAGACCGTGAATTTCAACACCCAGGTCAAATCCCGTACCGATATTAGGCGTCACGGCATTCAACGAATAAGGCAAAATTACAGAAGACGTCAGAGAAACCGGCAACTGGGGAAGCAGTGTTTCGCCAAGAGTTGTCAGATAGGCATGCGAAAATGGAGTCTTGAACTTTCCGACACGAATCGCAAATTGTTTTTTCAGCTGTACATCAAACCACGCCTGCTGTAACAGCGCTCCTCCACTTGCAGCAGCATTGATGGACAGATTGAAAGCTACTTTTCCAAAAGCCTTGCCAGTAAAGCCAAGTACGGCATAAGGAATGGAAAAACCCGAATTGGCAATATTATCTTGGTTATAAGCCTTATCCAAGCCTTCATCATCATACCAATTGAAATTAGCACTCGTTTGTACCAACAGATAAGGCTTGAAAACAAAATCACCTTTCTTTGTTTCAATGGTAAAACCTTCTCTTCCGGCCAATGACACTACACCATTCTCCGTATCTTCCTCATGTTGCGCCATAGCGGTCAAAGGCAAAACAGCCAGCATGGCGACATATAAAAATTTCTTCATAATTACTTTTTATATAAAGCTTATTAGTTCTAAAGTGAATTTAAAAATACAATCAGGGCATCACGGTCATCCTTACTCATGTTCTTAAAGAGATTTTTCGATGCTTCTCCCTCTCCCCCATGCCACATTATGGCTTCAACAAGATTGCGAGCACGACCATCGTGCAAGAAGTAGGTATGTCCGTTTACCTTTTCCTGAAGCCCGATACCCCAAAGCGGAGTAGTGCGCCATTCATTGCCACGCGCCAACCCACTTACATAGTTGTCATTCAGACCGACTCCCATAATTTCGGAGCCCATATCATGCAGCAAAAAATCCGAATAGGGGTGAATTGTCTGACTTCCCAACCATGGCAAACGGGTACCGTTCAACAGCACGGAGCCCCGAGGCTTGGTATGCAACGTGGTGACATGGCAAAGATGGCACTTGGCTTTATAGAAATTCTGTTCTCCCCTTATCACCTGCGGGTCATTCACATTACGCCGTGCAGGAACACCAAGACTCTGCATATACAAGTCAACATCTTCCATATCTTCTGTAGAAACATCCAACTGGGCATAAGAAAGCCCCATCATGCTGCCTTGATTCACCTGGGACTGCCCCTCGCATATCTCTTCCGGATAGCGGCTATTGGTAACACCCATATCACTTGAAAAACCAAGTTCAACAGTCAAATCCGCATGTTGAGCCTTATTTCCCGACAGCCCCAAGCTTCTCACACCACGTTCGGTAATGTAATTGCAACGGCCACTTATACCATACTCCGGATAATTACTTTTTGCAGCAAGCGCTTCAATCTCCGTAGGTTCCAAAGCCATCATTTGCCCCATACCGACATGTCTCAACGGGATACGCACCGTACAGAACATATCTTCAGGCTTTATACTGTCAGCATACCATTCGGATATGGAATAAGCCGGTCTGCAAAGTTCATACTTCTCTCCGTCGGGAAAGGTAAAAGTCTCATAAGTATACTCCACAGAAAGCTTCCCCTCCGGTTTCACTCCATAAATTGCCTGGTCATGGAGGACACGACCATAATCCTGAAAAAACGCACCATTCTTGCGGCTTATATAAACCAGCATCGAGGAAAACCCGTAACTACCCGATCCACCTTCACTCCACAGCGTCGGTTTGGTACGGCCGGCATTACGATGACAACTGCCACAAGAATACCCCGCATAGACCGGGCCAAGACCACCTCCCATGCCATTGCTACTCGTACGCACATCATCGTAAAGCCCGTCACCATCATTAAAGCGACTGTTGTAAACACCCGACACCCAGTCTGCCGGTGAATCATAGGCCTTAGATGAATTCATGAAGATTGTGGACGTTCCGGCAGACAGAGCGTATCCTTCAGGAATCTCTATATCCAACACGTCAATCCCATCATCATCACAAGCAGTCAAACCTGCCGACAAACAAAGGAGAAGACATGAATATCTCATTAAACGATTCATCATCTTTATCTACTTTTTAATAATGGCATATCCAAACATGCCAAAGAAGTAAAGGCAGGATTCTCCAAATCCTCCCCTTTACTTCTTGAGTATTGTTTATAAATAATTCTTATTTAACTGTACGAGGCTTGCCATCCTTGAAAAGCAGGAATTCCAAAGTATGGAATCCGCGTACATTTTGGGCAGATTCAACTTTTGCATCATCATCACCCTCGCTCCATTCCAAATCGCCCCATTTCTGGGAATTCAGAATCTGGACAATGGCGTTCTGGTCCAAAGGCCAACTATCCATATTCGGGTCAAGTCCCAGCTCATCCACCGGCCCAAATAGGAACGCCTCACTTTCCTCCCAAGGTTCACGGGCTGTTATCCAAGCATTGCATGCCGTCTCAAAAGCACTGTTAGAGGGATTGTTGGCAAGAGCCACCACAGCGTCATACAGCGTACTATTCTTCTCCTTCAAATCCTTATAGGTAGGCAAAACCACAACATTGACATAATTTTCAACAATCGGGTCAAGTGCTTCATTGCTGTTAATGGTGCTATTGTCCCTGATATAAGGTTTCAACTCCTTATCCAATACACTTTCCAGTTCTTCACAAGCCTTGATAGCCGCTACCGTTTCCTGACTGTTGATATTATTACGGAAAGGTTGGGGAATAGCCTGAATAGCCGATGCTGCCGTAGTGATAGCTGCCGACACTTTCATATCCAACTCCGCATTGACTCCAGCCACCAATTTTGAAATTGACTTGTCGCTCACCTTACCGTCCAAAGAGCCGTAATAGGCATTGCGGATTGAGTAAATATTATTGGTATAATCATCACGGGAATGCCAGCTATACCATGACTCAACAGCATAGAGGGCCTCTGTAACATTGTTTGCCATATATTTATTATATGGATCACCAATCTTCGTCTCACCTACCTCATTGGAGATTTCAACACAACCGTCGATAACCTGCTCTATACAGTTCCAGGCACTTGAAAAGTTATAGGCACCATTATGAGCTTTGAAGGAAGTTGCAAAACTTGCCCCACCCTTATAACTCGTATTCCAAGAATCATAAAGATTGGTGGCATCTGCCTTCAACAAAGCCGCCACATTTCTCATGTAGTTGTGCCAACTTGCCGCATTCTCCGAGTTATACTCAATGTCAGCAGGATTAACTGTACTGTTGTCATCATCATCGCTACAAGCAGTAGCCGTAAATGCCAGCCCTAATACCAAAGCTGCCGCATAAAAGAAATTTTTCCTCATCTGTATAAAATTAATTGATTACTATTCATCTACTTCTTGACAAACCAACCGATATAGGCAATACCAATCGAAAACTCATTTTCACTATTATACTTGCCAGTTCCAAAAACCTTGTTTGTTCCGATTTGGCGGGTAGTGTAGTCAGCCTTTACCACCAGATTAGGCAAGGCATACCAATTCAATCCAGCAGTCCACATGCTTACCTGACAACGTTTCTCCATTATCTGGCTGGCCTCTCCCTTTTCTTGCGGATTATAATATTCATAACGTGCAAAGGGGTAGATAACCGGAACTTTCCTGTTTCCTTTGAAGAAAGCGCTGATATTCAAACCGGCCTCGGCTGCATAACTGACTACATTCTTTGCAATGGGGGTTATACGGCTGTAAGGAGATTTATTCGACAATTTGGTATTTGCCTCACTAAGCTTCGCTGAATTACCCAAATTTCCGTATACCATATTGGCACGGGCAACCACATATTTATTACGGTATTGGGCATCTGCCGTATAAATTCTTACCGGAATCTTACCGGTAGACGAATAAGTATCCGCTTTGTCAGAATTGGAACCGGCATCAGCGCAGTAATAGAACGAAGCACCTATACGCAACCCCGGAACCCCCTTATAGTCCAGACGAGCCACATAGCCCGGTGAAGTAAAGTTGTCTTCTTCAAAGATGCCTTGTTTGCCACTTGCTATCCAGGTGTTACGGTCAAAGCCATTGGCATTCAGACCGGCCACTATCATGGCCTGATAATCAAAGCTGGCATATCCTTTTCCAAAAGAACCAAAAAACTCGAGTCCGTTTTCATGCCACGTAGAAGGAAGGATGGTTGTCTCTCCTTCCGGCCGATAAGTTCCAAAGAAATTGATTGGTTCATGATGGGCGTTGGTCAATCCTACCGGGACAATGATGTGACCGGCACGTATGTTGAATTGTGGAACAATTAAACGGGTAATGTGGAATTGCTCGATAGCCACTTCGCCACCCTTTTCCACCTCCGTTTCATACTCACCGTTTTCCGTATTCTCAAGTTCATAAGCAGTACCCGTACCACCGGATTCAAACTCGATTTCAGCACCGAGTATCCATTTGGAATTGAACTTGTAATCCAGAGCCAACACGAAACGGGGTATAGAAATTGTATTCCTATGTTTGTCTGGATTGCCTTCAGGCGCACCATAGAAACGGTTAATACCATAATCCTTAAAACTTGCAACCATTTCTCCGTATCCACCGAAACGGAATTTCTTGTAGTTGTCGCCATCATTCGCTACTTTTTCCTTTTTCTCTTTGTCTGTTGAAATCTCCGTACTCTCTGCTGCAGAAGTAACTTTTTCAGGTTCAGCAGCCTGCAAAGCATTGGCAGAAAGCAAAAAACATAAAACGAATAAGCCAGTTAATTTTCTCATCTTTTATCTTAATTTTTGTTGGGAGCAAAGGTAGAGGTAGTTAAAAAGGAGAACAATACCTAAAAATTGCGAAAAGAAGAGAAAGAGTAACCATTAGTAGGTAATGGCAGATTTATAACAACAAATAAAGATGAAAAAGGAGGATAAATGGTAAAAGAACTATTAAAATGCTAATTCACGTAACGAGCACGATAAGCAGGGCCGTACCTTCCAGAATACGGTCAAGCACAGTGGGTTGGAAACGGACATTAGGGCAATTCTTGCCGGAATAAGGACCAAGATTAATCATATTATCTACGATTTAGAATCTGTTATTACTAATCCTCCTTTGCTTTCTCTTCAGACGGAGGAGGATTCTTGGACTTCTTCATCCGCCCACTCTTCCGCAATGCTTCAGCGATAATCCACTGAAGCTGTCCATTGGTACTACGGAACTCGTCGGCTGCCCATTTTTCAATGGCATCCATCGTTGCAGCATCCACACGGAGGACAAAGCTTTTGGTTGAAGTTTCTTTTTTAGCCACTATTTATTTACTATTTAACAATTTACGATTTATGATTGAAGTTACTTTGATATAACCAAGTACCAATCAAAGAGTATTCTGCTTGCCCCGCACGAAGGAGGCAATGTCATCCATAACATATGCCGGGACGGGCGAAGCATGGCTATACTCAAACGGAGTCGCCTTGCCGCTGCCTTCCTGCAACAAGTGATTCAATTTCGGATAAGATTTGAAGTACGCATTCTTACAATGCAACAGACCGGAACGCCATAAACCGAAGTCTTCCATAGTCACTTGATAATCTCTCTCCCCTTGAAGAACAAATATGGGCAGCTTTAGTTTAGCGGCAACCTCCACTGGTTTGTAAGCGTTGGCAAACAGCCAATAGGAGCGGGGCTGCCCCAACGGTAAGGGAATTGCCTCATCGAACTCTTCGGTACCAAGCTTTTTGACATTCACCAACTGTTGTTTCAGTTCATCAAGTTGAGCCTTTACATTGACTGAAGAATCCGTCAAAGAAGAGGTATAATAAAACTGTTCCTCAAGAGCATCTTCAAGCGGTCTTGCCAGTCCGGCAAGGATAATGATACCTGCCAAACCTTTCGAACGCCCGGCAATACGGGGAGCCAATGTACCTCCCAGGCTGTGCCCCAACACATACACACTGTCAGGAGCCAGCTCGGGCAAAGCTCTTACCTGCTCCACTATGGCAACGGCATCGTCCACGGCCTCAGTATCATAATCGAGTTCGCGACCGGCAGGAACGCAAGCCGCACCATATGCTTTTGTCCGTTTTTCATAGCGGACGACGGCAATGCCGCGTTCCGCCAATCCCCAGGCCAGGTCACGGAAAGGCTTGTTGGGACCTATCGTCTCGTCACGGTCGTGAGGACCGGAACCATGTACCAGAATAACACAAGGAACCCTGCATACATCCGAACCGACTGCCCTCTTGGGCAAAGTCAACGTTCCGGGAAGCTTGTAGCCGTCGGCTCCCAGCGTAATATCCCTTTCATCCATTTTTGTCTTATCATAGGCTACCGGTTGGGCAGTGCTAACAGCAGGTGCAGGGACTAGCCGGATTGTATTCAGTGCCCCGTCAGCATCAAAAGCCACTAGAAAGCGGAGATTATAACGTTCAAATTCCACATCGGAATAATAGATAGTAATTCCCTGGGCAGAATCGGTCTTCCATTCTCCTTTTGATATGGATTTACCAAACATTTTCTCTGCTTGCCGGAAAGAATCATTGAAGAGTGCCGGAGCCAGTTTCTCCTGCAACTCCCGGTTCAATGCCGCATGGATGCTGTCACCTTGCCCTGCCACAAACAATTCATAAATGTGCTGCGCGCGCGCAGTATTCGCATCTTGTGCAAAGCCCCCATATACATTGCCCAGCAAGAGCAGTATAAGAGCCCACCGTCCTATGCCTCCCATCTCTTTCATCCGTATCCTTTATCAATGGTTCAACGTTCCCGTATTGACTACCGGTTGGGCAGCCTCGTCCGCACAAAGCACTACCAACAGATTGCTGACCATTGCTGCTTTCTTGTCTTCGTCCAGTTCAACAATTTCTTCTTCAGAAAGTTTATGGAGCGCCATTTTTACCATAGAGACTGCCCCTTCCACAATCTTCTCGCGTGCCGTAATAATGGCAGATGCTTGCTGGCGACGCAGCATCACAGCGGCAATTTCGGGCGCATATGCCAGATAGTTGATACGCGCTTCCACCACTTCCATACCTGCCATGGCCAGGCGTTCATTCAATTTCTGCTCCAGCTGTTCATTGATTTCCTCACCGCCCGAACGAAGTGTCAACTCTTCCGTATCAGCCTCATTATCATCATAGGCATACTGACCAGCAACCTGGCGAAGAGCGGCATCACTCTGTATCATGACGAAATTCTCGAACGCATTCATACGGTTGGCCACCGCATTGCCAAGACTGACCTGGTTCGCATTACCCGCTGTCGGAGCGGATGCAGCCATTGTTTGTGAATCAATCTCAAACATGGCTTTATAGGTGTCCTTCAGCTTCCACACCAATACCAGTCCTATAAGAATAGGATTACCAATCTTATCGTTCACCTTTATCGGCTCCACATCCAGGTTGCGTGCACGAAGCGAAAGCTTCTTCTTATTAAGGAAAGGGTTTACCCAGAAAAAGCCGGTCTCTTTGAATGTTCCCTTGTACTTGCCAAAGAACACCATGGCACGCGCCTCGTTCGGTTCCAGCTCCATATAGCCGGCAAACATAATGAACCATACCAGACACAGACACACCGAAAGGATCAAGGTAGGCACAGAAATGAGAAACCCAAAGATTATCACCGCCGTAAGCACTACCAAATGAAGGAACAAGGCCAGAAAGCCATTCATCTTGAAACCACTGAAACTACACTCTTTTGTTTCCATATTCTATAAATTTAATTGATATCATAACGATATCACAAATATATCAATTAAAATTAGAGAAGTACAAAGAAACAAGGGAGTTAACATATAGTATTAAGGATTATTAAGAACATGTATTCCCAGTATATAAAAATTCCGCTTGAGGGCCATAACTCACCCTCAAGCGGAAAACTTTTTTTGACTCTGTCAGTGATGTATCAAGGCTGAATGACAAAAGACCGGCGCAGCAAACCAGCAGTCTGCGAGCTACCGCCCACCATAAGTTCATAACTGCCTTCGGAAACGCACATGGTATTGCTTTGCGGATTCCACCACACCAACTCTTTATCGCCCAAATCAAACTCTACATCGACCGTCTTTCCTGCCGGGATATGTACCCGTTTGAAAGCACGCAATGCCTTGCTCGGTCCTTCGACATCATCGTTTTTCTTCAAATAGACCTGCACAACATCTTCACCGTCACATTTGCCGGTATTGGTTACGGGGACATTCAATCTCAATTTCTCACCGGACTTTATATTATCCGAACCAAGCACCACAGCGCCATAACAGAAAGAGGTATAGCTCAATCCATGACCGAAGGGGAAAAGCGGTTCCTGGGTCATGTAACGGTAAGTCCGACCGGTCATATTATAATCCTCAAAATCAGGAAGCTGTGACACATTACGGTAGAAGGTTACCGGCAAGCGTCCTGCCGGATTGTAATCACCGAACAAGACTTCAGCTACAGCCGTACCGCCTGCCTGACCGGGATACCATGCCTGCAGGATAGCTCCACACCTCCCGGTTTCCGGCTCCAAGCCGATAGGAGAACCTGAACAGTTCACCAACACCACCTTTTTACCGGCATGGTGCAAAGCGGCAATCAGTTCCCGCTGGACAGCAGGCAACTCAATATCAGTACGGTCGCCTCCTCTGAATCCGGGAAGCTCAACACCCATCTCCTCGCCTTCGAGGTTCGGAGAGACTCCTCCCACAAAGACCACGACATCAGCATCCTTTACACGCTCCACAGATTTCCTCACATCCACTTCATTCTTAAATCCAAGGTCAAAGTTCAACTGTGCATCGCTACGGAAATATTCAAAATCCAATTCAACGTCATACGTTTTTCCTGCTTGTACCTGCAAAGTATAAGCACTCTTCTGCCCACCGTGCTGATTGGAGAATCCTCTCACTTCCTCCCCATTTATCCGCAATCTCCCTGAGCCATAAGCATAGATGTCAAAGACCACCTCTCCCGACTGGTCGGGAGTGAATACGCTGTTGTAGGTAGCCGAGAAGTCGGTAAGGTTCACACCCGGAGCAAAAACCGTGGCACCGGATGTACAGAAATGGAAAGGAGTGGTCACTTGGGCAGTAGTGACTGGCTCACCGTCACGAGTCACGTTATTCCAGTAGCGTGCAGTAAATCCGGGTTTCCCGTCGGCAGTCTTGCAACGGTTGAAGACGCTCTGTATCTGAGCTCTCTCCACCCATCCGCAGCCTTGTTCATAAATAAGCCGGTCATCAGTCCCCAAGGCTTTTCTAATTCCGTCCAGAATGGTGACTGTGTGCGGAGGCATACCGTTATAATTTCCCCACTGCATCACAGAATCATTGGCGTTCGGACCCATCACGGCTACAGTCAGCCCTCCACGCTTCAACGGCAAGGTATTATCCTTGTTCATAAGCAGTGTCATTGACTTGCGCGCCATGTCGAGCGCCAGAGAATCGTGTCCGGCAGAAGCCACCACAGAAAAAGGAATGCCGGTCCAGGACACCTTCTCCGGCTCGTCCATTTCACCCAAGGCAAAGCGGGCCGTCAAAAGGCGCTTGACTGCTACATCCACTGCTTTTTCATCAATCTTTCCCTGCTTCACCGCTTCTACCAGGGCCTCGTAACTCGAACCGCATTCCAAGTCAGTCCCACTCAGCACCGCAGCCGCCGAAGCGGACTCTGCATCAGGATGCGTCTTATGACCATAATCTCTGTAAAAATCGGCAATAGCTCCACAGTCCGAAAGGACAATACCGTCAAATCCCCACTCATCGCGCAAAATCTGCATCAGCAGGCGGTCGCTACCGCAACAAGGATCGCCCTCAAAACGGTTGTAGGCACACATCACCTCCTTCACTTTTCCTTCTTTCACCAAAGCTTCGAAAGGAGGAAGATAAGTTTCATACAAATCACGGGGCTTGATATTTTCCGCATTAAACTCATGGCGGTTCCATTCCGGACCTGAGTGTACGGCAAAGTGCTTGGCACAAGCATGCAGCTTGTCATATTTTCCATCGTTCGTACCCTGCAACCCCTTTACAACCATCACTCCCATACGGCTGGTCAGATAAGGGTCTTCCCCATAAGTCTCTATACCCCTTCCCCAACGGGGGTCGCGGTAGATGTTCACCGTAGGCGTCCACATCGTCAATCCTTGATAGCGTTCACGACTTCCCTGAGATGCATAGTAGGCATTCTTGGCACGGGCCTCATCGGATACGGCAGTAAATACCTCGTATACAGTCTCCGGCGAGAAAGATGCCGCCATACCAATCGGTTGGGGAAACACTGTGGCCAGCCCGGCACGCGCCACTCCATGCAACGCTTCATTCCACCAGTTATAGGGCTTGATGCCCAGGCGTTCCACCGGTTTGGAGCTGTCCATCATCAAGGACACCTTCTCTTCGAGCGTCAGTTCCTTCAGCAAAAGTCCGGCACGCTCTTCTGCCGGCAGAGATGCATTCTTGTAAGTAGCCTGTCCACATCCCGACAATAGGAAGAGTGGCAAAAGGTAAAGAAGTTTCTGTTTCATCATAGTTTTATATTAATCGTTGTTACAATCGCTTGTATCACAAAGATAAATATTTTCTTCCAATTGCCAACACGCAATAAACTTCTTATTATAGCCTCCTCTGAATATCCCCGTTACTGTTCCGCTGACCCTTACTACGTATATCACCACCGAAAGTATAGGATACACCGATACGGAAACTGGCAAAGGCAAACTGATTGTCGGCAATTATCTTCAGCCCGTTGGACATGGTTTCCAATTTGGAATGGCTGACAAACAAATTGTTGACATTCAGGCTGAGGTTGAGCTTATTGTCCAACAACCGGTAAAGCATACCTGCACTGACGCTGTAAGTGGGACTCATCAGATAGATGCCCTGATACTGACGGGAAGAATAGGAACCGGACAACGTGGCCAGAAGAGTCTTCTTTTCATTGAAGAAGAAAGTGTTGCGCAGACTGGCGTCATAAGCCCATCCTTTCTCCTCGGGAGAGGTGGTGGCAGCGCTGGAGGTAGTCCGGCGATAGCTCACTCCATGCTGGGCGTAAGCTTGCAGCCATTTGGTACGGAAAGTGTACGAATTGTTAAGCCCGAAAGCATGCGTCTGCATGAAATTCTCCCAAAGGAAAGAAGTCACATTCGTTTCGGCATCCAAGTCCACAACCTGGAAGAATACATCGTCCGAATAAGAATAATAAGCGGAAACATTGAAGTTGTTCTTCAACGTATATCCCAGTTCTGCATTGTAAGTGTAGCTGGGTTTCAAGTCCTCACGTCCGCAGGCATACGTATATTTGTTCTGATAGAACGGAAAAGGATTGACCATATTCTGTGACGGACGGGAGATGCGGTTGGAGAAACTGAAGTTCAGCGCATGCCCGTCTGTAGGCGAATAAAGCAGATAGACAGTAGGGAACAAGCGCGTATAGTCGTGCTTGTCCTCCGTATCCTTCGCTTCGGAAATACCGGTAGTGCGGGTGTGCTCCATACGCAAGCCCAACTGCATGGAAAAACGTTCGGAAAATTCACGGCTATAATCAGCATATAAGGCATAGATTTGCTCCTTGTAACGGAAATAATCATCCTGCACCAGCGTAGGGTCCGATGTATCGTAATTGATACCGTTGCGAGTGTTGGTAAAGGAGACCTTGGCACCTGCCGTTATCTTGTACTTTTCAAAAGGAAGGATGAAATCAAGAGCGGAGGAGACTACATCTACCTTGCGATGTTGCAGATAGTTGTAATCGAAGTTTGTGCCCGGAATCTCCGTACCGTCAGGCAGGAGGGTTTTCGAGAGAAAGCCCATATTTTCGTCCCGGTTGTCACGCAGGTAATCCACATCCCAAGTCATTTTCTTGCCTTTGTCATCCCAGACCTTATCGGTATGAAAATTCAGATTGAGGCGGTCGGAACTGGTATCCTTGTCACTGTTGGAGTACAGCAAAGAATCCAATACGGCGGTAGAGGCATCGTAAACTTCCGTCCATGAAAGGGCGTTGCCCGGTTTGGGAGCACTGTGATTATAGATGGCCTGCATACCTACAGTCCAGTCCCGTTCCAACGATACGTCCACACCTCCCTGAAGGTAGAAGCTATTCATGTAATTGGTGTAGTCGGCACGGCTGTTCCAGGTGTTCTGCGGAAAATAGCGGTAATTCTTCTCACGCGTCTCATAGTTGCCCTGCGTAGTACCCCCGTTGAGGAAGGATGACACGCGCCCCTTGCTGAGGTTCAGGCTTACCCCGCCATATCCGTAATTGTCCTTTTCACCAGCGCTGTAGGAAGCGGAAGCCGTACCACCCACGTAATCTTTGGGACGTGACTTCAAGCGAATATTGATGATGCCTGCATTTCCGGCGGCATCATATTTGGACGGAGGCGTGGTAATCACCTCCACCTTCAGTATCTGGGAGGCGTCATAGGAACGGAGGTAATCTATCAGTTCATCTCCCGACAGCTTCGTCTCACGGTCGTTGATATAAACCTTGATACCCCCTTTACCTATAATACCAATACTGTTTTGTCCAACCTGCAGACCGGGCACTTCACGCAGAAGGTCGAGTGCACTGCCTCCGGCAGAGGCTATGGTATTATGTGCATCGAACACTACCCTATCCACCAGACGCTTGATAACGGGACGCGCGGCCGTAACGGTCACTTCGTCCAGCAAGGCGGAAGAAGATTTCAATGTCAATTCGCCAACGTTTTTGTTTCCTTGCAGCACAACGGGAACGTAGAGGTCTTCGCTGCCGATAAGGGTAATATGCAACAAGTATTCTCCCAGTGGCTGGTCAAAGGAAAAACAACCTTGTGTGTCGGTCAGCATACCGGTAATATAGGTACTGTCTTTTGCCTGCTTCAGCAGCACATTCGCCACCTCTACCGGTTGGCGGTTCTCGTCCTGCACACAACCGGAAAGCCGGTAAGTCTGAGCAGGAAGCAGAGTTGCCATACTTGCCAAGGCCACCCATACCATCACTCTTTTTCTAACGTTGTTCAGTAGTTTTTCTTTCATCATGCGTTTGATTTCAATATTTCACACCTTGTATTTCGCTGATACAAAGGTAGGGGTAAAACATGCCTCAAACGGTCTATATCGAGGAATAAAAAGTCTATATCCCAAAACTACAAATCACTACATATCAACACTTTAATTTTACAAAAGTCTATATTATGCCTTTTCCGGTCTATATGCTGCCTATAAACTCTACGATGCCTTCCTTCTCCCCCATCCCCAGTTTCTTGCGGATATTCGTCTTTCGCTGGTAAATGGTAGGAATGCTCTGTTGTGTCACCACACTAATCTCCTTCGTCGAGAAGTCCGCACAGAGCAGGCAGCAAAGCTGCTTTTCTTTGTCAATGAGCACATCGCCAAAACAGCTGTCCATCTTTGTGTAGAAGTTATCATAAATCCGGTCTATGATAGGATACAAGTCCTCCCATACCAGCAAACTCTCTACCGGCAGTTCATGGCTGGTAATACCCGAAATGCGGCGAAGCAGCTCCTGATTCTGTGAGGTAGGTTGTTTAGCCACCAGCCGTATCATGCCTAATTGCTGCAACAGTATTTTCCGAAAAAACTGCCCGTCTTCCCCTTTCGACTGGTTCCTGGTCGCATCTTCCAGCAACCGGGTCAGTGTTTCCGCCCGTTCTTCCGCTTCAATCAGCCGGTTGCGCCGGTTACGGATATAAAGGGACACACCACCACCTGCAAGCACCAGTACCAACAGTGCCAGCAACAAATTCAGTTGTGCCTGCTTCCGTTCCACCGTCAGAATCAAGTTGGCTTGCGAAAGCGTCTCCTTCGACTCGTCCTTACGCCGGACAGTACTCTGCAACGCAGTAAGAGCATTGGCTACAGAATCATTATAGCGCGCCACGTCCAGCACATCAAACGTACGGTGACGTGTATAATCTATCAATGCCCTATATACCGCCACCATATTCTCTTCCGTCAAAAACCGGTTCCGGCCCTCGCCACGTTTCCTCTCCTTATTCAAATAGTATTCCGCCGAATCAAGCAGCCCTTCTTTCAAGAACACTTCCACTTTCACCAGATCTCCCATACGCAACTGCACCGGGTCGATGACATACTGCTCCATACGACGAATAGTAGCTATTGCACCGGAAGGTTCATCAAAAGAGTAAGCCTGCATCTGGGCATAGTTACGCAAATAATGCACTATCTTACTGGTATCTTCTGCCTCCACTGCCAGTTCTATGCTGCGCTCCATGTAATAGGATGCAGAATCATTCTTGTTCAGCCCCATGGCAATTCCCATAGAGAAGAAGCTTCCGGCTCTTGCGTCCAAAGCTATGGCGGTACGGAAAGTTTCTATCGCTTTCTCATAATCTTTCCAGACATACACATACCAGTATGCCTTATCAATCAGCATATCAGCCATTCTTCCCGTGTCCTGCAGCGCCTTGGCCAAAGCTACGCCGCTGTCAATGGCAGCTATACACCGTTCGTGCTCTTTCAGCCAATACCAGTACCAGGCTTTCAACTGATAGGAAAACAGATTCTTCGCCGTGTCGTTGCGGAAGACGTAATAATCGGAAGCAGGCAATATCAAGGAATCTTCCGCCATCGAGTTGTGCCGCTTATAGTGCACATAAGCATTCAGCCATCCATACAACAGCCTCTCCTCATCCGAAAGTTGCGATGGCCTCTCTATCTGTACCAGCAAGGCATACACGCTGTCCACATTCATATTCACCTGTTTTTCTGCCAGATGTAACAGATGTGCCTCATTCATCTGCCGGCAGGCAACAAGGCACAGCAACGCAAACAATAGTCCAAGGAAAGGTAATCTATTCATAATATAGGAGATATAGTTTTTTCTATCATTTGTCTGCAACCGCAGTTTCCAGTTGCTTCAGCGCCTGCTCCAACACCGAACGCGGGCAGCCGATATTCAGCCGCATAAATCCCTTACCCGGTTCACCGAACATGGTGCCGTCATTCAGTGCCAGGTGTGCCTTGTCCACAAATAGTCTCACCAGTTCCTCCTGAGTCAGCCCCAATCCCCGGCAGTCCAGATAAATCAGGTAAGAAGCCTGCGGACGTATCATGCCGATGCCCGGAATATGCTCGCGCAGGTAGTTCTCCGTGAAATCGATATTGCCCTTTATATAGTCCAGCAGCTGTTCCAACCATTCCTCACCATGCATATAGGCAGCAGCCGCACCGATATAGGCCAACATGTGCCCTTCGCTGAACTCGCCCGCTTCCATGAACTCCTGAAAACGGTGGCGGATGTCCTCATTGAGGATAATGGCGTACGAACTTCCCAATCCCGGCATATTGAATGTTTTGCTGGGTGCCATGAAGGTGAGGGAATTCTGCGCGGCAGCCCCCGAAACAGTAGCAAAAGGATGGTGTTTGTAAGGTGGCAGAGTCAAGTCGGCATGAATTTCATCGGAGATGACAAACGTATGGCTTTCCGTACAAATATCAGCAATCCGGCGTAATTCGTCCACCGTCCATACACGCCCGCCCGGGTTATGGGGATTGCAGAGAATCAATACTTTGCATCCTTGTATATCCTTACGGAAACGCTCAAAGTCAATCTGATACTGTCCATCTTTCAGGTCGAGCGGAGAGTAAACCACTTCGCGCTTCATGCGTTGCGTCACCAGGAAGAAGGGATGATAAACGGGAGTCATCACCATTACCCGGTCGCCGGGATTGGTGAAGCATTGCAATGCGAAGGCTTGACCGCGGACAATGCCGGGTACAAAAGTCAGCATCTCGCGAGTGACGTCCCAACCGTGGCGACGACTGAGCCAGCTACAAATGGAAGTATACCATTCCTCACACGCAGACGTATAGCCCAGCACTTCATGTTCAAGACGCTTCCGCAAGGCTTCCATCACAAACGGGGGCGTGCGGAAATCCATATCCGCCACCCACATGGGGAGGAGGTCATCGCGTCCCCATACACTCTTCACACCGTCCCATTTCACGGAGTCGGTACCACGGCGCTCTATTACTTCATCAAAATTGTAAGTCATTTGCTTGTCTTTTTATTGTAGTTTCACTAATTCAACGCATCAATTTGTCTTGTTTTTATACCGCCCGAAAGAGAATTTACAACTATCTGATTATCAACATGTATAAATACATCCTATTTCTGTCGTATACTGAGCCCTATTCAGTCGTATACTGAAATAGGTTCAGTATACGACTGAATAGGGCTCAGTATACAATCCATTACTGCCACCTTATTTTTGTAAATAATAATCATATCGGGAAAAATATAAATACCGCCACATCCCACACTGCATGAGACAAGATAATAGCGGCAAAGCGGTTCGGAAAGAAACGGTAAAGCGCGCCCCATGCCGCCCCCACCACCAGAGCCGCCATGACCAGCATGAAGTTGCAGGAACCGGCATGCACCAGTGCATAAATCAAAGTAGCCACCACAAAACCCGCATTCGGATTCCAGCGTTTGGAAAGCGTGCGTTGCACATAGCCGCGCCAGAAAATCTCTTCCGCCGGCCCTATCAGCAACAGTAGCAATGCCGCCAACAGCCAAGGAGACTCTCCCTCTTTCATCCCATAAATGGAGTCCACCTGCGGACGGGCAAAATCGAACATCCAAGATGACACCTTGTCTCCCAACCAGAAAACGCCCCACAAAGCAACAGCAATGCCAATTCCCAGCAAGACATTCGGCAAGCTCCACTTCACCTCCCGCCACCAGCCGGGATTGAACAAGGTGGCAAACACGGACAGCGTGAGCGCAGAACCGGTCATCATCCACCAGAAATTCACGAAAGGAGCCGTCCAAGGCGAAAACATGACCGTCCACAGCACGGCAGCCAGCAGAATGGTAAAAATCAGCTTCTTCATGACAGCAAACCGGCTACAACGAACGACAACGTGAACAGCAGACTGAACAACAACTGGAGTTTTGCCGTCATCTCATCCAGACCGGCTATGGCACTTTCTCCCTTTCCGGGAAAACGGGACACCACCCGTACATTGCCTATGGCAGGAACCAGTGCCGGCATCACCAGCAGGGTCCATAGAGGAAGAGTTCCCGCAGCTATCAAGCCGGCTATCCAGCCAAAAGGGAAAAGGACTTCGGCACAATAAACGTACATCGACGCCTTTCCTCCCAGCTTCATGGCCAGTGTCTGAATCTCGGCACGGGCATCGGTACGCATATCCCGTGTATTATTGGCATGCAGAATGGCCACCGTAATCAGTCCCACCGGCAGAGCTATCCACAAGACATTCCAGTCAACTACTCCCGTAGCCACATAGCAGGTACCCAACGTCGGCAGCAAGGCATACGCCAAAAAGATGACGACATCGCCCAACGCACGATACTTGAGCGGCGGATAAAGCAACGAGCAAGCCGCGCCGCCTATACCGATGTACAGCAACGGCAACCCCGTACGCCACAGCAGGCCGACACCCGCAACAAGGGCAACTGCCAGCAATGCCATCGACAAGCCATATATCTCGCGCGGAGCAAACATCCCGTCGGTCAAGGTCTTGGCGCCAAAGGTATCCCTTGCATCGACCTTATGCTTATAGTCAAAATAATCGCTCCAGGTATTCCCGGCAGCGTGAAACACGACGATGTTCAGCAATGCCCAGATGCCGTTCACCCAGTTTATGTCCTGCTGCATCCAATACAGATATGCCAACGTCACCACCACCGGCATCGAAGAGGCGGGGAATGACCACGGACGCACCGCTATCATCCAATCTTTCAAAGAATGTTTCTTCATTTGTTATTTATCATTTATTTGTGCGCAAAAGTACGAAATATCTTCGCTTTTTTAAGTAATTTCGCGCACAAGATAAAAGAACCCCTTATGATAAAAGCTCTGTTTTTTGACATCGACGGAACCTTGGTCAGCTTCAAGACCCACGAAATTCCCGTTTCCACTATTGAAGCGTTGACTGCCGCCAAGGCCAAAGGCATACATATCTTCATTTCTACCGGACGTCCGCGCGTCATCATCAACAACTTGTCCGCCTTGCAGGAACGGAATCTGATAGACGGCTACATCACGATGAACGGCGCCTATTGCTTTGTAGAAGACACCGTTATCTACAAAAGCCCCATACCGACAGCGGAAGTGGATGCCTTGACAGCTTTCTGCCACGAACGCAACATCCCATGCATCCTGGTGGGAGAGCACGACATCTGCGTGAACCAGCCCGGCGAAGTAGTGGAGGAAATCTTCCATCACCAATTGAAAGTGGACCCCATCGAAGCAAAGCCCTATACCGACAGCCATGCCGACAAAGCCTTCTTCCAGCTGACTCCCTTTATCAACGCCGAGGAAGAAGCAATCATCCTGCCCTCCGTCCCCCACTGCGAGATGGGCCGCTGGCATCCTGCCTTCGTAGACGTGACAGCCAAAGGAAACACCAAGCAAAACGGTATCGACCAGATTATCCGCCACTTCGGCATCAAGCTGGAAGAGACCATGGCCTTCGGCGACGGAGGAAATGACATCAGCATGTTGCGCCATGCCGGTATCGGTGTAGCCATGGGCAATGCCAATAACGACGTAAAAGCTGCCAGTAACTACACAACCACTTCTGTTGATGAAGACGGCATCGCCAACGCCCTGAAATATTTCGGCATAGTCGGGAATCCATCATAAATCTGAAATCTTTTGAGCTTCGTTCCCGATACACAAAACAAAGAGTTTCAAGATGCCTTGAACCTCATTCAGTATACCCGTCAGTCCGTATTCCTGACGGGCAAGGCAGGTACGGGCAAATCGACCTTCCTGAAATATATCTGCGCGAATACGAAGAAAAAGCATGTAGTGCTTGCCCCTACCGGCATAGCCGCCATCAATGCCGGAGGCAGTACCCTGCACAGCTTCTTCAAACTGCCCTTCTACCCCCTGCTGCCCGATGACCCGAACTTCAGTCTGCAACGGGGACGCATCCACGAATTTTTCAAATACACCAAACCCCACCGCAAACTACTGGAAGAACTGGAACTGGTCATCATCGACGAGATTTCCATGGTACGCGCCGACATCATCGACGCCGTAGACCGCATCCTGCGCGTCTATTCCCGCAACCTGCGCGAACCCTTCGGCGGCAAACAGATATTATTGGTGGGCGATGTGTTCCAGTTGGAACCCGTCGTCAAAGGAGATGAACGGGAGATACTGAACCGATTCTACCCTACCCCTTATTTCTTCTCTGCCAGGGTATTCGGCCAGATAGACCTTGTCTCCATCGAACTGCAGAAAGTATACCGGCAAACAGACAGCAAGTTCATCCATGTGCTGGACCACATCCGCAACAATACCGTCGGCTCTGCCGAACTTCAGCTGCTCAACACCCGCTATGGCACCCAAATAGAGCAATCGGAAGCCGACATGTACATCACCCTCGCCACCCGCCGTGACAATGTGGACTACATCAACGACAAAAAACTGGCGGAACTTCCCGGTGACCCGGTCACCTTCTACGGCGAAATCATGGGAGACTTTCCCGAAAGCAGCCTCCCCACCTCGCAGGAACTGGTACTGAAACCGGGCGCACAAATCATCTTCATCAAGAATGACTTCGACCGCCGCTGGGTGAACGGCACCATCGGCGTCATCAGCGGCTTCGACCCTATCGAAGAGACCCTCTACGTCATCACCGACGACGGCAAGGAATGTGACGTCAAACGAGAGTCGTGGCGAAACATCCGCTACAAATACAACGAAGAAAAGAAACAGATTGAAGAGGAAGAACTGGGAACCTTTACACAATATCCCGTGCGCCTGGCATGGGCCATCACCGTCCACAAGAGCCAAGGGCTGACCTTCAGCCGGGTAGTCATCGACTTTACCGGCGGCGTGTTTGCCGGTGGGCAGGCATACGTAGCCCTCAGCCGCTGCACCTCGCTGGAAGGCATCCAGCTGAAAAAGCCCATCAGCCGTGCCGATGTATTCGTGCGTCCGGAGATTGTCAGCTTCTCCGAACGCTTCAACAACCGCACCGCCATCGACCGTGCCTTGAAGCAAGCACAGGCAGACGTTCAATACGTTGCCGCCGCCAAAGCCTTCGACAAAGGGGACTTCGGCACTTTCCTGGATGAGTTTTTCAAAGCCATCCATTCCCGCTACGACATCGAGAAGCCCAACGTGCAGCGCCTCATCCGCCGGAAGCTGAACATCATCAACCGTCTGAAAGAGGAAAACCGTGCACTGAAACAAGCAGCACTGGAGAAAGAGAAAGCCCTCGTGAAGTATGCCCGCGAATACATCCTTATGGGTGACGAATGCCTGAAGCATGACATGAAGGAGGCGGCCATGAAAAACTATGAGAAAGCCGTCACCCTCTGTCCCAAATTCAAAGAGGCCTGGAAGAAGATAAAGAAACTGGAGAAAGAGATGCTAAAAAGGTGAATTGCTTGTTTATAAGCCGATTATTATCTATTTTTGCATGTAATATAAAACTCAAATCCATTTCTGCCATGCTTCTGAAACTTTATGAAAAAAATAACAATCCCGCCGACCTGCAGCAGGTGGTCGACCTACTGAATGACGGTGGTATCCTTATCTACCCTACCGACACCATGTATGCCATCGGCTGCCACGGACTGAAGGAGCGCGCCATCGAGCGCATCTGCCGCCTCAAGAATATCGACCCCAAGAAGAACAATCTTTCCATCATCTGCTACGACCTGAGTAAAGTAAGCGAATACGCCAAAGTAGATAACGCCACTTTCAAGCTGATGAAGCGTAATCTGCCCGGAGCCTTCACCTTTATTCTGAACGGCACCACCCGTCTGCCCAAGATATTCCGCAACCGTAAGGAGGTCGGCATCCGTATGCCGGACAATTCCATCATTCAGGAAATAGCCCGCCTGCTGGATGCTCCCATCATGACAACTACATTGCCGCATGAGGACAATGAGGACATTGAATACTGCACAGACCCGGAACTGATTGACGAGAAATTCGGTGATATTGTCGATTTGGTAATAGACGGCGGTATCGGCGGTACGGAAGGCTCTACCGTAGTGGATTGCACCAATGGGGAGCCGGAAATCATACGCCAGGGGTTAGGCTGGCTGGACGAAGGATAAATATTGAATTCCGGCCACAATTTCCAAACCTTTTCAACTTCTTTTATGTTTCTTTACTAAGAAATACAGGAACTTTATGAGCACAAAAGAACAATACTGGAAATATTCATTGATAGCCATCATTATCGGGCTGGGAATCATTCTTTTCAGACAAATAGCCCCATTCATGGGCGGTCTGCTGGGAGCCTTGACTATCTATATCCTGGTGAGAAAGCAGATGATGTACCTTTCCGACAAGCGGAAAATGAAGCGCAGCATAGCTGCCACCCTCATTACGGCAGAGGCAATTCTCTGCTTTTTGGTTCCACTTGGGCTGGTGGTATGGCTGGCTGTGGTCAATCTTCAAAACATCAATCTGGACCCGCAAGCCATTATAGCTCCTTTCGAAGAAGCGGCCAACATCATTAAAGCCAAAACCGGCTACTATATCTTGGGGAAAGACACGGTGGCATACGTCATTTCAATTCTTCCCCGCATCGGGCAAGCCATCATGGGAGGTATCAGCAGTTTTGCCGTCAACATCTTCGTACTGGTCTTTGTACTCTACTTCATGCTGATAGGGGGCAAAAAGATGGAACAGTACGTCAACGACCTACTGCCGTTCAACGATGACAATACACAAAACGTCATCCACGAAATCAACATGATTGTCCGCTCCAATGCCATCGGCATCCCCTTACTCGCCGTCATACAAGGAGGAGTAGCCATGATAGGCTACTGGATTTTCGGTGCTCCCAACATCTTGTTCGCCGGTTTCCTGACCTGCTTCGCCAGCATCATCCCAATGGTAGGAACAGCGCTGGTATGGTTTCCGATAGCTGTCTACATGGCATTGATAGGCAACTGGGTTCAAGCTATCGGCCTGGCCATCTATGGCGGTGCAGTCATTTCACAGCTCGACAACCTGATACGCTTCATCATCCAGAAGAAAATGGCAGACATTCATCCGCTTATCACTGTCTTCGGAGTTGTAATCGGCTTGTCCCTTTTCGGATTCATGGGTGTCATCTTCGGGCCACTGCTCTTGTCACTATTCTTTCTGTTCGTGGATATGTTTAAAAGAGGGTATTTGGATGCAAGGGGGAAGACGACGGAATAAGTACTTAATAAAGCATGACCATAATAGGGTTACCTTCCTCTTCTATTCCCATTCTCCGTTGATTATCATCACTGAGTTCATCCGGTTGTAACAAAGCAAAAAAATGTCCATCCGAAGTGACTCCCCTGATTTGGATATGCTGATTATTCATTTTATCAAATAAGCTATCACCCTTTTGGCAAACAACAGTTTTCTTTTCCTTATGGTAAAATCCACAATATGACTGACTTTCTTCTAAATATAAGCTTGTATGAAAATGGAAATAGATGTACTCTGCATTCTCCAGAATATAGTCTATGGCTATTTTTTTATCACATCCTTCTACATCCAATTGCTGCTGCTCATTCCAGTGCCACTCACCCAGTTCAAAAACCAGATATGGAGTAAGTCCCTGCTCTGAAATAGTATAGATAGTATCATTAAAAGCTTGTTTCACTCGGATGGCATCCTTAGATTTCCATAACGAAGGGCTATTGATTGCCGTATAATATTTCCGGTCACCAACAAATTCTGCCATTGCCAAGTCACCTCCATAAGCAACATTGCCCCCCAACAAATTTGAAACCGACAAAACCTCATCCATGGGAAGCAGGGCTGAATTCCATGTAGCAATACCGGTCAATGACATCGTATTTCTATCCATATAAAAGACTGATGGCGTCTCCGGAGAGAGTTTCATTTTATTATGTCCCCAAATTCTGTCCGCATCCATCAAATAGTAATTTTGGGACAGAATACAATTGACTGTATCTTGCAATCGAATTCTATCCTTATATTTCCCATCAAATCCATATAGTAGGAAATCATTATTCCATCCCAATAGATAAACGGTTCTCCGAACCGCATCAGCCCAAAAGCTCACTTTCCCCCATGAATCCTTTGCATATCCTTCCGGATCAGCACCTACGTGTCCAATATCCCGAATATACTTCCCGTTAGTACGGTCAAAAAGCTTCAGATTCTGATGGACAGAAGATACCAATATCGCACTATCCATAATTATGCACTCCGGATATTTTCCTATAATAGCCTGCTCATTAGTCTCCAAAGGAATATAACTTATGCTGGAAAACAAATTTTGTACAGATTGTCCTTCTGACAATCTACTCATTGCTTCCGCAACATTAATTACATTGCCATCAATCTGCTTTTCGGAACACGAAGTTACAACCAACATCAATAATAAAAAGAATTTCCACATATATCTCATACCATTTCTATTCATTACTCTGAAAGTAGTAAAATATCACTTATCATCATTAATTACATTATTTAATCGATTCCGGCTCCATCACAAGGCGAAAACCTCCATACTCGTCACTATAATTCTCAATGTCGTAATCAATGTACGACACCCGACACCCCTCTGCTGTTCCTCCCCAACTTCCACCTCGCAATATTCGGCGGAAAAAAAGATAAGTACCCTCAAAAGGCCATCCCGGATGGATAGACTTACCACCTTGCTTGTATTCTTTAGTGTACAAATCACCGCACCACTCCCAAACATTGCCACTCATATCATACAATCCCAATTCATTGCTTTTTTTCAGACCTACCGGACGGGTAGTTCCAGCTTCTCCATATTGTCCGCCAGAGGAATTCCCAACATACCAAGCCACCTCACTTACCTGATTGCTGCCACTGTATTTATAGTGCTTACTTTTGTGTCCACCACGCGCTGCGTATTCCCATTCGGCCTCAGTCGGAAGACGAAATGTTTTACCGGTCATAGCATTTAATCTACCGATAAACTCCTGCGCATTTTTCCAGCTTACATTTTCCATCGGGCAATCTTCGCATCCCCCATTAAACGGCAAAATGGAATCAGTATCCATAACCGCCCTCCACAGCCTTTGAGTAACTTCATATTTTCCTATGTAAAAATCAGATACCGACTCCTTACGTGCTGGTTTCTCGTTATCCTCACAGTCACATCCCTGCTCATCTGTACATCCCATCATAAATGTACCTCCTTTCACAAAAACCATCTCAATAGAATCCCCATTCACAACAACTATAAGTTGCTGAATAGGAGTTTCATTCGACTGACATCGAATAAAAACAGTTATAAGACATATTGCCAAAACAACAGTCAATGCTTTAACTCTTCTTTTCATACTTTCATTAAGAACATTCTCTTCCTTAGTATTTCATACTATATATACGAATAGCACAAACATACTAAAAACAAATGAATTACGAAATTTACATAGAACTATTTTTCATATTCCACCACTTTCCTCAACGGAGCCAACAACCTTTCCAATACATTCTTGTCAGCAAGGATAATGTCTGCCGTACCTTTCAACTCACGCGAAACAGGCAGCTGTTTGCCGTAGTTGGTCTGCATGCCGTCAGGCAAAGTTATTTCTACTATATACATTCCCTCTTCCGTTGGAGCAGGAGAGATACTTGCAACCTGCCCTTTTACATAGCCAAACTCCTGGTCGGGATAATTATTCAGACGTATATGCACCCGCTGTCCCACATGTACCTTACCCGAACCCTGCAAAGGAAGTAGAGCCTTACCTAACACCCTTGAACTGTCGGATGGCTGAATCGTGAAAACCGTCTCACCGGCTTTCACATTCTGGTTACGACTCCAAACCGTCATAAAAGTAACCTTCCCCCTGACCGGACTTTTCAATAAATAAGAGTGCTCCCATGCACTCAATTGCGCGGCTAACTGCCCTATGGCATTCTTTAAATCAGTCCGACGACTCTGTTCCTCATCGTATGCTTGCTTACGTATATCCAACATATTCTCCTCATGTTGCACCAACTGCATTTCTGCCTGAAGCAAACTCATACGTACCTCTTCTTTAGAACGCAAACTTTGCAAATATCTGCTTCCAGACTCCTCAAATTCCGCAGCAATCATCGCCTTGCGCACATATAAAATAGAATCACGGATATACATACTCTCGGCAAGCTTTATATCCTTATCAATCAACTCATACTCCCGCTCTGCCAACCGAAGATAGGAGCGTTGTCCACCCAGTTGTTTTTCCTGAAAACGAAGTTTCCGAGCGTAATAGTCCAACTCCATAAAACGTGCATATTCTGTAAGTGAAGTAATGAAAGCTGCAAAAGCCGATTGCAGTTCCCCCAACTGCCAGCGCCTACCGATAAAAAGCTCCACTCCTTTCTGCCAATCATAATCCTGCGTTTCCCATGCCTTCATCCATTTCTTAAGGAGACGTACATCTTCAGAACATGCCGCATTACCAATCACACCCAAATCCGTATCTGCCTCCACCGAACTCCCGTTCTTCACATAAAGCGTATCGAGTTTCCCAGTAGCATGTGACAGCACAAAGGCGGGAGGTTCCTCCGTGGCCAGAGTCACCTCTGCCGCCAAGGTGTCCGGATACCTGAATATCCAACAACCAACCAGTACCATCAACAGAATCACTGCCAAGACAGTAATCCCACACCTCACCACCCAAGGAGAAATGTGGTTCATCACCTCCTGCACTTCTTCACTGCGAAGTTCTATATCCTTATATATCTTCTCTTCCTCCATTCATTAGCTACCCAATTCCAGCTGATTCTTAACCAGCCGATAATACATTCCTTTCCGCTCCGTCAGTTCCCGATGGGTACCTTCCTCCGCAATGCATCCCCTATCCAGCACCACAATCTTGTCGGCATCCTTCACCGTACTGAGCCTATGCGCCACTACCACTACGGTTTTCCCTTTATAGAATTCATGCAGATGTTCCATAATCTCCTTTTCATTATTCGCATCCAAGGCATTGGTGGCTTCGTCGAAGAAAAGAAATTCCGGATTTTTATACACGGCACGCGCTATCAGCAAACGTTGTTTCTGCCCCTGACTGATACCGTTTCCCTCCATACCGATTTTGGTGTTATACCCCAATGGAAGCGAGTCTATGAAATCACGGATATTGGCTACCGCCACGGCATGGCGCAGCCGCTCCACATCAATCTGCTCCTCTCCCACAGCAATATTCTGCGCAATGGTTTCCGAAAAGATAAAGCCGTCCTGCATCACGGCTCCCGTCTTGGCACGCCACAAATGAGGATTTATGTTCTCCAACGAAGCATCACCCACCTTCACAGCCCCCTTATTGGGCGAATAGAAACCAAGCATCAGTTTCACCAGAGTAGTCTTTCCACTCCCGCTCGCACCTACAATAGCTGTCACTTTATGTTCGGGAATCACCAAAGAGACATTATCCAGCACATAGTCTCTATCCGCTCCATCGTAACTGAAGCACACATTTTCCATTCTCAGCTCCCGCTTCTTAGGCAAAACAGACAATTTTGAAGCAATATCCTGCTCCTCGTCCGGCTTCCCATGTACCTCATTCAGCCGTTCCAGACTTATCTTGGCGTCCTGAAACTGCTGCGCAAATCCTATAAAAGAAGAGACCGGCGCACTGAGCTGACCGATGATATAAGTCAGAGACATCATCATACCCAGTGTCATCTCCCCTTCCACCACCGCCTTTGCCGCAATAAACGAGATTATAATATTCGTGGTCTGATTGAAAAACACAGAACCTACTTGCTGTACCTGCCCTAGCGTCAACCCTTTTACGCTGATTTTAAACAGTTTCACCTGAATACGCTCCCACTGCCAGCGCTTCTGTGTCTCGCAGTTATTCAACTTTATTTCCTGCATAGCGGTCACCATCTGCACAAGGTTACTCTGCTCTCCGGCTGCTTGTGCAAACCGACGGATATCCAATTCACGGCGATATTTCATAAAAGCAAGTATCCAGGCAATATACAAGCTGTTACCTAAAAGAAAGATTCCCAATACCACCAAATTGTAGTAAGCAAGTACAATAGCAAAGATGAAAAAACTGACAAAGGAAAAGAGCGTACTAATAGAAGAACCTGTCAGAAAATTCTTTATACGGTCATGGTCACCAATGCGCTGTATAATGTCTCCCACCATCTTCGTATCAAAAAAATGAAGCGGCAACTTCATCAACTTTGCCAAAAAGTCCGAAATAAGGGAGATGGATATACGCGTATTCACATGCAACAATATCCAGCTACGGATAAACTCTACCGATAGTTGTGATACCGAGATTATAATCTGCGCAACCAGCACTAAGGTAATAAAGCTCAAATTTCCGTCACTGATACCCACATCCACCAAGGCTTGCGTAAGAAAAGGTAGGATAAGCTGAAGTAAGCTCACCACCAACATGCCCAATATCAGCTGAAACAACTCTTTCCTATAGGGAGTCAGATAACGGAAGAAAAAACGCAACCCTCTTTCTTTCAGTTCCGGTTCTCCCTCACCATTATAAAAGTCAGGAGTGGGTTCCAGTGCAAGCGCAGTCCCCTTCTCTTCTCCGTCCGATTTGGTAGCTAACCAGCATCGCTTCAATTCCAGTTCATTATACGTAACCAACTGAGTTGCAGGGTCTGCTATCCTAAACGTGTATTGCCCTTTCTTTTTCTTAACATCATAGCAAACCACAAAATGACTCTGATTCCAATGCAAAATGCAAGGCAGAGGAACATCTTCCGCCAATTGTTCAAAAGAGACACGAACTCCGGACGTTCTGAAACCAATAGACTCAGCGGCATCGCTGATGCCTAACATGGAAACACCATTGCGAGAAATAAAAGAACGGGCACGCAAAGTCTGCAAAGAATAGCTCTTACCATAAAACTTAGCTATCATACGTAGGCAAGTAGGACCACAATCCATGGCATCAAGCTGACGATAATATGGGAATACGTCCACTTATTCAATTGGTATATTACATAAATTGTTTTTTCCTATCACCAGCTCATAATTAGAGATAGAGGGACATAAATCCCTATTAACACATTGGTTACAAGGTTTTTCATTGCCTCTAATTCTAAGCCAAGCATTTCCTTCTGTTATTTCTTTATAGAGAAGTTCCTTTAAAGATGAATCTTGTATATTTCCTAATACACTGCAATTCACATTGGCATAGACTTCTCCCGAAGGATAAATTGTTAACTTACCGAAAAAATTATCATTCAAAGTCCGATGCCTAAATATCGTTTTTCTATCAATAGGGGCAGCCAATATATCTTGCATATCCAAGTAGACATACTCTCTAAAGAAATCTTTATTTTCCGCTGTATAAAAAGGTTTTATTTGAACTACCGTTTCTGCAGGTATCTCCATTTTTTCTATACGTTCCATATCAGATTCATTGGATACTATCAAATTCCACTTCACTCTATCGTACGGGAACTTCTGCATATCTTCAGTCAGCTGATTACCAAAACCTTCAGCATGGACTAAAACTTCTAAAACACATTTGGTCTGTTGCACCAATTCTTCATATTCACTACACAAGAATGTATTATCCAAATACAAATGCACATCTACCTTTGATTTTTCCATGTCAGGAAGCAATTGCCTAACATAGCTATTTTTATTCGGATTTCCTCCTGCAAATATATTAATCCGTTTAATGCCATTCATCAAGAATTGGCGTATTAATCGACGATAATCGTCTGTTTTCAGTCCATCACCGGAGTGAACAGTACAGTGATTTATTTGATGGAAGTAAGAAGTACAAGCCGGACACTCCAACTCACACGTTGCCGGTAAATACAGATTTACTTCATTAAGGTTTTCCATAACACGATTTCCCAAAGAGGCTTTTTTTTCCTCATCTTTGACACGTATATCTGAATTCAAGAACAAAGTTGGCTGAAAGATATAAGGCTTAGGAAATTTCCCGTCATATTCTATACAATCACCCGAAAACAATTCTCTTACAGCCTCAACAAAATGTCTTACAACTTCGTTTTCCATCATTTCCTTATCCAACAAAACACTATACCCATTCGTCGGATTTTGCCACTGTTCAATAATCAACTGTACAATCGGATAATCAGGACAAATCAAATAAGTTGCATTCAGAGTATTATAAACTACTGTTTTGTCATTACTACGCAACAAAAACGCATAAGGCTCCAAATAAAATAAATAATTCATTGCATTTACTCCTTTTTCAATTAATCGACTACAATAGAAGATAACAACTCCTCATAATGATTCGGATAATTCTCAGCATACGTTAAAAAAATCCCAAACTCCTCTTTCAACTTAGCATCCGTTTGTATGCCGGGACATATCAATTGCCCATTCTTTTCCTTCAACAAAAACAAGCACTGACCGCAGCTCCTTTTTAAATAACAGTGTCGACAGCTTTTTACTACCTTTTCGTACATCGAACTATAATATTTAGCTACAGCTGCACAGTCCAAATTCAGTTTTCCATCCTTCAGATATCCAATAGCATGTTCTTGTCCAATCTTTTCGCATGGAAGAATTTTTCCACGAACTGTCAAAAATAATTTGCGTTCAAAAGGGCGACAAGTGCCTGTGGGAATGTATCGGTCTTCCCACCCCGTATCAAACAAATCCAAATAAGTAGCATAACGATTACCACCATATCGCATCAACATCGAATGATAGCTCACGGAACGGCTGCCATCCTTAATGAAAGTATACTTCAAATCCTCGTGTTGCACTGCTTCATCAAAGCTCCTCACTCTATCATTAAACATTTTAGAAAACTCTTCAACACGTTCCGGAATAAGCCCAGTAGTATTTAGCTGCGCCATACGAGGATTCTTCCCAAACAGTTCTTTGATGGAATAATAACATTCTGCAACAGAATTCAAGTTATGCAATACAGAGTTGAAATTTACTTTCTTTTCAAAATAATCCGGATAGGTTTCTTGCAGTTTCTTTACGTTTCTGACTACACGTGAGAAAGACGAATTTCCATGCTTATCTACCCGATAAGCAGATTGCACCTCATTCCCGTCCAAACTAATCAGAATACTAAAATTCTTTTCCACCAAATAGTCCATATACCGGTCCAGTAGCATAGCATTCGTGGTTGTATTGTAATTAAAAATCAAAGAAGGCAAATTCAAACTCTCAATATAGGCAATTGTTTCCTTCACCAGTTTCATATTCAGCAGAGGTTCTCCGCCATAAAATCCAATTGTAATCTCATTTTTATGAGAAACATTATAATCAGAACACCATAGTTTAGTCAAATAATCTACCAATAGTTTTACGTTTTCAAAAGCCTGGTCACCTGTTTCTCGCCGGTCATAATTAGAATAAAATTCACCATAACCACAATACTTACATTCCAAATTACACCTATCAGTTACTTCAATCAATAATTGCCGCAACCCTGCAAGGTTTCGTTTTACCAATTCTTCACTATAATCTGTTTGAAATGTTACCCCTCTCTTTTCAAAAAAACAATGTTCTTTCAGAAATTTCAGTTTACGTTCGTAATAATTTGTTCTATCAACAAGTGATGCATCCATATGTTCCATTACAGTTGCCATTTCTTCCGGCACATAAAGAAAATAGCACAAAGCATCCGAATATACATATTGATGCTGATTCCCAGTAGTTATCAAAAAAGACTTATCCATCATTTACTATTTTAATGTAGCAATTACCAATATCGGATTACTCTCTTCCTCTACATTCTCCAAAGTATGGATGAATTTTGCTTTTAGAGATTCATCCTTTACGTCAGAAGTTCTCATCTCGTCTATATCTATCCAGTTGTCTTCACTGTTCGGAATAAGTACATCTATCCAATACTTTCCTTGTGAACGATAATCTACATGGAACGACCCTCCACACAAATCATTATCCAAGATAAAGTACTTAGCACCTTCCAGCCTACGAAGGGTGTGATTACCCAGCATTCGTTCCGTAATCTCGGATTTTCGCTCTTTTACTTTCACTTTTCCAGTCTGTTTGCCATAACAATAAGTATAAATGGTTTCCCCCTTACTGCACAACAGATAGATATTATCCTTACTCGGATAATAAGAATATATGGAAAAATAATCGAAAGCGCTTCTTTCCCTAAACCAAACATGAGTCGCCCCATAATCACCTTTTTCTTCATGGGTTGAAATGATATATTGAGGTACCAACTCATTCGCAGGGCTGTCATAACGATAAATCGTATCGGTATCCGGATATTTCAAGGTCAACTGATTGCCATAGGTATCTATACTGGTAAAAGGTTCTAACCAATAGTTAACAAACTGCTGGAAATTAATTCCGTTCTTCATAATTTCCTCTTCACGCCCGATATGTGCCGGATTTTTGAATATCTTTTTTTTCTGGTAAGTACTATCAACCCATGCAAAAGACCATACCGAATCTTTTGGTGTCGGTTTATTGATAAATGCCAGATTTTGAGCTATAAAGAACTTGTTATCATACAATGCAAATTGGAAATACATTGTCATAAATACATCATCCGGAGATGTTTTTGCAGCTGTCCGCTTATAATTGCCTTCATAATCATAGACTTTAACTCCAACTATTGTCGTCTGGATATATACTTCTTTGGTGTTCTCGTCCACGAAGAAATCAGCCATTCTGATATATTCTTCCGGTCCTTGTCCAACTTTGCCTACCTTATTCAAGAACTTTCCGGAACGTGAAAATCGGAGGACATGATTGTCTTTATAATGTTTCACCCAGATGTCAGAATCAGTCACCTTCATTTTAGTAATTTCTCCTATTAGAGATTCGTCCGTCACCTCCAACGAAACAATCTCCACTTTCGCAGCAGCTTCGCTCAATGGTAGTAAAGCAACCTTAGACACATTGTCTGATGATAGATTAATAACTGGAGTACCCTCTTCATCTTGCAAAGTATTCTCCTTTTTATTGCCACTACATCCTAATAAGAATGAAGCAATAGCTATCAGTAAAAAACAATTTTTCATAAATACAATCATCAATATACCTCATTCTGAAAGTAGTAGAAAACACACATATCATGCACTTCCACTACTTCCAAAATAACGGTACAAATTACTTACTTCACAATTCAAACAGTTGCAAAATACAATTTTTATTCTCCTATAAACAAGGCAAGAATAAAAAACATCAAACTTGTATTATTTACTACTATTCCTACATGCTATGTGATCCATGAGTACCGCCAGTCCACGATGGAGAGTACAGACTACCTGCAACATTTGCATTAAAGTTGTCAACCGGTCCAGACGGTCCAGCGCAAGCACACAAACAACAGTTTTCTCCTCCCAAAAGGCGATTCAACTCCTTTTCACTGAGTTCAGCTTTATTAAGCTGATCCAATTTAATCTTACCTAACTTTTTCATTGTCATCAAAATTTTAATTAAACATTCAATTTATGTATAGCATAAAACTATCTCTATTATTTATCCACAAATATTATTTCACGATATTTCCAACGCAAAGTATTCTTTGGGAAATTACAATGTAACAAAAACTCCATTTCAGGTAAAGCATATAACTTAGCTAATACATTTTTTACCGACTCACATATACAAACTTTCTCCACACACAGTAACCATTCACCTAAATCTCGCCAAACATCAACTGGAAATAAAAACAATGGTTCAACATACCTCACTCTATACTCAAACTGACAGAAAAACCGTTCAACACCTAATACTATTTGCTCCAACATCCAAGAAGTCCGAGAGCGAAACAAAGAATTCTCGTCATAGAAACGAAATAGAAAATAATCTCCTACCCACAATAAGAACTGAAATGTACCCATATAAGGCACTTTCATCTCTTGCCACAAAGCTATCAAGAATTCATCCACATCTGTAAGTTGTTCATCCACATCCATCTCTATCAAAGACTTTTGAGCTAAACATTCTATCAAACATCCCCATTTGGCAAGCCTAATCCCATTTTGTTCTGTAAACACTTTTTGTTGTATTTGCTCCAGCAAATTAAAGTTCTCTCCCTCCATTTGCTTTTTGCCTCCCACATAAGTATCACTCAAAAATCCGGAAAGGCAAAGTGTAAATTGTTTATCCAGCAATAAATCTAAATCCGGATATTGTATCTTATACTGATTCCAGACCAAAGAATTGTTAGGATAAAAGCACCACAAATCTTCTCCGAAAGGGAACTGTTTAGGATGGACTGACGGATTTTGATTCAAGAAAAGTAAAAAATGAGTATCGACCCTTTCCTGTATTTCAACCATATTCTCAATATCAAACGAAAAAGTGACTTTGATATGTTCTCCTTGTTGTTCAGAGAAATAAGCCACAAAATAATGAAACAAACTTTGGAACTCACGATAGAATGAGACAACCTCAGTCAAGAGGCTTCCCCACGCTTTTCGAGAATAAAAAACAGAAAAACAACACCACGCTTTTCCTCCCATCAACGTATAATTCTGTTTCATATTATGCCAAGAGTATTTTATTAGTATAATCAAAATTCCGATATACAATCCCTTGTCCGAACCCATTCGGATTTACCGTTTTACAATCATTATCCATTTTTTTCATCTTCAGATAGTTTATAGCCTCTGTTACACCCATGACAATTACCACTATCAGATTCGCATCTTTAACTTTATAATATTGATGATTAAAATCATACAAACAATTAGATTTGTTTCTAAGTATCATTTCCTCATCTTTAAAATTCAGTCGAATTCCGTTCTCCATCTCATCCCATATTCCTTCTTTCCATTCTCCTTTTATCACAAGTCGATATTTATCCCCTATACATTGTTTTAGCATGTCTGATTCATCCGGATGATTATAATTCATTGCAATATTGTTCTGTATCACTCCTATGCCAAAACGTTGTCCTTTATACAACATCAATACTCTCGTAGAGTAGGGATTTATATAATCCAGATAGACACTCTGCAACTTCTTCAACAAAAACTCTTGTGCTATCCGCTCTTCATCTGCATGCATCAAAACATTATAAAATTCCTTCTGATTAAAAATTTCCTGCACAAGCCCTCTACACAACAAACGATTGAAAAATTCAACATCTTCCAAACCATATCCTACAAACACTTCATTGTATCCTCTCGCCTCAACGAACTCCTTTCTTTCCAAGCAGACCCTTCCGAAAACATCACGATAACAAAGATTACTCGTATAAAATAGACGCTCTTTATTGTTAAATTCTTTTAACATAAACTCTGCAAACCCTCTACCTAAGTAATTATCTGCATCCAAATTGCATACTACTTCTCCTTCTGCCAATCTGAAAACCATATTCCTGCTATGGCTGCGTCGATAATAAGCTGGTTCAGTAGTCCTATAATAGACAAGAATACCCATCTCAATATATTTCATCATAGATTGAGCAATCCATTCTTCTAATCCATCTTGCGAATTATAATCCAGCACAACAAACTCTACCTCATCTACTAAGAAATTATCAAGAATATTCTTCTCCAAAGTTTCTTGTAAATGTTTAAGCCGATTCATACAAGTGATGCAAAATGAGATTTGTTTCATAGTGCTATATAGCCATTATTAATGAATAGTAAATCTACCGAATGCATAAGCTCCATCCAAACCTTTTATCTCAAGTAAAAAATCACCAACTAAGCCTTTCTGTAATTGTACTTTTCTCAATATTGGAGAGTCAATATTCTCAGTAGAAGAGTAAACAACATCCCCATTCTGAGAAATTACAATTTCAATCTCACCTATAGATTGATAGAACTCCAAGTCAATGGAGTGGTCATCATTCAAAAATGCTAAAAAAGGAGTCACTGGAGGAATAGAACGGTGACCATTCCCCGGACCATCCGGTAAATCAAAATCCTCATCCATGATGATTTCTACTCTTGAAGGAAAAGTTACTGACTTTCCATTCACTACATTTACCACAAAGAAGCAGTATAAACTTAACAAAATAAAAAATGATTTCATAGTATCTTTAGTTTTGAATGTAACAAAGATAGCCATTTAATCACTTCTTAGGGAAAGTACAAGTGGACAACACAAAAGAGAATAACAAACTATATATCAAGAAAATACTAAAAAAAAAGCTACTAAGTTAATGGACGAAAAGCAAGAAGTTCTTCTAATAAAGAGTTATAAATTCTTCCAATTTATCAGTAGTATCCAAATTTAAGCTCTCCCTCAATCTCCGTTTTTTCGTAAAAATAGAATTCATCTCGCAGTCAAAAGTAAACATCAACTCAGTGGTAGTGAAACCAACTTTAAGCAAAGCTATCAATATCAGGTTACCACTCGTTAATTTAAAATCTTTCTTTAACCGAGAAATCAAATTACCATATATCAAATCCATGTATTCAAGGAGCTGTTCTTTCTCTTGTTTGGTCATATTCTTCACAATCAGCTTTTCCTTCTTCAATTGATCCAAGAGATAAACACCATTTACACATACATTTTCACGTATTTTTTTATTCTCACTCTCCAACAGCAAAATCTTTTGATTCAATTTACCAACCTTCTCTCTATTTGTTTCCGCTGTTTCACCTGCTTTTTGTTTCAACACATCAAGTTCATAAACATATCGTTTAATCATGCACTCATTCTCCTTTATTACTTGCATATTTTTCCGGAACATCTCTTTGTATCTTTTTCTTAAAAGAAAATACAAAACAAGACATAATAGGATAATAAATAAAACGATTACCATCCCAAAATAAAACTGTATTTTCTTTTCGTGTTCAACTTGTTGCTTTTCTAAAAGAAGCTTTCCTTTTTCATATTTACGTTGCAAAGTCAAAATTTGAGATGCTTGTTTAGCATCCAGGTCAACGGACAACAACGAATCAGACTTCTCTTTGAAATAGAGAGCCATTGCATACTTTTTCTGCCTCTTTTCCAACAGATACAAATAGTGGTATGCCCCTGCCAGAGTACGAGGCCTTTCTGATTTCAAAGCTAAAGTAAAATATCTTTTTGCCTCATCCAACTTATTTTGATTTAAATAAATGTTCCCCAATGACATTGAACAGTGATGCATAGAATGCCTATCTTGTTCAGTCTCTACCGCAGTTTTCAACAAGATTATTGCATTTTCCAAATCTCCCTCATTTCTTTTTGCAATTCCTTTTACTTGTAACAAAGAAGGAGTTACTCGTTCAAAATCGATACATCCTTTCTTTTCTTCACACAAGGACAAAGCCCTATTGATGTAGTTATAAACACTGTCATATTGTTGTTCTACATAATAAATACGAGCAATATCCCGATAAGCATATATAACCCCTAAAGTATCGGCTGCCTTTTGAAAACAATATACCGAACTTTGATAATTATCAAGAGCATCTTTGTGTAGCTTTCTATCTGCATTCAAAATACCGATATACTCATATGCCAAGCCTTGTAGCTTATACTCTTCCGTTTTCTCCAATTTAGCCAAAGCATTCAAATAGGCTTGCATAGCCAGCGTATCATTCCCCTGCAAATCCATCACTTTGCCATAATAAAACAATGCCTTCCCCGCTTTCACGTTATCACCCCCATTCTTATAATAATCTACCGCCAACTTTATCAACGAATCCGACTGCATGCTATCCAGATAGTTCTTATCACGGGCTTGTGTCAACAGCAGCACATAGTCTGCCCGCTGCTTTCCACGAAGCTTCTCCGGATGAGGAATTTGCTCCAACAGCAGCAATGCACTGTCAGAATATACATCCATATACCTCTCTACCTTATCAAAAGCATTGAATACGTTCTTCTCTACGCAAGAACCTAACAGTACGCAAACGGACAAAAGTCCAAGATATAGCAGTTTTTTCATATGAACATGTTCTTTACCAGATTATCATTACGTATAACTCCTATGCCCACAGAATCCTTTTGGAGATAAATATTCACACCAGCCAACGGCAATCCTTTTTCCCCATCAGTCACAATGCCATTTGTCTACGCATTAGAAACAACTGCACAGCAGAATGTTATGAACAGTACTATACATCGCTTCATAATCCATGTATATATAATTAAACTTTGGATGAGAATAAGCTTTTTTACGGCCTCTCCCTTCAAAGATACAAAAAACCGCTTCAACAATGTACAAAAACAAGATAAATGTGGCAAACAAAACAAATAGCTCAGAGCTTGTTTCCCCTTACATAGGCTTCCTTTCCATTTTCTGTACGGAGTTATCAGCGCCTATCGGCCGTGATGCGCTCTGCCAACGGCCGTCAACCACTCGACTAACGACCGTCAACAAGGTGCTTCATAACCGTTGAACACCTATTATACTCATAGTTTCCCCATACTGTGCACCTATCTTATTCCTATTATGAGCCCAGCTGCAGTCTATCGGTAAACGGTCTTTTACGAAGTTAATACCGTGTTTACACGAAACGCTTATCGTGTAAACAAGATATTTGCAAAATGCTGCACATTCTATTAATACACTAACAAACAAGATATTAACTTACCTTCCGGCGTATTTCCGCTGTGGAAGCAAAAGTTGCTTCCACCTTTTTGAGTTGCTTCCACAGCACTTGTAATGCCGATGAATAAAGGGATGCAGGAAGTAGGTGGAAGTGTGGAAGCAGAAATGATAAAACTAAGCAGAGATAATTTTCCCTTAAAAGCAATAAAACTCCAGAATCTGCTGGAGCAAAGCATCCTGCTTTCCCGGACCTTTTTCCAACTCCACACTTTTCAGGTTATAGAGTTGTGCCAGCAAAGCTGACGACTGCTTCTCGCAAAGACGGGAATCATGTACCTGCTCCATCCAGCAGACGGTCTCTCCCCAAACATCTACCGAAAGATGTGACAAGACTTCTGTCGGGGCTCCCCCCTTCTCCACCTTACGGAAGATTTCGACCAAAGCACACAACAAGCTGGACATTATCTGTTTACAACGGGAATGGGAACGGGATTCCCGGTTTCTGAAACGTAGCAGGAAATAGTACCCCAGCCATAAATAAACGGTGGTGACTTCTGCATGGATTTTCTCTATCCTCTTCCAATGCGCAACCAAAGCAGCATCAATTTCTTCCAGAATCGCATCCGTATCATCTTCTATGTAGTATTTCTGCGCAAGACACTCTATCACGCACCCCCATTTCGCCATATCCACACACTCTTGCGTACGCCCCATCCATACATGGGCTTCCTCCAATATCCGGAATGCCTTTTCTCCACATTCCGGAGCATCATAAAACCGATACTGACGAAACAACAGAAGAGACTGACATAATAACTCATCCAAAGAGTACTCCGCACTTTCCATATTTAAAATTCAAGTATCCATTCAGGTAACAAAATCGAGCAAAAGTAATCATTTCCTAAGAAAATCACGCTGTTTCAGCACAAAAACCGGCAGGAAAAAGAAGATACCGATGACGGACATCACCAGTCCGCCAATGGTACCCGCCGCCAATGGAAACCAGAAAGCCTCCTTGTCCTCACCTATCATGAAAGGGATAAATCCCAGAATGGTAGAAACTACCGTGAGGAAAATAGGAACGACCTTCGCATTCCACGCCTTGACGTAGGCACGAAGAGCGGAAAGACGGGGGAAACGACGTCGGATGCTGTTGTACTCGTTCAGGACATAGATGCTGGCATTCACCGTGATGCCGCACAGCAGGACGAACGAGGCAAAACCGCCCTGGTCGAAGTTCAGCCGGAACCAATAGAAAGTAAGAAATACCCCGATATAAGAAACCGGAATCACAAAGATGATGGCAAGCGGCTGCTTCAGGGAGTTGAACAGAACGCTGGTCGTAAAGAAGATGATGGCTATCACCACCAGCAGAAGCAGGTATTGGCGGTTGTCCTTCTCGCCCCATGACCAACTGTTGCTGTCCGACTCGGCTGTATAACCCATCGGCAACAGTTTGTTGAACTCCTCCAGGTCACGTTTCTGTATCTTGTTGCCCATCTCATTGGAGCCGATATATTCGTATTGCAGGCAGAGGCGGTACTGCTGGTTTTCTTTGGCAATCTCCTGCGGCATCTGTCCCTTTTCCACAGTAGTCAGTTCGGAAAGCTTGTAATGCTTGCCGTTTCCTACTCCATAGGGGAAGAACTGCATCGCCCAGATGTCATATTCGGCAGACTGGCGGGAAGAGAGCTTGATTTTCTCCATCCCCTGCTCGGCCGCTACCGAACCAATCTCCAGATTCTTGCCAAAGATGGGGCGCACCGCAGAGAAAAGCACTTGCGCGTCGATGCCCTCTTGCGCCATGCGCTCCTTGTTCAGGTTGAAGTAGAATTCCTGATAGTCATCCTTCCACCAGGAGAACTCCGAATTGATGAGCACTTCCTTGATACGCCGGTGCGTCAGCAGCTTGGCCTTCAGCTTCTCCGCCCACTCATAGAGTTCGTCGTAGTTGTAGCCGTACATCCTGATGCGGTAGGAGCCGGCACTCTCGCGGACGTCATTACTGAACCCCTGGTCCTGCAATCCGTAGATGCCCCAGCTGCCGCCTCCCAGTTCCAGTGCCTTGCTTATCATATTGGCTTTCAGTGTATAGGGAAAACCGCTGTTCCGGGCTTCCTTCTTGAAATAAATCTGCATACTGGCACGCCGGGGGCTGTAGATGGAAGTATGAAACTGCCTGATTTCCTTGAACCGGCTGAGGTAGGTCTCCATACGTTTCATCAAAGTGTTCATCTGCTCGAGGGTGCTGCCATTGGGAAGGTTGGCGTTGGCATAGAGCACCACCTCCTCATTACGGGTGAAGTAACTGCCTTCGTACACCTTCTGTATGAAAAGCCGCAAGCTGCCGCCCAGCGCCTTGTCCACAATGGGTTTCACCGACTCCTTATAGGTATCCGAACCGAATACCTTATTGTAAGCAGCTTCCCATTTTCCCCCTCCTTCCAGTTTGTCGGGCAACAGAAAAACGGGCAGACCGAAACCCAACAGTAACAGCAGGCATACAGCCCAGCGCCAACGGCACAGAAAACGGATGAGAGCAGAATAGCAGCAGGAGAAATAAACGGGGAAACGTCTGAAAATCCGTCCCAACCTTGTTTTGAATGTTTGCGTCAGCCCCGGCAAGACAAGACGCCTCTTCTTCCCCGTAATCCGCCTCACCAGTCCTATCTTCTCAATCATCGACGGAACAAAGAACAACGCCACCATCAAGGAAACAGCCAGATTGATGATCACTACCGCTGCAAAGTCCTGCAGGTTGAGCCGTATCTTCTCGTCAAGGAAGAAAATGATAACAAGCGCACCCATCGTAGTGAGGGTTGCCGCCAACACCGACAGGAAGGCCTTGAGATTACGCCGATGCAGAATGTGGTCGGTCATGACAATGGTGCTGTCTATCACCAGATTCAGCGAGACAGTGATACCCGCCAGCGAATAAAGCTGCATCTCAAGTCCGAAGAGGTAGTAGAAGATAAGTGCCACCGCTATATTTACAGCCAGGCTGGTAACTATCAGAAAAAGATATTTCAACTTACGAGTAATGAGCCATACAAATACAAGCAGGATGAGTACCGTCAAACCGGTACGGAAGTAAATCTTGTCCAGTTCTTCCCGTATGTACTCGGTCGCATCATAGCTGGTATGCACTTCATATCCGACAGGAAGTACCTGCCGAACAGCTTCCATCTCGTCCATCACGGCACGGTTCAGTTGCAACTGGTTGGCAGTTTCTTCCGCAGTAATGGATAGATAGACGGAATTCAGCCCATTGATGCGGTAATAGCTTTGCGGCTCCTCCTCCATACGGACAGCCGACACCAGTTCGTCCAAGCGGAGCAGTTTCCCGTCGGTAGCCGTCACGGTGATGGCAGCAGGATTAAAACCAAGGGAGTTGCTCTCCGGCACCAGTGCCAGGCGTATCCATTCCCGGCTACCGTTACCTGTATCCACATTGTGCGTACCCAGAAATTCCTTCCGGTAATGCCGCTGTACTGCCTCGCTGATGTCCGATAGGGTCACACCCAGCAAGCGCAACTGTTCACTGTCATATTCCAGTCTCCACTCCATGGGCGTGGCACCGCTGAGTTCCACCTTATAGATACCCGGAATATTTGCCAGCCGCGGCTTGATATGCTCCTCGGCATACTGCTGAATCAATATCGGAGTGGAAGGGGCATTCAGTGTGAAGGACATGAAAGGGCGTGAGGCGTTCTCGTCGGGCACTTTCATGTGAATGGTGGGATAGCTGACACCTTCGGGCAATTGGGGCCACGTCTGCCGGATGATGGTGGAAGCTTCGAAGCGGACTGCCTCGACATCGGCATGCTTGTCCAGCTCCACAGTAATGTTGCCGTAGCCGTTGCCCGAAGTGGAGTTCAGCCGCTTCACTCCGCGGATACGCGCCAGCATGGATTCCAGCTTGCTGGTCACTTCCATCTCCACCACCCGCGACGAAGTGCCAGGCATGCTGAAACCCACCGTGAAGCCGGGCAGGCTGCGTGACGGATTCAGCTTGACGGGGAGCAGCGGTATCAACGCCACCCCTACCAAAGCAAGGCAGACAAACGCCACTATGACGGTGAAGGAAGAAACTCGTTTCATCAGTTATTATAATCAAATTTTTCCGACAGCGAAAATCCGCTGGCAAAGTCGTGCAACGTCAGTTTCCGTATCTTGTAATAATTCAGCCAGTAGTCCTGCAAGGCGGAGATGTAATTGCGTTGCGCTTCCTGCTGGCGGTTCAGCGAGAGGGTCAGGCTGTTGATGTCTGCCTTGCCGATAATGAAGCGCTGGCGGGTTTCGTTATACGCCAGGATGGCAAGGTCGAGGGCCTCTTCGGCACTGGCGACGAGGGCTTGCTGGACGTTGAAGTCGCTGACGGTCATGATAACCTCCTCCTCAATGCTGATTTCACTTTGCCTGGCAGAAGTCTTCACCACGTTCAGATTGTTCCTCGCCATGTTGTATTTGCCTTTCCTCACGCCCCAGTCCACCAGTGGAATGGAGACACTGACCGACACCATCTCCTGCTGCATGGGATGCCTGTATGCTTCACCGAATTTCTCCGCCACCTGGTTGAAGCCGACGCTGGCGTTGATGCTGGCGTTGAAGCGCGATTCCTTCTTCGTCTTGTCTACTGTCTGCTCGGCTTCCAGCACTTCCTGACGAAGCCCCAGAAATTCCGGATTGTTGGCTTGAGCGGCCAGCAAAGCCTCATCAACCGGTATGGTCAGCGCCCTCGGACGTCCCGGAAGCGACACCCTGATATCCGTGTTCTTCTCCATATTCAGGAAAGATGCCAACGAAAACATGGCGCGCTTCAAGGCACTGGCGGCATTCTGCAAAGTATTGCGGGCGTTCACCACGTCGAGTTTCAGCGTCAGCAGGTCGGCACGGCTGATGGCGGCTATCTTCAGGCGCTGCATACCGATGCGGTAGAGGGTATCGGTGGAGACGGCATTGTCCTTGGCCAAGTCATATTCCGCCTGTGCCATGGCAAGCGCAAAGAAATAGGTAGTGGCCTGCTCGGATACTCGCTCTGCATTGTAAATATACTCCTTCTTCACCTTTTCGTACTTCAGCGGCTCAATCCTGCGTTCCCAACGGAAAGGATTGTAACCGACCAGACTCTGCGAGTAGCCCAAACGAACCGGAACACTGGTGAACTGGGTATACTTGTTTCCACCGAAGCTCCGCATATAGCCCAGCTCCGTATCCAGATAGAACGTACCGCCCGTCAAGTCGAAATTCTGTCTGACGGCAAGATTGCCGTATGCATAGAAGGATTGCTGGCTGCGATAGATGTCAAGGTCCTGTTCGGAGTCGTAACGCTTGGTGATATCGCGGTTGTACTGTGCCGGAGTCATGTTCAGCGTCAGGCTGGGAAGGCGGTTTGCCTTATAGGTGCGGTATTCCCAATAACCGGCCAGATACATGTTCTTGGTGCGGAAGGCTTCCAGCGAACTGTCATTCGCCAGGGCAATGGTCTGCTGCAAATCGAGCGTTATCCGCTGCTGGGCAAAAGCGGAAAGGGCTCCCAGACTGAACAAAAGTATAAGACTTAATTTCTTCATGCTCTTTCTTTTCTATAAATAAACCAATATATCAACGGGATGATGAACAGACTGACCAGTGTCCCCACGAACATCGCCCCAATCATTGCTATGGAAAGCGGCTTCTGCAGCTCCGAGCCCATGTCGAACGAGAACAGCAGCGGAACCATAGCGAAAATGGTGGTGAGCGATGTCATGATGATGGGCCGGAGCCTTCTGCGCCCCGCCTCGTGGATGGCCTCGAGCAACGGCATACCAGCCCTCCGTAATTCATTAATGGCATCCAGCTTCAAGATGGAGTCGTTGATGATGATACCGCACGTCACAATCAGTCCGATGGCAGACATCAGGTTCAGGGTATGCCCGCATATCCACAACAGAAGCAGGGCAAACGCCACATCTATCGGAATTTCCAGCAGCACGATGAGCGGCTGCACGAAGCTTTCGAACTGGGCGGCAAGAATGAAATACATCAGCAGGATAGAGATGAAAAGAATCACCACCAACTCGTCCAGCATCTGGCGGTTGGAGAAGAAACTGCCGGAGAAGGCCGTATCCCAGTCACCCGTGGCATCTGCCTCCCGCTTCACCTTTTCCATCAACTCCGGAGCATCGTCCACTTCATAGAAACGGAACGGTATATATTCACCGTTGCGTCCTGCCGTAATCGTTTTCAAATCCTCGGCCGGACGCACCTTTACCAGCTCCCGAAGCGGAATATACTCCACTTCGCCCTTACTGTCCGGACGGGTCTGTATCAATGTCTGCAGCAGCACCTCGTTCACTGTCCGCTCCTCGCCCACAATGCTGATAGGCAGGTATTGCTGGTAGGAATGGAGCATAGCTACGCTGTTCTCCTTGAACGCTGTCCGCAACGTACGGTAAAGCTCGTCATACGAAACGTCATAGAGCAACAGCTTTTCCTGCAAAATGCTTATGTCAAGCTGGTTCTCGAAAGCGATGCCTACGGGCGCTGTCCCCGTAAGCTCCGCAAACTGTTGTTCCAGTCCGCGCAATTCTTCCGCCGCCGGCGCCTTCTCCTTGTTACGGGCATAAAGTTCTGCCACCACATCGGCCTCCCCGGTCACGAAAAGCTTCTCGAACACGGTTTCGGGTGGAGAAAAGGAGACTGTCGCCAACGGATATTCCCGTGTCAGCCACTCGCCCGCCTGCTTCTGCAAGGGAGCAATCCCGTCAGGCGAGGAAGTCTTGAAATACAATTCTGCCTCCGAAGAAGAGAGAGCCTGCTCACGGTTCAGCAGATAGTCCTGCTGGCCTATGGCAGCCGTCTGTTCCACAGTCTTGTCCAACAACTGTCCGAACAGCACATTCACACGATGCCGGTTCTCGTCCACATGTATATTTTCGTTCCATTCCACATGGACTATCAGTTCATTCTGGTCTATCTGCGGCATACGCTCCTTGGCTATGGAATAGAACAGAAAGACACAAAGAGGAATAGAAACCACACAGAATATGATACTTACCGTCTTATGGGAAAATACCCAGTCGATGCCCGCATCATAAAAACGGTCCAGCGTATGTTCCTTCAACGGATTGTTGATGCGGATGCGGGAGAACCACGACCTGCCGCGCAACCCCGTCCGGTAGACCAGCATATAGAGGACCGGCAGCAGCATGATACCCGTGAAGTAGGAAACCAGCAGCCCCACCGTAACAGAGAATGCCTGGTCGTAGAACAACGCCCCTGCAATGCCGCTCATGAATATCAGCGGCACAAATACGGCAATAGTGGTCAGCGACGAACTCAGCATGGGCGTAATCACCTCACTCGTTCCCGTCACGCAAGCCCGCCGCAACGAATAGCCCCGTTCGCGATACTGCGAAATGTTCTCCGTCACAATGATGCTGCTGTCAATCATCATACCCAACGCCAGGATTAATCCCGACAAAGAAATGATATTGAGTGACATCTTGAACAAGTAGAAGAACAGGAAGCAGATGACAATAGATACCACCATACTCAACCCGATGATGAACGGCGACTTGACATCCCCCAAGAAGAGTACCGCCACAATGCAGATGAACAGGAAACCCAACGACAAATTTTGCTGAAGATTGGAGATGGTATAGTCCAGCAACTCCGTCTGGTTACGGCTGATGCTAAAATCAATGTCGGGATATACTTTCTTGAAGTAGTCCATCGTGCTGTTGATGGCAAGCTTCATGTCTTCCATATTCTCGTCCGCCTGCTTGATGACGGCAAGGGTAACGGCACGCTTGCCATTGCTCATGGAGACACCTTTCTCCTTGGCAGGAACAATCTCTACCCGGCAGAAGTCTCCCAAGCGGATGATACGTCCTTCCTTTCGCAGCAGGATGCCCTTCACGTCCTCCTCTGTCCGCAGCAGGGTGGAGAACTTAATGTTGTATTCGTAGTAGCCGTCGCGCACGGTCATGCTGCCCGGCTCCACGTTGTTTTGCGCCAGCACGTTTTCTATGTCTTCAATGGAGAACCCCAACACAGCAAGCTTATCCGGGTCGGGCACAATCTGTAACTGGCGTTCGACCAAACCCGTGACATCCACCATTGCCACTTCCGCCAACTGCTCGATGCGACGCTTTATGACATTTTCGGCAAACTCGCACAAATCAAGAAACGCGCGTTCGTCCACCTTGCCGTATGCACTGTCGCTTTTTAGGGTCAGATTGAGGTAGAAGACAGGAATGTCCGTCGCACTTGCCTTTATCACCTTCGGGCGTTCGGCATCCTTGGGCAGATAGTTCATGGCGGCGTCAATCTTCTCGTTCACTTCTATGAAGGCAAGGTCGGTATTCGTACCGAAGTCGAAGCCCAGGCGGATGATGCCTGCACCATCGCGCGTCTCGCTGTCCATGTCCTTCAGTTTCGCCACCTGGATGAGCTGCTGCCGCAGAGGTTTCACCACCGTATTCTCTAATTCACGCGCCGAGGTATTCTGCGCCGACACCTGCACTGTAATTTCCGGGATGGCAATATCGGGCAGCAAGGATACCGGCAAGGTGAAGTAAGTCACCAGCCCGACAATGAAGCATGCTGTAAATGCCATCAGTACGGCAATAGGCCGCTGTATCAAAAACTTTATCAATTGAACTATGAATTTTGAATTACCACTTATCACTCATTATCTATCAACCACCTTCACCGGTGCTTCATGTGCCAGATTCACATTTCCCGTCACAATGACCGTATCGCCCTCTTTCAGGGCATCGTCGGCCATACTATAGCTTTCCGCATTCTCCAGACCGGTCTGCACATAGTTCCACTGCGCCTTTCCGTCTTTCAGGGTAAACACCACCTGCTTACCCGAACGCAACACCACGGCACTCTTCGGGATTACAAGCTGTCCGCCCAGAGAGCGGTGCACGTTCACCCTCACGTTCATCCCACTGAACAGCCGTCCCTTGCCATTGACGGTAGCCTTCACCTTAACCATCCCCTTGTCATCCACCAGAGGATTGATTTGGGTGATGCGCCCCTCCTGTCTGGAACCGGCATCCGAATAAGGGGTAACAATCACCTTGTCGCCACTCTTTATCAACGGCAGTTCGCTTTCCAGCACCGTGAAGTCCACCTCCATACCTTGAGTGCCGATAATGGAGCAGAAGGCTTCCGAGGTACTTGCCTCGTTGAACGGTTTGGAGAACAGGTTCGCCACTACCCCGTCAAAAGGCGCAACCAGCGTGGCGTGTTCCTCTTCATACGCGGCAAGCTCATACTGGGCGAGGCTCTGGTCGTAACCGCTCCTCACGCGGGCCAGCTTCATGATGTCAGCAGGTACTTTGGAGGCATCCCCCACCGGATAGCCTTGCCCTATCAATACATCCTGCAGCTCAAGTTCCGCTTTGTCCAGAGCATCCTTGGCTTGCGCGGTCTTGTTCTTCAGACGGAACTTATCCAGTTCGGCAAGTTTCTGCCCTTTGCGCACCGGGTCACCGTTCTTCACGTAGATGTGTGCCACTACACCGGTAGTCTCAAAACGCAAATCCGCCATGGCACCGGCGGTTACTTTTCCGTTGCTCACCAGTTCATGCTCAAAGGTCGCCCGCTTCAGGACTTTCACGGTCACTTCATTGCTTTCACTTGGCAGGACGGTTGCCACCCCTTCCTCGGACTCTTTTCCCTTTCCGGCATCGGAGCAGGCGGCAAGCAGGGCAACGGCCATGCATAGCAGGTATCGATAGTTCTGTGTCTTCATATTCATACTCAATTATAAATTGATAAAATTAATCGTTTCAAAAAAACGAACCGATATTTGCATGTGGACACTTTTTTCATAGCACTTTAGTAATTAGTTCGCTCATTATTAACGCTTTACGTTTTTATTCATCTTTTTTAATATGGACAAAAATAAGCTGAATCTTTTTTATTTCCTCCCTCATCTGTCGTATTGCCGTAGAATGCACTTTCGGCTCTTTCGTCAATACCATCCACTTCATTTTTTCAAACTTGTCCGGTTGCCTGAAGCTTGGTTCCGCATAAAGCTTCGCAAGCAGATAATAGGGATAAATACGTCCCGGCAAACGATGGGTGGAACGGATAAACCAGTCTTCCGCTGACAAGCAATCACCCATCTGCTGATAGTTTTTGCCTATCACATTCAGTATCATGGGGTCACAACTACGCTGTAAAGCTTCTTTCAAAATACGGTTGGATTTACTGAACTGCTGCTGCTTGTGCAATCCATGCCCATATTCGAACAAGAAAGATGCCCGGTCCCTCAACAGAGGATAAAGGCGCCCGTACTCTTTCTCTGCCGATTGATACGCACCTGCATTATACAGCACCCGCGCATTCATCCACTCCCGACAGGCCTGCTCCACTTGCAAGTCATTCTTCAGGCGAAAACCGCCAATGATGCCTACTGATACAGCCAGCCCCAACCATTGCCAACGGTCGGCACCGGACAAGCACGCCACAAGCAATCCTCCAAATGTAACGATAAATACCGGAAGTTGTAGCGGATAGGAGGAAAAAGAAAATATCATCAAGGAAAGAATGGCCCCACAGATACCATAACGTCCTTTACGGACTCCCCTATACAAACACAGCACGACCACAACCAATAGACATACAGCCAAAGGAATACCCAGTTCGACCGCAACCTGCAGATATTCATTGAATGCATATTCCGGACTTCCCGCCACACGTTCCTCCCACGGTTCATAATCACCTGCTGCAAAATAAGTTTCCTGCGCATTTCCATAGGCTGCTGCGAAATTATGAATCCCATATCCGGTCAACGGCTTTTCTGCAATGGCACGACAAGTTATCTTCCACATGAAAAGACGGCCACGTGCAGAATCGGGTTTCAAGACAAACAGTAAATAGCCCGCCAATAGCAAGACACAGAATCCACCGACCACTACCATCACCACACGCTGCCTTTGCTGCTGCCATAATAATCTGAACTTATCCGTCCAATCCATATGCCAAGCATATACACACAGACAGGAAACTCCTGCCGCCAACCATGCCGAACGGCTCATTCCTGCCGGAAGCACACAAAAGATAAGCAGCATCACGCCACCGGCAACCATAGCTCCAACTTTATCCATCACCTTTTTCCATCCTTTCCCGTCATTCCGGTCAGAGCAGAGAATCTCCCCCCTCTTGGTCAGCCATTGATGCAGACAGACCGGAAGTATCATGGCCAAATAGCCGGAATAAGGCCCCGGATTGAAGAAAGAACCTGTCAATACATACAAGGAATGGTTGGACACAGCATAACCATAAAGCTGCCTCAATCCCCAAACAGCCTCAATGCCCCCCAGCATTACCAATACCCACGAAACCGGTATAAAAAGAAAATACCTTTTTTCCATCATCAATCCAGCCATCAACAGACATCCTGCAACTACCAATGCACTTTTATCGAAATAGAGCCATTGCCCTATAACATCAGCTACAGGAAGTCCGGAAGAAACGTTACATGCCAAAGACAATAAAACTATACAAGCAATGTAGACCAAACTTCCAGTCAATAGATTACGTACATTATTCATTCTATCTATCAAATATTCAATAGTATTCTATAATTCACCAAAAGATTTGTTTCCCGTCTTTATATTCAAAAATCCGTTCATCTTTACCGGCTGTGTGATTCTTCAGATAAAATAAAGCACCTTGAAACCCTGAATAGACAATAGAATCTGACACAGCCATTTGCCGCCCGACAGAATTCCATTTTCCTCCACCCCAATAAAACAATTCATACAAATTACCTTTATAAATAAAATTCACCTCATTACGAGGAGTATACACCACCTTCTCCACACGATGGGGACTTCCAAAGTCCATCCCGGTCCATCCTCCATCCGGATGTATATAATCAAATGAAGTATCCGGATTACCGTCAAATGCGTTCAAATATTCATGTGTATTGTCTTCAAAACTTCCCGGAGTACCTATGATTTCCCCATATAGAGGTATGGTATCTTCCGTATTCTCATAAAAAGCCAGTTCCGAGATATTACAGAAACATCCGTCAGCACCCTTATAGCGCATATACCGATACGGTTTATCAGACTTCAACCGGGCCACAGTATATAGCCGATACGGAGCCTCCTTTATCAAAAGTAGAGTATCCTTCCACCCAAAGTCTGCCCGGTCGCTTCCTTCCACTACTCCCCCAATCATCCGGTCATTGAAAAGAACACTCAAAGTAAGATGGCACTTCCTATACAAGACCAATTCCTGCTTTTCAGCTTCCGGAACAATGAACCGTATCTTTCCGGTTTCACGCTCCAGAAGAAAAGGAGAAGATACTGCAGCGTATTCCTTTCCGTTCCAGGCAGCCAGCGTAAAGACCGCCCCGCCTCCCACATCCTCAAAACGAGCCTCCCCCTTCTTAAAGAAAGTATATCCTATAGGTTGCCATTGTAGTCTGTTGGCAAGGCACAAATACACCATATCCCCCTCACGAAACTGTCCGGAAAGCAAAGAATCCGGAAGAGCTACAGTCCAATTCCTGCTACCGGTATAAAGTGCAGTGACATCGCGGAAGAACGGACGTCGGAATGCCGGGTAAACATCGGAATATTTCCCCAGTTTCCGTACCGCCTCCTTATCAATACTATAGGTTGCCCGGTACATTTTTCCCCTCGAAATGCTATATTCTTCCGCTTTGCTCCATACTTCTTCATAAGGAAGATTTGCAATGTATGTCTTTCCTTCCTTATCCAAAACAAAATTCCAGAAATGAGAGGCATTGTTGTCTCCTAATACCATCACCCTATCTACTCCGCACGGAATGCCCAATGCCCGCAACACATATATCATGGCATCCGTAAACTCTCGGCAACTGCCCGTATGCCATTTCAGTACATCCGGTCCCAAATGAGGCCCCACCGGAAAAAGAGCCGTATTCCGGTAGTTCGCTTTCCGCAACGTATCCATCAACAACTGGGCGGCAACCTTAGGATTATCAGCCTCATCTGTCTTCCTGAATTCATCCAAAATCGGGCTATAGCACTCATAAATTTCTTTGCGCCAGAGAGAAAGCGGCTCATCCCCTATTCTATAAGGCAATATATATTCGCAGAAAGTATCAAAATCAACATGCTTTCCCCAAGGTTGCTCCCGCCAGACTTTGAATGCCCATTCTATATGATTGACCAAAAAAGCGGAATCCACCGTCATAATGTCCCTCTTATAAGTCAATTGATTTATAGAAAATTCTCCATCTGCTCTTTTCAAGGAATCAATCAACTCTTGCACATGCCTGGAATAAGGAAATGAAACGTATTCACTGAAATACTTCCTGTAATTCTCCAAGGCCTTTCCCTCGTAAGCACCATGAAAAGGCATATTCTCTATCAGAAAACAAGCAGCACGATATTTGTCACCGTCCTCTTCCTTGTAACGGTCCAGTACCTTTTGCAACTCCGCACGGTTATCACCGGCAAGATTCAAAGCTGTGTCCAACCACTGATTTTCCGAAGAACAAGCCATAAACAGACCTGCTGTAAACCATACCCATACACACCAATGTTTCATATCACTATTCCATTTTTTTCTATTCCAATCTGAAAGACAATCCAATCAATCCTTACAATCCGATACAAATACCTGCTTACCATCTTCCATATGAAATATCAGTTCTTCTTCTCCACGGGTACTGTCATGCAAATAGAGCAAAGCTCCCGATGGTATCCCGTCATATGGCAGAAAAGGTTTTTCTGCCATTTTCTTCCCCAATGAGTTCCAACAGCCCTCTCCCCAATAGAAGAGTTCATAACAATCCCCTATCCTGACAAAGTTATCATCGTTACGGGGCATATACATAAAATTGTCTATAGTAACAACCTTTCCAAAATCCACCGTTACACTTGCACCGGGTTTTGATGAAATGAAATACGACAACGGCTCATTATCATAGACCTGATGGGCAAAAGTACCCACTGTAGCCGGAGCATCTCCCCAACTGTCTATAGGGACAATTTCTTCCTCTCCTTTATAAAAATGCATTTCGGCAACTTCCGCATATCCCTCTGCCGAAGAACAAAAACGGGCATAGCGACCCCTTACCGGTTTCTCAAGAATAACGTGATTATAATTGATACCGGGCGTATCTTTCACAGTACACAACAACTCCGCATTTTTAAAATCCTTATCACAAGCCGCCTCAAAATGCCCGTCTTTTATCCCTCCCATATAATTCCTGATACGTTCCGAAAGAGGGTATTTCCGATACAATTCAGCAGAATAGCACTTGGAGGTATCTGCAACATAAGGATGTATATCCTTGCCATCAAAATAAAAAGGATTTCCAATAGGGCGATACTGCCCGTTTGCGAATGCCAACAATATATAAACCTGCCTCGAAGCCAAATTCCTGAAAAGCGCTTTTCCACTTTCTACCTTAGTAAAATCTATTCCCCGCCACCCATAAGCACTGAACAACCCCACATAAACATAATTCCCGTCCATCCCTTCTACCGGCAGTTCCAGATTCGAATCAAAATAATTATCCGACACTTTTCTTGCAAACACATCCTTAAAAGCAGCCGGTACGGACCGGTTCCGCATAAAATCGCCATCCATGTCCCATTGTCTGCCAAAACACCGGCGGTAAACCACGCTCGGGCGCCGACTGTCAATATAGAAACTTCCCCGTTCCGGCTTCCGGGAAGGGAAAGTAAAAGGAAGGCAGACACCCGTTACATCCCTCACCACATTCCACACATGCCCTTTCCGTGTTTCCGCATTGAAAGTATAGAAATCATAGGCTACCGGGACGCCGATGGCCCGCATCACATAAATCATAAAATCACAAGCATCCTGACACTTGCCGATACGATTATGCAGCAGGTACTCTCCTCCCAAATGCGGATAGTTAAAGACCCATGTAAACCGGTAAGGGTCTTCCTTCTGCAAATACTCCCAAACTACGCTAATCGCCTCCACTACATCGATACCCGTATAAACCTCGTCCAGCAAAAAGGAATAACGGTCATGGTATATCTGCCGCCAGTTGTCCGGAGTCTCATTTCCGATACGATAGGGAAGCAGCCATTCACAGAAATCTGCAAAAGAAAGGGAAGCATTCCACGGACGCTTTTTCCAACCATCAAAAGCCAAATCAATGTTATTTATCAAGAATTCAGCCCTTATATTCAGTACATCCGGTTTTCTCTGCAATCCGGAAGGGGTATAATAATCCCAATCCGGTACGGCAGTATCCTTCAGCATCACCCCATAAGCATCTGCCGAAGCCAGCACTGTTTTCAAAGAATCCAGTTCTTCACCTTCAAGGGCATAGTGATAAGGCATATTTTCTATCAAGAAACAAGCGGCTTTATATTTTTCAGGCTCATCTTTATAATATTCCAGTACCTTTTCCAGTTCGCCTTTGTTGGTTGCAGCACACTCCAGTGCGTACTCCAATCTGCCGGAAGCATTGCAAGCCTCCAATATCCCGGCAATCAATAATATCCAGAGCAATTTAAACAGAACTTTCATCTTAGTCTATTCTTTTAAAGATACGTTTCCATCTCATTTTTCCAGTATTCGGGCTGACGGACTTCCATACCAGCCATGCCCTTCCCACTATAAATGGTTCCGGCAGTAATCCCCAGTAGCGGGAATCTTTTGAATTCACCATCTTGTCACCCGAAACGAAATAATAGTTCTCACAGAAGCGGTAATTGTGTATCACACTGTCCCCCAGCAGAACCGAATCTCCATGCAATGTCAGTTTCTTTTTCTGTTCCCACTCTATCACGTTCCGATACAGCAACCGTGTTTCCGGATTCATTCCTACCACGCTGCCTTTGGCCGGTATATAAAGAGGCCCAAACTCGCTGATAGTCCACCCATTACAGCCACCATCGGGAAAGCTCTTAAGAACAAGGCCCCGCTCCTCCGTCATTCCCGAAGATATCAATTCATCCAATTCCTCCTGCGCCTGCACATTTCCTGCGATACCATCAAATCCGGACACACGATAATGCGTATTCCTTATCTCCAACGTATCCCCCGGCATGGCGATACAGCGCTTCACGTAATACAACATCACGTCCAGCGCAATGCTGTCCCACCTGCCCGGATAAGGAAAATTGAACACCAACACATCATTCCGCTGATAATTTCTCCATCCGGACATACGTTGTATCTTCACCTCCTTTTTCTCCACGGCATCAAGCACATTGAATAGGCGTGCTCCACCCGAACATTTATCCACCAGAATACAATCACCCGCCAGCAACGACGGTTCCATCGAGTCCGACGGTATCTTGAAGGAGGTCACCACAAACACCTGCAATACTATCAGTATCACAACAAGCAGGCACAGACAGAATAATACGTTTGTTATTCCATTCAACCATTTTTTCAATTGCAGCCGCTCCTTCATCCCATCAATCAGTTATTTTGCATCCCCACTAATCTTCAAAACCAACGGAGAATTTTCTGTATTGCAATATACCGTTATCGTCTTGTCGAAGTGCTCCGGATGTTCGGCTTTATAAACCACTTCCAAAGCTATTTCCTTACCCGGTAATGCCGGTTCCTTTGAATAAGCTACGGTAGTACAACCACAAGAAGTGGCAACATCTTGTATAACCAATGGTTTGTCACCCACATTCTTCAATATAAAAGTTGCTTTTTGTTCCTCCTGCCAATCAAAACGACCCAGCGAAACAGATATATTGCTGGCATCCACTTCTGTTTTTATCACTTTACTTTCATCTCTTCGTTCTATCTTCTCACCTTTAATAATCTTCAGATAGAGTTCTTTCACTTTAGGATTATAAATTGGATTACCAATAGCAATAACCCTATTATTTCTATCTAACAAAAAAGTTTGAAAATTCATATTAGAAGGAAATTTATTCAATTTATTAAACTTATTATTTTTATCTATATATACCGAATGATTAAACCGTTCTCTCTTTAACAAAAGCCGTATTTCATTAAGCTTATATGGCTGAAAAACAAACTGAAAATGCACAGTATTCGGAAATATAGAATCAACATTTACTGCAAAATCTTGCCATTGTGATAAACCCAATTTACAACTCATACAACCTATCGAATCTATATAGGTTATTATCTTATACATACATATGGAATCTGCATTCAAAGTATCTCGACCTTGCATAAAAAAATGCATATCATTAGGATACAATATTTCACGTCCTTTCCACTCTTGCATTAACTTTACGAGTATTTCTCGATCCTTATTTCCACAAGAAATAAATAGTATAACTGACAGAGAAATATATAAAATACGATTCATAACTACAAATTCAACGAATATTTAACCAATTCTACTTCCTCTTTATCCATTAAAGCATATATTGTATCATCTGAATCTGATACACAAAAATTCATAATTGGAAAATCTAAGACAAACTTACATATAGGAGTGGCATCCCAAGCTAGCTGATAAATAATTTTTCCATTAAAAGCCTTTACACCAACTTCCTTATAACTATTTCCTGAATACAGTAGATAAACATACTTCTCTGTAGCATAAGCTTTAATAAAAGCCATTTTATTAGCTACACTCATTGGGGCCGACCTAGTTGTACCTGTATCTTCTGTTTTATATTCAGGGTATCCTCCTACAAATTCAAATGATTTATCTATATTATCTTTATTTACAGAATACAATGAAAATATAGGTGCTGACCCTATAGCAAAGACAAATCGATTCAATGATTTATTAGAAGATAACGTTCCTTGATAAGCCATTCCTCTTAAACGATTTTTAACTTCTTTTTCTTGTTTATCACGATAAGGATACTCGTAGTAATACCTACTTCCAATATGCTTACCAGTAAGACTAAACATATTATTTTCATAAAACCCTAATCCTAAATATGTATCATATTGAGTTGGGCATATATTTAAGCTCATCAGACTATCCTGCATCAACACTGGAAATTGAATGTTTCCTTGTTTAATTTGCCGTAGATTCATTTCCACTAGGTTCCGCTTATAAACATCATATACCCCAATTAACGAATCTCCATACAAAGAGCACAAAGAAAAAACCTGAAGGAATTCATTATTACCTTCCCCTCTTTTTCCAAAATGATATACAGAATTATTATCTCTTAAATCTATTAATGTAAATATACTATCATTTATATCATCATAGATAACAACCGATGAATCAGCATAATGAATAATATATGGTCTCCCTAAAATTAATTCATGATTTAAGACATTCGCAGAAGTAATTTTACGCATCTTTGTAAATGAAGCATCAAATTTTCTCATTTTTTCATCATAATTTGTACATGATGAAAATGAAACTACTAAAATTAGAACCAATAAATATTTCATAATAAAGAATAAAAAAATATTAGTATATTAACATATAATCAAGAGAATTCTCTTCTTCGTTGTCTTTTATTTTGAATAACAAAGAAGAGTTCTCCTGAATTACTTTCTGTATTTATCCAATAAAATGAATTACTAGAAATACTGACGATACCCTCTTACAAAAAAGCCATCATAATCTACAAAACATGTACGATCTGTTTGAATACAAAATGGACCTATTATAATCTCTGCACCAGACGCCATAGCATCTACATTCTTTAACAGCAACTCACATATCTGCTCAGTATCTTCTACAGTATGCAATCTTTCTACACTGATTAAAGAAAACAGAACAACAAACAATATTAATATTTTTTTCATACTATTTCTTGATTTATATTTATTAATTAAACATAGTGTATAAGCGATTGTCCTTTACATCCACCCCATCCCCAATCTTTACAGATACCAATTGCATATATAGCACAACCATAACAATCACCAGAACCTTCACCACCATCTGCTAATGCTTCTATATTAGCCAATGCCAAATCAGACATAACATCTGTTTTCTGATTTGCATAAACTCCATATCCTGCAATCGCTGCAAATGCTGCAACAAAAGCTATCTTAATCATTTTCTTCATACTACTCTTCAGTTTTATTAGTATAAGATTATTCTTTTTTTATCATTTACCACAAGCATAATGCTTGCGTACCAGAATCAAGATATAAAAATCTTGGAGAACTCTTTTCTTGCCATACCTATCGAAATGGCAGAAAACACACTCTGTTTTCAATTCAAATTACTATCTTTGCCTCGACCTCCTTTCTTGGTGGGTTATGGAACGGACGGTACGAGATGCACCAACCAAACGTGAACCGTCCGTTCCTCTCCATCCATATTATAGTTTACTTTATTTCATACTATACTCTATTATCGGATCATCTTTATTCACATCCGTTGCCAAGATTATTCCTTTTTGTTCATCTACCGATATGCCATAAACATAATGATCTAACACATACCTGCAGAGAGGTTCGCCGGTCAGACTAAAAACATAGATATACCGTCCTCCATCCGGCAAATAGACACCTTGCTGTACATTTTGCGCAATTTCCTTAAAAGAGCGCCCATGAAAAACCGCATAGATAGCACTGTCTGCCACTTGGACATCGCTAAATCCCATGATACCCGTAGGAATACCATAACCCTGAGAAATCTTAAACTCCGGTTCACCGTGCGGACCAATGCGTACCACATGCGTACTATCTTTCAAATTAAAGACTTCAAGTACTTCGCCCAACTGGGTAACTGCTGCCAGCACTCCATTTCGGGGATTATAGTCGATGAAGCTACGCCATGCCTGAGCCAATGCAGGACGGGCATTCTGTAAAGCCTCCGCGTTGGCTGACGGTATTTGACCGGTTCTGCGCAATAATTTCCCTTGATAGTTTACCCAGCAAAAGCGGCTACTGCCAGATCCGTCCGGAACAATGAAGGTAAAGTCGTCAACCATCACAAAGTCTAAAACGCGAAGCATGTCAGCATCCATATTTATCACTTTCTGAGGAACGATTGAGCAACCCGACGAAGTAAAATCATACTTGGTCAATACGGACTTACCAGCATCAAGTCCCCACAGAGATTGACCATGCCATCGGATATTTTCAGCAGAAAGCATCTCTTCGGGAGCCTCGCCCCGCTTGCCGAACGAAGCAAAATAGCGGAAACCCGGATAGTGGAAAACATGGCAAAAGTAGTCCGTGCCATGCAAATCCATTACCACAGCCTTATCACCCTGCACCCGAACGCGGAACGGATAACGGAACAAAGCGGTGTCCAATGGCTGCACCCTCGCTTTCAGCTCGATTGTTTGCGGAAAATCCATGTAGGCAACAGAAGTTGCTACTTTTTTCTGCGTACAAGAGGAAAGGGATAGTGCGGACAAGCTAATGAGGCATGCTATAATAAATGTGCACATGTTCGACTCCTTCCTTGGTAAGCGGACAAACAACTGAACCTCTTCCGACACACGCACCACCAGATCCTGTCTCACCGGCCGCCAATGCCTCTATATTCTCCAACAATAAATTATCCAAGCTTTCTGAATGAGTAGTTTCAGCATAACCTAAAATCGCGATGGCACTAACAACCAAAATTCCCAATAACTTCATTTTGCGTTTCATAGCATTTTTGTTTTTTGTTATGCCAATAAAGGTAAAAGGAAAAATTGGAAAACAGCAACTAAATAATAAACAAACATACCAAAAAGGGGCGTGAAAAAAATTTCACGCCCCTTAACACCTATTTGGTTAACATTTCAGCTACTTAGAGATAACAATTTGATACCCCTGCTTTTCTGATACAGCGAGTATTTTGACAGATTTATCCGTTTCAAATAGTTTGCGCAATGAGTTAATTGCTTTTCTGCGACGTTCTTTCAATCCCGTATCAGATAAGGTCCAACAGCAAACTACAGCTATTTCATCGTACGTCAGGAAATAATCGGATGTAGCTATAAAAGCAAGCAATAGTTTTGCGGCTTGGGGAGGGCAAAATTTCACTTCTTCTTTATTGGTTAGAGTATGGTTTATGGCATCGAAACTGGATTCTCCGATTAGGTAGATGTTCTTCTCCGATACATCGGTTGCCTTTTCCTTTTTATGTAGTTGAATCCTTACATAAAAAAACAATCCGAACAGTAAAATACACAAAAAGCAGGATAGTATCAGCAGTACATTATCTTTCCAATCAATGCAATACAAAAAAACGGGTTGCATGTATGCAGTCAGACTCATCGTATACATGTTGTCCAGATAGTAGGTACCCAAATTGTTTTGTGAAGTACAAATTGTTTCATTTCCAGCAAATGTTTCTTGAAAAACATCTTTCCCCAATGGGGTAATCTTCAAAGAAAGCACACACACTGTGCCACGGTACCGCGCATCCATTTCCTCTTGCCATTCAGACCTAATCTTTTCCAATGGAAATTTCCCATAGCAATTCAGAATATCGGCTTTATATCCTACAACTTCCAACAAATATAACCCTTGTGCCTCTTTCAGCGAATCTATCGTCACTTCAAATTCGCCTTCTTCTGTTATTACTTGTCTCTTGGTCTGTTTTGTTCCATTATTATCCCAAGAGACATGATACACCCTCAGCTTATCAAACTCCCGATTCACCACCTGCTCCGCAACCTTCTGCAGAGTTTGCAACGCGACCTCTTTGACCACAGTTTGTCCCTTCCGGGCATTATTATACAATGCCACTCCCCAAAACAGTGCCACTACTACAATGGCACATGTCCATATTACAGTAATCTTATTACAACGTTTCATCTTCTTTTTCACTTCTGTATCTTATTCATTTCTGCCCATGCACTCGAAAAGGCATCTGCTTAATAGCGCCAAAGTTAAAACAATAATATAAAGAAAAAAGAAAATGACTTGAGAAAGAAGGAAATAAAATCAAAACAATTTCTTCTTCTAATCCGCTTTAGCTATTTTCCACCCGCCAATCGTCCGCGTGGCACTGTCAAAATTCACACCAATCTTGACCACACGCCTGCCGTCCGCCCGGTAAGGGATGGCATACTGCTTGCTGTCAATCTGAGCCAACGCCTCTTCCGGGGTACCGTCGTATTTGAACTCGAAGACATAAACGACATCCTGCAACTGCACCACCACATCCGCACGGCCTACGGAACTCTTCACTTCCGACTCCACATATTGCCCCATCAACCGGAACAGCAAATAGAAAATGGTCTGATAATGCTTTTCGGTCTTGTTCTCCAAATCATTGGGAATGGAGGCAAAGAAGGAACGGGTACGCTCCAGGCAGCTCTCCACATCACCCTTCATCAAGTCGCGAAGGAAAGAGACGACGTAGAAGGTGTTGTTCTGGGCAGGCAAGTGCACGTAAGAGGGAAGCAGGGATTCAATGAACCCTTTACGGACCTCACCGTTGGGATAGGCCAAACGATAGATTTGGAAATTACGGTCATAGCCCTTAATGGTCAGATAACCGCTCTGGTAGAGCACCGGGATGGGACTCGTTATCTGTTCCGTAGGCGCATCAAACTGCTCATCGGTAGCCTCAACACCTTCCAGCGCACGCACATCGAAGTCTGCATGGCGCAGAATATCTATCAGGAAAGTAGGCGTGCCCGTGGAGAACCAATAGTTCTTGTATTCTTTGGAATTGAAAGCATTGAACAGGCTGAACGGGTTGTAAATATCCGCACAAGCCTTACTGAAATGATAACCGTCATATTGCCGCTTCAAATGCAAGCATGCCTCCTCGTAAGTCTCATCATTAGCCTCGGCCATCCGCTCAATATCGGGTTTCAACTGCGTCAGCAGTTCCTCCTCGGTGATGCCGCAGAGGGCACTGAAGTCATCGCGCATACTGATATTTTGCAAATTGTTCAGTTCGCTGAAGATGCTCAGCTGGCTGAACTTGCTGATACCCGTGATAAAAAGAAAACGGAGATATTGCCCCAGCCCCTTGAGAGGACTGAAGAACTTGCGCATCTCGTTGCGAAGCTGTTGTTGCAAAAGGGCATCGGAATTACTGTCAAGCAGAGGAGCATCGTACTCGTCAATCAGCACTACAACCGGCTTTCCGGTCTTGGCGTAGGCACGCAGGATGATGCCTTGCAGACGCTCTGCCGCCCCCTCTTCCTCTTCCTTTTTTCCGTAAATTTCTTCCCAACGAGATAAAAACAAATTCAATTGCCCCGTCAAGTCACGCAGCTCAGTATATTTCGTCAAGCTGAAATCAACGTGCAGCACCGGGCAAACCTCCCATTCCTGCTCCAGACGTTCCATAGCCAGCCCTTCGAAAAGTTCCTTTTTCCCCTGGAAATAGGCCTCCAGCGTAGACACGAGCAAGCTTTTGCCAAACCGACGGGGGCGGCTGAAGAAATAAATTTGGTCTGTATTCACCAATTTGTACACCAGCTCCGTCTTATCCACATACACACAATTCCGCGTACGCAGTTGCTCAAAATTCTGTATCCCTATCGGATAGCGTCTGCCACTCAATTCCATAGCTGCTACTGTTTAAATTACAAGTATGACAAAGATAGCACATATTCCGCAAAAAAGAAAGCACGCCCATGGCTTTTTCATCACAAGCCCTCACTGCAAACCTACTGCACATCTTTTGCAGTAACACTGCAAAGGCGTTGCAGTAGCACTGCAAAACAGTTGCAGTGGCACTGCATCTATGTTGCAGCGGCACTGCAAAAACGATGCACTGGTTTTGCAGTGAGTATTTGGTATCTTTAACATTGGCACCCAAAGCCTTACAGCGGAGCAGAGCCCGTTTTCATCACATAACGCCCTGTCCTGAAAACAGTCAACCAAAATCAGGAGAACAAAAAGGGTGAGGGCAAAATTTGCCCTCACCCTTTTAAATTGCTCTCACTCACCCCTGAAACACCGATGAACAAGCAGATGCAGACAAGCGGTGAGGGTGGTGAGGGTGGAATTGCAAAACTTTTATTAGTTTGCTTATTTCAGCAAGCTTTCCGCATCCAGGTGCTCAGCCTCAATATCCTTGAAGTAGCGGTAAGTACCCACCTTCAATTCTTCGGTGGCCGCATCGTCACAAACGATGATACCCTTTTCGTGCATCTGCAAGGCGCTGATAGTCCACATCTGCATCACGGGACCCTCGACTGCATGATAGAGGGCACGTGCCTTGTTGTGTCCGTTTACGATAATCATTACCTCGCGGGCGCTAAGCACAGTACCCACACCGACGGTCAGGGCAGTCTTGGGCACCTTGTTCACGTCGTTGTCAAAGAAACGGGAGTTGGCAATGATGGTATCGGTAGTCAATGTCTTCTGGCGGGTGCGTGACGAAAGGGAAGAACCCGGCTCGTTGAAAGCGATATGTCCGTCGGGACCGATACCGCCCATGAAGAGGTCGATGCCGCCGTAGGACTTGATTTTTTCTTCATAGCGTGCACACTCGGCATCCAGGTCGGCAGCGTTGCCGTTCAGGATATTGGTGTTCTCCGGCTTGATGTCTATATGGCTGAAGAAGTTGTTCCACATAAAGGAATAGTAGCTTTCGGGATGTTCCTTGGGCAAACCTACATACTCGTCCATATTGAAAGTCACTACGTTCTGGAAAGACACGATGCCTTTCCTGTTCAGGTCGATAAGTTCCTTGTACATGCCCAACGGAGAAGAACCGGTGGGGCATCCCAATACAAACGGTTTTTCAGGTGTCGGATGAGCGGCCTTGATCTTGGCAGCCACATAATGTGCCGCCCACTTTGATACGGATTGATAATCCGGTTGAATGATTAGTCTCATTGTGATTGTTTTATTAGGTTAATAAATTAGGGGTAATTTTCAACTTCAATTCTTAATTCTTTAATTCTTAATTTTCAACTACTTCCTATCCTTCTTCAAACGCTCTGCCATGGCACGTGCCAGGTTTTCGCATTGTTCGTAAGTAATGTCCTTCATGGCCTGCTTCATCTCTACCGGGTCGCCCACAATCTCGAACTTGCTCTTTTCGGCAAACTCGCCCATGCGCTTCACGGCAGCACCTGCCCAGCAGAAGGATCCGAAGTATCCCAGATAACGTCCCTTCACTTCGCGTACCAGAATCTTGGAGAGCAAGGATTCTATCTCAGGATAAATCTGGTTGCTGTAGGTGGGGCTGCCGATGATAAGTCCGCGATACTTGAATATGTCGGCAATGATATAAGAAGGATTGCTCTTGCTCACATTGTGCATCACGATGTTCTTGATGCCTTGTGCAGAAAGTTCCGCCGCAATGGCTTCCGCCATCTGCTCCGTGTTGCCGTACATGGAACCATAGGCAATGACCACACCTTCGTCAGCGGCGTAGCGGCTCAACTTGTCGTAGATGCCGATAACCTTGGCTATGTTTTCCGTCCACACCGGCCCGTGCGTGGAGCAGATGGTGGAAATGGGCAGACCGCCCAGCTTGGCAAGTGCCTTCTGCACCGGAGAGCCGTACTTGCCCACGATGTTGGAATAGTAGCGCACCATCTCGTCCCAGTATCTGTCCAGATTGATGCGGGTATCCAGGAACCCTCCGTCCAACGTGCCGAAACAGCCGAAACCGTCACCGGCGAAAAGGACTCCTTCCGTTTCGTCAAAAGTCATCATCGTCTCGGGCCAGTGCACCATCGGGGTCATATAGAAGCGGAGCTTATGATGCCCCAAAGCCAGAAAATCCTCGTCCTTCACCATGTACTGTTCGCCCGTCACGCCATAAAAGCCCTCTATCATGCCGAAGGTCTGCTTGTTGCCCACGATGATGATGTCGGGGTAATGCTGCTTTATCAGGCGGATAGAGCCCGAATGGTCCGGCTCCATATGGTTGATGATGAGATACTGGATGGGGCGCTCGCCGATAATGCTCTTTATCTTGCGCAGATACACCTCGAAGTAACAGATGTCCACCGTATCGACCAAAGCGACCGTCTCATCATCTATCAGGTAAGAGTTGTAGGAAACCCCATACGGCAACGGCCACATACCTTCAAACAAATGCTTATTGCGGTCATTCACTCCCACGTAGTGGATTTTTCCTTTTATCACTGTTTTTGGGTTCATAATTATTCTTTATTTAGATTGATTCCATATTTAAAGTTGCGGCAAAAATAATTCTTTTTTCTCACATTTCATACTTCTTTCCCTGATATGCACCGAGTTCTTTCATTCTTTTTTGAACCCGATGATTAAATTCATAATTTTTTAGTCCCCAGTCGGGTGCAATGAGCAGTTCCTTAGGAGACTGGGAGACGAAACGCTCCAGCACCAAGTCCGGCCGCAGATGCTCGATATAGTCTATCACGAGGTCGATATATTCGTCCACACCGAACAGATGGAAATCTTCGGGATGCTGCCGGTACTCCAGAGCCATGCGGGTGCCCCTTATCAGTTGCAGCTGGTGCATCTTCAAGGTAGTGAGCGGCAGACGGGACAGTACGCCGGCTTGTGCCACGATGCTTTCGTGCGTCTCGCCCGGCAGTCCGAGGATGACATGCCCACCGGTCAGGATTCCGCGTGAAGCGGTTCTTTCCACCGCATCGGCGGCGGCATGGAAAGTATGCCCGCGGTTGATGCGGCAAAGTGTCTTGTCGTCGGTACTCTCTATGCCGTACTCCACTAAAAGGAATGTATGCCGGTTCATCTCCTCCAAATAGTCCAGCAGGCTGTCGGGCATACAGTCCGGACGGGTGCCGATGACCAGGCCCACCACCCCGTCTGCCGACAAGGCTTCCTCGTATTTCCGCTTCAGGTCTTCCAGTTCGCCATACGTATTGGTATAGGCCTGGAAATAGGCGAGATACTTCATCTCCGGATATTTGTGTGCAAAGAACTGCTTGCCTTCTTCCAGCTGGCGGGTAATGGATTTCTCCGTACGGCAATAATCGGGGTTGAAGGTCTGGTTGTTGCAATAGGTGCAACCGCCGACTCCTTTGTTTCCATCCCGGTTGGGGCACGTAAAACCGGCATTCAGCGATATTTTCTGTACCTTATAGGAAAAATATCGCTTCAGAAAAAGAGGGAACTCATTATAGAGCGTAGATTTGGTTTCCATACATATTCCTTATGTAAGTGGCAAATATAGGATTTTTCCGTGGGATGAACCTGCAAAAACAAGAATACTTTCCACCCGATTTGTTAACGAACATAAAACAAAGAATTTCCACCTGCACTAAAAAATGTTTCATCCACTGATATATAACTAATTAATTGAGAAAGAGTACATCCAAGTGCAATTACATTAAACACAATTTAGTGATTAGACACTCTTTTTACACACAATTTCCTCAGTTTATACACCTCAAGAATGAAATAAATTCATAGCTTTGCATACAACCTTAATGAATCAACCTATAAATACTATAACACCATGGCAACAATCGCATTGGACATAGGCGGCACAAAAATAGCCAGCGCCATTTTCTTTCCGGACGGAAGCATGATGTTTAACCGCAAACGGCTCCTGAAAGGAAGAACCGGACACGAAGTGGGCAAGCTCGCCGCGGATATCCTCGCCAAACTTCTTACCGTAGCACGCAGAAGCCGTATACACGTCGACGGAATAGGTGTCTGCATCCCCGGTATCGTTTACTCCCAAACCAACCGGGTATGGGCCCCCAACATACCGGGCTGGGACAACTACCCCCTCTATGAGGAGCTGCGCAGTGTAACGCCTCCGGGCATCGAGATATACATCGACAGCGACCGTACCTGCTATATGTATGGAGAGATGTGGCAAGGTGCCGCCAAAGAATGTCACAGTGCCATATTCATTGCCGTGGGAACCGGTATCGGTGCCGGCATCATCATCGACGGGCACGTGTTGCACGGAGCCAACGACATTATCGGCGCCACCGGCTGGATGGCCCTGCAACCTCCCTACCGGGAAGAGTATGACGCATGCGGATGTTTCGAATATTACGCTTCCGGCAATGGTATCGGGGCACGGGTACGCGATGCCGTACGCGCCAACAAGGCATACAAAGGAAAACTGCGCCAGAAACCCATCTGCCGCATATCGGCCTATGATGTGTTCAGTGCCTATAATGAAAAAGACCCTATCGCAATCTCCGTATTGCACAAAGCCGTCGAGATGTGGGGCATGGCTTCCGCAAATCTGGTCAGCCTGCTCAACCCGCAGAAGATAATTTGGGGCGGAGGCGTCTTCGGCCCTGCCGGTATCTTTATAGATGACATTTACAAGGAAGCCTGCAAATGGGCGCAGCCGCTCAGCATCAAGCAGGTGGAATTTGTACCTTCTCAGTTGTCCGGTAATGCCGGACTGATAGGAGCAGCGTTTCTTGCCATCAAAAATCACTTGTATGAGTAACAGTTATCACAAGAATCTCGTATTCACGGCAGCGTGCATCGGGATGTGTTTCTTCGGAGTCTCCATGATTACATTGGGAGCAGTGCTGCCATCCCTCATAGCCAAGCTGAATCTGAGCGGGTTGCAGACAACCTCACTGGTCACTTTCCTGCCTCTGGGCATGCTGGCCGGTTCCCTGATTTTCGGTCCCATCGTAGACCGGTTCGGACATAAAGCCCTGCTGGTGCCCAGCTGCATCATCGTACTGCTGGGGATGGAAGGACTTGCCTTCTTTGAAAGCGTGCCACTGCTGCAAGCTTCCATCGTCGGCATCGGCCTGGGCGGAGGCATCCTCAACGGAGAAACCAATGCATTGGTATCCGACATCTCAGGAGAATCCGAAAAAGGCTCACGCCTCAGTTTTCTGGGCATGTTCTACGGACTGGGCGCATTGGGCATACCAATGTTGCTGGGCTCCCTTTCCAGGCATTATTCATTCGAAACCATCTTACTGGGAATTGGCGTAGTGATGCTTGCGGGCATTATATTCTGTATCCCCGTACGCTTCCCCGCCCCTAAGCAGGCGCAAGGTTTCCCGGTAAAAGAGGGATTGGGACTGCTGAAAGAAAGCAGCTTACTGCTACTCAGCTTCATTCTTTTTTTCCAAAGCGGCATCGAGGGTGTCTGCAACAACTGGTCCACGAGTTACTTTGGGCAGATGACGGATATTCCGGCCAATCAGGCATTGATTGCACTGACCTGCATGGTAGCGGGACTGACCGTGGCACGTATGGTGCAGGTTGCGATATTCAAGAAGATAAAACCGGAAACCGTGCTGCCCTACAGCCTTGCACTCACTGCCATAGGCTTCTGTTTCCTTATGTTCTCGCCGGGGTTTGCACGCGCGGCAGTCGGCATGGTGCTGGTAGGTATGGGGCTGTCGGCCACGTATCCCGTGATACTCAGCATTCTTGGAAGCCGGTACCCGTCCTTATCGGGAACAGCATTCAGCGTGGCGCTTGCCATAGCCCTCGTCGGCCAGACTGCAATGAACGGCCTGATGGGAATGGTTTCCCAATACACCAATGGCATCGGGCTTTATCCTTATCTGATGATTGCCTCACTTGCCGTCATGCTCCTTTTGTATAAACGCTCACTCAAATAAATTTATTAACTTCTTAAAAAACAAAAAAAGTTATGTTAGCACTCGAATGGTTAAAGAATGCCCATGGCATTATGGAAAAACTGGAGGCTACCCAGTTGGAAAACATCAAAAAAGCAGCCACTGTTATGGCAGATTCCATCGAAGCCGGTCGTTGGGTCCACACGTTTGGTTGCGGCCACGCAACAATTCCCGTAGAAGAAATGTATCCGCGTATCGGCAGCTTTGTAGGATTCCACCCGCTTTGCGAATTGCCTCTGACATTCTTCACGCAGATTATCGGCCAGATGGGTATTCACCAGTTCCTCTTCCTGGAACGGGCAGAAGGCTACGGCCAGGAAATCATGAAGAACTATGATTTTGATTCCAAAGACTGTATGTGGATTTTCTCACATACCGGTATCAATGCCGTCAATATAGACATGGCATTGGAAGCCAAGAAGCGCGGCATGAAAGTTATCGTATACGGTTCGGCCAGCGAAACGGGCGACAAGGCCAGCCGTCACTCCAGCGGAAAGAACCTCTTCCAGTTGGCAGATATCGTAGTGGATTCCTGCGTTCCCCTGGTAGACGCCTCCGTACCTTTGAAGAACCACTTCGACAAGGTAGGTCCGTTGTCTACATTGAGTTTCGTCACCATGGTATGGATGACCATCACTACCGTTGCCGAAATCCTTGCCGACCGTGGCGTACACTTGTACATCCATCCGTCGCACAACGTTCCGGGTGACACAACCGCCCACGAACGACTGGATGCAGCCATTGCAGAATATCAAAGAAAAGTCAAGTGCTTGTAACGAAAGATATTCCAATCATCATCTCATCCAATCATCATCTATGAGTGACGGAGGCCCGTCCCTGCTTCGCCCCCAAGAAGCAGGACGGGCTTTTTCTGTTCAAAAAGAATAAAATCGGCCCACTGCTTCGATAAATCTTCCCTTTGTTGTATATTTGTTCCCCAGAAAAAATAGGGAAACAGATAAGCATAAAAGATAGATATGAAACAGATAAGTATCGCACTTCTCCTCTGCCTCTGTACGCTGGCAGGTTTCGCCCAAAGTGGCAAGGCGCTCGATTTGAAAGAAATCGTATCGGGCAAGTTCACTCCGAAGAATATTTCCGGCGTTATCCCCATCCCGGGAGACGGGGAACATTATTCGCAGATGAATGCGGACAGGACACAAATCATCAAGTACTCCTTCAAAACGGGAAAACCCGTGGAAGTGCTGTTTGATGCCGCTACCGCACGCGAATGCACGTTCAAGACATTCGACAGCTACAGCTTTGCTCCGGACGGCAGCAAGCTGCTCATTGCCACCGAAACAACTCCCATCTACCGTCATTCCTATACGGCTGTGCATTACATCTACAGCCTGAAGCGCAACCTGGACGGTAAAATCAACAATATCGTGGAAAAGCTTTCGGACGGCGGCCCGCAGCAGGTGCCCGTATTTTCACCGGACGGCAACCAGGTGGCTTTTGTACGCGACAACAACATCTTCCTTGTAAAACTGCTCTACGGCAACAGCGAAAGCCAGGTGACGGAAGACGGGAAACAGAACGAGGTGCTGAACGGCATCCCCGACTGGGTTTACGAAGAGGAGTTCTCCTTCAACCGTGCGCTGGAATTCAGTGCCGACAGCCAGATGCTGGCTTTCATCCGCTTCGACGAGAAAGATGTTCCCTCCTACTCTTTCCCTCTTTTTGCCGGACAAGCCCCCCACTTCACCCCTTTCGAGAAGTATCCGGGAGAGTATACTTACAAATATCCTAAAACGGGAGAAGTAAATTCCAAAGTGTCCGTACACACCTTCGACATCAAGTCGAAAGTGACCCGCAAGATAAACGTGCCGGTAGATGCAGACGGCTATATTCCCCGCATCCGCTTTACCCAAGACCCCAACAAACTTGCCGTCATGACACTGAACCGCCATCAGAACCGGTTCGACCTATACTTTGCCGACCCTCGCAGCACGGTAGCCAAACTGGCTCTGCGTGATGAAAGCGATACCTATATCCGCGAGAATGTATTCGACAACATCATCTTCTATCCGGAAAATTTCAGTTTTGTCAGCGAAAAGAGCGGATACAACCATCTGTACTGGTATAGCATAGGCGGCAATCTGCTGAAACAAGTGACAGCCGGACAATATGAAGTGCAGGAGTTCCTGGGTTATGACCCCGAAGAAGGAAGCTTCTACTTCAGCAGCAACGAGGAAAGCCCCATGCGCAGTGCCATCTACAAGATTGACCGGAAAGGTAAAAAGACCAGACTATCGTCACAAGCCGGAACAAACAGTGCGCAGTTCAGTGCGAACATGAAGTACTATATGAACCGTTATTCCAATCTGGACACTCCGACCGTCATTACGCTGAACGACAATACCGGCAAGACTCTTGCCACCCTGATGGACAATGCGGCATTGAAGCAGGAAATCAGCGGCTATGACATGCCACGGAAGGAATTCTTCACTTTCCAGACTTCCGACGGAACCACATTGAATGGCTGGATGATGAAACCTGCCGACTTCTCTGCCGGCAAGAAATACCCGGTACTGATGTACCAGTACAGCGGCCCCGGTTCACAGCAAGTGCTTGACAAGTTCAGTGTAAGCTGGGAAACCTACATGGCATCACAAGGCTATATCGTGGTTTGCGTAGACGGGCGTGGCACCGGAGGACGGGGTGCCGAATTCGCCAAATGCACCTATCTGAACCTGGGTATCAAGGAAGCCAAAGACCAGGTGGAAACCGCCCTCTACATGGGCAACCAGCCTTATGTGGACAAAAACCGCATCGGAATCTGGGGATGGAGTTACGGTGGATACATGACCATTATGAGTATGAGTGAAGGAACACCGGTATTCAAGGCCGGAGTAGCCGTAGCTGCCGTTACCGACTGGAACTACTACGACACCGTTTATGGCGAACGCTTTATGCGCACACCGAAAGAAAACGCCGAAGGCTATAAGGCCAGTTCCACCTTTACCCGTGCCGACAAGCTTCACGGCAACCTGCTGCTGGTACACGGCATGGCAGACGACAATGTACACTTCCAGAACTGTGCCGAATATGCCGAACAACTGGTACAACTCGGCAAACAGTTCGATATGCAGGTTTACACCAACCGCAACCACAGTATCTACGGAGGAAATACCCGGTTACACCTATACACGCGGTTGACCAACTTCTTCAACAAAGAATTGAAATAATGCCCGAAAGAGTACGTAAGCCTGAGTGGCTCAAAATAAGCATCGGTGCCAACGAGCGCTATACCGAGACCAAACGCATTGTCGAATCGCATTGCCTACATACCATCTGTAGCAGCGGCCGTTGCCCCAATATGGGGGAATGTTGGGGGAAAGGCACCGCAACCTTCATGATTGGGGGAAATATCTGCACCCGGTGCTGTAAGTTCTGCAACACGGCAAGCGGGAAGCCCTTGCCACTGGATGCCGATGAGCCTACACATGTGGCAGAGTCCATTGCCTTGATGAAACTCTCCCATGCAGTCGTCACCTCCGTAGACCGTGACGACCTGCCCGACTTAGGCGCGTCACACTGGGTACGTACCATCCGGGAAATCAAGCGGCTCAACCCTGACACCACCGTCGAAGTGCTGATTCCCGACTTCCAGGGAAGAAAGGAACTCGTGGCACAAGTCATCGATGCACAACCGGAAATCATTTCGCACAACATGGAGACTGTCCGTCGCATCAGCCCCCTCGTACGCAGTGCCGCCAAGTATGAAACAAGCCTGGAAGTGTTGCGGCAAATTGCAGAAAGCAATACTACCACCAAGTCCGGCATTATGGTGGGATTGGGCGAGACTCCGGAAGAAGTGGAAGAACTGATGGACGACCTCCGCCGGGTGGACTGCCACATACTGACTATAGGCCAATACCTTCAACCCACACACAAGCATTATCCGGTAGCAGCATATATTACTCCCGAACAATTTGCACTCTACAGAGAGAAAGGATTGAAAAAAGGGTTTCAGCAAGTGGAAAGCGCTCCATTGGTACGCTCCTCTTATCATGCGGAAAAACAGATCCATTTTATACAAAAAAGAAGTAAAATAGGAAACATTTAAATTTCCCAGTTGTTATGATGTAAACGACAAAATCATAATACGGATAATGAGCCATCAAAGAATTTTATCATCAAGATTCAATATGTCGCTGGGATTCATCCCCGTTATAATATCCATCATATTATGCGAGTTTATAACGCAGGACATGTCCATCTACATCGGTGCAGGTGTAGGACTCTTGTTTAGCATCTATTCGGTGAGGCATAGAGGAACGCATGTTCCGCAAATCATACTTTACTGTACTACCGGAATGTTACTGCTGTTATCGGTAACAACCCTATTCCTCGTAAACTACTGTCCCCGTTTCATGCTTCCGTTCACGCTGGAAATCAGTGCCATCATTCCCCCATTCGTCATCTACCTCAATAGGAGAAAATTTCTGGACTACCACATGTCTCAGACACAGAAATGCTGCAAGCAGCTTTTTGCACAAGGGGCAGAAGCCGCCATCGTATCCTCACGCGTAATCCTTATCATAAGCCTGCTGCATTTTCTGATTATCTTCTTGGCGGTTCTGGTCAGTTACCCTTTGGGAGACACTACCCGCCACATTCTGTTTTATGTGGCGCCTCCCCTCGTCTTTATATCAGGCATTCTGTTCAATCAGTTCGGCATTTTCTATTTCAATATAGTGATGAACCACACGGTTTTCGTACCGATAGTCAATACCAAAGGAGATGTCATGGGGAAAGCCATCGCCTCAGAAGCCATCAACCGGAAAAACGACTATATCAATCCGGTCATCCGGATTGCCGTTGCCTCACACGGCATGCTGTTTCTCCTCCCCCGCCCCAAATGCAACGTTTTCGAGAAAGATAAAATCGACTTGCTGATGGAGGGTTACCTGATATATGGAGAAACATTGGAACAAGGCGCACACAGAATTTTACGACAAACGCTTCCCACCGCCCCATTAGACCATTTGCACTTCAACTTCATGTATCATTTTGAGAATGAAGCCACCAACCGCCTGGTCTATCTCTTCACACTAGACCTGGACGATGACTCCATCCTATGCAATAAGAATTTCAAGGGGGGAAAGCTATGGACATTCCAGCAAATGGAACACAACCTGGGACGGAACTTCTTCAGCAGTTGCCTGGAATATGAATTCGAGCACCTGGAAGCTATTATTTATACAAGAGAAAAATACAAGGAATCTTAGAAAGGTCGGGAGTCTTGCCCTGCCACTCCCTCACGGTCTTGGTTTTGATATACTCCCCTTCACAAGTAATGTTCGCCGCAATGCAGAGCTTGGTCTGCGGACGGCAGTTATGAAGAATATCCTCTATCATCTTATTATTGCGATAAGGCGTTTCAATGAAAAGCTGAGTCTGATGTTCATTATAGACGCGTTGTTCCAGCATTTTCAGCTTTTTGGCACGCTCTGCCGGTTCAATGGGAAGATAACCATGGAAGGCAAAGCTCTGACCGTTGAAGCCGGAACCCATGACGGAGAGGATAATGGAAGAGGGCCCCACCAAGGGGACCACTCTCAAGTTTTTCCGTTGTGCAATAGCCACTACGTCCGCTCCCGGGTCGGCCACAGCCGGACAACCGGCTTCGGAGATCACGCCCATCGGATGCCCCTCCACCAGCGGCTTCAGATAGCCGGAGATGTCTTCGGGCGACGTATGCTTGTTCAACGTATAGAATGTCAGCGCATCAATATCTATTCCCTTGTCCACCTTTTTCAAAAAACGGCGTGCCGAGCGCACATCCTCCACGATGAAATAGCGGATTCCCAGTATTATCTCCTTATTATAAGGAGGCAACACCGTTTCAATAGGCGTATCGCCCAGCGTGACTGGCAAAAGATAAAGTGCGAGTTCCATTAGCCGTAAATGATATTTCCGTTTTCGTCCTTATACTCATCCAGTCCCTTCTCGTAAGTAGCCATGGCGCGAAGGCTCATACCTACGCTGGAGAAACCTCCATCGTGGAACAAGTTCTGCATAGTGACCTTGCGGGTGAGGTCGGAAAACATCACGATACAGTAGTCCGCACACTCATCGGCAGAAGCATTACCCAGAGGAGACATGCGGTTGGCGAAGTCGAACAGTTTGTCCATACCCTTCACACCGGAACCGGCAGTGGTCATCGTGGGAGACTGGGAAATGGTGTTGACACGTACATGGTGTTCACGTCCGTAGATGTAACCGAAGCTGCGGGCAATGGATTCCAGCAGTGCCTTGGCATCTGCCATATCGTTGTAACCGTAGAACGTACGTTGCGCAGCCACATAACTCAAAGCCAGAATTGAACCGTAGTCGGCAATGGCGTTGAGTTTCTTGGCAGCTTGTATCATCTTGTGGAAAGAGACAGCGGAGATGTCCAGCGTCTTTTCCAACATATCGTAATCCAAATCATCATATGTACGTTTCTTACGCACATTGGGAGACATACCAATGGAGTGCAGCACGAAGTCAACCGGGCCACCCAATACTTCCATAGAGCGTTTGAATACATTTTCCAAATCTTCTACACTTGTAGCATCTGCGGGAATCACCTCGCAGTTCAGTTTCTCCGAAAGAGCGGACACTTCGCCCATACGGACAGCAACCGGTGTATTCGATAAAGTGATGGTTGCACCTTCTTTTACTGCTTTTTCTGCTACTTTCCAGGCAATGGACTGCTCATTCAGAGCACCGAAAATAATGCCTCTTTTTCCTTTCAACAAATTGTAACTCATACCTATTTTTAGTAAAATTCGGCTGCAAAGATAGGAAGTTTTTGCATAAAAAGCCCGAAAGTGTGCAAAGAAAAGGGAAGAACGGCAAAAAATATACCGATCACCCACTGCAAAACTACTGCAACGCTTGTGCAGTACCACTGCAATACAGTTGCAGTATCACTGCAAACATATTTGCAGTAACGCTGCACTCCATCTGCAGTACTACTGCAAAACGCATGCAGCAGGAATGCAGTAATAACGCACTGATTATCAGCCCAGGGCTTCCTATTCTGCAAATACCTGATGAAACCCGAGACAGCATTTGAACATGAGCGCAAAAAGCCCTATATTTGCAGCAAACTAAAAAATAGAGAAGGCAATGAAGAAGTTGATTATATTTGACCTGGACGGAACTTTACTGAATACAATAGCCGATTTGGCACAAAGTACAAACCATGCCCTGCAAGCGCTTGGCTATCCCACTCACCCGGAATCGGCCTATAACTTCATGGTTGGCAACGGAATCAACAAACTGTTCGAGCGCGCCCTCCCGGAAGGGGAAAAGAGCGAAGAAAACGTCCTGCGCGTCCGCAAGGAGTTTGTGCCTTATTATGACGTGCACAATGCTGATAAAAGCCGCCCTTACCCCGGCATCCCCGAACTACTGGAACAGTTGCAGGAGAAAGGGATGATATTGGCAGTGGCTTCCAACAAATATCAATCGGCTACCGTGAAACTGATTTCACATTATTTCCCCAACATACGTTTTACCGCCGTCTTCGGACAACGGGAAGGGGTCAACGTGAAGCCCGACCCAACAGTGGTGCATGACATTCTGGACATCACCCAGATATCCCGTGAAGACGTGCTATATGTGGGAGACTCCGGAGTGGATATGCAGACGGCCGCCAATGCCGGAGTCACTGCCTGCGGAGTCACCTGGGGATTCCGTCCCCGCACAGAACTGGAAGAGTTTCATCCGGCACATATCGTAGACAATGCTACGGACATTGCCGTTATCGCCGCTCTTTGAGAAGGCACTCCCTCCCCCCCAGCTATCCGAGAGTGCATATTTACATTATGATATTTTTTAGGCGCGGATTACGCGAAAAACACGGAGTTTTTCTTTGTCTCTCCGTGAAATCCACGTACTTCCACGCCTAAAAAATAATCAGAAAGAGAACAGCCTCAGAACAATTTTCGCATCGCTCCTTTATCTCCCACCACAAGATAGGTATTCCCGTCAATCAGTAAAGCGCGCCCACGTTTCTTCTTTCGGTTTTCCTCGTTATCCACATTCACTCCAATCACCCGTCCATCATAGAAAGTGGAAATATCCTTAAAGATAGTATGCCCCACAATGATATGTTCGACGTCATAACGTTTCAACATCAGTTGCAGGGAGTCTTGTGCCAATGGATGGTATTTTGCATCCGTCCGTACCAATCCACGATACCAGATAGGTCCGCTATTACCATATAGGAAAGCCGTGAGAGGCGATAAGGCCTTACGTTCCTTCTTGCTCATGAACAATGCACGGCTCATTTCCTCATTCACTGTGGGAATATTCAAGTCACGGTCATAAAACTCCTTTCCCAAACCTGCGTGCACATACAGATTAGGTCCGATGGTCTGCATCGTATTACGGGTACCAAGCCATTTGCCAAGTTCTGTGTCCGGACCGAACAATGCCGGATAATCCATACCCAGTTTTCGGGCCAATGTCTTGTACTTTTCTTTGGTATAACGCAAATCATTTGCCGTCACAAGTGGTTCATGGTTACCCAACAGAAACGAAACATGACCACCTGCATCTGCCGCCTCCTTCTCCAATTTATAGAACAGCCAAAATATCTGCGGCACATCTTTGCCACGGTCAAATATATCACCGATAACCACCAGATGGTTGGTTCCAAAACTCCAATGGTAGTCTTTATCAATGACATTGTTGCCTCGCAGCAAGCTCATCACGCAATTCAACTTGCCATGGGGGTCAGACATCACAAACACTTTATCCGGTTGTCTGTATTGCCATTCCGGACGTTTGACCGGATGCAGCTTCACATCAAACGGATAACGCCCTTTGTGGTCCGTGACATGAAGGGTGAAATCCTGAGGAAGCACCGTATAAGTCGTATCTTCTATCTGCCCTTGGGCTGTAACACTTATGACGCACACCTTGCCGTCCGGTTCATAAATCACATAAGGTCCGTCTGCCGACAATTCCTCCTTCTTCTCCTTATCCTTCTTCTTACCGTCTAAACCAAGAGTTCCGGCACTTAGGCCGGAACTGATGAAAGTTAGAATAAATACAGTAAAAAAAGACTTTACAATAGTAGTCTGATACTTCATATTCTCGCTTTTTTGGAATTAATCACCATAAGTCGGATTCTGCTGCATATTCGGATTGGAATTCATCTCCGCCTTAGGAATGGGCAATACTACACGATAATAGTTCCAATCAAAAGATACGCTCTCATCCACCATCTTCAGATGTGAAGTCTCGGCTATTTCCGGGAATTCCTTGGTCGACTCCTTGCGCACGATAGTCTGATGATTACGAAGGGCGTCGAAGAAACGGTGTCCTTCACCGAACAACTCTTTACGGCGTTCCAACAGAACATCATCCAACGTCACCGTCTTACCCTGCACGGTCTTTTCCGGATTGGCACGGCTGACAATAGCATCCAGATACTTTACAGCCTTGTCATTGTTATTGAGCTTTACAGCCGCTTCGGCAGCAATCAGATAAAGTTCGGACAGACGAAGTACTGGAATATTGGAATCTTCCACAGCCTTGCCGCTCTGCGGCTGATACTTGGCTATGTAAGCTCTCTTTGTCTTAGGAACAACCGTATATGCCTGATTCCTGACATCATCCGGATCTTCCTGCATCAGTTCATAGAAAGAACTGGTCAGGCAATAATCATCATAACCCGCCTGCCAACAAAGGTAAGCCACACTTTCTTTGCCAACGCCGTCCACTGTCAGATTCACCAACTCAAACAAGACTTCTCCCGGATCGGAAGAGGCAAAATCAGTTCCCCATATCGTGCCATACTCATCATTGGTCCACAAACGGTACTTATTCTTTTCCGCTCCCGCAATGGCAGCTTCAGCCGTAATCAAGGCATTCTGATTATCTTCCATATACAAATAGGCTCTACTCAGCAACAGCATTGCCGCCCACTTATTAATCTTACCCTTGTTGAATTCTTCATCCAGCAGGTCAGCACCTTCCTTCAAATCCTTGATGATTGCCTCATAACACTGGGCAACGGTATTGCGCGACGGCTTGTTTTCCGTATTGGATACTTCGGTCACAATAGGCACTCCCAAAGAAGCTCCTCCATCCTTGGCATACGGATAGCCGAAGAAACGGGTCAGGTCGAACAAGGCAAATCCACGGAGAGCCAAGGTCTGGCCTTTCAGGTCGTTGAAGTATTCCGTATCATCCTCACTGACATCCAATCCGTCTATTTGAGACAAAATGATATTACAATTCTGGATAATCTTATAGGCATAAGACCAGTGGGAAGACGGACCGGAATCCTTTGTATAGTCCAGCATATAGTAGCTGGTGGTACGCTTTCCGGTCTTTATGGACTGCGCATCGTCACCCGTCACGTCTCCGTAATAAATCATACGGCCCGAGTAATAGTTGGTACTGCGCATCACGTCGTAGATACCGTTCAAGCTATATTCCACATCATCCAGATTCTGTATGGCGGTTTCAGTCGGAATCTTTGTACTGGATTCAACATCAAGCCAGTCATTGCCACAGGAGGCGGTCAGGCTGACCAACATCCCCATCATCATATATTTTAATGCTTTCATTGTGTTTCTTTATTATGAGGTTAGAAATTCAAATTAAGACCGAAAGTTACTGTTTTCAAAGGAGGTGTTCCCCAGCCGGCTGTACCTGCACTGACTGATTCCGGATCATAGAAATCGTAAGCGGCCCAAGTCCACAAGTTGTTGGCAGATGCGTAAAGGCGCAGGCTGTTTACGCCGATTTTCCGGGTCCATGTTTTAGGAACGGTCACACCGAAAGTCAACGTTTTCAGACGGATAAAGTCCGTGCTGTGCAAGCGGCGGGTAGTGGTAACGCCATTCATGGCTACCGCCGGCTTCTCTATAAACACTTCATATTTACTGATATCTCCCGGTTGCTTCCAATTGTCACGATAATAGGCCGGAATATTAAGAGTAAAGTCCTTGCCGCCATGTTCTGTTTTCTGTGCCCAGTTATCATATCCATAAGCACCGAACTGATAAGAGAACATGAAGCTCAAATCGAACCACTTGTAACGCAAAGTATTAGAGAGACCACCGGTCACATTGGGCTCGGCATGTTTCTTCAGAGGAATGGCTTTGGCATCCTTGTTATTCTCTGTGATTTCCTTGATATAGTTTCCATTCTCGTCCACGTCGTTGGTATAGAACTGAGGTGCACCGGTCTCGGGGTTGATTCCGGCAAATTCTATCATGTAGAATGTACGGTAGGACTTGCCAATCATGTGAATCTGCGAGCCGCTGATAATCTGGGTCTGTTCGCCGTCCAGTTTCACAATCTTATTCTTGTTGTGCGAAAGGGTGAAAGAGGTAGACCAGTCAAAGTCTTTGGACACAATGTTCTTGGAATTGATTTCCAATTCCACACCCTGGTTCTTCACCTCACCGATATTCATCAGATAGGAACTGAAACCGGTAGTCATAGATACGGGACAGTCCATCAAAAGGTTCTTAGTAGTACGGGTATAGTACTCCAAAGTGAAGTTCAAACGGTTGAAGAAGCCGAAGTCCAGACCGATATTCAAGTTGTAATTCGTTTCCCATTCCAAATCCCTATTTTCAATCTGCGACTGAATCAATGCAGGATTCTCCATATAGCCGCCACTAAGGCTCGTCAAGCCCATATAGCCGTATAAGTCGGAGGGCAACGTACCATTCACACCGTAGGATGCACGGAGTTTCAAATCGGTCAGCCATTTGGACGTGGGTTTCATGAAATCCTCTTCGATAATACGCCATGCTCCTGAAACAGACCAGAAACTTCCCCAGCGATTATCTCTGTGCAAACGTGAACTGCCATCCATACGATAGCTCCCACCCAGATAATACTTGTTCTTGTAGTCATAGTTGAGACGGGTGATGTAAGAAACCATTCTTGACCTCTTGGAAGAACCATCTATGCTCTCTAAAGTCTGCCCGTTGGCAATGTCATTCTTTATCGGAGTCAGGAAGTTAGTAGCATATCCCGACAAGAAATCATTGTACTTGGAATCGATTTCATATCCGACAAGGGCATCCAAATTGTGGTCCTTTTGGATAGTAGTCTTGTAAGTCAACTGGTTTGACCACACCAACTTGTTATATTCACTATATGCCTTTTCGGCTCCACCATTATTCTTCTCACCGTCGGAGGTACGGGAGTCTTTCCATTCTTTACCCTTACTGATGTTATAGTCATAGCTCAAAATAGACTTTAACTTCAAGTCCTTGATAAATTCATATTCGGCATTAATCGTATTGAACATACGGGTAACATACTCACGCTGGTAATTGTACTCCTGGGCAAGAACGGGATTTCTTCTTGACAACGAAATCAAGTCCTGGTTATAGCTTCCATCTTCATTGTAAACCGGATCTGAAGGCGTCAATTTGCTTACGCTGGAGTAGAAAGGAGCAGTATAACCGGTTCCTTCACTATATACATCCTGATTCAGATTGGTAAACATGATGTTGGCACCGAATTTCAATTTATCCGTAGCCTGAAAATCAACATTCAAACGTCCGGTAATTCTTTCCAGCCCCGATGTTTTTACAATACCTTCTTGGTTGAGATAGGACAATGAAGAATAGTATTTGAATTTGTCAGTTCCTCCGGATATGGAAGCCTCATAACTGGAATGGCTTCCTTTCTTGAACAGATAATCTCCCCAATCCGTATAGCCGCACCAGGGAACCGGAGCATATTTGTCGATATTCTTATCAGCATAAGCTATGGCATCCGCATCCGATTTGCCGCTGCGCTGTTGTCCAAGCACCATACCATTGTATATGTATTCGCGACGTTCTGCTCCGCTCAAAGTAGGACGATAATCCATAGCAAAGTCACTGAATCCCCAATCGGCTTTCAAACTGATAGAAGCCTTACCGGTTTTACCTTTCTTCGTCGTAATCAGAACCACACCATTCGCAGCGCGCGAACCGTAGAGTGATGCAGCAGCGGCATCCTTGATAATCGTAATATTCTCAATATCCGAAGTGTTGACGGTTGACATGGCATCCAGACCACCATCCGAACTGATGGAGTTTATCGAACCGGAAGTAACGGGCACTCCATCAATAACATACAGCGGAGAGTTGGAGGCATTGAAAGAGCCCATACCACGAATACTCAAAGAAGCTGAAGAACCCGGCTGGCCGGAAGCAGAAGTAAACTGTACACCCGTAGCATTTCCCTGCAACAAATCCTGGAAAGAAACGGAAGGCACATCGGCAATCTTTTCATTCTTCACACTGGCAGCCGAACCCGCATAAGCAGATTTCTTGAATGTACCGTAACCAGTTACAACCACCTCTTCCATCATATTTGCATCCGGCACCAATACAATCTTCAATATCTTACCCGAAGTAGCTTTCACTTCCTGACGAACATAGCCGACATAAGAGACAAGCAAGGTAGCCGATGCATGCTCCACCTTGATAGAGAAACCTCCATTCAAATCGGTAATCTGACCGTTTGTAGTACCTTTGACCAAAACATTGGCTCCAATGACGGGCTCACCGGTCTCATCCACCACTGTTCCGGAAATAACATTAGCTTGTTCTACTGCCTTCACAGCATTCACTTCATTGGCTGGACGGATAGCAATGGCCCCGTCTTTTACGACATAAGCCAATCCGCTATTCTTAAGACATTCATCCAGCACTGCTGCGATTTTTCCATTCGTGACCCTCAAATTACGTACCTTGACATTCTTTACGTCATTTGTACTATAAATGAAAGTAAAATCCGTCTGGCGTTGAATTTCCCATAACACGTCACTTAAAGTGGCGTCCTGCACATTTACAGTAACTGTTGTCTGGGCAAACGCCGTATTGGCAGCCTGCACAAAGCCAATCATAATAAAACTGAAAAACAGGAATGTAATCCACATACGTTTACTACCTTCCCAAAACCTGGTGTAGCTCTGTTCCTTAGTCATAATTAAATTATTAAATGGTTATTTATAGAATATAATAGTTTTACCGTTGATTTTGACATGTATGTTTTCCGTCGCTTCCAGTAGCTCAAGGAAAGGAGCTATTTCCTCATAACGGTTCACATAGCAACCGAAACGCAGGTTCTTTAACGCTTCGTCTGAATAGTCCACTTCAATATTATACCACCTTGAAAGGATTCTCATAATATCTTCCAGCCGTTGATCTTTAAAATTGATTTTTCCCTTCACCCATGATGTATAGAAGGCAGTATCTACTGTACGCACTTGTATATTCCCGCTCCCGGGAATTAATGATGCCTGCTGTGAAGGTTTTAAGACAAGACTCTGTCCCTCCCCGGTGTCCACCTTAACAGAACCACTGACAAGAGTCGCCTGATATTCTTCACCCGGATAGGCCGAAATATTGAAAGTTGTTCCCAACACCTCAATCTGCATACCTTGAGTCGATACAATGAAGGGATGACCGGTCTTATTTACTTCAAAATAAGCTTCTCCCGCCAATTCCACTTCCCGCTTCCCTGCTTCGAAAGCAAGCGGAAAACGTAGACTGCTCATTGAATTCAGATGTACTTTTGTACCATCATTCAGAACAAGTGTATACTCACCGCCTCGAGGCACTTCAACTTTATTATATGCCAAAGCTGACAGCACAACCTGCCCGTCTGCAGCGCTGTAGTTCAAGGTCGTCGAATCTATCTGTATTTGTTTACCAGCCAACTGCAACTGCCGCCCATCGGCATTCTCATCCAGATAAACCGTTTCCCCATTATCCAATGTAAGAATAGCTTTGGCTCCACCCGGCAGTATTTGCTGGGCAGCCAATAATTGATTGCCATCCATGACATGGGGTACAGAAATATCCTGAAATGCAAAAACCAATATCAGCACCGGTGCAATAAAAAGAGCAACGTACCGTAACAGTTTCAAATGTCTCCTTCTGAGCTCCATCCTCTTGATACGTGTTTCGACACCTTTCCATCCAGCCTGCGAATCAAACTCCATTTTACGAATTTCGTGCTGTGCATAATGTTCATCACTACAAATCTTTTGGAAAAGCTGCTCATGGCTTTTGCTCTCTTTGCGCCATTTATCCAAAAAACGGCTCTCTTCCGGTGTTACTTCACCGGATAGGTGCCTGGAAATAAGATGAGCTATATGAAAGTACTCTTTTATCATAATTTGGCATGTTTTAGTCTATCTTTAATGATAATACAAGCCAAAATGAAAACATGGTGAATCGATAAAGACTTTTTTTTGAAAAAATAGAAAAAAATGTGCTTTTAGATAAATAACAGAAGGCAATAATAATAATCGGTAAGGAATGCACGAAGCTTTTTATAAGCCACTTTTTTAAGAGTATGTACCGTTTCGGGAGAGACATTGAGACGCTCTGCTATTTCTGCATTCTTTTTACCTTCCAGAGCCAACTGCATGATGGCTCTCATTTGGGTAGGAAGTTTCTCTATAGCTTCTGACAGAATCCGGAAAGTCTCTTCTTCCACAATCGCATCACGAAAAAAAGCATCTGCTTTTTTGGCTATAATCTTTTGCTCGTATTCATGAGCTACCTTCGAATGCTCAAGTTCGTTCAAGGCATGGTTACGTACGGCCGTATAAAGAAAAGCTTTCACCTGATGAAGATAAAAGAAATCGTCTCTTATCTGCCACAACTTGGCAAATACGTCTTGTACTATATCTGCTGACATATCCGCATCCTCCATGTATTGGAACGCGAAAGAACAAAGCGCCGCATAATATTCCTTAAAAATATTATGAAACTCTTGCTCATCCAGCTTAATGCTTACAACAGAGTGGGATTTATCCTTTTTTATCAGATTTAGCGCCATATTTATGCTTTTCGGGCGCTAATATAGTTAAATTTTCAGAATATAACCAATATAACTATCAATCCTCTAAATCTTTTCCCCATAAATCAATATCGGATGGAGCTTTCCATAAGCTCCATCCGACCAATAGTCCTATTGCCAATAAAAAAATCAAATATATCATTATAGTCCGGTTTGTTTCAATGTCTTATAATAACACAGTAAACTGGATTAAAGTTCACTCCACCCAAAATTGTTGTTTTTCCTATGTATACTTTTCAATGCAGAGAGTGTATTATTTGGTTTTCGTGTACGAAAACGAGCAATTTTGTGCACGATAACGACCAATTTCGTTCAAAATTGTCCCATTTACTAAATAATTATGCTTTTCGAGTTTGATTAATTGAGAAAAGGTCTTATTTTTGACCCGGTTTTTAATTCATACTATTGCAAAAACAAACTCAATTACCTAATTAAATCACAAGAGAATGGAACAAGTTTTCGGCTATATCATCGGCTTAGGAGCAGCAGTGATGATGCCTATAATCTTTACAATTTTGGGAGTATGCATCGGCATCAAATTCAGTAAGGCGCTAAAGAGTGGTCTGCTGGTAGGTGTCGGTTTCGTAGGTCTGTCAGTTGTCACTGCGCTGTTGACCAGCAGCCTCGGTCCTGCTCTGAGCCAAGTCGTTGAAATTTACGGTCTTCAGTTGAAAGTATTCGATATGGGATGGCCTGCAGCTGCGGCTGTAGCCTATAACACATCGGTGGGTGCATTCATCATTCCGGTATGTTTGGGAGTAAATCTTCTGATGTTATTAACGAAAACGACCCGTACGGTCAATATCGACCTTTGGAACTACTGGCATTTCGCATTTATCGGCGCAGTCGTTTATTTTGCCAGCGACAATATCTGGTGGGGTTTCTTCGCCGCTATTATCTGCTACATCATTACCCTGATTATGGCCGACTATACCGCCGACAAATTCCAGGGATTCTACGACAAGATGGAGGGTATCTCCATTCCCCAGCCTTTCTGCGCAGGTTTCGTTCCATTTGCCGTAGTCATCAATAAAGCATTGGACAAAATCCCCGGTTTTGACAAATTGAACATTGATGCGGAAGGCATGAAGAAGAAATTCGGTTTGCTGGGTGAGCCTCTGTTCCTGGGTATTCTGGTCGGTTGCGGTATCGGTGCTTTGTCTTGCAAGAACGGTCAGGAACTGGTAGACAAGATACCTTATATATTAGGTTTGGGTATCAAGATGGGCGCCGTAATGGAGCTGATTCCGCGTATCACCGCTTTGTTCATCGAAGGCTTGAAGCCTATTTCTGATGCTACCCGCGAGCTGATTGCCAAGAAGTTCAAAGGTGCTGTCGGCCTGAACATCGGTATGAGCCCCGCATTGGTTATCGGCCATCCTGCAACGCTGGTGGTTTCCCTGCTGCTGATTCCCGTAACCATACTGCTGGCTGTCATCCTGCCGGGTAACCAGTTCCTGCCTCTGGCATCGCTGGCCGGAATGTTCTACCTCTTCCCACTGGTACTGCCCATCACGAAAGGAAATGTAGTAAAGACGTTCATCATCGGACTCGTTGTACTGACCATCGGTCTTTATTTCGTAACAGACCTCGCCCCCTATTTCACACAAGCAGCCCACGATGTATACGAGAAGACACAAGATGCTGCCGTGAATATCCCCGCCGGCTTTGAAGGCGGCGCACTGGATTTTGCATCCAGCCCCTTTGCTTGGGTCATTTTCCACCTGACCTACTCGTTGAAATGGATAGGCTCCGGTATCCTTGTATTATGCACATTGTTCCTGATGATTATGAACCGTCGTGCTATCATCAAATACCAGAAATCAATCAAAAATTAAAAGTTAAAAATTAAATAGTAACGGATTATGAAAAAGTTAGTACTTGCATTTATGATGGGAGCAGCTGCCATGGCAGCCAATGCCCAAGTGAATTACAAAGTGCAGACCGCCTGCCATCCGCAGGACGTGAAGCATTATGACACGGAACTTCTGCGCAGCAGATTCATGATGGACAAAGTGATGGCTCCGGATGAAATCAACGTAACCTACACCCTCTACGACCGATTGATTTACGGTGGCGCCATGCCGGTGAACAAGACATTGAAGTTGGAAGTGTTCCGTGAACTGGGTCCGGAAATCACTTACTTCCTCGAACGCCGCGAACTGGGTGTCATCAATACCGGCGGTGACGGAGTGGTTACTGTAGACGGTAAGGAATACCCCATGAAGTATAAGGAAGCCCTTTACGTAGGCTGCGGAAATAAGGAAGTAACCTTCAAGAGCAACGACGCTACCAATCCCGCCAAGTTCTACATCAACTCGGCCCCGGCCTACAAACCCTATGTTACTCAGCTGATTACCACCGATGCCAAGCTTCAGAAAGCCAACCCCAAGAAATATGCACTGGGCATCTCCGACCATTATGGAAAAATGGAAGACAGCAACGACCGTATCGTAAACCAGCTGATTGTGAAAGATGTACTGGAAAGAGTGAAAGACGGCGGTACCAACCAGTTGCAGATGGGACTCACGGAACTGGCTCCCGGCTCTGTATGGAATACCATGCCTGCCCACACGCACACTCGCCGCATGGAAGCTTACTACTACTTCAACCTGAAACCCGGCAACGCTATCTGTCACCTGATGGGCGAACCGCAGGAAGAACGTTTGATATGGCTGCACAACGAACAAGCCATCACTTCTCCCGAATGGTCCATCCACGCTGCTGCCGGAACCAGCAACTATACTTTCATCTGGGGTATGGGCGGTGAAAACCTGAAATACAGCGACAAAGACGAAATCAAATACATCGATATGAAATAAAGTTGCCCTGCAACGTCCGATAGGCATGGACTTAAATAATCCATGCCTATTTTTGTCATTTTCTACATCCTTTTTACTCAATATTACACCTCGAACAACACACAAACCCCTACATTTGCATCAAAATATAAATCTATTATCATGAGTACATTTCAAAACACCGCAGGGCGGATGACCAATTACCGTTGGATTATCTGCGCCATGCTATTCTTCGCGACAACCGTCAATTACCTCGACCGCCAGGTTCTTTCATTGACCTGGAAAGATTTCATCTCCCCCGAATTCCACTGGACCGATACACACTACGGCTACATCACAGCTATCTTTTCCATCGTCTATGCCTTAGGCAATCTGTTTGCCGGACGTTTCATCGACTGGATGGGAACGAAAAAAGGGTATTTATGGGCCATTGCCGTATGGTCTATCGGTGCTTGTATGCACGCCCTCTGCGGACTTGCCACAGAAATGACCCTCGGCATTGAAAATGCCGCCAACATGATTAGCGCTACCGGTGCATTGGCCTCTACCATAGCCATCACCAGCGTTTACTACTTCATTGCCGCCCGTATCATACTGGGCATCGGTGAAGCAGGAAACTTTCCTGCCGCCATCAAGGTGACTGCCGAATATTTTCCAAAGAAAGACCGTGCCTTCTCCACTTCCATATTCAATGCCGGCTCTACCATCGGAGCACTGATAGCCCCATTGTGTATCCCTACCCTGGCCCGCTACTTCCAACGCATGGGCGTGGGCAACGGCTGGGAAATGGCTTTTATCGTTATCGGCGGATTGGGTTTCATCTGGATGGGACTGTGGATATTCATGTACAAGAAACCTGATGAAAATCCACACGTAAACGCAGCTGAGCTGGCATATATAGAACAAGACAAAGACAATGAGAAGGATAAAAAGGCGACTACTCCGACAACCAAGGATGAAAAGAGCATTTCTTTCCTGCAATGTTTCAAATATCCGCAAACCTGGGCTGTATTTTTCGGCAAATTCATGACTGACGGTGTATGGTGGTTCTTCCTCTTCTGGGCACCCGCATACATTTCGGACGTTTACGGATTCTCCTCAGATACTCCCACGGCACAGATGCTTATCTTTGTGCTCTATGCCATCACGATGTTGTCCGTCTATGGCGGGAAATTGCCCACCATCATTATCAACAAAACCGGTAAGAACCCCTACGCCGCACGCATGCAGGCCATGTTCATCTTTGCACTGTTCCCGCTATTGGCATTGTTTGCACAGCCATTGGGCAACAAGGAAGTATTTGGCGAACAAGCCTATTGGTTCCCGATTATCATCATAGGTATTGCAGGCGCTGCCCATCAGTCCTGGTCGGCCAACATCTATTCTGTGGTAGGTGATATGTTTCCCAAGAGCACCATTGCCACCATTGTGGGAATCGGAGGTATGGCGGGCGGTATCAGCTCATTCCTTATCAACATGAGTTCCGGTTTGCTGTTCGACTATGCCGACAAGACACAAATGGTATTTCTTGGATTCCAGGGCAAGCCTGCCGGATATTTCATCATCTTCTGTGTATGTGCAGTGTCCTACCTGATAGGCTGGTGCATCATGAAGGCACTGGTTCCGAAGTACAAACCGATTATAGTGGACTAATCAGAAGTCTCTATATAGATATTCAGAATCATGCGGAGTTTGCAAACTGCATTACATGCCTTGCAAACTCCGCACAAAAAAAGCCTTTTCTCACGAAATGGCTTTTCTTCGTTCAATTACAGTCAAAAACAAAAAACTGTAAATGGAACACAATTTAAGATGAAAAAAAGGGAAGTCTCACGACTTCCACAATTCTTCTAACCTTAAATCTAAATCTCTATGAAAAAAACGTGATGCAAAGATAATGGTTTATCTCACACAGCGTTATTAATAAACTCTATAAAGAAGCAGAAAATATTTAAGATTTACTAAATAAGACGGTTACGAATGGCAAACTACAGACAAGAGCTCGGCATAAATAGGATTAAGTTTCAATAGTTGCGGCACTCCTGTCATAAACATCTGCTTGCGGGCACGAGTAAGGGCTACATTCAATTTCCGGTCAATCCGAGTACCGTTTTCCTCCGTCATATTTGCCAGAAACTTCAACTGATAAGCCCGGTTCACACAGAAAGAGTAGATAATGACATCCCGTTCGCTACCTTGGAAGCGTTCCACGGTGTCTACCAATATATCCTCCAAAGGAGCAATACCCAAAGCGGCAATCTCTTTCTTAATCAAGGCTATCTGACTGCGATAAGGAGTGATGACACCTAAAGTGACAGCCGGGTTAAAACCGGAAACAGCTGCATACTGCCGATAGATAGCCGCTGCCAACCGTGCCACAATCCGCGCCTCCGAATGGTTCATCTTGGCCGACTGTGCCGGCGGTTCGACTGCGGCAGGCAGAAAAGCGACACGACGAGTCAGCAAGCCGGCAAACTCACAATCACACAGCTCAGGAGCAAGAGTCAGCTCTCCCTGCTGGTGCGGCAGACCAACCGGTTCCAACAGACCACCGTAAAAAGCCCGGTTAGGAAACAAAGCTACCTCGATATTCATACGACCCTGACGGCAGAGCATGTCGTAGGAGGGATGAGGGATAAAAGATGAAGAATGAGAGGTTGATGCCTGGCGATTGGCACTTTCCTTGGAGAGATTCCTATAAAGGCGTTCGAAAAGGGAATCTTTCAAATTATACAATCCGATGGCCTGCAAAGCTTCGTCACACACTTCCGACTGCTCGGACGACTGCAAGACCACTGCGGGTAGCTGCTTATGGTCACCTATCAAAATAAATTTGCCGATGGCATCCGCGCCTGCGGGATTGCGGGTACAGAGTAACCCCAGCAGTTGTGGTTCCAAAATTTGGGTAGCCTCATCCACAATCGCTACATCAAAAGTCTTCAACCGGAAAAGTTCGGTCTTGGATGAGAGCGTGGCAACCGTACCGACAAAAACACGGCAACGGGCAATGCGCTCCTGCACCTGCCGCCGAGTGGCACAAGGTTCCAACACATTCTCAATCAGATACGGGCGGAATGAGTCATCGCAAGACAACTCACTGCCTAAACGGATAAAGTCTATTTCAGGCTCAATGGAAGCCAGCGCCTTACTGATTTCATCTACAGCACGATTGGTATACGAAAGCAGTAGAATCTGTTTCCCCTCCCGGTAAAAGGCTTCTACCATGCCCCGCAGCGCGCGAGAGGTCTTGCCAGTACCCGGCGGACCGATTAAAAGGAAATAGTCGCGAGCAGCCTGCGCTTTCAGAATAATCCGCGAAAAATCATCCGGAGCGGTCGTAATAGCGGCATCCAAAGAAGTATCGAATTCGGGAGAGCGCTGCCCCAACAACAAGTCACGCCGTCTTTGGGTGGCAGAAAGGAAAGCGGAAAGTCCCAGATACATGCTACGAAAGGAGGTGTCCATATAGTCGTGCTCTATGGCATAGAGGCTAGCAACAGGCAATACACCCGCATTCTGCTGGGTGGCACGAAGACGGATACAAACCTCGTCATCGGATATGCACTCTATATTACCTTTAAACACCATCTTGTTGGTAACGTTGTCGGTATCCGTATTCCGTTCGTAAAGAACCACCGCATCACCCTGGCGGAAATTGGGCAGAACCCGCTCCTGCCGGGAAGCAACCATTTGCTTCGTTCTGAGGGACAAATACGGTTTATGCGCATCTGCCGCATGATTCTCGCAAATAGCCAAATCGTACAGAATTTCACCTGCCTCACATTTCTCAGCCAGTGTGGAAAGCCAGAGGGCGGCAGCGCCGGTACGTCCTTCATAATCCACATCTCCAGATTTGGAGGTATAGAGTTCCTTGGTTATAAAATTATAGAGCGTATAAAAATAGCTTTGTTCCAACGACGAAAGCGAACGGATGCGTTGCGCTACGGCATCGATGGAAGGGTAAAGGAAACGTTTCCACAAGGTATTGTCCAAACCGCGCTCGTTCAAGGTGTCCGGATGAATGTCTTTCAGGCGCTCTGCCGTATACTGCGGGCTGTTCCGTAACTGGATGCCATATTCATTGGCTACAATCCGGTTACGCACATCCATCACACGGCGCACCATTGCCCACGAAGGACGTGCCGGATAAAGCAACGGATAACGGGTATAGAGCAGGTAGGCCTTTACACGTCGATGGTCCATTCCCATAGAATACTCCAACACAGCCTGATAGAGCAACATCTGTACCTTATTGTTTTCTTTAGGCTCCACCTTACCACGGATGGAATACTCGTCCGCCTTACCGGACTTCATTTCAATGAACGAGGTCATATCCCGCTGCATGTAGTCCAGACGCCCTTGCAAACCCAATGCTTCACAGATGTAAGAGGGTTCCAGCACGGCATCAGTCCTATCGAGTTCATAGCCGGATGCACGGAATGTTTCTGTCACCGTCCGGCGGATATTGTCGAAATGGCGCTTGCAATCGGAAAAGAATTCGGCTTCCTTCTCCCGGTCGCGCAGGTCGGCACATGCTGCCAGCTCAATGGGATAAGAACGGAAGGCCTTCTTCATGCATGCCAAATAATCGGGTGCCTCCTTGGCATGAATCCACTCGTCCAGAAAGAGGTTGGCAATATTACCCAACAGTAACGGACGGGTATTGTCCGGCGACTGGAGCCGTGCCAGGATATAGTTGGCAGGATGATGTCCGTAATCCTTAAAGCATTCGGCAAGCGAACTGATGTCTATCAAGTAATCGGGCTCAAGTACAATAAAGGAAGGAGTAAGTATGCCGGCTTCGTCCACCGTAACATCCAGCAGATTGACCTGGGCATGCCGCCACAGAATCCGGCAGGTTTCTGCAAACTCTTCATTAATCTGAGGTACATTGTAACGGACACGTAACGGCTCATCGGCCACAGTGTCTACTGGCAGTACATATAAGTAAGTATCATCGGCATACTGAAAACAGACGCGCATGCGCTTTATCTGCTCTTTGGCGGGCGGCGCCACTATATAGGTGGCATCCGCACGGGGCAGCAGGCGATAAAGCCCGGCAGGTATCTCCTCCCCTGTCAAGCGCTTGACAAAGAATGCCAGTGTCTTGGCATCACGCAACAACTGTTCACGTTGCGGTTCCGTCTGGCGGTTCAGAATAGCATTGGAGGTCAGCCGGAAGGTATGCAGACGGTTCTGTTCCACGGTGGAAAGTCCGGCCTTCGAAGCCACGAAACTGATACGTGCAGAAAGGTCCGTCATCTGCAAGCTTCCGTCGGGCATCTGTGTACGGCACAAACGCTCCAGCAATTCGCGCAATTGCCGATAGGCCACATCCAGGGAGCTTTCCTCAACGTGGCAGGCTTCCTGCAATATACTAAAATATTCTTTTACTTCACAATCCGTCATTCCTCTGTCTCCACTTCTTCCGCTTCATCATCAGTTTTTTTATCCTTTATCATCAGGATACTCAACTCATAGAGCAGATAAAGCGGCACCGCCACTACTGTCAAGGTAAACGGGTCACCGGTCGGAGTAATGATGGCCGAGGCAATAACAATGATGACAACAGCATGACGGCGGTATTTCCGCAAAAAGGTCTTGTGCACCAGTCCCAGCAGGGAAAGCAGCCATGTCACCAGCGGCAGTTCGAATGCCAGCCCCATGCAAAGCACCAGCATCATGAAATTGTCAATGTACGAGTTCAGGGAAATTTGATTCTCGATGGCTGCACTCAATTGATAAGTAGAAAGGAAACGCAAAGTCAGTGGATAGACCATAAAATACCCCAGCGACACACCGATGAAAAACATCACCGTACCTATACCCAGCGCTTTCCTCACCCCTTTACGCTCGTTTGGATAAAGGGCAGGGCTTACAAAGCGCCAGATTTCATAGAATATATAAGGAGCAGCCGTAACCACCGACATCCAGAAAGCGGTAGACATGTGGACAAAGAACGGTGCGGCAAGATTGATATTGATGAGTTTCACATGAAACTCTTGAGTAAAGAATTCATCCTTCAAATCCAATTTCTGCCCTATCCAACGGAGCAGGTCATAGAAAACAAAGTCGTTATGGCAAGGAGCCAGTATCACGTTGTCAAACAGATAAGGCATGGCAATAAAATAACCGATAGCCAATACAAACCACACACCAAGCACACGAAACAGTACCCGGCGCAACTCGTCCAAGTGATCCCAAAAGGTTAGCTCTTTTTCTGCCATAAACACCAATGCATTTACTATTTTACGATTTACTATTTGGGCTACGCAGTGGAATGAAAGATAACAAGTCTACCCATACTTCTGCAATTTGCAGAGTATCAAATAGTAAATCGTAAATAGTCAAATAGTAAATCCTTTTATTTCTTTTCAGCTGGTTTATCCAAATCTTCCTGAGCCTTGTTTATCTCTTCTTTGGCTTCATTCACACCATCCTTGAAGCTCTTCACTCCTTTGCCCAAACCACGCATCAATTCGGGAATTTTCTTACCGCCAAACAATAGTAAGATGACCAATGCAATAATTATCCATTCGGAGCCGCTGGGCAGAAAGCCTAATAAAAGTAAGTTTGTCATAGTTATATCTGATTAATTATAATGCAAAGATAGAAAAATTAAGGATTAGGGATTAAGGATTAAGGATTAATTTTATTGTAATCTCCATCCCCTAATCCCTGCCCCCTATCTTCAGTCTTGATAATAAACACGTTTTACCCGCGTAGAAACGCTTGTCAACACCTCATAAGGAATAGTTGCAAGCGCATCGGAAAGAACGGTTATAGGCAGATGATTACCAAAAATTTCCACACTGTCACCCTCCTTGCAATCGATGTCCGTTACATCAATCATACAGACATCCATGCAGATATTCCCTACATAGACAGCCCGTTGGCCGTTTACAAGACAATAGGCATGTCCGTTTCCAAGATGGCGATTCAGACCGTCGGCATAACCAATGGGAAGAGCCGCTATACGTGACGGACGGGTGAGATGCCCTTTCCGGCTATACCCAACCGTATCCTCTTCAGGAACATCACGTATTTGGAGGATGGTAGTCTTTAACGTGCTCACATTATTCATAATGGAATTGTCTATGGGATTGACACCATAAAGACCGATACCCAGACGCACCATATCGAATTGCGCCCCCGGGAAACGCTCGATACCTGCAGAATTGCAGATATGGCGAAGTATCTTATGCGGAAAAGCTCCCTGCAATTCCATGGACGCTTTTTCGAACATTTCTATCTGCCGGCGTGTAAAACTGTCGAATTGCTGCGAATCGCTCCCTACCAAATGTGAGAAGACGGAACGGGCAATCACGGCATTCTGTCCCTTCAGCCGTTCTATCAGCCGGGGCATATCCTCCAGAGCAAACCCCAGGCGGTGCATACCGGTATCCAGCTTTATGTGGATGGGGAAGTTTGTGATACCTTCCTTTTCCGCTTCTTTAATCAAAGCGTCCAGCAGATGGAAGCTATATACTTCGGGCTCCAGCTTGTAATCGAACATGGTCTTGAAAGCAGTCATCTCAGGATTCATGATAATGATGTTCGCTGTGATACCCGCTTTGCGGAGTTCGGAGCCTTCGTCGGCAACTGCCACAGCAAGATAATCGACATGATGTTCCTGCAAAGTCTTGGCTATCTCATAAGAACCTGCACCGTAAGCGGAGGCTTTCACCATGCAGACCATCTTTGTTTCCGGCTTCAACTTGCCACGATAATAGTTCAGATTGGCAATCATCGCTCCAAGATTAACCTCCAGGATAGTTTCGTGCACCTTCTTCTCCAATACTTCCGTCAAGGAGTCAAAACCGAACTTACGTGCACCCTTAATCAGAATAATTTCGTTTTCAAGGCGCAGTTCCCCACGCTGGATAGTGCGTATCAAAGCTGCCGTATCCGGATAAAAGGTCTTCTCTATATTAAAGCGTGCAGCGCAGGAAGAGATTTCATTTCCTACACCTATGATGCGTTCAATGCCGCGGCTGTTTACCAGCTGTGCCACTTGTCGGTAAAGTGTCGGCGTATTCTGACCGGTCTCCAATATATCCGAAAGAATCAAGGTCCGCCTCAATCCCTTACTTTGCGAACGGCGGTAAAGAAAATCGAGTGCAATATCCAATGAGCCAAGGTCAGAATTATAACTGTCGTTAATCAACAGACAGTTGTTTTTTCCCTCCTTGACTTCCAAACGCATGGCGATGGGTTCCAGCTTTGCCATACGTTCCGTAATCCGTTCGGCAGGAAGCATCAGATAGAGGCATGCGGCCAGACAGTTCAGCGAGTTCTCGATGGAAGCATCATCTATGAACGGCAAGGTAAACGTATTGTCCATATCCAGATAACGATAGGAAATGACAGTACAGTCATCCTGTTTCTCCACTTTACTTATATATAAAGGACGTTCCATATCCTTCCGGCTCCACGCAATCTCACGTGCAGAAAGCATGGACTTCGCCACACAGTTGCTGACGAACTCATCGTCACCATTATAAATCACTACATCACAATTCTTGAAAAGCATCAACTTCTCCATACACTTCTCCTGTAACGAGAAGAAATTTTCCTGGTGAGCCCCTCCTATATTGGTCAGGATGCCTATGGTAGGCTTAATGATGTTCTGCAAAGCGCGCATTTCCCCCGGTTCGGAAATACCGGCTTCAAAAATAGCAAGTTCAGACTGTTCGTTCATCTGCCACACAGACAAAGGTACTCCAATCTGGGAGTTATAACTACGGGGAGAACGGATAATGGCACGTTCCGGACTGAGCAACTGGTGCAGCCATTCCTTCACAACTGTCTTTCCGTTGCTTCCCGTAATACCGATGACTGGTATCTGGAACCGGTTCCTATGCTGTTCTGCCAGTTTTTGCAGGGCTTTCAGCGGATTGGAAACAATAAGGTAGTTGACAGTGGAAGATTGAAAATGGATAGCGGGTTGCTGCGCATCATTATCAATTTTCAATTCTCCATGCTCAATTAATCTAAAGCTTTCTTCGCTAAGCACAAAATTACGTACTCCACGGGCATATAAATCTGCGATATAGCGCGCACCGTCATTCCTCTTGGTGGTCAAGGCAAAGAATAATGTTTCCTCAGGAAAATTCAGGGAACGGCTGTCTGTGAGCAGCCAGTCTATGGTAGCCGGCACGTTTCCCACACGCCGTGCGCCAATACTTTCGGTTATGCTTTCAATCGAATACGACATATTTCTCTCTCTTTTTGGAAATCTAAGTACGGGTATTTTCCGTTAAGTTGGTCTATTTTTAACACAATTTGTCCTAAAAAACGCTTATACTCTTCTGAAGCAGGATAAAATGGCTTATGCGACAACATCTTACGGATATTTTCACTTTCTTCCATAATCCGTAACGCATCGGCAGAGATGCACGACCGAATAAACCTTTCCCAGATATAGCGAATGGCTATTTCAGAAGGATGCACCATGTCTCCTGCATAGAAGCGATAGTCACGAAGCTCGTCGAGCAACAGCTCGTATGCCGGAAAATAGAAAACATGTTTTGGGAAAGTGGCTTGCAACTGATTCACGGCAAGCAGCAAGGTAGCTTTACTGAGCTGGTTGGCATGCATTCCGTCACGCACGTGGCGGATGGGGCTGACGGTAAACAATATTTTCAGCCGGGGAATCCGCGCCAGCAAACCGGAAAGCAAAGAGGTGTAGTCAGACACTATTTCACTGACGGAAAGCATGTGACGAGTAAAGCAAGACTCAGGTTGCTTATGGCAGTTGGCAACTATAGTTCCCGTCTTTTTATTTTCATATACCCAAGCAGAGCCGAAAGTCAGTAGCAGACAATCCAACCGATCCAATCTTTCATGGGCGCTTTTCAAACGTCCGTTAATACCTGCCAATGTTTCCTCTGCAGAGACTGAGGAGAAGCTACCATGATGCATGGCACTGTGCCAAAGTCCATGAAAGAGGAAAATGTCGTTTTCATTGTAGCATTTGCCCGCAATGATTTCACGCAATGCCACAGAAATGGAAAAAGGATTATAAAGCACACCATAAGGATTGACGTCACAACAGAACTTGGCATCCGCCAGCCTTTGTCCCATCTCGGATGCAAAACAAGAACCCATCAGCAACAGATTATTCTCTTGCGAAAGAAGGGGCATACCGGAAACTACTTCTACAGGCGTATAAAGATTCATAAGCTCGGAATAAAAAAACATTCACATTCGGGAAAAAGGATGTACCAACCTACTTGCTACGCCACAAAGATAGTAAATTTCAATATATAACGGTCGAAACATAAAAAAGGCAGGTAATATAACCTTCCATTATATCACCTACCTTAAATACTATATATTCCATTAATACCAATTAACCGTAGGATCAGCCACCCAATTTGCAAAATCTGGATATTTATTATTAATAGCCTGACGCTCAGAAGTCCAGTCATATCTTGTCTCTACACGTATCTTCTGCGGAGCTTTGCCTACCTCCGCTTTCAGTGTATATACTTCAGCATTTTGACCTTCCACTTTGATATTTACGGCACCAGTACCGTTAACTCTATACATCACCGGAGCCTTAGTTGCTCCAGCACCCGTATTTATCATTGTAGTACTAGAAACACTAAAGATCTCATGAACTTCACGACTATCACCGCCTACCTCAATATACAAAGGCAAAGTACCACCCGCAGCCTGCAGGGTAATGATAGTTGTTCCTCCATTGGTCGCTACATCAAACACGACATCGTTGAAATCAAAATCGTCACTGTCTCCAAGGTCTTCCGCTATGATTCTGTACGCATTTGTATATACGGCCGGAGAGATCTTTACAATCCAATCACTATAATACCCATCTGCAGCTACTTGTTGATTTGGGTTCTGGCCGGTAGCTTCAAAGTCAAATCCCACATAATAAGCACCCTCAATATATTGTATAGTATAATTATAGTGCATTTTACTATCCAGAGAAGCCCTATAGCCAAAAGAAGACGTCCCACTATTCTGCATTAGCATTATAGCTCCCTCAGCAGCATTAAAATTATTGATATGATCATCTGATGCCGCAACCAAAAAATCCATATCAGAGCGTGAGCCACTTACATGTTGAACAAAAAAGTCGGTCCAATCCACACCAATGGATTGTGGATTCTGATGTGTTTCAAACCATTTCGTAACCACTTCTTTTTCTATAGCCGTAACACTCCCCGGTACTTCCGCAAAATCTCTCCATTGATTGCTATTAGTGTTAGCAACACGCGTTGTCGGTGTTACCCCAAATCCCCAATCCTGATTAACTGCAATTTTTCCATACTTCCGCACGAAAGCCGATGCATACTGTGCCTCTTTCTTAGCCACCGCCTTTTCCGGGTCGAACAGATCGCTATCAGAACCGCAAGCGGAAAAAAACACTACGCTCACAATAGCCAAAATTCCAAAGTTAAACTTTTTCTTCATATCATTCATTGTTTATTCATTTAGCAATTCGTGGTTACGCCCCATTCCGGCACATATTACAACTAAGAATGCCATCATGTACAATTCATAATCGTATAACATATTGATAAATAGGACATATTCTACTTTGCAAATATAGATAATATTATATTAACAACAGTCCAAGCTCCTAAAAAAGTTGCAATAAATAGTTTGCAAAGTTGCATTTTTCAACAAGTGTTAAGTTTAAAGCATCTCTTATCATAGATGCACACATACGAGAGTACAAGTCAATCTTTGAAAGGATTAATATCTTTGCTTGCCAAAACTAAATCATTCCTATATGGAGAAAAAATCGTTCCACCATGGTGGAACGATTTTTCTACCAGTATGGAACAATATTTTCTCCATGGAGGAACGATTTACCATCAGGCATCTTTTTCCTTAATTATAGGCAGAACAAGAAATGCAATTTATACAGAGAAAGTAAAAACCGAAGTGAACAAAAGAGGCTTTTTTTCCTTCTAAAACTTCCCGTCATCCGTTTTCTTTTGCTATTTTTGCATTTTGTAATCTTCAGATTAGAAATGAGAACAGAACCAACAACATATAACTTGCTTAGCACCATTACATTTCCCGAGGATTTACGCCAACTCAGCGTAGAAGAGCTTCCTGAAGTCTGTAAAGAATTGAGGCAAGACATTATAAAGGAGGTTTCGTGTAACCCCGGACATTTCGCAGCCAGTCTGGGCACGGTAGAGCTGACCGTTGCCTTGCACTACGTATTCAATACTCCGTACGACCGCATAGTCTGGGATGTAGGCCATCAGGCATACGGGCACAAGATACTGACCGGACGCCGTGAAGCATTCTCCACCAACCGTAAATTCAAGGGAGTTCGTCCTTTTCCCTCACCAGAGGAAAGCGATTATGACACATTCACCTGCGGACATGCGTCAAATTCAATCTCCGCCGCCCTTGGCATGGCTGTTGCCGCTGCCGAAAAAGGCGAGAAGGACCGCCATGTAGTGGCCATCATCGGCGACGGAAGCATGAGCGGCGGCTTAGCTTTTGAAGGACTGAACAACGCTTCGTCCACCCCAAACAACCTTCTTATCATTCTCAACGACAATGATATGTCGATAGACAGAAGTGTAGGTGGCATGAAGCAGTATCTTTTCAACCTAACTACCAGCAACCGCTATAACCAGCTGCGCTTCAAAACTTCCAGACTGCTATTCAAAATGGGACTTTTGAACGAGGACCGCCGCAAAGCGCTGATTCGCTTTGCCAACAGTCTGAAATCAATGGCCGCCCAGCAGCAGAATATCTTTGAAGGGATGAACATCCGCTACTTCGGTCCTATCAATGGACACGATGTGAAAAACATAGCCCGTGTCCTGCGGGACATCAAAGATATGCAGGGACCGAAAATACTGCATCTGCACACTGTAAAAGGAAAAGGATTCGAACCTGCCGAGAAGAATCCCGATATCTGGCATGCACCGGGCAAGTTCGATCCGAAAACCGGAAAACGCCTCAAGGCAGATACCAGCAACCTGCCTCCGCTTTACCAGGACGTGTTTGGGGAAACACTGGTAGAACTGGCAAAGGAAAATCCGAGAATCGTCGGAGTAACCCCCGCCATGCCCACTGGCTGCTCTATGAACAAGCTGATGGACACCATGCCCGACCGTGCCTTCGATGTGGGTATTGCCGAAGGACATGCAGCCACTTTCTCGGGCGGTATGGCAAAAGAAGGAATGCAACCTTTCTGCAACATCTACTCCTCCTTCATGCAGCGGGCATACGATAATGTCATCCATGACATCGCCCTGCTCCGCCTCCCCGTCGTACTTTGTCTGGACCGCGCCGGACTGGTGGGAGAAGACGGACCGACCCACCACGGAGTTTTCGACCTGGCCTATTTCCGTCCGATTCCCAACCTGACCATATCTTCACCGATGGACGAACATGAATTGCGCCGCCTGATGTACACGGCACAATTGTCAGACAAAGGTCCGTTCGTCATCCGCTATCCCCGCGGACGCGGCGTATTACTGGACTGGAAATGTCCGCTGGAAGAAATCCCCGTAGGTAAAGGGCGTAAACTGAAGGAAGGTAAAGACCTGGCAGTCATCACCCTCGGTCCCATAGGCAACGTAGCCGCACGTGCCATAGAGCGCGCAGAGAAAGACAAAGGGATCTCCATAGCCCATTACGACCTGCGTTTTCTCAAACCGCTCGACGAAGCCTTGCTGCACGAGGTAGGACTCAACTTCCAGCATGTCGTCACCATAGAAGACGGTGTCAAAAAAGGAGGAATGGGCAGTGCCATACTGGAGTTCATGGCAGACAATGACTATATCCCCCATATCAGACGTATCGGTGTACCCGATGCCTTCATAGAGCACGGCACCATACAAGAGTTGCATCATCTTTGCGGAATGGACGAAGAAGGAATCTATAATCAATTGATAATTGATAGTTGAAAATTGACCGTTTAAGTATCTACCCCATATGTCAACTATTAATTATCAACTATCAACTAATTAAAAGTGAAAATAATTATTGCAGGTGCCGGCGCAGTAGGCACACACTTGGCTAAATTGCTGTCCCGCGAGAAGCAGGACATCATTCTGATGGACGACAACGAAGAAAAGTTGAGCACCCTAAACTCCAACTTTGACTTAATGACGGCTACGGCCTCCCCTACATCCATAAAAGGCTTGAAAGAAGTGGGAGTGAGAGAAGCCGACTTGTTCATAGCCGTCACCCCTGATGAAAGCCGGAACATGACCGCATGCATGCTGGCAAACAATCTGGGAGCACAGAAGACCGTAGCCCGCATTGACAACTACGAATACCTGCTGCCCAAAAACAAGGAATTTTTCCAGAAGCTGGGTGTCGATTCACTCATCTACCCGGAAATGCTTGCCGCCAAAGAGATCGTATCCTCCATCCGCATGAGCTGGGTACGCCAATGGTGGGAATTCTGCGGAGGCGCCTTGATACTGATAGGCACCAAAATACGCGAAAAAGCCGAGATACTGGACATCCCTCTCCACAAACTGGGCGGACCGGAGCTGCCCTATCACGTGGTAGCCATCAAACGGGGAAGCGAGACACTGATTCCCCGCGGTGACGATACCATCAAGCTACATGACATCGTATACTTTACCACCATCAGGAAATACGTCCCCTACATCCGCAAAATAGCTGGCAAGGAAGATTATGCTGATGTGCGCAACGTGATGATTATGGGTGGAAGCCGGATTGCCGTACGAACCGCCCAATATGTCCCGGACTACATGCAGGTGAAAATCGTGGACAACGACCTGAACCGCTGCAACCGCCTGACCGAGCTGCTTGACGACCGCACCATGATTATCAATGGCGACGGGCGGGATATGGACCTGCTTGTGGAAGAGGGACTGAAAAATACGGAAGCCTTCGTTGCCTTGACCGGCAACTCGGAGACTAATATCCTGGCCTGCCTTGCCGCCAAACGCATGGGAGTCAGCAAAACCGTAGCGGAAGTGGAGAACATCGACTACATAGGCATGGCCGAAAGCCTTGACATCGGCACCGTCATCAACAAAAAGATGATTGCTGCCAGCCACATCTACCAGATGATGCTGGATGCGGACGTCAGCAACGTGAAATGCCTGACCTTTGCCAATGCCGATGTAGCGGAATTTACCGTTAAGGCCGGCTCGAAGATTACCAAACATCCGGTAAAAGACCTCGGCCTCCCGAAAGGAGCCACCATCGGCGGACTTATCCGCCAGGGGGAAGGCGTTGTGGTTATGGGTAACACCCTGATACAGCCGGGTGACCATGTAGTGGTATTCTGCCTGAACATGATGATTAAGAAAATCGAAAAATACTTTAACTAATTGAGAATGAGTAGTTGGTAAATGATTAACTTCAAGACAATCATACGGATTATCGGTATTCTGCTATTGCTGGAAACAGTCATGTTTCTGGTCTGTTCGGGCGTGTCCTTCTACTACAGAGAAAGCGATATGCTCGATTTCTGGAAAGCAGGAGGCATCACAGCAGGGGTAGGCTTATTGCTGGCAGCTCTCGGCAAGGGAGGCGAACGGCAACTGACGCGCCGTGACGGATATGTACTGGTCAGCTTTGCCTGGGTGGCATTCTCTCTTTTCGGAATGCTGCCTTTCTATATAGGCGGATACATACCCGACATTGCCAATGCATTCTTCGAAACCATGTCCGGTTTCAGCAGTACGGGTGCCACCATCTTGGACGACATCGAGTCACTTCCTCATGGAATACTGTTCTGGCGCAGTATGACACAGTGGATTGGCGGCTTGGGAATCATCATGTTCACCATTGCAGTGCTTCCCATCTTCGGAGTCAGTGGCCTGCAGGTGTTCGCCGCCGAGGCAAGCGGCCCTACACATGACAAGGTTCATCCCCGTATCGGTATCACCGCCAAATGGATTTGGAGTATCTATGCCGGCATAACCGCTCTGCTTGTCGGTCTGCTGATGCTTGGAGGTATGGACTGGTTCGACAGTATCTGCCATGCATTTGCCACTACCGGTACCGGTGGCTTCTCCACCAAGCAGGCCAGCGTTGCCTACTACAATTCTCCTTATATAGAATATGTCATCTCCATTTTCATGTTTATCTCCGGCATCAACTTCACCTTGCTATTATTGTTCGTCAACCGGAAATTCAAGAAGTTCATCGGCAATGCCGAGCTGAAATTCTATTTCGGTTCAGTTGTGCTCTTCACTGCCGTCATAGCCATCGTGCTTTACTATACCAGTCCCATGGGGATGGAAGAATCCTTCCGCAAATCCTTGTTCCAGGTAATCTCCCTCCAGACCTCCACCGGTTTTGCGACAGATGACTATATGCAATGGACACCCGTCTTGTGGGGGCTGCTTACCATCATCATGCTGATGGGAGCGTGTGCAGGCAGTACCACCGGAGGCTTGAAGTGTATACGTATGGTAATTCTTACCAAAGTCTCACGAAACGAGTTCAAACACATCCTACACCCCAATGCCATACTTCCGGTACGGATAAACAAGCAGGTAATCTCTCCCTCCATTGTCTCCACCGTACTGGCTTTTTGTTTTATTTATATCTCCATTATAGTCATCGGCACACTGCTCATGATGGCTATGGGTGTCGGGGCTGAAGAATCAATGGGCTGCGTCATTTCCAGTATCGGTAATATGGGACCCGGATTGGGTGAAACCGGACCTGCCTATTCGTGGAATGCCCTGCCCGATGCAGCTAAATGGCTGTTATCCTTTTTAATGCTTCTGGGTCGTCTTGAGTTATTTACCGTACTGCTGCTTTTCACACCGGATTTCTGGAAACGGAATTGATTTAGGATAAAAAGTGTAAAAATAATCATTTTTTGTTATGCGGGGATAGCAAATTGAACAATACTTATTATATCTTTGCGTCCTTGAAAGAGAGAATTGTGGTATGAAGCAATGCATTAAATACTGTTTAATCATAATCTTTGCAGCCCTATTGCACGACAGTGCAACCGGAGCTGCAGATATTTTGTGCGTTCCTGCCACCCGACAAGCAGAATGCTGTACGCTGTCACAAGCTCCTACCACCCAACAAGCAGTCCAGAAGTTCTACGACTTGTTTTCACCAAACTCCCTCTGCATAGAACATGTGGACCATACGCAAGTACCAACCAACAAAAGCGTACTCCTGCGCATGTACATCTACAAGATGCAGCAGCATGCCTATGCACCGGAATGCGACCGTTTGTTGAATCTGTCTCCTCATCCCGTACCCGACGCGAATTATTACGTGTTCGGGCTAAGAAAGATTATCATTTAGAAGGCCTGCAAGCGCAGACGCTTGCCCCTGACCTCGCCGGACAACAAATCAGAGGTTTTGTCCTCCGGTGCGATGTATCTATTATTATATATCTAAAATCTTATCAGGTTTATGAACTTTACTTTGTTAGTGGTCGTCTTATTGACGGCAATCGCTTTCGTGGGTATCGTCATCGCGCTCTCCAATGCGATAGCACCCCGTTCGTACAATGCACAGAAGATGGAGCCGTACGAGTGTGGTATCCCTACCCGCGGTAAATCGTGGATGCAATTCCGGGTAGGTTACTATCTGTTTGCCATCTTGTTCCTGATGTTCGAAGTGGAAACGGTATTTCTGTTTCCTTGGGCAGTCATCACCCGCGAACTTGGCGTGGCAGGACTTTTCAGTGTTTTATTTTTCCTGATTATATTGATTCTGGGCCTTGCTTATGCCTGGAGGAAAGGAGCTTTGGAATGGAAGTAACAAAGAAGCCGAAAATTAAATCTATCCCTTATGAGGAGTTTACAGACAACGAAACGTTGGAGAAACTGGTTCGGGAACTTAATGCCGGAGGCGCCAATGTCGCCCTTGGCGTACTGGACGATTTCGTCAACTGGGGACGCAGCAACTCACTGTGGCCTCTTACGTTTGCAACCAGCTGTTGCGGTATCGAATTCATGGCCCTCGGCGCAGCCCGCTACGATATGGCGCGCTTCGGGTTCGAGGTAGCCCGTGCCAGTCCGCGCCAGGCAGACATGATTATGGTTTGCGGAACAATAACCAACAAGATGGCTCCCGTTCTGAAACGTCTTTACGACCAGATGGCCGATCCGAAATATGTAGTAGCCGTAGGCGGCTGTGCCGTCAGCGGAGGCCCGTTCAAGAAATCCTATCACGTGGTGAACGGTGTGGACAAGATTCTGCCGGTGGATGTCTACATTCCCGGTTGCCCTCCGCGTCCGGAAGCATTCTACTACGGCATGATGCAATTGCAGCGTAAAGTGAAAATAGAGAAATACTTCGGTGGAGTAAACAGAAAAGAAGAGAACCACTAATCAGTACTTAAAAATATGGAAATAAAATACATAGAGCCCTCAGTCCTGCACGACGAAATGCTGCGTCTGCGGAAAGAGAAACAAATGGACTTCCTGGAATGCCTCAGCGGTATGGATTGGGGAATACCCGACGAGAAAGACGCACCGGACACCCCCCGCGGACTCGGTGTAGTCTATCTGTTGGAATCTACTGTTACCGGCGAACGGATAGCGGTACGCACCGCCACTCTAAACCGGGAACATCCCGAACTTCCTTCCGTCAGCGATATCTGGAAAGCTGCGGATTTCAACGAGCGCGAAGTCTACGACTTTTACGGCATCGTTTTCATCGGTCATCCGGATATGCGCCGACTCTATCTGCGCAATGACTGGGTAGGCTATCCCATGCGTAAAGACAATGAGCCGGAAAAAGATAATCCGTTGCGTATGGACAACGAAGAAACGGTGGACACCACCATGGAATTGGAGCTGAATCCCGACGGTAGCATCAAGAATAAGGAGATGCAACTTTTCGGTGATGAGGAATATGTGGTGAACATCGGTCCCCAACATCCGGCCACCCACGGCGTAATGCGCTTCCGTGTATCATTGGAGGGTGAAATCATCGACAAGATTGATGCCAACTGCGGCTACATCCACCGGGGTATCGAGAAGATGTGCGAAAGCCTGACCTATCCGCAGACCTTGGCTCTAACCGACCGTCTGGACTACCTGGGCGCACACCAGAACCGCCATGCCTTGTGCATGTGTATCGAGAAGGCAATGGGCGTGGAAGTAAGCGAACGCGTGCAGTACATACGTACCATCATGGACGAGTTGCAGCGAATAGACTCTCACCTGCTGTTCTATTCTTGTCTTGCTATGGACCTGGGTGCATTAACGGCCTTCTTCTACGGTTTCCGCGACCGCGAAAAGATACTCGACATCTTTGAGGAAACTTGCGGCGGACGCCTCATCATGAACTACAACACCATCGGTGGCGTGCAGGCAGACATTGCTCCCGGCTTCGTAAAGAAAGTGAAGGAGTTTATCCCCTACCTCCGCGGTATCCTACACGAATATCACGACGTATTCACCGGGAACATCATTGCCCAGCAACGTCTGAAAGGTGTGGGTATACTCTCACGGGAAGATGCCATCGCCTTTGGAGCTACCGGAGGCACCGGACGCGCCAGCGGATGGGCCTGCGACGTGCGTAAGCGTATGCCATATGCCGTATATGACAAGGTGGACTTTAAAGAAATCATCCGCACCGAAGGCGATTCATGGGCACGCTACCTTATCCGTATGGATGAAATTCTGGAGAGCCTGAAGATTATCGAGCAACTGATAGACAACATCCCGGAAGGAGCCTACCAGGAAAAGATGAAACCTATTATCCGCGTACCGGAAGGCACTTATTATGCAGCCGTAGAAGGTAGCCGCGGTGAGTTCGGCGTCTTCCTCGAAAGCCATGGCGACAAGATGCCTTACCGCCTGCATTTCCGCAGTACGGGCTTGCCATTGGTATCGACCGTAAATACGATTTGCCGCGGAGCTAAAATCGCCGACCTTATTGCCATTGGCGGAACATTGGATTATGTAGTACCAGATATTGACAGATAAAAGGATTTACGATTTGACAATTTACAATTTACCATGCGGAATTACAGCGCAGCCAAATTGTAAATTGTACATTGTGAATTGTAAATCAAAAAGCGCCTCGTAAATTGTAAATAGTAAATTGTAAATAGTAAATGAACAACGTGTTTGACTTTAGTATAGTAACCAACTGGATACACCAGATGCTGACTTCCCTGATGCCGGAAGGTCTGGCAATATTCCTCGAATGCGTGGTGATTGGCGTATGCATCATCTTGATGTATGCCGTGCTTGCCATCATCCTGATTTACATGGAGCGTAAAATATGCGCCTTCTTCCAATGCCGCCTCGGTCCGATGCGCGTGGGGAAATGGGGATTGCTCCAAGTGCCCTGCGACGTCATCAAGATGTTGACAAAGGAAATCATTGATTTGAAATTCTCTGACCGGTTCCTCTACAATCTGGCACCGTTCATGGTAATCATCGCTTCTTTCCTGACATTTGCCTGCCTGCCCATCAACAAGGGATTGGAGGTATTGGACTTCAATGTAGGAGTGTTCTTCCTGCTGGCTGCATCGAGTATCGGCGTAGTGGGTATCCTGCTGGCAGGCTGGAGTTCCAACAATAAATTCTCGCTGATTGGAGCCATGCGAAGCGGTGCGCAGATTATCAGCTACGAGTTGTCCTGCGGATTGAGCATACTGACAATGGTAGTGTTGATGGGAACCATGCAGTTCTCCGAAATAGTAGAAGGACAAGCTGACGGCTGGTTCATCTTCAAGGGACATATCCCTGCATTGATAGCCTTCATCATCTACCTCATTGCCGGAAATGCGGAAACCAACCGCGGTCCCTTCGACTTGCCCGAAGCCGAAAGCGAGTTGACTGCCGGATACCATACGGAATACAGCGGTATGGGCTTCGGATTCTTCTATCTGGCAGAATATTTGAATCTGTTTATCGTAGCCTCCGTGGCAGCCACCATCTTCCTGGGAGGCTGGATGCCGCTACACATCGTAGGCCTGGACGGCTTCAACGCAGTGATGGATTACATTCCGGGATTTGTATGGTTCTTCGGAAAGGCCTTCTTCGTAGTCTTCCTGCTGATGTGGATAAAGTGGACCTTCCCCCGCCTGCGTATTGACCAGATTCTGAATCTGGAGTGGAAGTACCTGGTACCCATCTCTATGGTGAACTTGATTTTGATGGTATTAATTGTAGTATTTAAATTGCATTTCTAACCGGCGTAGCGCCGGAGCAAGATTTCCTTGCGGATAATTTTAATAAAGGCAAAAGTAATGAAAGAAAAGAACTCTTATATCGGCGGACTCATACACGGCGTCACTTCTCTGCTGACAGGTATGAAGACAACCATGACCGTATTCTGCCGACGAAAGACTACCGAACAATATCCGGAAAACCGCTCGACATTGAAACTCTCCGACCGTTTCCGTGGCACGCTGACCATGCCCCATAATGATAAAAATGAACATCGGTGTGTAGCTTGCGGTTTGTGCCAGATGGCTTGTCCCAACGACACCATCAAGGTGACCGGCGAGATGGTTGAAACGGAAGACGGCAAGAAAAAGAAGATATTGGTTAAGTACGAATACGACCTCGGTTCGTGCATGTTCTGCCAACTCTGTGTGAATGCCTGCCCTCACGATGCCATCACGTTCGACCAGGATTTTGAGCATGCAGTGTTTGACCGCACGAAACTGGTCATGACGCTGAACCGTCCGGGCAGCCATGTAGAAGAAAAAAAGAAACCCACTGCTCCCAAAGAAGAGACAACAAAGTAATTCGTTAATAGTAACTTGTAATTAAACAACATGGAAATAACTCTTGAAACAGTAGTATTCTACTTCCTTGCGGCCTTTATCACCGTATTTTCCATCTTGACGGTAACGACCCACCGCATGGTGCGCTCGGCCACCTACCTGCTGTTCGTACTTTTCGGTACGGCAGGCATCTACTTTCTGCTGGGTTACACCTTCCTCGGTTCCGTGCAGATTATGGTCTATGCCGGCGGTATCGTAGTGCTCTACGTCTTCTCCATACTGCTTACCAGTGGCGAAGGCGATGTCATCGAGAAGTTAAAGCGTAGCAGGTTCCTTGCCGGACTGGGTGCCACCGTGGGCGGTGCCATCATCGTAGTATTCATCACTTTGAAGCATAAGTTCATTGCCACCACCGACGTGGAACCTTTGGAGGTCAACATCAAGACCATCGGTCACCACATGCTGAGCGGTGACAAGTATGGTTATCTGCTTCCCTTCGAAGCTGTCAGCATCTTGTTATTGGCATGTATCGTAGGTGGATTATTAATAGCACGTAAAAGATAAGAATTATGATACACATGGAATATTATCTGATAGTTTCGGCTATCATGTTTTTCGCAGGCATCTATGGGTTCTTTACCCGCCGCAACACGCTGGCGATACTTATCAGCATCGAGCTGATTCTGAATGCCACGGACATCAACTTTGCGGTGTTCAACCGTTTCCTATTCCCCGGAGGACTGGAAGGATATTTCTTCTCTTTATTCTCCATCGCCATCTCGGCGGCCGAAACGGCTGTAGCCATTGCCATCATGATTAACATCTACCGTAACATCCGCAGTATCCAGGTGAACAAACTGGATGAGATGAAGTGGTAAGAGCAAGAATCGCCAAGCGATGTTTCTTGAATAGTAATAATTGATAAACATAGTATATATGGAATATACAATATTAATCCTTCTACTCCCTTTCCTCTCTTTCCTCGCTCTGGGACTTGGAGGTAAATGGATGTCACACCGCACTGCCGGCCTTATCGGAACTGCGGCACTGGGTGTGGTCGCAGTGCTTTCCTATCTCACCGCAGGAATGTACTTCAGCGCTCCCCGCCTTGCCGATGGTACGTACGAGGCGCTGATGCCCTATAACTTCAAATGGCTGCCTTTCACAGAAAGCCTCAGTATCGACATGGGTATCCTACTCGACCCGATTTCGGTTATGATGCTCGTGGTCATCAGTACCGTTTCGCTGCTGGTACACATATACTCTTTCGGCTACATGAAGGGCGAACGCGGTTTCCAGCGTTACTACGCCTTCCTGTCGCTCTTCACCATGTCCATGCTCGGACTGGTAGTAGCAACGAATATCTTCCAGATGTATCTGTTCTGGGAGTTGGTGGGCGTGTCCTCCTATCTGCTGATTGGTTTCTATTATACGAAGCCGGCGGCTATTGCCGCTTCGAAGAAGGCTTTTATCGTGACCCGTTTTGCTGACCTGGGATTCCTTATAGGTATCCTCGTCTATGGGTATTATGCCGGTACATACACCTTCAGCCCTAATGAGATGGCGCTGGCAAAGGGCGGTGCGGCAATGATTCCGCTTGCCTTGGGACTGATGTTCATCGGTGGTGCCGGAAAGAGTGCCATGTTCCCGTTGCACATCTGGCTGCCCGATGCCATGGAAGGTCCTACGCCGGTCAGTGCACTGATTCATGCCGCCACGATGGTGGTTGCTGGTGTCTATCTGGTGGCACGCATGTTCCCGTTGTTCATAGAATATGCTCCCAGCGTGCTGCACATCGTGGCATACGTAGGAGCCTTCACGGCATTCTATGCCGCCAGTGTGGCATGTGTGCAGAGTGACATCAAGCGTGTACTGGCATTCTCCACCATCTCCCAAATCGGTTTCATGATGGTGGCGCTGGGTGTATGTACATCAGCCGACCCACACGAAGGGGGACTGGGCTACATGGCAGGCATGTTCCACTTGTTCACACACGCCATGTTCAAGGCATTGCTGTTCCTCGGAGCGGGTAGCATCATCCATGCCGTACACAGCAACGAGATGTCTGCCATGGGTGGACTGCGGAAGTATATGCCCATTACGCATATCACGTTCCTCATCGCTTGCCTTGCCATTGCAGGTATTCCTCCGTTCTCCGGATTCTTCTCCAAAGATGAAATCCTGACGGCATGCTTCCAGTTCAGCCCCATCATGGGATGGATTATGACAGTGATTGCAGGTATGACAGCATTCTATATGTTCCGTCTTTATTATGGTATCTTTTGGGCCGGCTCTGAGCCGGGACAAAAGTCGGCAAGCGATGGGGGCGACAGCCACATGCCTCACCCCCACGAGAGTCCTCTGGCGATGACCCTGCCCCTGATGCTCCTTGCTGTGGTTACGATAGTTGCCGGTTTCATTCCTTTCGGACACTTCATCAGTTCCAACGGTGAAGCATATAACATCCATCTGGATTGGAGTGTGGCAGGTACAAGTATCGCCGTAGCGGTGGTTTCCATAGCCATTGCCACCTACATCTATGCAGGTAGCCGACAGCCCGTTGCCGATACATTGGCACACCGTTTCAAAGGCTTGTGGACAGCAGCTTACCACCGCTTCTATCTGGACGAGGTCTACCAGTTCATCACCCACCGCATCATCTTCGGCTGCATCTGCCGCCCCATCGCCTGGTGGGACCGCCATGTAGTGGACGGCTTCTTCAACTTCCTTGCCTGGAGTGCCGAGGCTACCAGTGACGAGATACGCGGTCTGCAGAGCGGACGCATCCAGCAATATACATTTGTATTCCTGCTGGGCACGCTGGCACTGATACTGCTACTATTGCTATAACCCGAGATTTTTCAATCGTAAATCGTAAATCGTTAAATCGTAAATATAAAGATGAACTTTTTATCATTATTCGTACTCATCCCCTTGCTGATGTTGCTGGGTCTTTGGCTCAGCCGCAACATCGCACAAATACGCGCGGTGATGGTGACCGGTGCATCGGCTCTGCTGGTTCTTTCTGCGGCATTGACCGTGATGTACCTCAATGCACGCCACGCTGGTGCCACGGATGAAATGCTGTTCCGTGCCGACATGGTCTGGTATCCTGCACTCAACATCCACTATTCGGTAGGAGTAGACGGTATTTCGGTAGCCATGCTGCTGCTTTCGGCCATCATTGTCTTTACCGGAACATTCGCCTCCTGGAGGCTGCAACCGCTGACTAAAGAATATTTCCTTTGGTTCACCTTCCTTTCCATCGGTGTGTTCGGGTTCTTCATCTCGATAGACCTGTTCACCATGTTCATGTTCTACGAGGTTGCCCTTATTCCCATGTATCTGCTTATCGGTGTATGGGGGTCGGGACGCAAGGAGTACTCCGCCATGAAGCTGACACTGATGCTGATGGGCGGCTCCGCCTTCCTGCTTATCGGTATCCTGGGTATCTACTACGGTGCCGGAGCCACCTCTATGAATCTATTGGAAATAGCACAGATGCACAATATTCCCATCGAACAGCAACGTATCTGGTTCCCGCTCACCTTCCTCGGTTTCGGTGTGCTGGGCGCTCTGTTCCCGTTCCACACATGGAGCCCCGACGGTCACGCCTCCGCACCGACTGCCGTATCCATGCTCCATGCCGGTGTATTGATGAAACTGGGAGGTTACGGATGTTTCCGCATAGCCATGTACCTGATGCCCGAAGCTGCACAAGAACTGGGATGGATATTCCTGATTCTTACCGGAATCTCCGTGGTATACGGCGCATTCTCCGCTTGTGTACAAACCGACTTGAAGTATATCAACGCCTACTCTTCCGTCAGCCATTGCGGTCTGGTGTTGTTCGCCATTCTGATGATGAACCAGACAGCTTGCACGGGTGCTGTTCTGCAGATGCTCTCTCACGGACTGATGACAGCCTTGTTCTTCGCCCTTATCGGTATGATATACGGACGTACCCATACGCGTGACGTCCGCGAACTCTCCGGTCTGATGAAGATTATGCCTTTCCTGGCTGTCTGCTATGTAATCGCCGGTCTTGCCAATCTGGGATTACCCGGACTCAGCGGTTTCATTGCCGAAATGACCATCTTCACCGGTTCGTTCCAGCATCCCGATACGTTCCACCGCGTATGGACAGTCATTGCATGCAGTTCCATCGTGATTACAGCAGTCTATATCCTGCGACTGGTAGGAAAGATTCTCTATGGCACCTGCACTAACAAGCATCACCTCACCTTGAGCGATGCAACCTGGGACGAACGTACAGCGGTCATCATCCTCATCGCATGCGTTGCCGCCCTCGGTATGGCACCATGGTGGATTAGCGGCATGATTGGAGACAGCGTGCTGCCAATAACTGATTTATTTACGATTTGACGATTTACGATTGATAAATGACTTGTAAATCCCAAGAGTAACCTCAATCGTAAATCATAAAATCGTAAATCCCAAGAGTAATTTCAATCGTAAATCGTAAATCGTAAAATCGTAAATAGATATGGATTATTCCCAATTCCTCCTGCTCAAAGAAGAGCTTTCGCTGATATTGGTCATCGTCATCCTTTTTGTCGCCGACCTCTTCATGAGTCCGGATGCACACAAGAATGACGGCAAACCGGTGCTGAACACAATGCTGCCCGTTGCTCTGCTGACCATACACACACTTATCACCATCGTTCCCGGTCCTGTGGCAGATGCTTTCGGCGGCATGTATCACAATCAGCCGATACAGAGCATCGTGAAATCCATCCTCAGTATAGGTACACTGATTGTATTCCTGATGGCGCACGAATGGATGCGCCGTCCAGACACTGCCATCAAACAAGGTGAGTTCTACATTCTGACACTTTCCACCCTGCTGGGTATGTACTTCATGATTTCTGCCGGACACTTCCTGATGTTCTTCATCGGACTGGAGACGGCAAGCATCCCGATGGCAGCCCTGGTTGCCTTCGACAAATACCGCCACCACTCTGCCGAGGCAGGTGCCAAATATATTCTCACGGCATTGTTCTCCAGCGGATTGCTGCTATACGGATTATCTTTAATTTACGGTACGGTAGGCACTCTCTACTTTGCCGACATACCGGCACGCCTCACCGGCGACCCGTTGCAGATTATGGCATTCGTATTCTTCTTCTCCGGCATGGGATTCAAAATATCACTGGTGCCTTTCCATCTTTGGACAGCAGACGTTTACGAAGGCGCTCCAAGTACGGTAACCGCTTATTTAAGCGTTATCTCCAAAGGCTCTGCCGCTTTCGTGCTGATGACTATCCTCATCAAGGTATTCGCCCCGATGGTAGCTCAATGGCAAGAAGTGCTCTACTGGATCATCATCGCCTCTATCACGCTTGCCAATCTCTTCGCCTTGCGTCAGCAGAACTTGAAACGATTGATGGCTTTTTCCAGTATCTCGCAGGCAGGTTATATCATGCTGGGTATTATCAGCGGCACTTCACAAGGTATGACTTCATTGGTCTTTTATGTATTGATTTACATGTTTGCCAACCTCAGCGTATTTACAGTCATCACGATTGTAGCCCTGCGTGCCCATAAATTCACGCTCGACGACTACAACGGGCTGTACAATACCAATCCAAAGCTCGCTTTCCTGATGACCTTAGCCTTGTTCTCTCTGGCAGGCATCCCGCCGTTTGCGGGCTTCTTCTCGAAGTTCTTCATCTTTGCGGCAGCTTTCGAAGGCGGCTTCCATCTGCTGGTATTCATTGCCCTTATCAATACAATCATCTCGCTTTATTACTATCTGAAGATTGTAAAGGCAATGTACATCAACAAGAGCGACGAGCCGATTGCAGCATTCCGCAGTGACAACTATACACGTGCCAGCCTGGCCATTTGCACGCTGGGTATTGTGGTACTGAGTATTGCAAGTGTGGTATATCAATCCATCGATAAGTTCTCATTCGGATTATAACCGGAGGGTATCATCACTTACCACAAATTACACAGATTGGCACAAATTATCTTTAGAAGTTCTGATAATCAAGAGCTTTGACTTGTGTTAATCTGCATAATTTGTGGTGAGTGTGTATTTTAGCACATTTCCATACTATACAATCGGCAGCACAAACCAAAAGCATGAGCCTTTCCCCGGTTCACTGTCCACACCGATTGTGCCACCCAACTGCTCTATAATGCTCTTGCTGATAGAAAGCCCCAGGCCGGTGCCATGCACAAACGTATTCAGCTTTATAAAACGGTCGAATATCTGAGCCTGCATTTCCGGCTCAATGCCAAGGCCCGTATCGGCCACATAAAAACGCAAATGAGTTTCATCCACCTTATTATATCCTACACGTATACTTCCCGCAGTGGTGAACTTGATGGCATTGTTGACAAAGTTGGCTATGACCTGATTCAAACGGTTACGGTCACTGACAATCCGGCATTCCGGCAGATGACGGTCGAAGAGAACTTCCACACCCGGTTTAGCCTTCATCTTCATGAAGCGCACGATGTCCTCACACAGCATGTTCACGTCCAGCTCTTTTTCCACAAAGTCAAATGTCCCGGCCTCTATCTTGGACAAATCCAGTATGTCGGAAATCAGCTGCAACAGCAGGTCATTGTTTTCTTCGATAATCGCCATATACTGCCTTTTTTCCTCCATGTCCCCGGTCTCTCCCATCAGACTGGAGAAACCGACAATCGCATTCAGGGGCGTACGTATCTCATGGCTCATATTGGCAAGGAAGGCACTCTTCAGACGGTCGGCGGTTTCTGCCTTCTCCTTGGCTTCAATCAGCATAGCCTCCGTCTCCTTCAATTCCGTAATGTCATAGTTGACGCCTATCAGCTCTATTTGTCCGTTCTCCGGTTCAAACAGATTGACAACCACATTGGTACGTACCCAGTTCCATTTTCCCTTTTCGCCCGGACGCTCAATGCGCATCTCTCCCTGGAAATGTTTGGCTTCGCCCACACGGGCCTTACTGAAGAAATCAAGCATCCTCCTGCGGTCACTGGGGTACATCTTGCTGTATATTCCCACGACATCCGCCAATTGGGTATTCTCGTCCTCTCCCATATTCTTATACCATTGCTTGATGGCATAGCCTTTCCGGTCGAGCAGGTTCAGCTTGGCATAACCTACCTTCGCATAATCCGATATAAGCAGGAAGAAATTCTCGAAATCACAGATACGGCTCATGGCATCAATCCGTTCCGTATTGTCGATGTTAATCATGGCATAGCCGGTAAAGTTACCTTTACTGTCATACACCTTGCTCACTTTCGTATAAAGATGTATCACATCCTTCGGCTGTTTGGAAGTGGAGTAATACCCTTCAGTCCGGTCGAAAGCATAATTCAGGCGGAAGTCGACCATATCCTCGGTCTGTATACGTTCTGCCAATTGGGCGGACACATTCGGGTTCTCGAATAAGTTCACTCCAATGACATCCTGTTTGTCACGGACCCCGAATATCTCCATATCCTTATTGTTGATGTCTACCAGGAATCCGTCTTTGTCATAGATTTCCACTCCGGCCGGTATATTGGCAAAGATATTCTTGAACAGTTTTTCGCTATGGTCCAAAGCCAGATGAGTCTGTACCGAGTCTGTCGTATCGAGGAATAACGCCACCACTTCATTCTTTTCCGGAGAGTATATCACCACGTGGCAGTGCTTGTTGGTGAGCTCAAAACACATGTCCATTTCCTTATGTGTCCCGGTGTTCACTATATCAAGCAGATATTCCAGTCTGGGGGCCGCCTCCCTTGAAAAAGACGAGGCAGTCTTGCCGATAAACGTCGACGCGGGTTTTCCTAGAAAATCGGCAAAGATAGAATTCGCATCTGTCACATAATACCCGTAGGGATTGTCCTTTTCATCACAGACAATGGACATCCGCACATACCCCAAAGGCATATAGCGGAACAAGTTGCTGAGGAAAGTACGTTCGCGCACAGCCTCATCCTTCGTTTTGCGCAACTCTATGCAAATGCTGATGACATTTGCCAACGAACTAAACCATTGGTAATCCTCGTTGGTCCACATTCGGGTACGGTCCACCAAATCAATGCCCATATATCCCCACACCTGGTCATTGGCAACCAGCGGAGTTACCATCAAGGACTTTATATTCTGTCTCGCCAGAATTTCATATTCGGCGTAAGCGTGCTCCGGCAGTTGCCCCAGCGTTTCCAGCAGAACGGGCTTTTGTGCCATAATCTGTGACGTCCACCACGGCAGGCTGTCAGCCTGAACTCCTTGAAGCATTTCTTTCTCAGGAGCCACTCCCGGAGCCACCACCTCGTATGTGCAGCTCTGGTACCGGCACTTCTCATCATATTGGAATATATAGACACGTCCGCCGCGAAAGAAATCAAGAATATCTTTCAGTATGTCGTAAATGCCCGCACTTATATCCTCGTCTTTCAGGAAGCGGAATAGGGAATGGGATATTGAGGTCTGCCGATAAAGTAAATCGTTCACTCTTTGCAAAGCCTGCTTCGCAGCCTCCTCCTTCGGCATCTCTACGCGCTGCAACACTCCGAAAGCCTTCAATGTACCATCCGGCAAATGCTCCTTATACCCCACGCGCGAGTAGACCCAGACCACTCCTTCAGTAGAATAGATAGGAAACGTCTGTTCATAGACCTCCATATTCTGAATGGCAAGGAACTCCCGGCTGATACGCGTCCGATAGTCTTCGCGTATCATTTTACCGAAATCCTCAAAGCTCAGGTATTCCCCTTCCAAGCCTAACAACTTACAGACATATTCGGAGCAGAGATACTGCCTTGAAGAAAAATCAGCCTCCCACCAACCTATCCGGCCAAGAATGGAAAGGCGCCGGAAACGTTCACTATCGTCACGATGAACAGCCATATATTTATCAATATTGGTTTGAGATACAAAAATAGCCATAAAACTCTAATAAGCAACCATTAGAAACCTTTTTCGTCCCAAGCAGCCTATATATAAGGATAACAAACAATCCGGAAGAATGTGCGGTAACCAAATCGTAATAGATTTGAAAATGAAACGTATGCTCCATGTATCACCGGTGTAATGTCATTGCCTCATCTTTGCAGCGGATTAAAAAACGTACAAAGAAAAGAGATGAGCATGAAATTAGACTTGGGAAAGATTTTCTTCCTTATTTTATTCCTCACACTTTCCGTCATGGCTGCCACGGCGGGAACCGTCAAAGGGACAATCACCGACCGACAAACCAAAGAGCCGCTGACGGGAGCCACCGTGCAAGTAAGCGGAACAGCACAAGGCGCCGTCGCCGATTTGGATGGTAACTATACACTGGAGCTGAAAAACGGAACCTATACCCTCACCGTCCGTTACATCGGCTACAAAGACATGACGATAAATGCCGTAGAGATAAAGGGCGAAACCGTGCTGAACTTCGACATGGAGCCGGACACGCAAACCCTGGGCGAAGTGCAGGTCACCGCCAAGAAGAACCTTGAGGGCGAACGCGCCTTGCAGATGGAACGGCAAAAAGCGACCCTCGCCATCGAGAACCTCGGTTCCAAAGAGATGTCCCTCAAAGGCATCGGCAATGTGGAAGAAGGAGTAAAGAAAATAACGGGCATCTCCATCGCCAGCGCCGGACAACTTATCGTCCGCGGACTGGGCGACCGCTACAGCACCACCACGCTGAACGGACTGCCCATCGCCTCGCCCAACCCGGACAACAAGCTGGTGCCGCTCGACCTGTTCCCCTCGTCCACCGTACAGAACATCACCGTCAGCAAGGTGTATGACGCAGCCGCCTTTGCCGACTACAGCGGTGCGCACATCAACATCAGCACCAAAGAAAACATACCGCAAGATTTCTTCCAACTGAGCCTCAACACGGGCGGGAAGTTCAACACCTTAGGCAAAGACCGCTATCAGATGGACCGCAGCGGCTCGCTCCTGAAGACACCCGGCGTAGACGCGGCCGCCCTCGACATGCCCTTGATGGAGTTTGACAAATACGTGAAGACCCACAATATCTTCGATACCTCCTTTGCCGCCAGCAAGAAGAGTTCGTTGCCCGAACTGGGCGGAAACCTCGGTTTCGGCAAGAACTTCGGTATAGGCAACCAGACACTCAGCCTGCTTGCCTCCTTCAGCGCCAGCAACGGCTACCAGAACATGGAAGATGCCTTCTACAAGACACTCGAGGCCACCGGCACCGTGCAGGACGACTTCTCCTACGACAGCTTTGCGCAGGAACTGAAGCTCGCCGCCCTCGGCTACCTGGGCTACACCCTGCGCCGGAGCGACCGCATAGGCTACACTTTCTTCTACGCCCGCAATGCCATCGACACCTACCAACGCCGCGAAGGTACTGATGCCGAAGGACACGAGCTGACCGGCAGCAACAACATCATGCACATATACACCCTGCAAAACCATCAACTGAACGGAATCCATAACTTCGGCGAGGGCGACAGGTGGCAACTGACCTGGGGAGGCTCATACAGCAAGACCGGCAGCGAAGAGCCCGACCGACGGCAAGTGATGTACGTCAAAGACAACGACGGCAGCCTCAGGCTCTTCAAGCTGAACCGCCAAGAGACCATGCGCTACTTCGGCAGCCTGGACGAAGAAGAGTGGAACGCCAACCTCGCCATGCGCTGGAAGTGGAACGACACCAGCCACCTCAAGCTCGGCTTCAACTACAAGGACAAGAACCGCGACTACAGCGCTACCCGCTTCTACTACAACCTGAACAAACTGAACCCCGTCATCACCGACATCTACAACACCGACGGCTTCCTCAACCAGCAGAACATTGCCGACGGACAAATCGTGGTACAGCGTGTGATGCAGCCCAAAGACAGCTACCGCGCCGGAAACGAAATCTACTCCGCCTACCTGCTGACCGACTTCTATCCCACCGAAGCCCTCTTGGTGAACCTCGGCCTGCGCTACGAAATGAGCAAGCAATGGGTGCGCTACGCCAGCGACGGCGGCGACTGGTACTCCCGTCGGCGCAATTTAGACAAGAACGACCTCTTCCCCGCCCTGAACCTGAAATATGCGGTGAACCCCACCAACAGCATCCGCTTCTCTGCCTCGCGCACCGTCACCCGTCCCTCGTTCATCGAGATGACACCCTTCCTCTATCAAGAGTCCTACGGTTCGGCACAAATCCGCGGTAACGAAGAGTTGCAGAACGGCTACAACTACAACTTCGACCTACGTTACGAACGCTTCGGCAAGGACGGCGACATGCTCTCCGTGACCGGCTACTTCAAATACCTAGACAGCCCTATCGAACGCATCCAAGACCTGCAGGGCGGCGCCACGCTGCACAGCTTCAAGAATGCCGACAACGGCATGGCTGCCGGCGTGGAGCTGGAGATGCGCAAACGGCTCGTCAAAGACCTGCGCCTGGGTACCAACATCAGCTACATGTACACCAACGTGAAGCTGCCCCAAAGCGGTGCCTACACCAACAAGGAACGTTCGCTGCAAGGCGCATCGCCCATACTTGCCAATGCCGACCTCACCTACTCGCCCCGCTTCGGCGAAGACAGGCAGCTCAACCTCGCCCTGCTCTACAACCTGCAAGGCAGCCGCATCCATGCGGTAGGCGTGTCGGGCCTGGGCGATGTCAGGCAACAGACGCTGCACACGTTGAACTTCAGCGCCGGATATAGCCTGAACAAGCACTTCAACCTGAAGCTGCAAGTGAACGACCTGCTGAACCGCGATGTCATCTTCAAGCAAGATGTGCCCACCACGGGGCAGGAAATGGAAGTGGAACGCTACCACAAGGGAACGAACTTTGAGGTGGGAATAAGCTACAACCTATAAAGCCCCCGCCCTCCCCCTGAAGGGAACGGAGAACACTCTTTGACAAACAAGCAGATTTAAGAGAATCAATCTGAATGACAGACAGATAAATTGGATATAACAACTAAAACAATTGAATTATGAAAACAATGAAATGGAAATTCTACTCTCTGGCCTTTGTAGCCGGAATGTCTATCCTCACCGCTTGCAGCAGCGACGACAACAACGACAATGACGGTAACGGCGGCAACGGAAACGGCAATGAAATCGAAAACGGTACGATATTGAAAGGTACCATCACCTCCGACGTGACCCTGGCTGCCGGAAACACCTACAAGCTGAGCGGCGAATACATCGTAGAAGAAGGTGCCACGCTCCACATAGAGGAAGGCGTGAAGATTATCGCCGTCTACGATGACATCGCAGACTACATCCTCGTGAAGCAGGGCGGTAAAATCAACGCCGTAGGCACGCCGGACAAACCCATCGTAATGACCAGCGAAAAAGAAGAGCCGGGCGCATGGGGAGGCATCCACATCTGCGGACGCGCCCACACCAATGCCGAAGGTGGCAAGGGAAGTTCTGAAATAGGCGGTGCCGTTTACGGCGGCAACGATGATGCCGACAACTCGGGCACGCTGCAATACATTCGTCTGGAATACACCGGCTTTGCCTTCGATGAAGAGCACGAAGCCAACGGTATCTCTTTCTACGGCGTAGGCAACGGTACCATCGTGGACCACTGCCAAGCCTACAAAGGTTCCGACGATGGCTTTGAGTTCTTCGGCGGCTCGGTAAACGTGAGCAACCTCGTAGCCGTAAGCTGTAGCGACGACTCCTTCGACTGGACCGAAGGCTGGAACGGCAAAGGCACCAACCTCGTGGCTTACCAAGAAGCCGAATCCACACTGGGCTACGACTGCGACTGCCTGATGGAGTGCGACAACAACGGCAGCAACAACGCCGCCACTCCCGTTGCCCACCCCGTATTGAAGAACCTCATCCTCGTCGGCAACGGCGGCAGCAAGCAAGGCATCCGTCTGCGTGCCGGCACGGAAGTGGAAATAGACAACGCCAAGGTCTGCGGCAAAGGCCAACCCCTGACCGTGGAAACCGCCCTTACCGAAAACGCCCTGAAGAACGGCACCTCCAAGCTGACCAACATCACCCTCACCTCCGAGCTGAGCAGCAAAGAAGGCATCTACACCCATGCCGACTTCATCGCCGTGACAAGCAACAAGGTGGACGCCAACCTGAGCTACAGCTCTTTCGAGGACATCAGGAAAGAATGCAGCTGGATGAACGGAAGCTGGGTGAAGTAAAAAAAAGAAGCACTCGCAAGGCTATAAAAAAACACACAACTTCTTCAACAGCGTGCCCCTCGAATGCCTTCCGGCTTCAAGGGGTACGCGCTGTTTCAAGAAAGAAACTAAAAGTACCGTTTACTTCTTCTTCAGCTCCTTCTTCAATTCCTGAACCTGAAAGCTGAACAAGTCCAGATGACGGCAAACGCGCTGCATGAAACTGCCTGCCGCCCTGAAGCAGATACGCGAAATGCGCACTTTATCTGCCGTACAGTCCTCTATCCGTTCCACCGGTTCGCTGGTGATGGAGGGAAAAAAGTTTCCAAGTCCCTTGATGTTCACCGTGCGTCCACTGGCCAGATAGTCCGCTATAATATCCGGCAGTTGCACCAGCACGGACTGGGCATCGCCCACCTGCAGGGAGCTGACAAAAGCCAGCCTCTTGGCCAGTTCGTCATTGCTCACCGGTTCCGGCTGAAGCACTTTTGACGCCGCGTAGTAGCGCACCACTTCCTTGTCTCCACTCTTGTCCACCTTCTTGCGGACCACATAATTCATTGACATACCAATCTTTCTTTATAATTAGGTTCGTAAAAAACGAAAGATATTCCCGCCCGACGCGAGGCACACCTACAACTTGCATACACAAAGCCTATACCTTACGGTAAAGACTCCGTGACCGAATACCTTTCACTATATGACTGAATACCTAAAACACCCGGATGTATTGCCCCAAAACATGGGGATGTTTTCACCCAAAACACCCGGATGTAATACCCCAAAACATGGGGATGTTTTGGGAGAAAAGATGGGGATGTTCTGACCTTTCAGTATAGGGTTCAAAGGTAATGACTCCCTATGAGAAATACAATAGATATAGGCCTTTTTGATGGTCGGAATCAAGCTCCTTTTTCTTCGGAAGCAGCAGGCAGTACCCGCTGGAAATCTCTGCCGGACGGAGACTGGAATACCTGCAAATCGAATTCGGGGATGATTGCCAGCACATGGTCGAATACATCCGCCTGCACCCCTTCATAGGGCACCCAATCCTTCAGCGCACAGAAGAAATAAAGTTCTATCGGGATACCGCGGTCGGTAGGCTGGAGTTGGCGCACCATGCAGGTCAGTTCCTGATTTACGTCGGGAAGACTTTTCAAATAAGCCGTCAGATACGCCCGGAACACACCCAGATTGGTCTGGCGGCGTCCGTTGACGAGGATGGAGTTATCGATGCCGTTTTCCACATTGTACTTTTCAATCACTTCCTCCGTTTGCTCCACATAATCTTTCAGTAGCTGTATCTTGCGATATTTTGCCAGCATCTCCGGGGTGCAGAAACGGACGCTGGTCATGTCGATATTGATACTGCGCTTCACTCGCCGCCCACCGCTCTCGCGCATGCCGCGCCAGTTCTGGAAGGAGTCGCTGACAAGCAGGTAAGGAGGGATGGTGGTAATGGTATTGTCCCAGTTGCGCACTTTTACGGTGTTCAACGTTACCTCTATCACCGTACCGTTGGCACCGTACTTGGGCATCTCAATCCAGTCGCCCACCTTCAGCATGTCGTTGGCCGAAAGCTGCACACCGGAGACAAAGCCCATAATGGAATCCTTGAATACCAGCATCAGGATGGCTGCCGAGGCACCCAATCCGGCAAGCAGCGAAAGCGGGTCGCGGCCTATCAGTTCGCCCACGACCACAATGCCACCCACCAGCCACAGAATGACCTGCATGGTCTGCAACATCCCCTTCAAAGGGCGGTCGCGGAACTGCTCCCTCTCGCTGTATACGCTATAAACAGCCTTCAGGAACGAGTTAACGAAACTCAGGAAAGTAATGATGATGTAAATAAGGCAGATACGCCGGATGAAATCCATTGCCGATGAACCGACTTCGACAAATGCCAATGGAACAAACAGATAGATGATAACGGGAGCCACCATGCGGCTGAGGTGCACCATCACTTTACGGTCGAATACGATGTCGTCCCACGTAGCCTTGGTCTTCTTCACCAGTTGTGCCACTACCTTCAGCAGGATTTTCCGGCATAGGGCATCCGCCAGGAAAGCAACGGCAAGTATCAGTGCAAAGGCAATGAATTGGTCGAGCATATCAGCCCGGGAAGGGGATATGCCCCACCCGATTAAAAGGTCGTCTATCTTCTTCAATATCTCCATAATCGTATGTTTATCATAACGGCAATCTTATCTACGCGACTGTTCCTCCCGCTCGAGGAACTCCATAATGTCTTCTTTCAACCACTGATAAAGATAAAGGTTCTTGTAGCCGCTGTTTTTTTTCAGCATCACGGATACATTGACCTGACTGTTCTCATACCCCGTCAGTTCGTTGCGGAACTGTTCGTTATGCTCTGCCAGGCGCTTTATCTCCTGCTCGCGTTCACGACGCAGCACCGTACATACCGGGATAAGGATTTTCAGCACTACACAATCCATGATATGGTGTCCTTGGATATAAAGATAGGTATTGTCCGGAGTCAGTCCCAAACGTTCCAACTCCGTGCCCAGCTGCTCCACCCGGTCGATGTAGCGGGGGAAACGGGCTTGCAGTTCGGACAGCTTGGCCGACACCGTCTTTTGCATCTCGTCCAGACTACGGTAAGGATGACGCAGGTTTATCTCTTGCAAACGCACGCAGGCGTTGAAGTCGTACATCGGGAAAGTGTGTGTGTCGTGCTGGCGGTAGAACCAGACATTCCACAGAAACAGCGGATAGGCAATCTGCGAATAACGCTTCAGGAAAGCGGGGAAGTCCAGGATATGCCGGTCGTTCAGCGTCGCCTGCACACAGACTTCATGCAGACTGTCGGCAAAGCAGTGGAAGTTCTCGATGGCATAGCCATAAGTCTGGAAGATATAGGGATTCTTGTTTATCTTATGCGACACCTTGGTGGCACCTTGCAGCAGGAAGTCGTAGTCGCTGTCTACACAAGCTATCAGGCTGCGGCCCAGCTCCGATGTGTTCAACGTATTCATCAGCACCATCTTCTTGCCCTTTGCCAGGGAGGTGGCAGACGGAAGCATCACCTGGAAATAACGCTCCTCATTCTCGAACTCGGACAGCAGCGTCCGCCAGAAAGCGATGTCGTCATAGCTCTCCACATACGCCACTATGCGCCTGCGTGCTCTCTTGGGAGACAACTTGCGGGCGGCATCCAGATAGGCGGAAGTAAGGTTATGTTTTAAAGAAGTGGACACTTGGGTAGGGATTAAGGATTAGGGATTAGGGAGGAGATTTCGCTGACTTCGGTGACGGCATCCAGCCAGCCTTCCATGATGACGGCGGGCGAATGGGTGGTGAGGATAAGCTGCACATTGGGATTCAGGCTGCGTATCATGCCGATGAGCTTCTGCTGCCATTCGATGTGCAGGGAGGCTTCCGGCTCGTCCATGAAGAGTACGCAGTGGTCATCGTCACGCACCAGCACGGTCAGCAGGATGACCAGCATCTGCTTCTCGCCCGAAGACAGTTTGTAGGGCAGCAGGCGCTCGCCGTTCTGATAGAAAACGATGTCGTTGCTTTTGCGGTCTATCGTCTTATGGGTATAGCTGAAAAGCTCGTCAATCATATCCTGGAACTTCCGCTTGGGGAGGGAAAGGGAGGGAGCCAGGCTGCGCTGCTCTTCGTCACCGCTGAGCAGTTCTATCATCTTGTTGCCGATGTTCACCTGATAGTCCAGATAACGGCGCTGGAGCAGATAGAGCTGCCAGTCCAGTTCCGACTTCACGTTGGCATCGGCCATGCGTGCCGTAAAGTCGCCCATGATAAGGGGACGGTCGTAGCTGCGGATTACATCATAGGGGATAAAGGTGGCTGCGGGGTTGTCGAAGTAGACGTGTACGCCGTTCTTCTCGTCACTCTTCACTTCACCCGATGTCTGTTCCAGATAGTTGACCGAACGGTTCAGGATAGTGGTCTTCCCCACTCCGTTGATGCCGGAAAGTATATTGACGTCAGGACGCAGGTCCCAGGCAATATCGTACCGATGCCACAATCCGTGTATTTCGATACGCTTGATGTAATTGGCTTGTACTTCCATGGTTTCTTGCTTTAATTAGAAGCAAATATACACGATAATCTCTTATTTCTACGCCCATGAACCAGAAAAATCATATAATGAAAGATTTTCTCTTTTCAGAAAATAGTTGTTCTTTTGCACCCGCAAAGAACAAAAGAGTATGAACAAGAACATTCAAGGGCATCTGTTCGCCCTTACCGCAAATATCTTATGGGGCCTGATGGCACCTATAGGCAAGTCGGCTCTGGTGGAGTTTTCCGCGTTGTCAGTAACCACATTCCGCATGGTAGGCGCAGCTGCCTGCTTCTGGCTCCTCTCCTTGTTCTGCAAGCGCGAGCAGGTGGACCACCGGGACATGCTGAAGATATTCTTCGCCGCACTCTTCGCACTGGTATTCAATCAGGGTGTCTATATCTTCGGACTCTCCATGACTTCGCCCATAGACGCCTCCATCGTTACAACCACGCTGCCCATCGTCACCATGATAGTGGCTGCAATCTATCTGAAAGAACCGGTCACCAACAAGAAAGTGCTGGGCATCTTTGTAGGGGCTATGGGAGCATTCATACTCATCATGAGCAGCCAGACCACCGGTGCCGGCAATGGCAGCCTCATCGGAGACCTTCTCTGCCTGCTCGCCCAAATCAGCTTCTCCATTTATCTGACCGTATTCAAGGGGTTGTCGCAGAAATACTCTCCCATCACCCTGAACAAATGGATGTTTGTCTATGCCTCCATGTGCTACATCCCGTTCTCTTACCACGACGTGGCTGCCATACAGTGGAGCGAAATATCTACAGCCGCCCTGCTGCAAGTGGGATATGTGGTTGTGGGAGGAAGCTTCCTTGCCTATATCTTCATAATGAGTGCGCAGAGGCTGTTGCGCCCCACTGTGGTGAGCATGTACAACTACATGCAGCCCATCGTGGCCTCAACCGTTGCCATCATCTTAGGATTGGGAGTGTTCAATTTGGAAAAGGGAATAGCCATAGCCTTGGTATTCCTGGGAGTGTACATCGTGACACAAAGCAAGTCACGCAAGGATTTCGAGAAAGAAGGGAAAGCCGTATAAAACAGCCGTTCCACCGTCACAGTACTCCGGCACGTACCCGGCTCAGAGACTCGGGAGTCATTAACAGATAAGATGCTATGTGGTTGACTGAGGCACGCCGGGCTATCTCCGGATAATCCCTGACGAAGCGCGCATACCGCTCGCGTGAGGTTTCGAAACGCCAAGAGTCTGCTTTATATTGGGAAAGCATTAAAGACCCCTCCAATAAATGGCGAAGCAGACGGGCTATATGCAGATAACGCTCAGAGAGTTCGACCAGTCCTGCATACGAAATGCTCCAGATGACGCCTTCCTCCAGGGATTCCAGCTGAAGGCAATTACGGCGTCCGGTGAAAAGGCTGACGATACACATAGCGCCGTCACCGTCGCAGGCAAAGTTCTCTGTAATGTCCCGGCCTTCTTTGAAATAGAACTGGCGAAGCAGTCCTTTCTCTACGAAAACAATATCCCTGGCTATATCTTTCTCACTAATCAACAGTTCTCCTTTGTGCACCTCACGGCGTACAAACAAACCGGCAATGAGCTCCAGCTCCTCAGAAGGGAGTTCATGAAGGCGGCGGGTAAACCGCCGCGCCACTTCCATGTTGTTTTCCTTAGTCATCGATATAGGGAAAGGGATATGCCCCTATTTCTTCAGTTCTGCAAAATAGGTGTCCAGCAAGTTCTTGGCAGCCACAAAAGAAGTCAAGTTGCCCTGTAGCACTTGTTTTTCCTTGCCAGTCAGCATCGCTTCAATCTGCGGATTGTGGTAGAAGCTGTCGCGCAGCTGTTCGTTAATGGTCTCGTACATCCAGTATTTGCTTTGCTCATTGCGGCGGTATTCAAAATAGCCGTTATCTTTCACAAAGTCAATGTATTTGTAGACCATATCCCACACTTCTTTTACACCAAGATTATAGAAACCGGAATAAGTCAGCACTTGGGGTGTCCAACCGCTCTCCGGAGCCGGGAAGAGGTGCAGCGCATTACGGAACTGCGTTGCTGCCAGTCTGGCCCGCTCCAGGTTGTCGCCATCAGCCTTATTAATAACAATGCCATCGGCCATTTCCATGATGCCGCGTTTGATGCCTTGCAACTCATCGCCCGTACCCGCCAGCTGTATCAGCAGGAAGAAGTCTACCATAGAATGTACGGCAGTCTCACTCTGCCCCACCCCTACCGTCTCTACAAATATCTTGTCGAAACCGGCAGCCTCACAAAGCACAATCGTTTCACGCGTCTTGCGTGCCACGCCACCCAGCGAACCGGCAGAGGGACTGGGACGTATAAAGGACTTGGGATGAACGGAGAGTTTCTCCATACGCGTCTTGTCACCGAGAATACTGCCTTTGCTGCGTTCGCTGCTCGGATCAATGGCAAGGACAGCCAACTTGCCACCGTGTTCCTCCAGTACATGCAAGCCAAATACATCAATAGAGGTACTTTTACCGGCACCGGGCACACCACTGATACCCACACGGACGGAGTTGCCCGAATAGGGCAAACACTTCTCTATCACCTCCTGCGCCACAGCCTGGTGCTCCGGTTTCACACTTTCCACCAGTGTTACAGCCTGGCTGAGTACCGTAACATCACCTTTCACTATACCCTCCACATAGTCTGATACGGAAAGCTCGCGTTTCTTCCGCCTGGGACGGTTCTTCAAGTAAGGATTGACCGATGAAGGTTGCTCAATGCCTGCATTGACAACCAAGCCTTTATATGCTTCATTATTTTCGGGATGTTCCATGGCTATTTGTGAGTTATAAGTTATGAGTTATGAAGGACTTTACGACTTCTTATTGTTTTGCTTTAATGTTGATTTCAACTTTCGGCTGCATCGGGTCATTGGTAATCATCAGCAGACGCAGATGACGGCGCTTCTTGCCTATATTCTTCTTCACTACCGTTACCCGCAGGCGAGTGCTTTCACCGGGTTGCAATACACTCTTCTTGAGGTTAACTCCCACTGCCGGGTGGAATACCTGGAGCTTGTTTATCTGTAAAGGAGAACGCCCGGTATTGGTAATGGTAATATCCTGACGTGCTTTTGACTTCTTTGCCAATATCGCACTCATATCAACTTCTTTGGTAGAAAGGCTGATGGCAGGAGCATTTGCCTTCTCCACTTCCGTCATTCCGGAGAAATCCGGTAAAAGAATGGCAGAAACGGGAATCTCGTTTTCATCGCCCACCTTGTCACCGGAGAAGCGAGAAAGATAGACCGACGTTTGAGTCAGTCCGAGGCCAGTCAGTCTTTCCGAATTCAATGTAAGTGTAATCACTCCTTTTTCTCCCTTTTGCAAGACATTGGGCTCTACTTTTGTCTGCAAATAAGGAGGCAGATGCATCAGTACCGGTTCATAAGGACGGTCGGAAAGATTGACCACGCCGATATGAATCACCGGCTGCTCACCATGCTGAATATCGGGAAAGTCGAGGCTGTTCTTGTCAATACGTATCTGACCGATAAGATAGGGATGCGTCTTGGTAAAGTCCTTGATTTCCTGTACTACTTCACCATTGAACTTCAAATAGACCAGATTGGGTTGCGCATTGCTGTAAATAGCCACGGATTTCTGGAAATGTCCCAATGCCTTGGCGTCAAAAGTCACATTTACTGTTCCTTTTGCCCCCGGAGCAATAGGCGTTTTTGTCCACTGGGCCACAGAGCAGGCGCAATCCGGCTCTACTTCTGTAAGCACTAAAGGCTGGTCACCCGTATTGGTGATGGTATATTGCACAGTCACGGGATGCTTCCATTCTATCTGGCCGAAACTGTACATCTCTGTATTCGAGGTAAAACGAGCTTGCGCTACAGCAGTCAATACCACACTTGCAAGCACATATAAAGTTATCAATATCCGCTTCATCTATTTTTCTTAATATCAAGATTTCCTAATTCTGCCACTCTCATTCAATATTAGTCGGACAAAAATAGGTGTTTTTAGCGAGAGTACCTAAAATAGCGGAGCGCAATTTGTACAAATTGCGCTCCGCTCCATACTCTATTGTTACTTTATTACAATTATCCCTCCCGCCGAATGCGAAGCATACTCCGGAGCATACGCACACTGTATCGTGGCCAGCCCCGTTTCGTATGTTCCGCCACGGGCTATGCGATAACTGTGCTCTAAGACATAAACGCCTTTGCCCAAATGGTCGAAGAAGAAATTGGTTGCGGCATCTTCCACTTCTGCATAATAACCGAGGCCATTACTCCAACGATAACCGGAAAGCGAGCCTATAGGTTCAAAGCAGGCACCCCGCTGGTCTTTCAACTGAACAAAATCCATAGTACGGTCCAAGCGGATAGTCAAACGGGCCACTATTTTATCACCGACGGATAATACGGTCCCTTCCGTAACCGGTTGCAAGGACTTGCTACCACCGGCCGATATACGCTCTACATAAAGTTTCTTCTCTACATTCAATTCACCCCCCTGCTGCTTTACATCAGATATGGGTGACAGATACTGGGCATAAACAGCTCCCCAGGCAATGCCTGCATCCCGTTTCTCTACGGTGACGGTTTTAGCTTTCAGCTCCGGACTTCCTTGAGCGAAGGTTTCCTTGACATAACCCAAACCCGGGATTATGGTCTTTGTAGGCGACAATGTTTCCAAAACTTTGTTACCTAACGTGATACGTACGTCTCCCCGACTTTCCAGCAGATTAGTACCTTGACAAAGCAATGCATAAACAGCATCAGCCGTTGCAACCGGAGAATTCCAACTGGTAGTCTGCTTCTGTTTCAGCAGCCAGAGTTTCATTTCCTCCACCAAAGCATCGTTGCCACCTGCCATACGCAGGGCTTCCATTACTTCCACATGGGCAGGGATGGGCAGCATACCCCAGTTATACGGATTTGCTTGGAAAGCAAAGTATGCACCCAGTTCATCCGTCTGTACCAGATGTTCCTTGAGGGAAGCGATGAATTCATTCGCCTCGGCTGTACGCCCTACTGCTTTCAGGATGATGGCAGACTGCGCCTTGCTGCTCATGGTTCCATCTTTAAGATTGGCACCTACTTTTGATAGGAAATAGCGGTAAGCCGCTTGATTGTCTGCCGGCACTTGTTCGCCGCTAAGGGCTATCAGATACAGATATGTCATTGCCGATTCGGAGTTGACAGTAATTCTAGCGCCATTTTTCTCAGCTTTACGGATATTGCGATATTCTTCCAAAGCCTGCAGATTCAAATAGCCGAAAGCTTTCTGCCGCATGGCGGCAACTTCTTCAGGCAGTTCATTTTTCGTCAGCAGAGGAAGACGAACAAGTAATTCTGTAATATAGCCAGTTATATAGCGGCTACCGGACATTCCCTTATACCAGCTCCATCCACCGTCTTCACCCTGCAATTCTTTCAATTTGGTAAAAGCGGAAAGATTGCGGTTATTCAGTTGGTTGATATCAAACAGCGTGGCAATACGTGCCTGCTGTTCGGCTTCAGTAGTAGCTTCCAGTACCCACGGAGACTCGCTGAGCAGGATATTCTTCACATCCTGATTCTTCTCCAACTGGCTGAGGAAGGTTTCTTTCGTGCCACCGGCAGCCTTCCAACTGTCAAATACAGTCTTAATGCGGGGCTGGCTGTTGGCAATGAAGCCTGCCAGACTATTGGCATACCAAGCTGTAGCCCAAGAAATGGCATTATCATTGGCAGGCAGGCTCAATGCCGGCAACGCTTGTACAGCATACCAAGCCGGATTCCCGGTAAATTCTACAGTCAGACGACGGTCTGTCGCTGTACGGCTATTACGGTTGAAAAGGCTGTCTAATGAGAACGTACGGGTCTCCTCGCCACGGATAGGCATAGCAAGCGTTTCCGTAATATACTCCTTATTACTTAATACGGGCAACAGATGCTGCTCGCCATCGCTAAACGTACCTCCATCGGCAACCATACGAATACCAAGCAAATCATAGCGGTCGGACACTTCGAAATGGAAGTTGACAGCAGTATTTCTTCCTGCTTCTACCAAGAATTTCTGACGTTGAGTAGCAATAACTTTCTCCGTCATAGGGTCGAACAGTGTGAATACTGCTGTTCCTTTCACCGCTTTACCCGTCAGATTGGCTATTGTTCCGGCTATCTGTGTTTTATCTCCAACGCGGACAAACCGAGGCATATTCGGAGTCAGCATAAACTCCTTGGCAGTTACAACGGAAGCATCCAATATCCCAGTCAGCATATCCTTAGTATGTGAGTAACCACGGAAATTCCAACGAGTCAAGCTCTGCGGCATCGTAAAAGAAAACGCAAGCTCCCCTTGTTCGTTTGTACGAAGTTGAGGATAAAAAAAGGCTGTTTCGGCAAAGTTGGTGCGAAGCCCCTCAATAGGTTGCAAGGCCTCGCCAACCGGTATCGTTTCCGATTCAAAAACAACATCTTCCACCGCGTCTTCCGCTACTTGTGCAGGAACATATTTCACTTCAACGGCATTCCCGGATTCTGCTTTGGAAGCAAGCATCGGCTGGTTGGCACCACGTATTCTAAGATTACCGGTCAAAGAGCTATTCCGGGTAGTCCCATACCCCACAACACTTACTTCTTCCAAAAGCGCATTGTCTTCTACCATCACTATCCGCATCCTTCCATCCATATAAGGAGAACAGAAGTAGTCAAACGACCACACCGGAACCCTCCAAGCCTTCAACGGGAAATAAACGGAGAAGTAATTGCTATTATAACGGCTCGCACCACGGAATGCCCCATACAGATTATCCGGATAGAAAACCCGTAGTATCTGGTTACTCTTATAAATCTTATCCAGTGAAGCGTCGTACATCGTAGCCAACATCTCAGCCGCAGCAGGCATACCTTGAGGCGTCTTTATGACGAGCTTCCACTCTTCTTCCTGTCCGGGACGCAAACGGTCACGGAACACTTCCCATTTCATGTCGAGAGCACGTTCCGGCTCCCGCTTCTTCAGTTCAACCTGATGACTGTACATCTCGCCAGCTTTCACAAAACTGAAAAGAATGGTGATTCCCTTGCCATATGCTTCCTTATAAGGGAATTCCATACGAATAATAGTATCATTCAACTGCAACACACGGCTTTCAATGCGTTTTCTGTCACAAAAGACATCCATCAGCACATATGCATCCCGATAAGAAGTCCCCAAAAGAAAAGCGGCAGGGTACTGTACATCAAATTCCTCATTTTCTTTATAATAAAAGAAATCTGTAAACGCAGCCGGACGCTTGTCACTCTTTGAAAAGAGCATGAAACTGTCACTGCCATATGCCCCGTTATTCTCTTCACGTCCCAAACTATCACGTACAGAAAGTTTCAAGCGATAGTTACCTGAAGGAAGCTTGTTCCAAGCCGAAAAATCCTGGAGCCGATTGGCTGTGAAGGTACCCTCCAATACAACATCATCCAAGGGTTCAGAACCTGCAATATTCCTTGCCCCATTTTGTTCTGCAAATGGATAAAGGCAATAGGAACCTTCAATGTGCTGAGGAATATTCATTACATTATTCACTCCAAAAGTGAAAAGCATACTATCTTCCTTACAAACATATTGAGGCAAGCGAATATCAAAGGAATAAGCCTTAGGACCTGCCAACAAGTTATACGAAGCGGATTGCGTTTCACCGGCCTCATCCGTCACCACCGCCTCCACATGATAAGTATACACACTCCCATACCCGTCTGTATCTACAGCCGGAGCTTCCAAAGTCAAGGGTATGGAAAAATCCCCGTTGGTATCCAATTGTATGGTGTCAGACAATAATGGTTTATCAGCATTGCTCCAATAACCAGGTCTCGGATTCCGGCGAGTCACCGTATATGCCAATGGCACATCCTGCACCATCATGCCATTGAAGGCCTTGACATTTCCTTTCAACACAACCTTGTCACCCAGCCGATAAGCTTCCGAAACCGGAGTGAAGGCAATCTCGAACGTAGGTCGCTTGTACTCCTCTACCCTAAAAGTGACGGTAGATTGAGTCTCTTTGGTTCGTATGCTGAACATGCCATTCAGGCAAGCTGCCGGAAGTACAAACTCCGTAGCAAAAGAGCCGAAATCATTGGTCCGCCCCTTCCTGGTGGCAAGTTCCTTGCGGTTGGCATCCAACAAGACAAGCTCATAATCAACTCCTTGTAGTACCTGGGCGCTATCACTATTCTGCTTGTAAGCTATCCCTTTTACATGAACGGTCTGCCCGGGACGATAAAGCGAACGGTCTGTCAGCAATGCCATCTGCCTCCAATCTGTATCCTTAATACCGTAATAAGGATGATTCATATAAACGTTCTGCGGCATCATGGCTGTGTCTCTGCCTTTACGCGCCACATAACTTCGGATTTCACTCTGCCAGGGTAATACAGCTTTCCCCCCGGCATCAGTCAGTACCTCTGCCATCGCTTTTCTATTCTTCTCATCATAAGAAGAGTAGAAACTCACCTTGGCACCAGCAATCGGCTGTCCACTACGGGCATCCAATGTAGCCACTTCCATACGGTTGTCACCCAAATCCAATGTCAGCACCTTGAAGCGGGTAGATACCAGAAATTTATCATCTGTACGGGCCGTTTCAGTATCAGGTACTATTTGAAGAATATAGACTCCCGTTTCCCGAGGAATCATGAACTTAAATACAGTGTCCGAGGCAAGATAAGGGACATCTTCAGGCAATTTATCCTTGCCTGGCAACGGCTTTAAGCCAAAATGCGTGGAAGAAAACTTCCGGGCATACTTTCTATAAGTATCTTTATTTATACCATGGTCCATCCAAGGTACTTCACTTAAAGTAGTGGTATATAAGTTGAGAGTGAAGCCCTCGACATTACGATAATGCAGCCTCATATTCACCGAATCGCCGGGATAACCGCTTTCATTCATAGTCAGAATGAGTTCAGGCTGTAAAATCTGTTCACGGATATTTTTCAACTCATTGATACGCTTATACGCAGGATAGCGCTTCAAGCCTTCTTCACAGACTTTTAGAGCCTCATCAGCGCGTTTCGGTTCCAAACGGCGCAGGTGGTTGGCTTTATGAATGTAAACCTCGGCACAAACCTCTCGTGAACCGTATTCCTTTATCAATTTATTCAAAACCTCAAGATATTCCCGATTAGCCTTTTCCTGACGCATTCGGAAAGTAGGATAAGGCTGCTGGCTGATACCACCGGTCAACTTCCAGTTCCAATAATCAAGAGAACAGAGCAACATAGCATCTTCCGAACCGGCACGATGGCGATAAGCATTCATCATATCCAGATAAATCCTTTCGATACGGGTCTGTACCAAAGAATCCACGCTGAAACCATCCAGCTGCCGATAAGCATCAACAGCACGGCTCACCAATAGATGGTACATATCGTGCCCATAGAACCGGCTACCGTCTTCCAACACCACAAAAGGCACATATTGTTCTGCAGATGTATTGAGCAAGCGGATGGAATCCTGCAAGGATGCACGGTTACACCTATCTATTTTATCCACAAACTGGCTGATACTCCACTCACGGATATCTGCTGGAACCTCGTCAACAGTCAGTAAAGTACGTGACAGCAAGACACGGCGATTCTTCCGCATCAAGTCAGCATATTCATATGCCAACAAAGAGTGTAGAATAGCCTTGTTCACCGGATTCCTCTCCGATTGTGCCCAAGATTCCATATATTTCAGACTGGAGTAAAGGCTGTCCGGAGTCAGCCCCTCTTGATAAGTCTCCCTACAAATGTAGGCTTTCAACATTTGCGGAGCATTCTGCTCTTGCCGACCTTTCCGATAGATTTCATCAGCCAGTTTTATCACTGTTTGAGGCAGGCTTTTCTTTTGAGCCTGCTCCACCTGCTTCCACAACTTATCGTACGTCTGCGCATACAATGCCGAAGCCCCAAATGTAACCAGCAGCAACAATATGCTACAAATTCTTTGAATTACTCTCATAATTATTCGTTTGTTAGTCTTTGTATTAATAACAAAGGAAGTGAATAAAGTTCAAACAAATGTACTTTTGGACATAAAAAATCTTATTCTACTCCTACAAAAAAACAAGGGATATGTTTGCAAACATATCCCTTGTGCTATACTTAAATGTTAGTGTACTCACATTTGGAGGCTATAATATCTCATTGCCTCCATCCAATTCTTACCAGCTGCGGTAAAAATGTGCTTAAATGAATTTGCAATCTTCTTTTTCATAATCTTAAAAAATTAAACTAATACCTGAAAACTAAAATTCAATACTTCACGAAAGGGGGGGGGGAATGCTTAAAGCATTACGTAACCCCAAATGTTCTTATCGGCTTCGCCGACATGCTTAAAAAAACTCTTTAACATTTTCATTTTGTTATCCTCCTAAAATCAATCTTGTTATCCTTAAAAAATCTACTAGTTTTCTATTGTTTTCATGTTTTACAACACAAAAATAGAGCCTTTGTTCAAGATAACAAGCAAAAAACGGATAGAAAACATGTTTTATAACACATTTCTTGACTTAGGTCAATTTTTAGGGAGAAAGTGCAAGGATATTGACATACCATTGTAATAAGTCTGGGACATTCTGGCAGAAAGAGGACAAACTGTCACAGACAAAAAAGGCAGGATACTTAATAAAGCACCCTGCCCCTATTCATAACATAAAGTATTCTCTACTTTTCAGGAGTCTGCTCCAATGTAGCCACCAAGAAATCATAGAACTTGGAAACAGTAGGAATTAACGCACGCTCGTCCGGTGAATGCGGAGAACGCAAAGTGGGACCGAAAGAAATCATATCGAGTCCTGGACAATTGGCACCAATAATACCGCATTCCAGACCTGCGTGAATAACCTTCACGGCAGGTTCCACACCAAACTGCTGCTTATAGGACAGCTTCATGGCATGCAGTATAGGAGAATCCACATTAGGCTGCCATCCAGAATAGCCACCACTCAATTCCACCTTCATACCTGCCATAGCGAAACAAGCTGTCAGGCTGTCTGCCAGGAAATCCTTCATCGTATCGCAAGAACTACGCGCCAAAATACGAACTTCGGCCTTACCGTCTGCAATGATTACGATAGCCAAATTGGAGGAAGTTTCTACAGTATCGGGAACAGTAGGAATCATACGCATCACACCATTCTGGCAAGCCATCAACACGTTAATCATATTATCCTGGATTTCTGAAGGAACAACGGCAGTGGGTAGAGTTACCTCTTCTATACTCAGGGTAATACCACTTTCAATCGGAGCATATTCGTCATTCAGTTGTGCCTCGTATTCCTTCATATAATCTTCCAAACCGTCCATATCCTCAAGATTGAACACCAATACTGCATGTGCTTCGCGAGGGATAGCATTACGCATATTACCACCTTCAAAACTTGCCAGCTGGGAGTCAAACTCAATCAGCAAATCATGTACGATGCGTGCCAGCAATTTATTGGCATTACCGCGCCCTTCACTGATTTCCAAACCGGAGTGACCGCCACGCAAACCTTTCAGCGTAATCTTACGAGCAACGAAATCGGCCATAGGCGTCTCCTCCTTATATTCCAAAGTAGCAGTAATATCAAGACCACCGGCACAGCCGATATAGAGTTCGCCTTCGTCCTCAGAATCAAGGTTCAGCAGAATTTCCCCTTGCATAGTTCCGGGTTTCAAACCGAATGCACCATACATTCCCGTTTCTTCATCCTTGGTTATCAGAGCTTCCAATGGGCCATGCTTCAAGTTATTATCTTCGAGCACCGCCATAATGGCAGCTACTCCCAAACCATTATCTGCTCCCAGCGTGGTTCCTTTGGCTTTCACCCAATCACCCTCAACATAGGTTTCAATGGGATCTGTTGTAAAATCGTGAATAGTATCGTTGTTCTTCTGAGGCACCATGTCCATATGCGCCTGAAGGATGATGCCTTTGCGATTTTCCATACCCGGAGTGGCAGGCTTACGAATAATAACATTGCCGACCTCGTCGACAAATGATTCCAACCCCAAGCCTTTTCCAAAATCAATAAGGAATTTGGTAATCTTCTCCATATGTCCTGACGGACGGGGAATCTGGGTCAGTGAATAAAAGTGCTTCCATACATTCTGTGGAGCTAACTGTAAGATTGTACTCATAATTCTAAAAAGTTAGTTTTCGCAAATATAACGGTTTATTCCCGGAAAGTACAATAAACCGGGATTTTTCTAAAGTACTAAATCATCAGCTATCTTAAACATGGCTTTTACATCTTCACATATTGCGATAGAACATCTGCACCTAATATAGCTACCATATTTAGGAATTTCTCCCACTTCTATATCCAAGCAACAATATCGTTTAAAGAAACCAATCTTCCAACAACCTTTAGGCTTCAGTACTTATAAGGAAGTACTGAAGTACTTGCAAAGAAGTATTACAGTACTTTTAAAGGAGTACTCTCTATAAGTACTGTCTCTGTCCTCTAACACAAGAAGTGACAATATAGGAACCCACCACAAGAAACGTCTATTTCTTTGCCCTATTCGCCAATGCCAGGTGCAACGACCCGTAGATGCCTAACACTATCACCAGCAACGTCTGTATGCCATGCACTATCAGAGCAAATATACCCGCATCCGTAGCATTTACCCCATAAAGCATCATCATAGTGATGACAGCAAAGTGCCAGGGTCCTGCCCCGTTGGGCGTGGGAACAATGACTGCAAACGTTCCGCCGACAAACATCACCAGCCCGGCAAGGAAACTAAGGTGCTCCGTAAACTGGAAGCAATAGAAAGTTATATAGAAATGATAGAAATAGCATAGCCAAATAAGTAAAGTGTAAAGAACAAACAAAGGCACATTCTTCACATTCTTAAGCGACATCACACCTTCCCATATATTCAAGACTACTCCCTTTACCTTTTCAAAAAAAGAAAGCATACGCAACAGAAAATAGAGAAGTACCAAAACACCAATAATAGAAAAAAGAGCCACATAAAACCAAGGGGAAGTCACAAGATGCACCAGCGAAGGAATCTTGGTGCCCGTCTCCTCGAAAAAACGGAAAAAGACAGGCATCTGCGCCAAAAAAGTAATCCCCGTAATCAGCAGAATGCAAAGCGTATCTACCAACCGCTCCGTCACCACCGTCCCCAGGGACTTTGCAAAGGAAACATTATCATATTTGGCAAGTACTCCACAACGCGAAACCTCTCCCACACGGGGCAGTACCAGATTGGTGGCATAAGATACAAAAATGGCATCAACGCAATCGCTTGTTTTGGGATGAGCATCCAGCGGCTCCAAAGTCTGCTTCCAACGCCAGCCTCGTAACACATGGCTCATCACACCGAAGAACAAGGACAACAACATCCACCACCAGTTCGTCTGATGAAGGAGAACTTCTTCTGCCTTTGAAAAGTCAAAATCACGATATACCCAATAGAGGATAAAACCACCCAATAAAATGGGTAAGATGATTTTCAACGTCTTTTTTAGCAGCTTATTCATACGATATTCCCAAATTCTTCATTCTTCATTCTTCATTCTTCATTGAAAAGAACTACCTTTGCTCCGTGTAAAGATAGGTTGTTGTTCACACTACAGCCTACGTTTACGGAGCAAAAGTAATGATTTAGTTGATACATGAGAGTAGTTAAACCTAAAAAGTTTCTCGGGCAACACTTCCTGAAAGACCTGAAAGTGGCACAAGACATTGCCGACACGGTAGATGTCTGTCCCGAAATTCCCATCCTCGAAGTTGGTCCGGGAATGGGAGTACTGACCCAGTTTCTTCTGCCCAAAGAACGCAACGTCAAAGTAGTAGAACTGGACTACGAGTCAGTGGCCTACCTACGGGAAGCCTATCCGCAACTGGAAGACAACATTATTGAGGACGACTTCCTCAAAATGAACCTGCAACGGTTGTTTGGCGGGCAACCTTTTGTGCTGACGGGAAACTATCCTTATAATATCTCCAGCCAGATATTCTTCAAAATGCTGGAATATAAGGATCTGATTCCCTGCTGTACGGGTATGATACAAAAGGAAGTAGCCGAGCGCATAGCCGCCGGGCCGGGCAGCAAGACATACGGAATCCTAAGTGTACTGATACAAGCATGGTACAAAGTGGAGTACTTGTTTACGGTACACGAACATGTCTTCAACCCGCCCCCAAAAGTTAAAAGTGCCGTCATCTGCATGATGCGCAATGAAACGCACGATTTAGGCTGCGACGAGAAATTGTTCAAGCAAGTAGTGAAAACCACGTTCAACCAACGACGCAAGACTCTGCGGAACTCCATAAAACCGATACTCGGCAAAGACTGTCCACTGACGGAGGACGTATTATTTAATAAACGCCCGGAACAACTGTCCGTACAGGAATTTATTCAGCTGACCAACCAAGTGGAACAGGCATTGAGAACGATTAATGATTAATGGCTAGTGATTAAACACGAACAATCATGGAAATAGACGAAGAATACATAGACAAAGTCAAAAGCCTGATAGAACAGAAAGACGCGGAAAACGTCAAAACACTTTTGACCGATCTTCACCCGGCGGATATTGCAGAACTGTGCAATGACCTCGGCTTGGAGGAAGCCCGCTTCGTTTACCGCCTCCTTGACAACGAAACGGCAGCGGACGTACTGGTTGAAATGGACGAAGACATCCGGAAAGAATTCCTGGAACTTCTTCCTTCGGAGACCATTGCCAAGCGTTTCGTGGATTATATGGACACGGACGATGCCGTAGACCTGATGCGCGAACTTGATGAAGACAAGCAGGAGGAAGTACTTTCGCACATCGAAGATATAGAACAAGCCGGTGACATCGTTGACCTGCTGAAATATGATGAAGACACTGCCGGTGGTTTGATGGGTACGGAAATGGTGACTGTCAATGAAAACTGGAGTATGCCGGAGTGCCTGAAGGAAATGCGCCTGCAAGCTGAAAAGCTGGATGAAATTTACTACGTATACGTCATCGACGACGAAGACCGTCTGCAAGGGGTATTCCCATTGAAGAAAATGATAACTTCCCCTTCTGTCTCCAAGGTAAAGCATGTGATGCGGAAAGATCCTATCTCCGTCCATGTAGATACCCCCATTGACGAAGTGGTACAAATCATCGAAAAGTATGACTTGGTGGCAGCTCCTGTTGTAGACAGTATCGGGCGTCTGGTAGGCCAGATTACCGTAGACGACGTCATGGACGAAGTCCGCGAACAGTCGGAACGTGATTACCAGTTGGCATCCGGTTTGTCCCAAGATGTAGAAACGGACGATAATGTCATGCGCCAGACTTCTGCCCGCCTTCCATGGTTACTTATCGGTATGTTAGGTGGTATAGGCAACTCCATGATATTGGGTAACTTCGACACGACTTTCGCCGCCCATCCGGAAATGGCCCTTTATATTCCGTTGATTGGTGGTACGGGGGGAAACGTGGGAACCCAGTCGTCTGCCATCATCGTGCAAGGCCTTGCCAACAGCTCACTGGATGCCAAAGACACCTTCAAGCAGGTAGCCAAGGAAGCAGTAGTGGCGGTCATCAATGCCACCATCATCTCCCTGCTGGTATACATCTATAATTTTATCCGGTTCGGAGCTACGGCTACGGTCACTTATTCCGTCTCCATCAGCCTCTTTGCAGTCGTCATGTTCGCCTCCATCTTCGGAACGCTGGTCCCCATGACTTTAGAGAAACTGAAGGTTGACCCGGCCATTGCCACCGGCCCGTTTATCTCCATTACCAATGACATTATAGGCATGATGCTGTACATGGGTATCACTGTCTTACTGTCATAAAAACAAGAAAATAGAAAAAAATCAAGGCAAATTGTATGAAGTAATCATTTTATTTCATTAATTTGTAGCCTAATGTAACCCGAACGGGAGGAACCCGTTTCTAAAAAAGTAAATACAATGACGGACACTCATGACACTAATCTCCCCGAAAAGCCGGTGGAATTAGAAGAAGAAAAGAAGACAGCAGAGGTTTCTGAACCGGCAACAACAGAAACTCCCGCTGAAGAAATCGTTTCGGAAAAGCCGGTAGAGCCAGTTCAGAAGCTCACGAAAGAGGAAATACTTGCCAAACTCAAAGAGGTGGTTGCAGACGTGGAGAACGTGGCAAAACCTGAAATAGACGGTTTGAAGCAATCTTTCTACAAGCTGCACAATGCTGAGCAGGAAGCGGCCAGAAAACTGTTCATTGAAAACGGAGGCGCCGCGGAGAACTTTGTTCCACAAACAGACAGTGTGGAAGAAGAGTTCAAGAATATCATGTCCGTCATCAAAGAAAAAAGAAGCGCACTCACAGCCGAACTGGAGAAGCAGAAGGAAATGAACCTGCAGGTAAAGCTTTCCATCATCGAAGAGCTGAAGGAGCTGGTTGAATCTCCAGATGACGCCAACAAGAGCTATACGGAGTTCAAGAAACTACAGCAGCAATGGAACGAAGTTAAACTCGTTCCGCAAGCTAAGGTCAACGAGCTTTGGAAAAACTACCAATTGTATGTTGAGAAATTCTATGACCTTCTGAAACTGAACAATGAATTCCGCGAATACGATTTCAAGAAGAATTTGGAAATCAAGACACATCTCTGTGAAGCTGCCGAAAAGCTGGCGGATGAAGCGGATGTAGTTTCAGCTTTCCATCAGTTACAGAAGCTACATCAAGAATTTCGTGATACAGGGCCGGTAGCCAAGGAACTACGCGACGAAATCTGGGCACGTTTCAAAGCTGCCTCTACAACCGTAAATCGACGTCACCAGCAACATTTCGAAGCATTGAAGGAAGTGGAACAACACAATCTTGACCAAAAGACTGTAATTTGCGAAATCATAGAAGCCATTGACTACAAAGAACTGACAAACTTTGCTTCTTGGGAGAGCAAGACGCAAGAAGTCATCGCACTTCAAAACAAATGGAAAACCATCGGTTTCGCTCCGCAAAAAATGAACGTGAAGATTTTCGAACGTTTCCGCAAAGCGTGCGACGAGTTCTTCCGTAAAAAGGGAGAGTTCTTCAAGACCCTGAAGGAAGGTATGAACGAAAACCTGGAAAAGAAGCGTGCCTTGTGCGAAAAAGCAGAAGCTCTTAAGGACAGTACCGACTGGAAAGTAACTGCCGATGAACTGACCAAACTTCAGAAAGAATGGAAAACCATCGGTCCGGTAGCAAAGAAATATTCGGATGCCGTATGGAAACGTTTCATCTCCGCTTGTGACTACTTCTTCGAACAAAAGAACAAAGCCACTTCTTCACAGCGCAGCGTAGAGCAGGAAAATCTGGAAAAGAAAAAAAACATCATCGAGAAACTGAATGCTATTGATGACCAAATGGATACGGAGGGAGCTACCCAATTGGTACGCGACCTCATGAAAGAGTGGAACGGCGTAGGACATGTACCTTTCAAAGAGAAAGACCGAATCTATAAGCAATACCATAGTCAGATAGACAAATTGTTTGAACGCTTCAACATCAGTGCCTCCAACAAGAAGCTAAGCAATTTCAAGTCGACTATCAGCTCCATTCAGGAAGGTAGTCCACAAGCCCTTTACCGGGAACGTGAGAAGCTGGTACGTGCCTTCGACAATATGAAGAACGAGCTCCAGACATATGAAAACAATCTCGGCTTCCTGACCACTTCTTCCAAGAAGGGAAATAGTCTGCTGACAGAAATCAACCGCAAGGTGGAAAAGCTGAAAGCAGACATCGAGCTTGTGAAAGAAAAGATAAAAGTGGTGGACGAGAACATCAAAAACCAAGGATAACGTAACAAGATAAGACTTAATAAAAAAGGAACCCGCCCCTACAGCTATGCAGCCGTGGGGGCGGGCCTACTTTTATACCCCTTATCAATGATGGAACAGACGGATACCCGTGAACGACATGGCAATGCCATATTTATCGCAAGTTTCAATCACATGGTCATCGCGTACAGAACCACCCGCTTGGGCAATGTAATCTACTCCACTCTTATGGGCACGCTCAATATTGTCTCCAAAAGGGAAGAATGCATCCGAACCCAAAGAAACACCTTTCAATGTATCCAACCAAGCCCGTTTTTCTTCACGGGTCAGCACTTCAGGTTTCTCCGTAAAGAACTGCTGCCAAACACCGTTAGCCAGCACATCGTCATGGTCTTCACTGATATAGACATCAATCGTATTATCACGGTCGGCACGGCGGATTTTCTCTACCCATGGCAAATTCAACACCTTCGGATGCTGGCGTAAATACCAAATGTCGGCCTTGTTGCCCGCCAAGCGAGTACAGTGGATACGGCTCTGCTGGCCGGCACCAATACCGATAGCCTGACCGTCCTTCACATAGCATACAGAATTCGACTGCGTATATTTCAAAGTGATAAGGGCTATCATCAAATCACGTTTCGCTGCTTCCGGGAAATTCTTATTCCGAGTAGGAATATTCGCAAAGAGTTCATCTCCATTCAGCTTTATCTCATTACGTCCCTGCTCAAACGTGATACCAAAGACATCCTTATGTTCAATCGGGGCAGGCTTATAGCCGGGACTTATCTGAATCACATTGTAAGTTCCTTTACGCTTTTCCCTCAAGATAGCCAGTGCTTCGTCCGTATACCCCGGAGCAATAACGCCATCCGAGACCTCGCGGTTAATAAAACGTGCAGTAGCCTCGTCGCACACATCACTCAAAGCGATAAAGTCACCATAGGAAGACATACGGTCGGCACCGCGGGCACGCACATATGCGCAAGCAAGCGGAGAGAGCGGAAGATTATCCACAAAATAAATCTTCTTCATTGTCTCGTTGAGTTCCAAGCCGATGGCGGCACCCGCCGGACTGACGTGCTTGAATGAAGTTGCAGCAGGCATACCGGTCGCCTCTTTCAGTTCCTTTACCAACTGCCATCCATTCAAGGCATCCATAAAATTAATATACCCCGGACGTCCATTCAAAACCTCAATAGGTAACTCCCCCTCCTGCATGAAAATGCGAGCCGGCTTCTGGTTAGGGTTACAGCCGTACTTCAGTGCTAATTCTTTTGCCATAAAATTCTGCTTTAATGTTGAAATGCTACAAATTTACAGAATATTTCCGGCTTACAGAAGCCTTGTCACTGAATTTGCCACCGAATACCTACACTGAAATTTTCGTACATGGTCGAAAAGCAACAAAAAACCACTAAAACTTGCGATTTTAGTGGTTTTTTGACTTAAATAAGGTAAGTTCGTTGGGCTACCTGGATTCGAACCAGGAATGACAGGACCAGAATCTGTAGTGTTACCATTACACCATAGCCCAATTGTTATTATTTCCGTTTTGCGGTTGCAAAGATACAAAGATTTCTATAAATCAAAACAAAAACGAGTATTTTTTTCGCAAAAAACTGATAAGATACCGTAATCCAAAGGATTATATAACTAAAAAAAATCAAAAATTGAAAGAGTTTTCCTCTTTTGCGTGTTTGATATGAGAAATCAACGTATATTTGTCAACTGTTTTAATATAATAATGTATAATGAACGAAACGAAGAAACTGATTCAACAGATAACAGAAGGTATTCAAGATAAAAAAGGAAAAAAAATCGTCATCGCAGATCTGACAAAAATCGACGATACAATATGCAATTATTTCGTCATCTGCCAAGGAAACTCTCCCAGCCAAGTGACAGCCATTGTAGAATCCATCAGGGACTTCACACGCAAGGGTGCCGATACCAAGCCCTTTGCCGTAGACGGGCTGCGCAATGCCGAATGGGTAGCTATGGACTACTCGGACATATTGGTGCATGTCTTCCTGCCTGAAACAAGGGAATTCTACAATCTGGAGCACCTATGGGCAGACGCCAAATTAACTCAAATTCCTGACCTCGATTAATCAAAACGTATGGACAATAATACCAACAAGAAACCCAATAAAGTGAATATGCCCAAGTTCAACCTGAACTGGCTGTATATGATTATAGCGATGATGTTGCTGGGGTTGTACCTGACCAATGAAAGTGGTACGGCAACTAAAAACATCTCTTATGATGAATTCCAGCAATATGTACGAGACGGTTATATAAGCAAAGTCATCGGCTACGACGACAATTCCGTCGAAGCATACGTCAAACCCCAGCACGTAGGAAACGTATTTCGCCAGGACTCCAGCCGCGTAGGCAAGAATCCGCTTATTACGACCGAGGCCCCCTCACGCGAGAGCCTGGGCAATTTCCTGCAAAAGGAAAGAGACGACGCCCACTTTGACGGCTCCATTAACTACGAAAAAAAGCGGAACTACTTCGGTGCCATTTTGTGGCAGATTCTCCCCTTTGCATTCCTTATCGGTTTCTGGATTTTCATGTCCCGCCGCATGAGCGGTGGTGGAGGCATGGGCGGAGGTGGAGGCATCTTCAGCGTAGGAAAGTCCAAGGCCCAATTGTTTGAAAAAGGTTCCCCCATCAAGATTACATTCAAGGATGTGGCAGGACTTGCTGAAGCCAAGCAAGAGGTAGAAGAAATTGTCGAGTTCTTGAAAGAGCCCCAGAAATATACCGATTTGGGAGGTAAGATACCCAAGGGCGCCTTGCTGGTAGGCCCTCCGGGAACCGGAAAGACCCTGCTTGCAAAGGCCGTGGCCGGAGAAGCCAACGTACCTTTCTTCTCTTTGGCAGGTTCCGACTTTGTGGAAATGTTTGTCGGCGTGGGAGCTTCCCGTGTCCGCGATTTGTTCCGCCAAGCAAAGGAAAAAGCGCCTTGTATCGTGTTCATCGACGAGATTGACGCTGTAGGGCGTGCCCGTGCCAAAGCAGCCGCTATGGGTGGCAACGACGAGCGCGAGAACACATTGAACCAGTTACTGACCGAGATGGACGGTTTCGGCTCCAATAGTGGTGTTATCATCTTAGCCGCCACCAACCGTGTGGACGTTTTGGATAAGGCATTGCTGCGCGCCGGACGTTTTGACCGCCAGATACATGTAGACCTACCCGACCTTAATGAGCGTAAGGAAGTATTCGGTGTACACCTGCGCCCCATCAAGATAGACAATAGTGTGGATGTAGACCTTCTGGCACGCCAGACTCCCGGATTCTCGGGGGCAGACATTGCCAATGTATGTAACGAAGCAGCTTTGATAGCCGCCCGCCACGGCAAGAAGTTCGTCGGAAAGCAAGACTTCCTGGATGCCGTAGACCGTATTGTGGGGGGATTAGAAAAGAAAACCAAAATCACTACCGAAGCCGAACGCCGTTCCATTGCTATACACGAAGCCGGCCATGCCAGCATCTCCTGGTTACTGGAATACGCCAATCCGCTGATTAAAGTAACCATTGTACCCCGTGGACGCGCTTTGGGCGCGGCTTGGTATCTGCCGGAAGAACGGCAAATCACCACTAAGGAACAGATGCTCGATGAGATGTGTGCCACCTTGGGAGGACGTGCCGCCGAAGACCTATTCTTAGGTAGAATATCCACCGGAGCCATGAATGACTTGGAACGCGTGACAAAGCAGGCGTACGGTATGATTGCCTATCTGGGTATGAGCGAAAAACTACCCAACCTCTGCTATTATAATAATGAGGAATATTCCTTCAACCGCCCGTATAGCGAAAAGACTGCGGAATTGATTGACGAAGAAGTGAAGCAGATGGTTAATGAACAGTACGAACGTGCCAAGAAAATATTGTCCGAAAACCAAGAAGGGCACAACCGGCTGGCACAACTGCTGATTGACAAAGAAGTAATCTTTGCCGAAGACGTTGAACACATCTTTGGGAAACGTCCATGGGCTTCCCGTTCGGAAGAAATCAGTGCAAACAAGACTGCTGCCGAACTGAAAAAAGCGGAGCAAGAAGAAGAGCAAAAAGCCATAGAAGCAGAAAAGGAAGTCAAGGAAGAAGAAAAGCATGAAAAATAACTTTATCCAACGTGCCGTTACCGGCGTGTTATTCGTCATAGTATTGGTGGGCTGTATTCTTTACAGCCCCCTTTCGTTCGGTATACTGTTCACCATTATCAACGCACTGAGCGTACATGAGTTTGCCCAATTAGTCAGCAAGAGCGGCGAAGTAAGCATAAACAAGACCATCACTGCATTGGGGGGAGCCTACCTTTTCCTTGCATTGATGAGTTTCTGTACCCAGCAGTCTGTAGGAGCACGAGTATTCCTTCCTTATTTGGGACTATTGCTCTACATGATGATTACGGAACTTTACCTCAAGAAAAAGAATCCGACGGGTAACTGGGCCTACTCCATGCTAAGCCAATTGTACGTGGCACTCCCCTTTGCCCTGCTGAACGTACTTGCTTTTCAGAATTCCCCGGAAACGGGCAGTGTGACCTACAACCCTATTCTACCGCTTTCCATTTTCGTATTTATCTGGTTGAGCGATACAGGTGCCTATTGCGTAGGTTCGCTGATAGGCAAACACCGTCTGTTCGAACGTATCTCACCTAAAAAATCCTGGGAGGGCAGCATCGGCGGCGGAATATTCTCCATCGCTTCCTCTCTTGGCTTTGCACATTTCTTTCCTTTTATGCCAGGATGGCAATGGGTAGGTCTGGCAATCGTTGTCGTCATTTTCGGCACTTGGGGCGATCTGACCGAATCACTCATGAAACGCCAATTGGGCATCAAGGATTCCGGTAACATTCTGCCGGGGCATGGAGGGATGCTCGACCGTTTCGACAGTGCCCTGATGGCAATTCCTGCAGCAGTTGTTTATCTATATGCCTTGACGATGTTCTAACGACGGCTCACATGACCAAACTTACATAAAACAGATATAAAAAGAGCACCCAGGCAAGATGAATGACATCAAAATCACGGGTGCTCTTTCTAACTATATACTCTCGCAAACTCTTTCTTACTTCAACTGCATATTGGACAAATCCACATTAGTAGTCAGCTTTTCATTACTCCCCGCAGTTTTCAAATCAAAGGTTACTTCCACCTCTCCATTCTCTTCTGAATTGAGTTTCAACTTGATGCCTTTGGTTTCAGAGGGGATGTCCAGACTGTTCAAGTTATAGGAGACAGCACCAGGACTACGACGTCCCGTCAGGTCATCATAGTCGTTATAGCGGAGTTCCAAATGGACGTATCCATCTTCGCCATACAAAGCATCATCTTCTTGCGGACGCACCAGGCTGATGCGGTGTTTATTATCAGTCGAAGATGGCAGGTTCTGCATGAAAAAAATGTTCATATAGCCACCACTGATGGTGATATCACCTTTATATATAAACACGGGGTCATTACCAAATTCCTCTTCGGTTTCGGGAGTCAGCGTCTCCACCTCTTTCGTCAAGACGTTCTGCAGACGCAGCAGCTTCACAGCATGGTCATATCCTGCATAGTTGTCCCACAAAGGATTGAACACGGTAATCACACGCTGCCCATCCACAGCATCATACCACCCTATGTCCGTATTCACCGGCCAGAGCGTCCCCCAAACATCGCAGTTTAAATAAAAGGCATTTCCCGTAACACGCACAGTGGCCCACAAAGGCGGGGTAAAATCACCCAAAGAATATCCGTCGTTATCATCACATGATTGCAAAGCGGGCATCACTGCCAAACATATTGCCATAAATAACCAATGTAGCTTTTTCATAATCAAAGTCCTTTTCATTTGTTTCTATATAGAAAATACAAAAGCCGGGCATTTACTGCACCGGCTTTTCCCATTTTAACAAATTCTTAATTTTTCGATTATTCTTCCCTCCTCCTCAGTAATGCCACCATCTCGCGGGCAGCATGTTTGGGTGCCCCTGCCTCTCCCAGACAGGATGCCATATACTCATATCCCTCGAGCATCTGACGGCGGTATTCCTTATCGTACAAAATGCGGTTCAGCTCCGAGCGTACCTGCTCTACCGTCATGGTATCTGCAACCAGCTCTTTCACCACCTCCCGGTTGGCTATGAGATTGACCAGGGAAATGTACTTCACTTTCAGTATATGCCGTTTCAGGAAAGCGATAACCTTCCCTATCGGAGTATGGTAACATACCGCTTGCGGCACACGAAACAGAGCTGTTTCCAGCGTTGCCGTCCCCGAAGTGACCAGTGCAGCCTCTGCCTGCCTCAACAAAGGGAATGTCTTGTTGAAGATAATCTTCACGTCCACCCCACCCACATAACGTTTGTAATACTCGGGGGAAATACCCGGAGCACCGGCCAGCACCAGTTGATAATCGGGAAAAGAAGCTGCCGCACGAAGCATGTCGGGCAGATTGTCCTTGATTTCCTGCTTGCGGCTACCAGCCAGCAGAGCAATAACGGGTTTGGCCGAAAGTCCGTTTGCCCGGACAAAGTCGTCGAATGTCTCTGAGCTGGAAGCAAGAAAAGCCGTCACTTCATCCACTGTCGGATTGCCGACATAATGTATCGGATACCCGTGCTTCCCTTCAAAAAACTCCACCTCGAACGGTAGGATGGAGAACAGCTCATCCACATCCCGTTTAATATTCTTGATGCGGTATTCCTTCCATGCCCAAATCTTGGGAGAAATATAATAAAAGACAGGAATCCTTGTGTTGGCATGGACAAACTTGGCTATATCCAGATTAAAGCCCGGATAGTCCACCAAAATCAGCACATCCGGCTGCCACGTAACAATGTCCTCCTTGCAGCGCTTCATATTGGCAAAGATGGTGCGCAGATGCAGCAGTACGGGAATGAACCCCATATACGCCAACTCTTTGTAATGCTTCACCATCACACCGCCCACTGCAGCCATGAGGTCGCCTCCGAAGAAACGGAACTCCGCTTGCGAGTCCTCCTCCTTCAATGCAGCCATCAGATGGGAGGCATGCAGGTCGCCGGAAGCTTCACCGACAATCAAGTAATACTTCATATCAATTGATAATTGTCAATTAATTCAGAACCATGCTTTCAGTTCATCAATCAAGCCGTATGCCGTTGCATCCACCGTGGTCGGGGTGATTGCCACATAACCGTTATCAAGCGCCCAATGGTCATTCTTCTCATTTTCGGCATCGTTGTTCTCAAACTCGCCGGTCAGCCAGTAGTAATGGGCATCTCCTCTATGGGCAAAGTTTTCCCATTCATTGGTCCATTGCCCCTTGGTTTGTTCGCAAATCTTCACACCCTTCAATTCTTTGGTATCGGGGAAGTTGACATTGAGGCATGTCAACGGAGGGAGTCCTTTCTCCAATACCAGCCGGGCTATCTCGCGGATGTAAGGACCTGCAGGTTCAAAATCAGCGTTCGGCTCATGGTTGCAAAGGGAGAATCCGATGGAAGGCACTCCTTTCAGGCATCCCTCTATCACAACGCCCATCGTACCGGAATAATGCAGGTTTACAGAAGAATTGTCGCCGTGGTTGATGCCGCCTACCACCAAGTCGGGCTTGCGGTCGAGCACCGTATGAAAAGCCAGCTTCACACAATCGGTCGGCGTACCGGAACACTTGTATACCGTCAGCCCAACATCCTTACGGACCAACTGGTAGTGGATAGGTTCCGTTACAGTCAGCGCACACGCACTTCCAGAGCGAGGTGCATCCGGCGCCATTACCACAATCTCGCCCAGCGGACGGAGGAATTTGATTAACTCGCTAATACCTTTCGCAATGATGCCGTCATCATTGGAAATCAATATCAAAGGTCTCTGATTTTCCATAACTTTCTTTTTTATTATCGTGCAAAAGTAGCTAAAAAGGCTTTAAACAGAATACTACAAAGATAATAATTCTTTTGTATTCAAAGATATTTTCAGAAAAGGCTAACTTTGTACCGACAATAATTGGAATATAATCATTCATAAAATCCATGCTATAATGAACACTTCTTGCCATTCTACCATTGCTGCACGCATCGAGACGGCAGCTGCCGCAATTATTCTGTTTCTAACAACCCTGACAAGCTGTGGCAGGAGCAGTTCTCCCGAGCCACTTGACCAATGGAATGACGGGACATCTACGCTTCACACGGCAGACCCGGTCATTGCAGAAGGCCGGAAGCTCTTCAACGACAAAGAATACCAAAATTTCCGACTCACCGGAGAAGCCCTCACACAACCCGGCTCCGAAGCAGGCCTCCTCTTTCATACGGACGGCGAGTCCGGTTATGAAGTGATATTCCGTAACGGAGACATCGACGGCACACGCAAGAGCGGCTCACTCGCCTCGGTGCGCAACCTCTATCGCTCACTCGCAAAAGATGGAGAATGGTTTGACTTCGAGATAACCGTACGCGGACAAAACATCATTGTCTGCATTAACGGAACCGAAGTTGTTTGTTATACCGAACCCGGACACCCATATCGCACAGAGGAGCACGCCCGGCAACTGCTGAGTCAAGGTTCCATTGCCCTGCAAGGCATACACGGCGAAGTGTCATTCCGGAATCTCGCCATCGAACGGCTTGCCAAGGAGGCACGCAACGAAGCCGACACGCTTGCTCCGGTAGACGAGCGCACGGATGAGATAATCAGGCTACAGCAGCACGATTTCCCAGTTATAGACTATCACGTTCACTTGAAAGGAGGGCTGACGAAGGAAATGGCACACGCCATGTCCATGAATTACGGTATCAACTATGGTGTCGCCCCCAATGCCGGAGAAGGAGGCGTAGGACGTATGCTGGCCGATGACAAAGAAGTGTACGACTATTTTAATGAAGTAAAAGGGATGCCATTCCTGTGCGGTGTACAAGGTGAGGGACGCAAATGGACGGCAACTTTCTCGCAGGAAGCTTTGGGGATTTTCGATTACCTGTTTACCGACGCCATGACCATCATAGACCACAAGGGACGTAATTCGCGCATCTACCGGGCCGAAGAAGCACTCTTTGATGACATTACGCTTGAACAGTATATGGACCACCTTGTCGACCAAACAGTCCTGATTCTGACCAACGAGCCAGCCGACATTTATGCCAACCCTACCTTCTTGCCCGATACTATGGCGCATGATTACGACAAGTACTGGACGGACGGACGCATTGAACGCGTATTGAATGTATTGCAACAACATGGAATCGCTCTGGAAATCAATGCACGCTACCGGATTCCCAGTTTCGAGATTATCCGTCGCGCCAAAGCACGTGGAATCAAATTCACATTCGGTACAAACAATGTCGATGCCGACTTCGGACGACTGGAATACTGCGCCGAAGCCATCAAGCAATGTGGCCTCACAGCCGACGATATATGGTTCCCGTCGATGAGCACACGCCGCTCCCGCCCCATTGTCATATACAACCGATTCGAGTAGCAGGGAACAACCGCTGCCATCTTCACCAACAGAAACGATACACCTATGGACATTCTTCTCATCATCTTGGGCATCCTCTGCCTGATTGTCGGATTGGCAGGCTGCATCCTGCCTATGATTCCGGGACCGCCCGTAGCCTATGCAGGCTTGTTGCTTCTACATTTCACGGACAAGGCGCAGTTTTCCACCACGCAGTTACTTTTATGGCTGGCAGCAGTCGTCCTTGTACAGATACTGGATTATTTCGTCCCGATGCTGGGCAGCAAATACAGCGGAGGCAGTCGGTGGGGAACGCGCGGCTGCCTCATAGGCACCATCGTAGGGTTGTTCTTCATGCCTTGGGGCATCATCCTCGGCCCCTTTCTCGGAGCCTTTGCCGGCGAACTGATGGGAGGCAGCAAGACAGACCAGGCCTTGAAATCGGGGCTGGGCTCGCTGCTTGGATTCTTGCTGGGCACAGTAGTGAAATGTGTGATGAGTGCGTACTTCTGCTGGGAGTTCGTCAAAGCCTTGGTCTGACACCAGCTCCTCTCCTTCTGCCCGGGAACAACTTATCCCCCGACCATCTTCCACACGGTAGTCCATCTGCATGAGATGTACATCTCGAGCAACATGAGATGCACGTTTCAAACAACACGAGATGTACATCTCATGCAAGTAGAGAGAATAGTCCAAGCCAATGTCTTCCATTGGTTTACAAATCTTAATCTTCTGCAAGCGAGACAAAAAATCAGCTTCATTTCAAGATAAATACGTATATTTGCCCACTAAACAGAGAAAGAACGCTTTACGCGCAATTTACAAGAAGAAAAACAGCGGTAAACGTCTGTGAGTTATTAACAAAACAGCCGACTTATCAACCGTTTTTGCAATCTTTCTCCAAATTTGTAGGCGCTATCCGGAATTATCACTTATTTCGCTGCCAATAAATATTGAGATTATGGGAAAAATAATTGCTATGGCTAACCAAAAGGGTGGTGTAGGCAAGACTACGACGACAATCAACCTCGCAGCCTCACTCGCCACGCTTGAAAAGAAAGTGCTCGTTGTAGATGCCGACCCGCAGGCCAATGCCTCCTCAGGATTGGGTGTGGACATCAAGCAGTCGGAATGTACTATCTACGAGTGCATTATTGACCGTGCAGACGTACGCGAGGCCCTTCATGACACGGAGATAGACACACTGAAGGTAATCTCCTCCCACATCAATCTGGTAGGTGCCGAAATAGAGATGCTCAATCTGAAAAACCGCGAAAAGATACTGAAAGAAGTACTCGCTCCGCTGAAGAATGAGTTTGATTATATCTTGATAGACTGTTCCCCGTCTTTGGGTCTGATTACGGTCAACGCACTGACTGCCGCCGATTCGGTAATCATCCCCGTACAAGCGGAATATTTTGCACTGGAAGGCATCAGCAAATTGCTGAATACCATTAAAATCATCAAGTCCAAGCTGAACCCTGCCCTCGAAATCGAAGGCTTCCTGCTGACGATGTACGACTCGCGCCTGCGCCAGGCCAACCAGATTTACGATGAAGTGAAACGCCACTTCCAGGAATTGGTATTCAACACCGTCATCCAGCGCAATGTGAAACTGAGCGAAGCTCCCAGCTACGGCCTGCCCACCATTCTCTATGACGCAGACTCAACCGGAGCCAAAAACCACATGGCACTTGCCAAGGAATTGATAAGCAGAAACGAAAAGAAGTGATTATAGTGGTTAGTGATTAATGATTAGTGATAAATACCATATTTACAATGCACAAACAAATCATCCCGTATGGTTAAATTGTAAATCGTCAAATAGTAAATAAACAGATGGCACAAAGAAATGCATTAGGACGCGGGCTAGACGCCCTCTTCTCCATGGATGAAGTAAAGACCGAAGGCTCCTCCTCTATCAATGAGATAGAGCTGTCGAAGATTACGGTCAATCCCAACCAGCCCCGTCATGAATTCGACCCGGTTGCGTTGCAGGAGTTAGCCGATTCCATCTCCGAAATCGGCATCATACAGCCCATCACCCTGCGCAAGCTTAGCGACGACGAATACCAGATTATCGCCGGCGAGCGTCGTTTCCGTGCTTCGCAGCTTGCCGGACTGACAAGCATCCCTGCCTATATCCGCACTGCAGATGACGAGAACGTCATGGAAATGGCGCTCATCGAAAACATACAGCGCGAAGACTTGAACTCCGTAGAAATAGCCCTCGCTTACCAGCATCTGTTGGAACAATACGGACTGACGCAGGAACGCCTCAGCGAACGCGTAGGTAAGAAGCGTACCACCATTGCCAACTACCTGCGCCTGCTCAAACTGCCCGCCCCCGTCCAGATGGGACTGCAGAACAAGCAGATAGACATGGGACATGCCCGCGCTTTGGTAACGCTTGGCGATCCCAAACTGCAAGTGAAGATTTTCGAAGAAATCCTGGAGCACGGGTATTCCGTACGCAAAGTGGAAGAAATCGTAAAGTCACTGAGTGAAGGCGAAAGCGTGAAGAGCGGTGGTCGTAAGATTGCCCCCAAGCGCGCCAAACTGCCCGAAGAATTCAATATGCTGAAACAACAGCTCTCGGGCTTTTTCAGTACCAAGGTGCAGCTAACCTGCTCGGAGAAAGGAAAAGGTAAAATCAGTATCCCGTTCAATAACGAAGAAGAATTGGAACGTATCATCGGCATTCTTGATACGCTGAAGAAATAAATGAGGAAAAAAGGAAGAATATATCAGTTAGCCATTGCCCTGCTGCTCTGTTTTTTACAGATGGCAGGGATTGCTATGTATGGTCAGGACCGTCCACGTGCCGCTTCCAAGCGTGCGCAGCGGCATCAGACCGATACACTCAACACCGTGGTGAACCGGGACAGCCTCACTGTTGCCGACAGTCTTGCAGCCGAAAACAAGCGGAAGATGCTGGAAATGACTGCCAGCCCCGACCTGAAGGAACAGCCCGTGCCTACAGACAGTCTGCAAAAGGCCATCGACCCCAAAAGGTGGGTACCTAATCCCACAAAAGCCACCTGGCTTGCCCTCGTCATTCCCGGCGGTGGACAAATTTACAACCGCAAGTATTGGAAACTGCCCATCTTCTATGGAGGATTTGCCGGTTGTGCCTATGCCCTTACGTGGAACAGCAAGATGTATAAGGACTATTCGGCCGCCTACAAGGATGCCGTAAATGGTAATTTCAACTCCAGTACCATTACCGACCTGCTGCCTCCCAACTATAACTATACCGAAAGCCAGCTGACGGAGACACTACGGAAGCGTAAGGATACCTTCCGACGATACCGCGACTTGAGCATCTTCGCCTTTATCGGTGTATACCTGCTGTCCGTTGTCGACGCATACGTAGACGCAGAGCTGTCCAACTTTGACATCACCCCCGACCTCAGCATGAAAGTGGAACCTGCCATAATCAACAGCCAGATGACTGGTTCCTCTAATAAGAACGTCGGCGTGCAATGCAGTTTCCGATTCTAAAAACGAAAATTAAAGCATAAATTATTACCTAATGACACACAAGGCCATATATATGAAAAGAATTATTCTCGGTTCCTCGCTTCTGTTTTGCGCCCTCTTCACCGCTCCGGCCATGCATGCGCAAGAAAGCGTGGAAGTGCTTATCCGCGAAAACGGCACGGAACGCCAGGAATCCATCGAGCTGCCCAAAAGCATGACCTATCCGCTGGACAGCCTGCTCAATGACTGGAAAGCCAAGAATTACATAGACTTGGGAAAAGACTGCAGCACCTCTACCGTAAACCCGATGTTCAGTGACTCTGTATACATAGACCGGTTGTCGCGCATGCCGACCGTCATGGAAATGCCATACAACGAGATTGTGCGCAAGTTCATCGACATGTATGCCGGACGTCTGCGCAACCAGGTTGCCTTCATGCTGAGCGCCTGCAACTTCTATATGCCCATCTTCGAAGAAGCGCTGGATGCCTACGGCCTGCCGCTCGAGCTGAAATACCTGCCCATCATAGAATCCGCTCTCAACCCTTCTGCCGTATCCCGCGCGGGAGCCTGCGGACTATGGCAGTTTATGCTCGCCACCGGAAAGATATACGGACTGGAAAACAACAGCCTCGTAGACGAACGCCGTGACCCGATAAAGGCGACCTGGGCGGCAGCACGCTACCTGAAGGACATGTATGACATTTACAAAGACTGGAACCTGGTGATTGCCGCCTACAACTGCGGTCCGGGCACCATCAACAAAGCCATCCGCCGCTCGGGAGGGAAAACCGATTATTGGGAAATCTACAACTATCTGCCCAAAGAGACACGCGGCTACGTGCCCGCCTTCATTGCCGCCAACTACGTAATGACCTACTACTGCAAGCACAACATCTGCCCCATGGAAACCGACATTCCGGAAGCAACCGATACGGTGCAAGTAAGCCGTAACCTTCATTTCGAGCAGATTTCCGACCTATGCGGCATCAGCCTGGACCAGATAAAGAGCCTGAATCCCCAATTCAAGAAAAGCATCATCCCCGGAGAGAGCAAGCCGCAGACGCTACGCCTCCCCATCAACTACATCAGTGCCTTCATTGACAAGCAAGACACCATCTATGCCCACCGCAGTAACGAGCTGTTCAAGAACCGCAGAGTCGTGGCCGTTTCCAATACACGCTCGACGGCACGTAGCAGCAAAGGCAGTACCGCTACGGGGAATGTCACCTACCACAAGATACGCAGTGGCGAGAATCTCGGCAGCATTGCACGGAAATACGGCGTCACTGTCAATCAGTTAAAAAGTTGGAATGGATTGCGCAGTACCAGAATCTCCGCAGGAAAGCGCTTGAAGATTTATAAATAAAGACATAAACGCTTGCCCGGTGTTGAAAATTGCTTATTTTTGCAAAAAGTGAAGTGAAGAAAGGAGAAAGCAGTATATGGAAGAAAATATAAGTCAGAAGGAAAAGGAAAAAGCCGAAGAGGAAATGATCGAACAGGCATTCCAAGAACTGTTGAACGACTATTTGGCCACCAAGCACCGCAAGCGCGTCGAAATAATAACCAAAGCATTCAACTTTGCCAACCAGGCGCATAAGGGCATTAAGCGTCGTTCCGGCGAGCCCTACATCATGCACCCCATTGCTGTGGCAAAGATTGTCTGTAATGAGATAGGACTGGGGTCTACTTCCATATGCTCGGCATTGCTGCATGATGTGGTGGAGGACACCGACTACACCGTAGAGGATATTGAAAACATCTTCGGTCCCAAAATCGCCCAGATTGTAGACGGGCTGACAAAGATTTCCGGCGGTATCTTCGGCGACCGTGCCTCGGCGCAGGCAGAGAACTTCAAGAAGCTGCTGCTCACCATGTCCGACGATATCCGAGTTATCCTCATCAAGATAGCCGACCGTCTGCATAACATGCGTACACTCGGCTCCATGCTGCCCAACAAGCAGTTCAAGATTGCAGGCGAAACACTCTATATTTATGCCCCGCTCGCCAACCGCCTCGGCTTGTACAAAATCAAGACAGAACTGGAAAACCTGAGCTTCAAGTACGAACATCCGGAAGAGTACCACGAGATAGAAGAGAAACTGGAAGCCACCGCCGTGGAGCGCGACAAGGTATTCAATGAGTTCACCGCTCCGATACGGGCGCAACTGGACAAAATGGGACTGAAATACCGTATCCTTGCCCGTGTAAAGTCCATCTACTCCATCTGGAACAAAATGCAGACCAAGCATGTCCCCTTCGAGGAAATCTATGATTTGCTTGCTGTCCGCATCATCTTCGAGCCCCGCAATATAGAGGAAGAGCTAAACGACTGCTTCGACATTTACGTCTCCATATCCAAGATATACAAGCCCCACCCTGACCGCCTGCGCGACTGGGTGAGCCATCCCAAAGCCAACGGCTACCAAGCCCTGCACGTCACCCTTATGGGTAACAACGGGCAATGGATTGAAGTACAAATCCGCAGTGAACGCATGAATGACGTTGCCGAACAAGGCTTTGCCGCCCACTGGAAATACAAAGAAGGCGGAGGCAGCGAAGATGAAGGCGAACTGGAGAAATGGTTGCGTACCATCAAGGAAATTCTGGACGACCCACAACCGGACGCCATCGATTTTCTCGATACCATCAAACTGAACTTGTTTGCATCGGAAATTTTCGTCTTCACCCCGAAAGGCGACCTCAAGACCATGCCGCAGAACTCTACGGCACTGGACTTTGCCTTCTCCTTGCATACCGACATCGGCAGCCACTGCATCGGCGCCAAGGTAAACCACAAACTGGTTCCCCTAAGCCACAAACTGCAAAGCGGTGACCAGGTAGAGATATTGACCTCCAAATCGCAACGCGTACAGCCGGAGTGGGAAGTGTATGCCACCACCGCCCGCGCCCGCGCCAAGATTGCCGCCATCCTGCGCAAAGAGGCGAAAGCCTATCAGAAAGAAGGTGAAACCATACTGAACGAATTCTTCAAAAACGAGGATATACGTATGGATGATGCTGCTCTGGACAAGCTGACCAGGCTGCACGGCTTCCACACCCGCGACGAGCTGCTCGTTGCCATCGGCAACAAACGGGTTGTGCTGGGCGATGCCGACAAGAACGTGTTCAAGGAAAAGCAGAACAGCAACTGGAAGAAGTTCCTGACCTTCTCCTTCGGTAACAAGGACAACAAGGATGCCAAAGAACAACCGGAAGAGAAAACACCGCAAGAGAAAATCAACACTAAGCAGATTCTGAAGCTGACGGAAGAGACCATCTCAAAGAACTATATTATGGCCGACTGTTGCCATCCCATTCCGGGTGACGACGTACTGGGATACATCGACGAGCAAAACCGTGTTGTCATCCACAAGCGCCAATGCCCCGTTGCCACCCGCCTTAAGAGTAGCTACGGAAACCGTATCATCGCCACCGAGTGGGACACTCACAAGGATTTGTCGTTCCTCGTCACCATATATATAAAAGGTATAGACAGCATGGGATTGCTGAACGAAGTAACTCAAGTCATCTCCCGCCAGCTCAACGTGAATATCCGTAAACTGACCATCGAAACCAACGACGGTATCTTCGAAGGAAAGATACAACTCTATGTACACGATGTGGACGACGTGCGCACTATCTGCAATAACCTGAAGCAGATACAGAATATAAAACAAGTGACGAGAGTAGAGGAATAAACGGAGTGGTATTTATTCTACTTCAGTCCTTGAATATTTTCCTTCAAGCTCTCCACATCCTCGTAAGTAAACTCATCCAATGCCAGTTTCATGCCTACCAGTTCTTCGCGGATAGCTCTCAGGCGATCTACGATTTCAAAGTTGCGTATCGTAGCTTCTTTATTGTCTTTCATCCGTTGGCGGGCGCCGGGCAAGGTCATTCCGCGCTCCTTCACCAGATGATAGATAAGTTTCACTGTCTCAATGTCCTCCTTACGGTACTGGCGTATTCCCCGCCCCCCCTTCTTCGGATTGAGTTGCGGAAACTCCTTTTCCCAGAAACGGAGCAGTGATTCGTTGACATCGAACATGGCAGCCACCTCGCTGATGGAGTAATATAACTTTAAATTCTTATCTGTATTCAGCATGATGTAATCCTTTCTCTATAAATCATCCGTCAATCAAGCACCTTACCATGGTTCGCCGCAATCTGTATCATGCGGTCATAATCCTCGGCACTGAGATCCATGAAGTAGTAGTTGACGGGATTCACAACTTTTCCCTTAACGTGTACTTCGTAGTGCAAGTGCGGACCAGTACTCTTGCCCGTACTGCCTACCCCGCCAATGACCTCACCACGTACCACTTTCTTGCCCAACTTCGTCCGGAAATCGCGCAAGTGTGCATACACCGTCTGATAACCGAAGCCGTGGTCTATCACAATTCTGTTGCCATAGCCCGATTGCCAGCCCATCTGCACCACGGTGCCATCTCCCGTGGCATAGACATCCGTGCCCTGGGGAGCCGAAAAGTCCATACCCTCATGGAACTTGCTGGTACCATAAATGGGGTCGATACGCGTACCGTAACCCGAAGCGGTCTTACGGAGGTCTTTATTGGAAACCGGCTGTATGGCAGGAATGCAGCGCAGCATTTCATCATGATTCTTGCACATCTCCACCACATCGTCAAAGGAGCGGGACTGGATATAGAGTTGCTTGCTAATCATATCCATTTTCTGCGTGGTATTGATAACCAAGTCGGAGTTAGCCATATCCATCAGATGCTCATAGCGGTTGGTACCGCCGTATCCAGCCTGACGGATGGCAGAAGGAATAGGGTCGGCCATGAAAATCACCCGGTACAGATTGTCATCACGCTGCTGTATGTCTTGCAGCACTCCCATAGCCTCGTCCAGCCGGCGGGAGAGGACGTTGTACTGCGCCTGCAGTTTGCTGTTCTCCTTTCGCAACTCCTTCTCCGACGGAGAGCCGAAGATAAGCAGCAATACGATGAAACTGCCCGCACCCAGCCCCATACCGATGAACAAACGGCGGAGAATGCTCAGCGCCCGCTGCCTCACGGTAGGATAAATACGGTCGTACGTCTGCGTCTGGGGATTATAAATGTAGTAAACTTTGCGCATCTTAGGAAATATTTCGCTTGTCAATGCGACAAAAGTAATAAAAACAAGCTATCTTTGCACAGTTTTTTCAAGAATATTAAGACTAAGTAGCAAGTAGTTAGTAGTAAGAAACGGGCAAAAAACGACAAGAGAAGGTAAATCAAATTAGAATCAGATAAATCAATAGAGAGTATGTTGACTGCAAACGAAATCAGAGACTCTTTCAAGAGTTTCTTCGAAAGTAAAGGTCACCAGATAGTGCCTTCGGCCCCGATGGTGATTAAGGATGACCCCACGTTGATGTTCACCAATGCGGGAATGAACCAGTTTAAAGATATTATTTTGGGCAACCACCCGGCGAAATACAAAAGAGTTGCTGACTCGCAGAAATGCCTTCGCGTAAGCGGAAAGCACAACGACCTGGAGGAAGTGGGTCACGATACCTACCACCACACCATGTTCGAGATGCTGGGCAACTGGTCGTTTGGCGACTACTTCAAGAAGGAAGCCATCTCCTGGGCATGGGAGTATCTGGTGGATGTATTGAAACTCGACCCTAAAGACCTCTACGCCACCGTATTCGAAGGTAGCGCCGAAGAAGGACTGGAACGCGACAACGAAGCCGCTTCTTACTGGGAGCAGTTCTTGCCGAAAGACCACATTCTGAATGGCAACAAACACGATAACTTCTGGGAAATGGGTGATACGGGACCGTGCGGTCCGTGTTCGGAAATCCATGTGGACTCCCGTTCGGAAGAAGAGAAGGCCAAAGTACCCGGCAGCCAGCTGGTGAACAAAGACCACCCGCAGGTGATTGAAATCTGGAACCTCGTGTTCATGCAGTTCAACCGCAAGGCGGACGGCAGCCTGGAAGGACTTCCCGCCAAGGTTATCGACACCGGCATGGGCTTCGAGCGACTGGTGCGCACACTGCAAGGAAAGACCTCCAACTACGACACCGACGTATTCCAACCGATACTGAAAGCCATCGGAGACATGGCAGGCAAGAAGTATGGCGAAGATGAGAAGTCGGACATCGCCATGCGTGTAATTGCCGACCACATCCGCACCATCGCCTTCTCCATCACCGACGGACAGCTTCCGAGCAATGCCAAGGCAGGTTACGTCATCCGTCGTATCCTCCGCCGTGCCGTGCGCTACGGTTACACGTTCCTCGGACAGAAGCAGGCATTCATGTACAAGCTCCTCCCCGTACTCATCGAGAACATGGGCGCCGCTTATCCCGAACTGGATGCACAGAAGGAACTGATTGCCAAAGTTATCAAGGAAGAAGAAGACTCCTTCCTCCGCACCCTGGAGACGGGTATCCGCCTGCTGGAAAAGACCATGGCAGACGCCAAAGCCGCCGGCAAGAACGAAATCAGCGGAAAGGATGCCTTTACCTTATATGATACCTTCGGTTTCCCGCTCGACTTGACGGAACTGATTCTCCGCGAAAACGGCATGACTGCCGACATCAAGGAGTTTGACGCCGAAATGCAGCAGCAGAAACAGCGTGCCCGCAATGCCGCCGCCATAGAGACCGGTGACTGGATTACGCTAAAGGAGGGTACTACCGAATTCGTAGGATATGACTATACGGAATACGAAACATCCATTCTGCGCTACCGCCAAGTGAAGCAGAAGAACCAAACCTTGTATCAGATTGTACTGGACAAGACTCCGTTCTATGCCGAAAGCGGCGGTCAGGTAGGTGACACCGGTGTATTGGTGAACGAGTTTGAAACCATCGAAGTGGTAGACACCAAGAAGGAGAACAACCTGCCTATCCACATCACCAAGAAGCTGCCCGAACACATGGAAGCTCCGATGATGGCATGCGTGGATACCGACAAGCGTGCCGCTTGTGCCGCCAACCACTCTGCTACCCACTTGCTGGATGCTGCGCTGCGCGAAGTATTGGGCGAGCATGTAGAGCAGAAGGGCTCTTTGGTTACACCGGACTCCCTGCGTTTCGACTTCTCACACTTCCAGAAGGTGACGGACGAGGAAATCCGCAAGGTGGAACACATCGTTAATGCAAAGATTCGCGCCAACATACCTTTGAAAGAATACCGCAACATTCCTATCGAAGAAGCCAAAGAACTGGGCGCCATCGCTCTGTTCGGCGAGAAGTACGGCGACCATGTACGCGTTATCCAGTTCGGTTCTTCCGTAGAATTCTGTGGTGGTACGCACGTGGCTGCAACCGGAAACATCGGTATGGTGAAGATTATCTCCGAAAGCTCCGTGGCTGCCGGTGTGCGCCGTATCGAAGCCTACACGGGTGCACGCGTGGAGGAACTGATGAACACCATCGAGGACACGCTGCACGACTTGAAGGCGCTCTTCAACAACGCACCCGACCTTGCCGGAACCATCCGTAAGTATATTGACGAAAACGCCGGACTGAAGAAGCAGGTAGAGGACTTCATGAAAGAGAAAGAAGCACAGCTGAAAGAAAGACTGCTGAAGAACGTGCAGGAAGTCAATGGCGTTAAAGTCATCAAGTTCTGTGCTCCCCTGCCGGCAGAAACAGTGAAGAACATCGCCTTCCAGTTGCGTGGCCAGATTACGGAAAACCTGTTCTTCGTAGCGGGAACAGAAGCCGAAGGCAAGCCGATGCTGACCGTCATGCTGAGCGACAACCTCGTGGCAGGCGGACTGAAAGCCGGTAACCTGGTGAAAGAAGCTGCCAAACTTATCCAAGGCGGTGGCGGTGGCCAGCCCCACTTTGCAACTGCCGGCGGTAAGAATGCTGACGGACTGAACGCTGCCATTGACAAAGTTTTGGAATTGGCAGGATTATAATTGAAAATAATTGGCGAAACACTTGACATCGCCTCTGTGATGTTGTATATTTGTAATGTCATTTTTTAGATATTTCAAAATTAAACTACCGGGAAAGGAGGAGCATTGCTTCTCCTTTTCTTTTTATCCTCCACGGTATTCCATTTGAAATGCCACATGCCGGCTCCCCAAACTCCACACCTTACCATCCTAAATGCCACACCTTAGCAAGTGAAATGGCTGGCATTTACCCTCCAAAGCCCTGGGGTTTCCGTGAAAAACCCTAAGGTTTGGGACAGTGAAGTGGAGGGAACGGATGATTAGTCCAGAACAAACAGACAATGCATTCGAAGCAAACGAATGATGCATACAGAACAGACAGATGATGCGCAACAGAAACAAAAACGGGAAGCCTAAGCCTCCCGTCTGTTAATCTTTCGTAAATCTGCTCTTGACAAGATTTCCACTAAAACCTTATTCCATCCGAAGTATAAACATTTCGCGATAAACCACCAGTGCACCTTCGGGCAGCAAACTGGAAGGACAGAAAGGAGTTACATTTTCCGCAAGTACACATTTACCATTTCCCGAGACCGTCCGCGTAAAGAGCCTCTTCTCTCCATTATAAGTAAACTGCCACAATGCATATGTATCTCCGTTCTCATCTTCCACTGGAACTGTCTCGTATATCCCCATTAGCGGTTCCTCCTCTTTTCCCGTCGGATAGATTTCCAATACACCTTTCCACATACTATTGGAGAAATCTTCGGGCACCAACACATAATACCCGCCATCCTTCACCCAAGGACGCTCGGCAAGTGCCTTAGAAACATCACCCAGCAGTTCCGTCGGTGCACCACTACTGATACCATACTCGAAGCCCATTTTCGTCAACGTATATTGCCTACGACCTTTCACCGTGATGCGCAGTTGTGTTTCCTCACCGGAACCATCCATCACCTTCACAATCGTCTCCCCCTCTGCCAGCGGATGAATCTTGATACGCTGATACCCGTTGACATCATCGGTAAAAGTCACGGAAGCCACCGACTCGTGCTCGTTAATCACATTATAGGAACCGTCGCCGCCGTCAATGCCCAGCACTGTATCTTCGTTTGTTTCAGAAAGATAATAAGAAAGATTGGACACCAGATTGTCACATGTCCCAATCTGGTAGATAGGCTCCACACCTTCGAAAAGTACCATGCTTCGGTAATCGTCCTCGCAACCGGAAGCGGTAAACAGCAGTGCTATCAAGGCAAAGAGAGAGTATAGCTTCTTCATACTTGTTCAGTTATAGTTGTTCTATCTACAAAAATACAAAAAATGCCGGAATACTGCATCGGTACCCCTCTCTTTTTCAAACTATTTGTTCTTCCGGATAGTTCACCAAGTAGAGCGTTCCCGTGGCACGGGTAAAGGCGGTGTAGAGCCAACGGAAATAATCGGGTGTCAGGTATTCATCCGTCATATACCCCTGGTCCAGAAAGACATTCTTCCATTGCCCGCCCTGCGCCTTGTGGCAAGTCACGGCATAGGCATACTTCACTTGCAAGGCGTTGTAGTACGGGTCTGCCTTCATCTTCTTCATCCGCTCGCGCTTCACGGTGATGTCGGCATAATCTTCGAGGACGGAGTAGAAAAGCCGGTCGTTTTCTGCCTTGGGCAGCGCAGGCGAGTCGGTATGCAGCGTATCAAGCAGCATGTTCACTTCCAGTTCAAAGTCGTTATAGTCGGGAAAGACCAGCGTCACGTCTGCAAAGCGGAAGCCATACAGCTCTCGCGTACGGCGCACGCGGCGCACCACGGCAGTCTCACCGTTGGCAATGAAATCCATCTCCTTCTCCTTTTCCGTCCAGAAGTAGTTATTTTTCGCCACCATCAACAAATCACCGGTGTTTAATTCATCCTCACGCCAGAGAATCTGCGCACGGATGCCTTTGTTGTAGATGTTCGCCCTCTTGTTGGAGCGGCACACCACGATAGTTTCATCCAACCCGTCATGGTCGTAGCAAGAGTTCAGCGTTTCTATCAGCTCATTTCCGGGCAGAACTTTAATGTCGGCAAACCCCGAAACCTTTATCTTCGGCAGGCTGTAGCAATCGTCTTCCGCTATCAACTGCCTCAGGCGGGTGGCATTCCACAAAATGCCCGACTGTTGCTCCTGACGCACCACCTGCGTCAAGTCCACCTCCACCACTTCCAGCCCGTAGCCTTTCAAGGCATCGGCAAAGAGGGCAGGGCTCTGCTCCTCCCCCACCGGCGGCAGCTGTGCCGTATCGCCCATCAGCAGCAGGCGGCATCCCTGGCCGGAATAGACAAACTGCACCAGGTCGTCCAGCAACCTGCCCGTGCCGAACATGGAACCGGACAGTCCCTCATTGGAAATCATTGAGGCCTCATCCACTATATATAAAGTGTGAGTTGTCAAATTATCGTTCACAGAAAAATTGCTCAGCTCATTGGAGAAAGATTGCTGTCTATAAATTTTTTTATGAATTGTAAACGCCGGATGCCCCGCATACGCCGAGAAAACTTTTGCCGCCCGTCCGGTCGGTGCCAGCAATACCGACTTTTGTTGCAACTTATCCAACGTCCGCACCAAGGCACCGACCAACGATGTTTTACCCGTCCCCGCATAACCACGAAGCATAAAAACCACCTCGCTACGGGGTGACAGAAGGAACTCCGATAAAGATTTTACAGCAATTTCTTGCTCAGGAGTTGGTTGGTAAGGAAAATTTTCCTTAATTTGCCTTTCTAAATAGTTATTTATCATTTTTGTAATAGAAAAAAGTAACGGGAACTGTCGTTTTTAAATTTATTTCTTTTATTTTTGCGGTGCGAATATAACAACTAAAAAACATATTTATCATGAAAACAGTATTTAATGTCATTTTAGGCTTATGTGCTTTGGTGCTAATTTATATTTGTTACACCAGCATTATGGGTCCTATCAACTTTGAAAAAGCAAAGAAGCACAGAGACGCAGCCGTCATTGCACGTCTGATTGACATCCGTAAAGCACAATTGGAATATCGTACTTTACATGACCAGCAATATACTGCAAGCTTCGACTCTCTGATTGACTTTGTTAAAAACCAGAAACTTCCGTTCATCTTCAAGCAAGGAGAACTGAACGATAAGCAGCTGGAAGACGGTCTGACTGAAAAGAAAGCCATCAACATCATCAATAAGGCAAAGAAGACAGGTAACTATGCTGACGTCAAGAAATGGGGATTGGAAAACTTCAAGCGTGACACTATGTGGGTAGCCGTATTGGATACTATCTTCCCGAAAGGTTTCAACCCCGATTCTATGAGATATGTTCCCTTCGGAAACGGTGCACAGTTCGAAATGGCCATCAAGAACGATACAGCTAAATCCGGTGCTCCTTTCTGTCTGCTCGAAGTGAAGACTCCGTACGAAGTTTATTTGAACGGTCTGGATGCACAAGAAATTGCCAACATCAAGGACGTACAAACCAAACTTGGCAAGTACTGCGGTCTGATGATTGGTAGCTTGGAAACAGCTAACAACAACGCCGGTAACTGGGAATAATCTCACCCCGACAAACGTATGATAGAAACGACTGATTTTAATAAATCGGAACAGTATACATTATCCATCCGTCTCAGTACGGATGGATTTTCTTTTTCTGTGTTCAACCCTCTGGGCGACGGCGAGTTCTCTTACTACGACCGTGCAGTGGACGAGTCCTTCTCCCTCACTGCCAATCTGAAACAGACCTTCCGCGAACTGGCATGGCTGGAACGCCCCTTCCGCCGTGTCAATGTGCTCATGGCAGACAAACGCTTCACGTTCATTCCCCTGGAGTTCTTCGAGGACGAACAAACGGAAATCATTTTCTATCACAACCATCCTAAACGGGAAAACGAAACCGTACAATACAACATACTGCATAAGAGCAGCACTGTCGTACTGTTCGGCATGGATAAGAGTGCCTGCTCCTTCCTTCGCGAACAGTATCCCGATGTCAAGTTCTATTCCCAAGCCAGCCCCTTCATTGAGTTCTTCTCCTCAAAGAGCCGCTTGGGCAACAACCGGAAGATGTATGCACACTTGCGAAAAGATGCCGTAGACGTATACGGCTACGAACGCGGACGCCTCCTTCTTGCCAATTCCTTTGAATGCAGAAGCACACCCGACCGTGTCTACTACCTATTATATATATGGAAACAACTCGGCTTCGAGCAGGAACGCGATGAGCTGCACCTGACCGGTGACCTAAACGACAAAGAACTGCTACTGCCCGAACTGCGAAAATTCATCCGGCAGGTATTCATCATGAATCCCGCCACTAATCTTGACCTGCAAGCCATAACCCTATGCGAGTAATCAGCGGAATATACAAAAGAAGACGTTTCGACGTGCCCCACTCCTTCAAGGCACGCCCCACCACAGACTTTGCCAAAGAGAATCTGTTCAATGTGCTCTCCAACTACATGGACTTTGAGGACGGCATCCGTGCCCTCGACCTATTTGCCGGTACGGGCAGCATCAGCATCGAGCTTGTGTCCAGAGGCTGCGACCAAGTAATCAGCGTGGAAAAAGACCGCGACCACTATGCCTTCATCTGCAAAATTATGCAGGAATTAAAGACGGACAAGTGCCTACCCATACGCGGTGACGTATTCAAATACCTCAAAAGCGGACGCGAGCAGTTCGACTTTATCTTTGCCGACCCTCCCTACGAGCTTGCCGGGCTGGAAACCTTGCCCGATCTCATCTTCGAGAACAACTTGCTGAAAGAAGACGGACTCTTCGTCTTGGAACACGGGAAGAAAAACAGTTTCGAGGAACATCCGCACTTTGTGGAGAGAAGGGTATACGGGAGCGTGAACTTCACGATATTTAAATGATGAATGAAGAATGGTACGATATGAATACACTTCAAGAAATTCTTCATTCATCATTCTTCATTATAACAGCGGCGCCATCAGCCGCACCACACTCTCTGCGGCCTTACGATACCAGGGGCGCTTCACCCAGTTCTTCAGGAATACTTGTACGCAGTCGCGCTGGTCTTGAAGGAAGATTTCGCGCATCTGAAGCGCTGTTTCTGTGTCATAGATGAAGGCATTCACCTCAAAGTTATGTTCAAAACTGCGGAAATCCACATTCGTAGAGCCTACCGTGGACAACTCATCATCCGAAACCATCAGTTTGGAGTGCAAGAAGCCTTTCTTATAGAAATAGACCTTGACTCCCGAATAGAGCACATCTGCCAGATAAGAGCAGGAACCCAGATGCGTCAAGCGGTTATCAGCACGCATGGGCAACATCAGACGCACATCGACACCTGACAAGGCGGCTGTCTGCATAGCAACAAGTACGGCTTCGGTGGGCAGGAAGTAGGGAGTCTGGATATAGAAATATTTCTTTGCGCTGGAAATGGATATGACAAGTCCCTGCATAATGTCTTTCCATGGGCCTACGGGCTCACTCGTTACAATCTGCGCCAAGGAAGTACCGCAGTTTTCTATTTTCGGGAAATAGCGGGTAGACGTAATCAGTGTACGGTCCACAAAGTACCAATCGAGTAGGAAGGCGGTCTGCAATCCGTGAACAGCCTTGCCCTCCAGCAGCAGATGTGTGTCCCGCCAGATGCCCCATGAGAATCCGCGCATATAGCGTTCGGCAAGATTCATCCCCCCCACAAAGCCGATGCGCCCGTCAATGACAACTATTTTCCGATGATTACGATAGTTCACCTTACTGGTGAAAAGCGGAAAACGTACCTTCAGAAAGCTGCGTACCTCGATACCGGCCTCGCGCATCTCTTCAAAAAAACGGTTGGGAACATGCCAACAACCCACATCATCATAAATCACACGTACCTCTACCCCGGCACGCGCCTTTTCCATCAGGACATCACGTACCAAGCGCCCAATGGCATCGTCCTCAAAGATATAGAATTCCATGTGGATATGCTTCGTTGCTTTCCCCAGTTCGCGCAGCAGGGATTGCAGCATGGAGAGCCCCAGGGTATAGGCTTCCACCCGGTTTCCATCGAAGGGGAAAGCCTGGTTGGTATTACGGAACAAGGATATGAGACGACTGTAATTGATGGGAAGCGCACATGAGTCCTGCGCCAGATATTCTGCCATAGGTTTCTTCAACAAACGGCTGTAACTCTTCTTCCCTATCATGCGCACACGGCGCTGACTACGCCCGAAGAAGAAGTAAAACACCAGCCCCACGATGGGAAGGAACATCAGTATCAGTATCCATGCCATGGTTTTCACCGGATTGCGGTTGTCGAGGATAATGACGACAATCGTTCCGATGATGGCACCGAAATAAACAATGTCGAAGGCTATCGTAGCAATCTGGCTGGCAATGAAGTTCCAATCAAGCATGTTCACAGACAATTAAGTGTGAAACAAATGTAGGAAAAACACAGAAACTTTCACCGAAGATTACAGAGATTAACATAAAAGTCCCTCTTCCCCCAACTTGTCTGAAAACTTATACTTGCTATCGCTTTGACGCGGATGACGCAGATGACGCAGATTTTTAATATTCTTATCTGCGTCATCCGCGTCTGAAAAATAATCAAAAAGAAACCTGCCACAGAATTGAGAGTGTATCAGAATGACAAGCTGATTAGGGGGGTGATCCCCTCCGCTTTAGAACGGCCTGCGTCCTCCGAAACCGCCAGGACCATGCCCCGGACCGAAGCCCGGACCGCCGAAGCCGCGTCTGCCCTGCATCTTATCGCGGGCGGCCTTGCTGCCGAAAATATTCAGACGATAGATGAAGTGAAGCATGCAATAGCTGTTCACGCCGTTATATTCGTACACCGAGCGGCCGCTTGCAGTCAGCGAACGGCTGATGTTACTCTGCTTCTTCAGAATGTCGTACATCTCGAAGCTGACGGTGGCATTCCCTTTCAGGAAAGTCTGCGACAACTGTGCATTCCAGATAAGCTCGTTACGGTTCATACTGCTGTCCGTATATCCTCGACGGCTCTGGTTGGCAATGTTGGTAGAGAGCGTCATGTTCCACGGCATGGAAATCTGCGTATTGGCACCGTAGGAGAAGGTATAGGGCTCCTGATTATTGTCAGGCGTCAGTTTATCCTTCTCTATTGAATAGGAGATGCTTCCGTTCAAGCCGAATTCAAACCAGTCATTACGATAGGCGGCATTCAGACGTTCGCCCAGCGTCAGGTTGGTGGTTGTATTCTTCCGTTCCACGGCATCTGCTCCCTTACCGGACGTCAGATAAGCCACATTGTTCTGATAGTTGGCATTGGAGAAGGAGTTGATGGTATACTTCTTATTGGGCAGTGCCGTATTGAAGCCAAACATGCCGAACGCATTCCAATTACCGTTGATATTTTTCGGAGTTGTAGTCCATCCACCAGTCTCCGAATTGTACACACGGCTATTGCTGATGCTATTCTGCGTTGCCGAGAAGTTGACGTGTGACATAATACCGCGCTGCTTTTCGGCATTATACGTATTATAGAAGAATCGCATGTTGTGCGTGAAGGAAGGCTTCAAGCCCGGATTACCGATACGTACATTCTGCGGATTGGAGTTGTCCACAATCGGCAACAGATTCTCCATACTCGGTTGGCTGCTACGCCCGCGATATGTCATACGCAACTGGCTCACCTTGGAGAAACGGATGCGCAAGTCCAGGTTCGGAGCGAAGTTGAACACATTGCGGGTGGTATCAATCATATAGTCGCCGCGCTTATAGGACAATACAGAATGCTGCGGCTGGAACGACATACCTGCGCTCAACTGATACTTCTCGCGGATAAAGCGCAAAGACACGGATGCATCGTGGTTGTAGTAGCGGTATTCCGCATACTTACCCAGACTATCCACCGCATGCTCTTCATATCCCGTGGGAAGCTGGGTTGACAATCCCCAATCCGGAAAACCCTGCAAATCATACGTCGTCTTGTCGCTCTCGCTATACTTGTACTGGAACTGATAGCTGAATTGCAAGAAAGTGGCGCGGGCTATCGGTTCGCTGTAAGTCAGCTGTGCACTGTAATTGTAGTTCTTGGTAGGAGTAGTGATGTACTGGTTACGAACCAAGATGGAGTCTCCTCCCAAAGCATTCAGTAACTGGAAGTAATGTGTTTCCGACTCCGTATACTGGTTGTTGTCATTATTGGTATAACCGAATCTTCCACGGAACGTGACATTGCGTCCTTTGTCATTCAGCTTTCTGTTCAACTGCAAGGTTGCATCCATAGACACACTCTTGTTGTCGTTCAGCGAACCGCTGTTGATAGCATTTATACGGATACTCCTCAACGGGTCATCGTCCGGATTAAGAATCTTCTCCAGATTCAGCCAGTTATTGGGGTCACTCACCAGACTGTAAGGGTCGGAATTGAACGTACCGCTCTCAGAATTGGAGAGATTGTCCGTTTTGCCGTACGAGAAGTTGGGACGGAAAATGATATTCGTCATCGAGTCCGGCTTCCACTCCATACGGAAATCGGCATTGAAATTCTTGGCTTTGTTACGTTGCCTGCTGTTCGAGTTGGAGTAAGAGTTGCCGTCCGGCAGAAAGTCCTCGGTAGAACCGATACTTGCAATATCCCCATCCTGATAGTTGTAGCGTGCACTACCGCCCAGTTCCAGCTTATCGGTTTGGGTAGCGAAGTTCACACCCAGCATTTTCGTTGCAGTAAGTCCGTTGTTCCTGCGCCAGCGCGGAGGACCGCCACCACCCGAAAAGCCCTGGTCGTTCACGTTATTGGCAGAACCCACTACCGACACCTGGGTTTTGTCCACGAAGCGGTTCAGCATAAAGCGGCCCATATAGCGGTCTTCCGTCCCTCCGGCCACGTCGGCATTACCGAACCAACCCTGGTTCATGCCTTTCTTTACGGTCAGGTCGAGCACCGTCTCCTCCTCACCGTCGTCAATACCGGTGATACGTGCCAAATCGGACTTCTTATCGTAGGTTTTCAGCTTCTCTATCATATCTACCGGCAGGTTCTTCAAACCGGTCTTTACGTCTCCACCGAAGAACTCCTTGCCGTCGACCATAATCTTCGACAAGTCCTTACCGTTGATTTTCACATTACCCTCGTCGTCAATCTCCGCACCGGGCAGCTTCTTCACCAACTCCTCGAGCATGGCTCCCTCGGGGGTACGATAGGCAGATGAAGTATATACCAGTGTATCTTCCACCACCTGCACTTGCGGCGCTTCTGCCGTAACCACAGCCTCGGCCAGCATCACCGCATCCGTTTCCAATGTCAGTGTACCCACGTTCTTGGCAGTTGTCGTAGCATAAAGGTGTAAAGGGATGTACTGGCTCTTGAATCCGATGTAGGAAACCTTCAGCACGTATTTACCCGCACTGACTTTGGGAAGAGTGAAATAACCTTGTGCCGTAGTGGCCGTACCCGATGCCTGAACACTGTCTGGCAACAAAAGCAACTGCACGGTAGCTTGTATCGCAGGCTCCTTGGTGTCCTCCACGACACGGCCCGATACCGTAATGTTTTTGGTCTGTGAAAATGCAGACAGCGTTGTTACCAACAGCAACGCCATCCCCGTGATAATTTTCTTCATGTGTCTATTCTTTGTCTATTCTAAATGAACAATGCCTTTTATTCACTGTTTCATTTGACAGACTTCCGGGCAAAAGGTTTAATGCCCCACATGACGATTTGCTTTATTTATCGACTATTCCGCTTAAATAATCTATCAACTGTCGCTTTCTTTATACCAAATTCCAAGCAAAGCACATTCAATATAAGAAATATGAGAAAAGAAGAAGAATCGACCGAAAGGAGGTCACCCTGCGCCACCCGGTAGAGCATACCGCCGAAGATAAAAAGAACGGTCAGAAAGATGGCATTGCGCGTGGACTTGTTGCGCACCTGCTCTATCTCCTTATTCTCGTTCTTCGTCAAGGCAAAGATTATCATCAGTGCCCCCATCATCATCAGGAGTTTGGAGCATTCCTTGTAAAACAGCAAGTTGGCATCTGTCACTTTTCCCCACAATAGGAATATGAAAGGAAGGAACAACGCCAGAGCTATGATGAAATAACCCAACGGACGGCAATAAACGGGAAGTAATGCTCTCATTTCTATCAATCAATTACAAATTACTAATTACAAATAGCGGGAGGCAGATGACGGAAACACCTTGCCACCCATAGAATTTCGCGGGACAAAGATAACGTTTTATTGCCAAAAGAGCTATCTTTGTGCCACAATATAATGAAGAAGGCTCCCTTTCCTTCATAATCCGTAACATCAGTAATTGGTAATTCGTAATTTGTAATTAACAAGATGAGTAAACAAGAAGTAATCCTTTGCGAAGGACTGGCAAACAGCCTGACGCATGCCATAGCGAAGTGTCCCCATGACAAGCTTTTCATCCTTACCGACGAGCATACCCACCGCCTCTGCCGCCCGCATCTGGACGGTATCCCCGCCCTGGAAGAAGCGGAAGAGATTATTATCGGGGCAGAAGATGTGCACAAGAATATGGAAACGCTGGCTGCCGTATGGCAAGCCCTGAGTGAGAAAGGGGCCAGCCGCCACTCCCTGCTCATCAATCTGGGCGGTGGCATGGTGACCGACCTTGGCGGTTTTGCCGCTTCCACCTTCAAGCGGGGCATCGCCTACATCAACGTTCCCACTACGCTGCTCGCCATGGTCGACGCTTCCGTGGGAGGCAAGACGGGCATCAACTTCAACGGTCTGAAGAATGAAATCGGCGTCTTTGCTCCTGCCGCCTGCGTGCTGCTGGAAACCGAGTTCCTGCGCAGCCTCGATGCCCATAACTTCTTCTCCGGCTATGCGGAGATGCTGAAGCACGGCCTCATCAGTACCCCGGAACATCTGGCGGAACTGCTGGCCTTCGATACGGAGAAGATAGATTATGCCTTGCTGAAGTCCATGGTAGGACGTTCCGTGCAGGTAAAGGAACGCATCGTAGAAGAGGACCCACTGGAACATGGCATCCGCAAAGCCTTGAACCTGGGGCACACCGTGGGACACGCCTTCGAAAGCCTCGCCCTTGCCGAAAGGCGTCCGGTGCTGCACGGCTATGCAGTGGCATGGGGGCTGGTCTGCGAACTCTACCTTTCTTATATAAAGACCGGATTCCCGAAGGACAAGATGCGCCAGACCATCCAATTCGTCAAAGAGAATTATGGCAGCTTCACCTTCAACTGCAAACAGTACGACCAGCTGTACGAACTGATGAAGCATGACAAGAAGAATACCGCCGGAGTCATCAACTTCACCCTATTGAAAGAAGTGGGTGACATCTGTCTCAACCAGACGGCAGACAAGGAGACTATCTTCGAAATGTTCGACTTTTATAGGGAGTGCATGGGGGTATAACGCTCCCGCTCCCTCTTCGGCAGGCTCTCCACAACCAGCCGATAGGAGCGTGCCACCAGTTCTCGGATAATGCTGTCCGGTACATCCTGATTAAAATACACACTGTTCCAATACTTCTTGTTCATGTGCCACCCCAGCTTCACCCCCTCGTACCTTGCCCGCAGCTCCGTTGATTCCTCCGGGCGGCACTTGATGCAGCAGAAGTCGAACACTTCGATATTGACAAAGCAGAACCACTTGTCGCCCACATAAAAGCAAAGCACATCGCGGCTGTATCTGTCGGCCACATTAGGAAAAGGCATCTTCTCGCTCACTCCCGGCAAGGAGAGACAGTATTCTCTGAATTCTTCCACATTCATCGCTCACTCCTCCCCCGAAAAGTCCTCCGTATCATTTTCCATCCCAACTGGGTCTTCATCCGGAATTCCCGTCTTTCCCTCGGCCCGCTCCTTTCGCAGCGTTTCCGGTCGCAACATATCGTGAGGGAAATATCGGCTAAGCGGATAACGGTAGAAATCCATCCCGCTGTTCAGCCTCGCCACCAGCGACTTATCCGGACGAAAATAGACACGGGATAAGCGTACCTTGCCCGGCATCACATCGTCGGGATGCTCAAACCCGTCACTCGTCACCGCCACATGGAAGGAACCCAGCCCCTTAATGGTCACCGACTCTCCCTCCATCAGCGCTTCCTCTATAAACTTCGGCAAATCTATCAATACACTCTGCACGTCTCCCGAACTCATCCCTTTTCTGGATGCCATACGCTGCGCCAGCAGCTCTGCCGTCACACCTCCACGCCGCTGTAACACACGCTGCACAGCATAATAGAGTTGCTTCACCCCTTCTGCCGTGCGGAAAACCTTCTTTCGAACCAAATAGACTATACTCATACTCTTTTCACAATGAACATAATGTTTCTTACTGCAACCAGACTGCTGACACCCCACCCGAAGGTTACTTCCCCTAAACAGAAAGCCAGTTTCCATACGGCCGGACAGCTATTCCCCAACATGCACGAGATGCACATCTCATGCAGTTCGAGACATACATCTCAACACACGCGAGATGTGCATCTCATACAGCAAAGGTAATCATATTCCACCTGATATACAAATATCTTTCATGTATCGGGGAATAATATTCCGCACCAGCTTACTCCGGCTCTTATCATTAATTAACAATGCTGCATGCAGGGTTTTCGCAAATATGCTATTTCTATAAAAGCAAGACCTATTCCAAATGTTTAATTTAAAAGAGTACACTATGAAAATGAAGTCAATCTTTAACAAGAAAATTTTAATCGCTATTGCAACCATCAGCTCCTTAAGCCTCCAATCGTGCCTGGACGACGATGATAATTATGCCATGAGATTCCCCAATGCCCTGGTAACGGTAAAGACCGATGCAGACCAGACAGTCTTTCTGCAATTGGATGACAAGACCACTCTGCTGCCTACCAACATGACGAAATCTCCCTACGGCGAGAAGGAAGTCCGCGCTTTAGTAAACTACAAGGAAGTGGACGAGCCCAGCGATATCTACACCCAAGCTGTACATATAAACTGGATAGACAGTATCCTTACCAAACCCATCGCCCCGGATTTGGGTGAAGAGAACGATACCGTATACGGCACCGACCCGGTGGAAATAGTGAACGATTGGGTAACCATCGCAGAAGACGGTTATCTGACCCTTCGCTTTAGAACTCAGCAAGGAGACTATCAAACAAAGCACTTTGTCAATCTGCTGCTGAGCGAGAATCCGGAAAACCCGTATGAAGTAGAATTCCGCCACAATGCCAAGGGCGACATTTACGGCAGGTATGCGGACGGACTGGTTGCTTTCAAGTTGGATGCCCTGCCTGATACAGAAGGCAAGACCGTTAAATTGAAACTGAAGTGGAAATCATTTAGCGGCGAAAAATCTGCGGAATTCGATTATTGTACCCGGAAATCCGTAACGCCCGAAAGTCCGGCTATCACTTCCGTAAGAAACAGCCTAAACCTGCAATAACTTCATTCAAAGTATGCCTGCCCGCTCAAAGCCATTGCCTTGCGAAGCAGGCATACAAGTAAAAAGAGAGCAGGACACGTTGACCGAAAGCCTTGAAACTGCAAAATATAGGTTCATTCAATAAAAAAAGCACTATAAATATTTGCTATTTTAAAATAAAGCCGTACATTTGCACCCGCAATTCGGGATGTAGCTCAGCCCGGTAGAGTACGCGTCTGGGGGAAACAAAGAGCTAATTTTCAAGAACTTAATATTACTTTCAGATATAGAAGGAGTTAGAACAATCTGTTCATCTCCTTTTTCTTTTTTATATACAACTTTTCTAAAATAATCATTACAAATTAATGAAAATCGATACAAATCAACTCCGAAACAAACCATAATATCATTTATTTTAGTACACTATAAAGTTCGGACATTCTTTAACCGCGGACAACAAAAAATGCTCTCCAATTCCCTATCAATTCCCCATAAGCAATCCCTATTTTACCAACACTTATAAATAGTATCTATTCTTACAATAGCATTCAAAACAAAAAAAATGCCATTCAATATTTTCATTAAACGGCATTCTATTATATACATGAATTATAATTAGACTAATCTACCCCTCCTCCTTACCTTCATCTTCTCTTTCATTGTCAGCAAATTTCTTTATATTCTTAATTAGATTGTCAACCATTTCATCAGTTGCTTTTTTCCTCTCTTCTTCAGTAGGAGTATGAATAATACTCATTGTACTGCAGTCATTCCACCGAGAACTAACTAATTGTTTTTCTTCTTTGCTATTCATTTCTTTTTCCAGTTTACCATGTGTAACATTCCCACTTTTAATAGAAGAATTCAACAGCTCCCAATGATTTTTATATCCTTCAATATCCTTTTTAAAGATATTATAACGTTCTCCACCAGCTTTCAATTCATATTCTTTCCTGTTTTCTACCACATATGAACTAGGAACTATATAAAAATCAGGCAGTGTAGGAGTACCTTCAATTTCAAATTTTTTATTATATATCACAAATATAACATAGTGGTTATCTTTTGCCTCCACATTACCTACGGGAATAGAATCATATTCACGAACAGATTTCACATCAATCGAGACAGCAGTTTTATCATCCCTCATTATCCAAATATCAACACTTTTCTTATTTCCCATTGTTATATAAGCCTCATAATTCAACCGATACAACATGGACAACACCAAATACTCACTAGCAATTCCAGTATTAAAGCCGTTCTTTTTAGTCGCCATAATCCTAATATTTGTTCATATTAATACTCAATGCACTATACTAACACACTGTATATAGCACATTTATACCTTATGAAGAACAAATATATTTAATTATTTTTGACTATCCAAATATTTATTACATAATCTTTTATAAAGTAGTGAAAGCGTAACAACACAATGAACACCAATATAAATAAAGTACACAGACAACATGTTCATCCTATTCCAGCATTTATATAAACTTTACTTCCCCACGTCTTTTCTGTACCAATAGGGGATGATTTCTTAGCTTTCTCTATAATTTCGTCCATAAATTGTTGTTCAATATTTAGATTTGTTGTATCTTTAGGAACTAAAAGAGAGCTTTCAGAGCTAAAAACAGTTAATGACTGACCCTTGTCTGTTTCAGAATTACCAGGAAGTGTGTAATCGAAGCTCTTTTTTAATTTATCTTCTTGGTTAATTATACTTGATGTCTATCTCTTGAAAATAACGTGTGGACAGCTTCTTGTCGAACAATTTCATATTACAGATGACCTTTTCCCACACTTTTGCATTACCGATATGTCCCGTTTCTTTCATATCCTTAATACACAACAATGCGAAATCCAAGAACTTTCCCTTCTTATCCTTATATAGGAAAGCATCCTCGAATTGATTCAGCGTCCAATCAATCCTATCAAACTCAAAATGGCGCTCGACTTCTTGAGCGCGTGCCAGCAGTTGAACTATTCGCGCATTGAATTCCTTATAATTAGGACAGACACGCTTATCACATCTGAAACGTTCACCAATAACGTCCCATTCCTCCTTCTTGGAGTAAAGCCCCAGTGAAATATACTTGGCTTTCATGTTCTTTATGATTCTCAATGAAACCGGATAGGTTCCATCCTTCCTCCTATTAGAGGAATGCAAAAGCACTTTAAATGTTGCCATATTATAAATATTAAAGTGCAGCAAAAATATAGGGTTATTTCTCAAAAGAAGAAAAATAGGTTTATAAAAATATCGCCTATTTAATACTGATTAACAGAAGAAAATATATACCTAATTTCTGCCACGTTTTCTCCCTAAAACTTTCCTAAAATATTAAAGTAGACTGTATATAAACAAATACAAACAACAATCAACATCACAGCAGCTGATAATCAACTACAAAACAACAAGTTACGCATATCAAAAGAAAAAAACTCATTATTAATACAAAAAAAGAGGAAGAAAATTTGCAGAATCCCCATAAATACGTACCTTTGCACCGCAATTCAAAGAAAGACGGGATGTAGCTCAGCCCGGTAGAGTACGCGTCTGGGGGGCGTGTGGTCGCAAGTTCGAATCTTGTCATCCCGACTGAGTAAAGTGCTGGTAATCCAATGATTATCGGCACTTTTTCTTTTTATACATTTCCTGATTTTAGCAGTAGAAATGGGACAAAATCAAGGTTAGTGTAAACCATAGTGTAAACCGCTGCACAACCTTTAAAGCAATGAGTATCAAGGTTTCAGTGATTTGTTTTAAGAGTAAAGTGTTATCAAACGGAGAGCACCCTCTCATGTTACGTATTACAGAGAGCAAAAAAAGAGTAATGAAAAGTTTGGGAATATCCGTAATATGACATGGTTACCAAAATTTTATTGGCTTATACCCATATATTCTTAACCCAAACTCATACCACTATGTATAAATCTTGATTGGAATCAGTCATAAATAAACATAAACCCAACCTTGACCAATAGTAAAATTAAAATCAGAACTGGGATAGTCGTTGATATAATTTACAACTTCTTTATTTCAGCCCATGAGAGGGTGGTGGACAATCGATACCCCACATCTTATTTTGTCTGTTTCCCATTTTCAAGATCAATACACCTTCATTTATCAAATCCTCATGTGCAAACCAGGCATGATTCAATTCTTTGCCATTGAGAGTGGCCGACTGGATGTATTTATTTTCATCTGACACCCCCTCTGCTATAATTGTGAAAAACTTGTTGTTATGTAACTTGATACGGACCTCACTGAACATCGGACTGCCAATGGTATAAATAGGCAGTCCCGGAGTGACAGGATAAAAACCGAGAGAAGAAAAGACAACAAAGGCTGACATGCCCCCTCCATCTTCATCCCCAGGAATGCCCATCAAATCATTGCGAAACCACATCTTTAACAACTGGCGGATACGCTTCTGAGTTTTCCAAGGCTGACCAGCATAACAATAAAGATAAGGAATATGCAGAGACGGCTCATTCGCCATGGAGAATTGTCCCACATTGCCAGTATGATCGGGTAATTGAGAATAGAAATCAAATTTACTTTTTCCCAAAGACTCATTGAACATCTGATCCAAATTGGCAACAAACTGTTCCTTGCCATTCATCAGTTCAATAAGGTCGGCAATATTATGCGGCACATCCCAACGATACACCCAACCATTATTTTCTCCATAATACTCACGGGCACCCTGACCACCAGAAAAGCGGTAATCAAATGGGCTAATCCACTTGCCATTTTTATCCTTTGGATGGAAAAAGCACGTTTCCTTGTTGTAAATATGGCGATAATTAAACGAACGACAACGATAGTAGGCAGCTTCTTCATCCTTATTTAGCATTTCAGCGATGCGTGACAGACACCATTCGTCATACGCCGTTCCGAGTGTCACGGCTACAGATTGACGTTTTTCGAAGGAATGTACATTCGGATCAGTTTCCTTTTCATCAGGCTGCAAAGCAGGGATATACCCCTTTTCTTTATAAAACAGATCAATCCAGCCACAGGTTGCTGCTGACCAAGGAGCCAATGTCTTCTCTTCAATAGCACGTTTGCACACATTGTATGCTTTGGTTAAATCAAACTTGATTCCTTTGGCAGCCGCATCTGCAATCGTAGCCACTCCATGATTAGAATTCATTCGTCGAGAATCTCCTGTAATTTCCGGGAAAGTAGGCATCCACATCGTTCCCATCTGTTCTGCCATACGCAAATAGGACCGAATGATGTCCAACTCCGTATTTTGATCGATAAGTACACGTAATGGATGGGCTGCACGATATGTGTCCCATATCCAATCATCTGTATAGAAAGGCAAACCATAATCATTATGTACCCGATGATCGAACGCGCTGAAATAGCGCCCGTCTTCGCTGATACAGACTGGGCGTTCAAATACCCTGTACAAAGAAGTATAAAATACCCGCTTACTGTCAGTATCTCCTCCCTTAACGTCTATCTTGCCCAAGGAAGCATTCCAGATATTCCGCCCTTTATCAGCCAGTGCCACCACATCATAACCGGACAATTCACGTTCCATGTTTTTGCGAGCTTGTTCTTCACTGATAAATGAAATACCGTATCTTACACGCACATACTCAGTTTGTTTTGCAAAGGCCAACACCGCACACGCATTGTGACCTTCTGCAGTCGTCGTACGGCTCAATTTCCCATCCACCAGCATGTCTGATTGTACTGGCATCTGCTCAGTTTCCAAATACAGATAGACTCGAGTGTTGTTATCCAAATGCTGGTAACCACTGATATGGTTTTCCGCTACCTGAACTTTTCCGTGCCGGGAATTCACAATGAGATAAGCCGGTTTGTCCGTTTGGGTAAAGCGGAGTTGGTATAAAGCCGATTGACGTGAAGGCGCATACTTGACCTCAATTTGTTCTTCATCCAAAAACACTTCGTAATAGTAGGGCTTGACGTTCTCATGGTCATAGCTATAGTTTACGACCGGCTGTAACGGCTCTCCTTGGCAAGGACTAAGGTTAAAGGCCGAAGTGCCCCGATGGCTGGTAATGATGAGCGGCAATCCATGTAATTGACTACCTGTATAATCACTCCGTTCGGGATATACACGCAACATGCTGTTGGGCAAATGAATCGTAGGATAAGTGGGTACTAGTAAATGGCTGATGTTGCCCATATAAGGGTTGACATAGTCAACGGGAGTCAAGTTATGTTCTTTATTCGATCCCTGAGAGAGGGCGTACCCTGCGAATAAAAAAACAAACACAACACACAAAAAGTATAAATGTTTCATTTTCTTACAGAACTAAGGATTGTATTTGGGCTACAAAAACAGCAGCCATACGGTTTTGAATATAACAGTCTTTACCCCGGTTGGGATGCCATCCATACTCAACCCCATCAATACACTCTGTGTCATCGGCAAAGAGAGTGCTCGTTTGTCGGTGTGTTTCTGGATGCTCAACGGTCTTTGAAAAGCCAATCTGTTCATCAAATTTTACCAGTGGAAAGCCCCATTTGTCGGAGAGTTTCCTGATAGATTCATTATACACCACGCGTGCATCGTGCCAATGGGTACAAAGCAGAATCACAGCCGGCTTCCCCCCTTTCACACCGTAATACTTCGAACCTTTGTCAAATTGAAGTTGATAACAATCGGATATGTATTTCTTGATTACATAATCAAAAGCGGCCGCATAGTTCCCACGGGTAAAAGGCAAGGCATATTCGTGATAGTCCTTTTTCAGCTCATTCGGGGCATACACATCCCGGTTGTGTACCTGCATAATCACGAAGACATCCACCTCGTCCAATTCCTCACGGGAATACAAATCGCCACGTGACATTCGGTTCGCCACATCCGCAATGGCTTCTCCTCCGATGGCCCGGTTGATTCCCTTCGCACGCAACGCCTCACACCCCAACTCAAACCAACCGTTATCCACGGATGCAAAAGAAGCGCCTGACAAGAGAACGGTCAGCTTCTTCTTCTCATCAGACATTGATAAATAACCTTCTCGTACCGGAGAACATATATCCTGTGCCGGTAAAAACGAGACCCAGCAGTATAGGAGTAGTATTATAATATAAATCCTTTTCATCATAATTCATTTAAAAGATGTAACTTTCCGTCTCTAATAATCTTAAGAACCAATTCACCAAACAAGGAATTTTGCCAGGCAAACCACGAACGTGTGAACTTTTCAGGCTGATCTTTGTGAAAAGACTCATGCATAAAGCCTGTATTAGCATCCGTAGCCAACAGCATGGCAACGCACAATTTGATTTCCTCATCGTTCTCCGACGTCATGGCACGTATGATTATGCTCATGGGCCACACCATGTCCATTCCTATGTGAGGGCCACCGATGCCTTCGGCATATTTGCCCTTGAAAAAATACGGATTGTCCAGACTCAACAGATATTTTCGCGTATTCTGATAAATCCTATCCGAGGGCTTCACATCGCAGATGTAGGGCAAAGCCAGCAGACTGGGAATATTAGCATCATCCATGCAGAGCTGATTGCCGTATCCGTCCACTTCAAAAGCATAAATCTTTCCATAGGTAGGATGCTTGTGTATGGCATGTTTTTTCAACGCTTCGCCCACTTCCATATACAACACATTGCACGCACGAGCCATTGCTTTGTTTTTGTTCACCTTCAATAGGATCTCCTCCATCTGACGCAAGCTGGTCACAGCAAAAAAGTTGGAAGGAATCAGGAACGGATAAACAGTCGCGTCATCCGAAGGGCGAAAAGAAGAGGCAATCAGTCCGTTGGCACGGACCGGATTTCCATATCCATCGTTGGATAACGTGTCATACTGCCGGTCCGTCACACGTAAAAACGAATAATTACCCCGATTCTCCTTCCGTTGCTGGTCTTTGAAAACTGTCAGGATAGATTCAACCACCTGCATCCATTCCGCTGTAAAAACGCTGTCATCACCGGTTACTTTCCAATAATGATAAGCCAGACGAACAACATAACACAGCGAGTCGATTTCCCACTTTCTTTCGTGAATTCCCCCTCTCATTGGTGTCCTGTCATTTTGCCACTCCCCTTTTCCAGAGAGATCACGGTAGAACGCATTCGCATACGGATCCAGCAGAACTAATCTGAACTGTCGTAGAATCACCCCCCGAATCATTTTCCTCAACCGCTCGTCCTCATTGGCGTACATCAGATAAGGCCACACCTGGGCGGAAGAATCCCTAAGCCACATTGCCGGAATATCCCCCGTTACCACAAAAGTGTCGTCCTCCGGTTCCGATTCATAAAACACCGTCGTGTCCAATGTGTTGGGAAAACAGTTGGCAAACATCCATTTGAGCTTCTCATTTTTCAGTAGAGTGACCGTCTCCTCAATAACCCGTTCGACGACTTCTGACCGGAAAAGTCTTTTTTCCACCGGTGGACGTTTAGACGTATACATTTCAACATGATCGATCCATTGCATTTCTTGTCCCGAAGAACAAGGATGTGCAAAAAGTAGAGAACAGACCCATAAAGAGCCTATAGTGAGTAATTGTCTCTTCATCTTACAAAGCTAGTCTTACTGCAGGAACGTAATTGAATTTCGCACCGCCAATGTTAATTCTTGCGCCAATTCTAAAGTAATATTGCGTGCCGGATTTTATATTTTCATGTTTTAAGTCCAATTCCAATGTAAACTCATTGCCAAGGTACGAGTTATCCACACCTTGCTTTACCACAAACTCCTTGAGTGGTTCGCCAACATTCGGTTCACGGTGACCGTAAAGAGCCACTTCCGCCACCTCTTGGTCAACCGTCTTTTCTAGACGGAACTTAGCCACAACCTTGCTACCATTTTTTTGAATGGAAGCATTTTTAATACGGATGTAAGGCTGCACTCTGAAGTCATATACCGTATTACCTTTCACCACAACTTCTTGATCTTTGACAGACACAAAGTTACCACGCATCAGACTCATCGTATACGAACCTGCAAACATCACGTTGTTTCGATACGTACCATTGTTCTTAATTACCATGTATTGCGTTTCAGGATTCTCAAACCCATGTTCGATAAATTCGATTTGTGCCCCGTCAATAATATCCTGTTCAACCAGTTCGCCAGTTTCAATGTCTAAGATTTTGCCTTCAATGGTAGCATTCGGACCATCATAGTTGTCTATTTCCAACAAGTCGCAGGAAGTGACTGCAAACAATGTCAGCAAAGCGAAAGCCATATTTTTAATGTTACGTTTCATAGTTGCTATTGTTAAATTAGTGTTTTGGATTCTGAGTTAAACCATTGGTAGAAGTTCCAGGAATATGTCTGTAATAATGATGCGTTTGGAAAGTACAAGAGTTTGCACCCGGTACAAACTTACGCACAAAAATATACTGAGGCTTTTCCCCTCGTAAATCAATCATAGGCACCAACGCCATTTTACGGCGGTTATCGAATTCCGAATGGAAATCCCTGCGTCTAATCAAATCCCAGTAACCCTTATTTTCAAAAGCCAACTCAATTCTCCTTTCGCGCAACACATTATCAAGAGTCAAGTCAACCTCTGTAGTATGAGCTGCTCTCTTACGCAAGTCATTCAGTCCCTTCTTGGCCATATCCAGCAAATTACCATCCGTTTCACCCTTTTCAACAACCGCTTCCGCAAAGTTCAGCAAGATTTCGGCGTATCTGAAATCCATAAAGTCGGTAGTCGACTGCAACTCCTTGGTCACGGTCAGGTTCTCATTTAAGAATTTGCGCATCAAGAACCCCGTACGCGTACAGTTCGGTGTACCGTCAAAACCCGAATAATCCTTCGAGAATTGAGCACCGAATGTATAATACGTCTTACCATTATGTTCACAAGCACCCGGTGAACTCATCAAGTCACCATTCGGTTTAATCACCCCCCCCTGGATTACAATCTTCTTCCCTTTCCACACACTGTTCGGATACGTGATGCAAGCAAAAAAGCGGGCATCCTTATGCTTGAAGATTTCCTCCGGCGAATCAAAATGGCGATAAGCAACATACGGACGATAGCCTTCATTATCGCTCACCTTTCCATCTTCCGTAGTGATGATCGGAGCAGCATGCCCCGGATTGGTATAATCCTCATACAAGTCAATCAACTCAAGAATTGGATTGGTTCTACCTCTGTGAGGGAATCCTTCCGCATTCTGATTCGGATTGTTCCAGGCATCATAATCATGTGCAATCCGAGTACCCGGAGCTCCATAGCCTTTGATAAAAATAGCCTCTTCACCAGCCACATTCGGATCTGTGAAAAGCGCTCTGTAGTTAGCAATCGCTTCTTGCACACTACCTGGATGCGCCTTATACAACCCAAACCTATTGGAAGCGATGATAGCTTTAGAAGCATCTATGCAAGCCTGATAATAACGGCTGGCATCTGACTTGTCCAAACCAACAAAATTCTTATCCACCGCTTCCCCTTCCAACGGAGCCTTGTCCCAATATTTAGCTACAGAAGCTGCATGTAATGCTGCCCTTGACTTCAGAGCATACGCCGTCCACTTCGTCGCCCTGCGCTTCTCTTCACTCGGATTGTTTCTGGTTTCCGGCAACAGACGAATCGCCCTGTCACATTCCTCCATCACAAAATCCCACGTTTCTTTTTCTGTGCTACGAGGTACCTTCAAGTTATCCGTATTCGGCTCAAACTCCTGATACTTCGTAATGATGGATACCCCCCCATAACGCTTCGCCAAACCAAAATAAGTATACGCCCTTAAGAAATGGGCTTCCCCCATCAACGCATCCTTTTCCTCTACCGAAATATCCAAATTGGGAATATACGTCATCAGCAGATTGATATTTCTGTTCAAAAAATACCCCTTATTCCACCAGTCATTGGCAAATTGGTTCCAGTTGGGCCATTCCGAATGGATGGCTTCCAGCGCATATTGCGCCAACGTCAAAGAACCAGTATTCCCTCTGGCGTTAAATCCGGCAGCAGGCATATATACAAAATCTTCAATCGGTGAACCATAATAGAGATCAGCTAGAAACGACTTGATACCATTGGGATCCGACAAGACACTTTCACCCGGTATTTTATTTTTTGGTTCTAAATCCAGAAAATCAGAACAAGCTCCACATAACACGAGCAAGAACCCCACAATTACATATTTAAAATTTAACATCTTTTTCATACGTATAATATTTAGAATGAAACACTTAAGCCTACATTAAAACTCTTTGTCAAAGGATAGTTGTATCCGGCACCATAGTCACCCTCCGTCTTTTCAGGGTCAAACTGTTTCAAGAACGAGTCGGTGAATGTAAAGAGATTGTATGCATTGAAATAGAGTCTCAAATTTTCAACACCATATTTTTTAGTAAATGTTCTAGGCAATATATAACCCACTTCAAAGCTCTTCAGGCGTAAATAAGACGCTTTCATGTTCCATGCCTGACTATCGCGGTAAGAAGAACCCATTTCCTGAGAGAAACGATTAGCAGGCCATTTACCAGGCACCCAATTGGTGTTGTCAGGATCATAGGAATCCTCCAAATGCCATCTGTCAAAGAAATAAGCAGGTAAATTACCATTGTTGAAGAACATTTGGCTGAATACCTCATTGAAACGGATGTTGTACATACCAGCACCTTGGAACACCATTGTCAAATCCATATTTTTCCATTGTGCATTCAACGTAAAACCATAAAAGAGTTTCGGTGTCTTGTTTCTGAATATCGGTTTGGTATCATAACCATTGATCACACCATCACCGTTATAATCATCATAGATATAATCACCCGGCAACAACTGCGTATTTCCTCTATTGTCGCAATGAATAGCCCCATGTAAAATCTCTTCATAATTTTGGAACTGTCCGACTTTGTCGAATCCCCAAACCAAGTCATTCCAACGGTTTGTATATCCATTCTTCCAACGGTCGTAACTGCTTCGTGCAGCCGGTTTATCCACTGTGCGATGCATGGTTCTGGCAATATTCATGTTGAAAGAAGCGCTGTAAGAGAAATCATTGATGCGATTTTTGTGAGAAATGGTCAAGTCAAAACCCTGTGTACGTTCACTTTCCACATTCTCCACCGGCATTGATCCACCAAACGTATTCGGCAAGTTGCCTTCTCTGATTTTCAACTTTCCGCTCTTGTGTTTCTTATAGAAGTCAAGTTCAAAATTCAGTTTGTTTCTTAGCACAGAAAACTCGACCCCCACATTATACATCTCCGAACGCACCCACGTAAAGTCCCGATTGATCACACCCGGAGCTGCCATCGTACCCAGGAACTTGCCATCTTCAAACTCATAACCAATATTCACATTAGGTGTGAAACCCATCACGTGTTGGAATGGCTCTCCTACATTTTCACCAATGACGCCATAAGAACCACGGATTTTCAAATTATCAATAAACGAAAAATTATCTTTGATAAAGCTTTCTTCAGAGATTCTCCAGCCGGCTGATAAAGAAGGAGAGAACGCCCATCTTTTGCCGGGTGCATAACGGTAAGAGCCGTCATAACGGCAAGCATATTCAAATAAATACTTACCCATGTAGTCATAGTTAAATTTACCGATGTATGCCATAGTTGTCTCTTCATGTTCCGTACCGCTATTCGTCTGTACCCCCGATGCATAATCCATCACATCTGTCGTGTAAAAATCATATTCACGTTTCAAGTAAGAGTGTTTCTTCTCATATTTCTTCTGTTCGTAAGCAACTAATGCCGAAACATGATGTTTGTCCAGGAAGGTTCTGTCGAATGTCACCTGCGCCTGCAACACAATGCGGTCTGCATCTTCCACATTATTGGCAATACGCGGCTTGTTTTTCAACTGATAATTCAAATCGGACGAATAAATGCGATAACTCTTCCATAAATTTTTATTGAATACACTATAGCTGTCATAGGCAATGGTGCCTTTCGCCTGCAGTCCCTTCAAGAAAGGCGCATCATAAGTCAGCGAAACAGCCGACTGAAGCGATTTGTTCTTGTCCACCGTATACCCTGCATGCTTTTTCTGTGACATCACCACCGGATTTTCCTGATTGTAGATATTCGCCGGATAAGCCGGGTCATCGTTAATATACGGACGTTCGTTCGGATGACTGATGATGGTACCTTTGTACATCCATATAAAGCCATCACCACCCGGGAAATCCCTCATGCCATAACGGCCCGAAACCATCACATCCGTTGTCAGATAACGGTTCAATTTGGCAGAAACATTGCTTCTGAACGTATAGCGGTCATAACCCATATCCCCACTCTTGAAAATACCGTCTTCATCATAGTAGCTGAAACTGAGGAAGTATTTCATAATCTTATTGCCACCCTCAATAGACAAGTTATGATTATGTCTCAAACTGGCTTTTTTCATGGTTTCATTGTACCAGTCCGTGCTTTCATAACCCGGTCCGCCAGCTCTCCACTTATTTAGTTCTTCATTGGTAATACTATGCACCCCGTCTCTATAAAAAATCGCATCATCGTACATTTCCAGATATTGGGCCGCATTGGCCATGAGGGGACGGTCAGTAACCTTCTGCCAGCCCACATTACCCGAATACGTAAACTGAGGACGGTGGGATTCCCCTCTCTTCGTAGTCACCACAATCACACCATTACTGGCATTCATGCCATATACTGCAGCGGAAGCGTCCTTCAACACCGAAACACTTTCGATGTCACTAGGATTCAATTGTTGGAATTCAACGCTACCATCGCGTACAATACCATCGATGACATACAAAGGTTCTCCATAGCCGCGGATGTTAATCATAGAATTAAAAGTACCCGGCTCACCATTCTGCTGTCTTATCTGCAATCCCGGCATCTTACCCTGTAAAGATTGCGCCAGGCTGGAGCTCACAGTCGTATTGATCTCCTTGGTCTTTAACGAAGCAATACTTCCCGTCAAGTTACCTCTCTTCTGCGTACCATACCCCACAACTACCACTTCATCAACTAGATTGGCATCCTCTTCCAGCGTAATTTCGTAATAATCCTTCTTCACTCTCAGTTCCTTCTTGCCGAAACCGATGTACGAAATCGTCAGCAAGTCGTTTTCGTGCGCATTCAAAGAGAATTTACCATTCAAATCAGAAATGGTACCACCGGCACCGTTTTCCACAGCAATGGAAGCGCCGATGATAGGAACACCAGAGAGGTCTCGGATAATCCCCGAAATCCTTTTGGCACTCCTCTGCTGTCCTTTCGACACTTTGGAATCAATTTTATACAACACCACATTCTTTCCCTTAATTTTATAGCCGATATTTTCCCCTTTGAAAACCACCTTCAAGATTTCCTCAATCTTTTTATTTTTTAAAGACACCGAAATCTTTCGCTTGGGATTGAACAGATTGTAATCATAAGTAAAAAACAGATTGTTCTTTTTTTCAATGATTGATAGCACCTCCGTGATGCTTTTGTTTTTCACATCCAGTGAAATGGTAACATTTTGAGCATGCAATGCAAGTACTCCGTTAAATAGGAATAAAAATGTTAACAAAAGCACAAAACTGCAAGAGTTCCTATTCCATCTACTAAAAAAAGTTACGCATTCTTTTAGATAGAAATAACTGGTTGGATTTTTCATAAATTTGTAACTGAGTAATTGATTTAATCTTTAATTAATTTATTCGACGACAAGGATTGTGAATTGCTGCAACAATTTGCAATCCTTTTTCTTTTTCTTCTTTTTCTGTTAATTGTCCTCCTTTCTTATTATAAATATATGTTCTTTTTCCAGATACGTCAATTGCCCACTTTCCTGCAACAGGTCCAAGACCTCCGTCAAGGTCGATTCCCTATGCACGTGGCAGAAGAACCGTTTTTTTTCAAGCGAAGGATCTTCAATGACAATTTCCCTGTCGAATTTCCGTTTCAATTCCAACACAATGGTCTTCAGTGTTTCCCCGGGGAACATCAGTTCCCCCGTCCGCCACGTACCAGCCGTAGAAGCATCCATTTCACGAATCGAACTCAGACCCGTTTCGAGAGAGACTGTCAGCATTTGATTGGGCTTTATCCGTATATTTTTATTCTTATCAGTATACACTTCCACCTGCCCTTCTTTTAAGAGAACTGTTGGATCCTCACCGGAATACGATTTCACATTAAATGTAGTACCCAGTACACGTACTTTCAACCTCTCCGTTTCCACCAAAAACGGCTTGTGTTCATCACGGTTCACTTGAAACAAAGCCTCACCTGCCAGTTTGACCGTACGGTAACCCCTAGCAAATTTGGTGGGATAAGTAAACCGGCTACCTGAGTTCAACCAGATGTGTGTACCATCCTCCAATACCAAATTGGCTGTCTGCGAGTTGGGGACAATTACCGTATTAAATCCAACCGGTCGTGTAACCTCCATGTAATATAACGTTCCCAACCCTACTGACAATACAATTGCTATTGATGCAGTTATTTTTAGGAAGAGTGATGATTTAGGTTTATGGATATCGTTTTTTTGTGTTGTATTGTATGTCTCCTGTTCCTTAATTTTGGATTCAGATCTACTCATCATCTTCTCTATCATCTTTTGGTAAGATGCATTCAGATGTATCTTTGTTGCATAGTTGGCTTCTTCTTTTTTCGACCAGATTTCCTCCAACGAGAACAAAAAAGTCGAGTTAGCAGGTTCTTCCCTTCTCCATTTGTTGATCTTTTTGTAATCCTCCTCCGAAGCGGAATGATTTAAAAAACGCTTTAATACATTTAAATCCATATTACAGTAATATATAATTCAACATTAGAGCAATCCAAATTCCGACATGCCTCAAGGACTTGCGCAATTCCGCGATGGCTTGGGCAAGGTGTGTCTGTACCGTACGTAAGGACACATGCATCTGATTGGCTATGTCCTTTTGTGACTTCCCTTCGAAGTAGAATAAGTTTAAAGCTTCCGCACGTCTGGGAGGCAATTGCCTGATTGCATTTTCCAGCAACTTATAGTTCAACTCCTCATTCGTTTCAGACATCGAAACAGTCGATTCAATTTTCTGGTTGTAATATTCACAACGATCAATGGCCAGTTGCCACTGTTCCCGGTAGTTCTCCACTACCTTTTGGTGCTTCAGATAGTTTAGACAACTGTTTTGCGTGGCTTTGAATAGAAAGGCGGCCAGCCTACTGGAAACAATCATATGATGTTGTTCCCAGTAAGCGACAAATACATCATGTACTATATCTTCAGCAACCTCTTCATCAACAAATTTACATGCATGAACCATCAATTTAGGATACAGTTCATCATAAACTTGTCTAAAATGACTGATAGAATCCCCCCCCTTTTCTTGCATTCCATTTGAATATTGAGAGTCCATAATAACGGTTTGTATCTGTGGCTATTTGATGGCAGACAATACGATTTTTTCCATAACCTCATATCCTTTATCTGTAGGGTGGACACCATCATACGTATATTCATCAATCATGCCTCCGTTCTCTTTGCTCATTTCACTGAAGTAATCAATGTAGTGTACATGTTTTGCTTTGGCAAGTTGCCGGATCCGCACATTCAGCTCATAAATCTGTTTCACTGCATCCGTAATGTCTTTTCTCCAAGGATACACATCAACCGGAAGAACCGAAGAAAGATACACTTTGATTTTATGTGATTTGGCTAACTCTACCATTGATTTGATGTTACTCACCGTATATTCGATGCTGTACTTACCAGTATTTTCGGCTATGTCGTTCGTACCGATGTTGATGACAACAGCTTTTGGTTTAAGGTCAATCACATCTTTTTGGAAGCGGAGCAGGAGTTGCGGACTGGTTTGACCGCTGATGCCACGACCTAAAAATTGATGACCTGTAAAAAAAACGGGGCGTTTGCTAGCCCATCCGTCGGTAATGGAATTTCCGATAAAAATCACTTTCGGATAAGTTTTGTTTTGAATGATGCGTTCATTATCCTTTTGATATCTTTCAAAATCAGGATACTCGCTCAGTGTTTGGGCCGTTGCCACTGTTGCGAAAAAGTACAGAAGAGCAAAGAATAAGTGTTTCATATTTAGTATTATTTAGTAATGATTGTTAGCAATATCTTATATTAAGACAACTACACTATCAAAAGTACGTATTCTAATAGTTAAAAGAAAAAGATTTTTATCTACTATGATATTACGTTTTATGCCTTTTGCTTTTTATTCCCGTCAACACCGTTCAAGGAAGCATTGTTCCCCTTTGACATTTTGATTGTCCACGATACTATTTACAATTGGTCCCATGCTATGTTTCACACGTATATCTTCACGTAATTTCTCTAACAATAAGCCCAACTCCGACAAAGAACCTCATTTACGATAGTGGTGATAAAACAACTGTCACTTTGGGAATTCGAAAAGAGGCATATGCCATTGACAACTAGTCTTAACTAAAAAATACAGCATTACAAATCATATTTTACTCTTCCTGCAAATTTAACACTTTTGTTATATACGCCATTCGGTCTCCGTTAGATCAGCCTGGTACATTTTTCGTTTGGCACCGCAAAGAAACTATTCGGCCGCGGAAACGTCAGTAAAAAAAATCAGCTGTTTTTAAAACATATATAGTCCTCATCATTATTTCTACAGCCCGAACATCTTTTTCAATCTCTAGACCGTACTAACACTCACTCCCTCGGTTCTGGCTATCATCTTCATCTGATAACTTTACCGGAAAGTCTTGACATACCGAAACGATTGCCGGACAAATCCATCGGACCATCATCCGCATATTCTCCCACTTCAACTTACACACATAAAAAACTGCCGTCTGACAAAACCCCGAAATCCTTACATGTGTGATTTTAAAAAAATGTTCAATTTCAAAAATGAAAGAAACATGAAAACAGAAACAAAAAGAATTTTGGAAAAGGCCCAGGCAGGTGATGCAGAGGCTCAGTATCTAACCGGTCTGTATTATGAGGATAAGGGAAATGCCGACGAGGCTTTCCTATGGTATGACCGTTCGGCTACACAGGGATTCGTATATGGAATCAACGCCGTTGCCATATATTACCTGAAAGGGATGGCTGTAAAGCATGATACCGGCAAGGCAATCGCTCTTCTAGAGAGTATTGCAGATAAATTCCCCACAGCCAAAGCCAATCTGGGCCATATATACCTGGAAGGGCAGGGATGTCCGCAGGATATAGGGAAAGGTATCGGGTTACTCGGACAGGCTGCGGATTCAGGTGACGGACTGTCGGCTTTCACAATGGGGCATATACGCCTCAAAGGGCTGTTTGGGACTCCCGTAATGTACAAGGAAGCGACAGGATGGTTCGAGAAGGCCTATGAACTGGGGATATATGACAGTGTGGACTTCCTCTGTGACCTGTATGAAGGTCTGTATTCACGGGGCATGAGGGACATCAGGAAATACAGGTTATGGTCGGATGTCAGAAAAAGCCTTGAAAAAGGAGGTTCCCGTACCGGTCTGGCAATGCCATCATCCGCAAATGGAGGCAATGTACCGGTATTCGGGGAGGCAAACGGCAGACAGTACATCATCATCGGCGGGGAGAAGGCTTATGTCGATCTCCTCGTTGCTGAGACATTCCTGGTCAATCCTGATCCGAAGGCCTATACGGAAGTGGAGCATATTGACGGCGACATGTCCAACAATGCGGCTGATAATCTCAGATGGATAAAAAAGCAATAAAGTCTATGGTAAAGAATATGAAAACGACATTGACAGAAAAGATTAATTGGACAAAGTACAACCTGGCTTATCCTGAGTTAGGAGATGTTATACAGATGATTCGCACGGGAGACATGCAATTGCATGACAATGAGTTTGGAGACTATACATTGAAGCAGGCAATAGAGCATATCAGAAGTGTAGCTCCAGGTGACATGCGGAAATGGAAAGCCAGACTCCTGCCCGCTGTTGCCTATAACGGTACATTCAGGGAACTTAACGGTGCGGGGCTGATTGAATACTCGCGTGTGACGGCATTGGATTTTGACCATATAGCAACACCGGATGAAATGATCCGGTTACGGAACAAGCTGATGATAACCGAATGTGTCCTGAGTGTTTTTGTTACACCCAGTGGAAATGGACTGAAGGCTCTGGTTTTGCATGACAATACAGATCCGGCCAGACATGAAGATTTGTATGGACAGCTACTGGATAAATTCTATGTGGCAAACAGAAATGATGCAAGCTGTAAAGACCTGGCACGCAGAAATTATCTGAGTTACGATCCTGACATCTGGACCAATCCAAATCCTGAACCGTACCCTTATGTCCCCACCATAAAGCCACAGGTACAGATGCCACAATCATCCGGGACAAGAACAGTGTCGGACAAAAGCATCATCAGCATCATGAACTCCCACTGGAAAAGGAACAATCCTGAATATTGGAAAAAAGGCAACAGGGGAAACTGCATCTTCAGGTTAGCCTGCTGGATGTGCAAATGGGGTGTTGACGAGGAATTGGCTACTGAGTATTTCATTGATGGCTGGGAAGATGACACAATGGATGAAAAGGAAATCAGAAGCCATGTGGGCAACGCCTATAAGACCGAAGAGAAGAACTTCGGAACATTGATATTTACAATACACTGATTTAATCACCCCTTTAAAAAAACAATTATGGCACTGACAAAAAGCCGGGGTAACATGTATCCTTTTGTTACCCACACGTGGAATGCAATAAAAGGAATATGTTTTCATGACTGCCCCTATTGTTACATGAAAAAATTCGATGGTCTGCTTCCTATACGGTTTGACCCCAAGGAACTGGAAGTAAACCTGGGTAACGGCAATTTTATTTTCGTTGGTAGCGGAACGGACGCATGGGCTTTCGACGTACCTTCGGACTGGATTGCCCGGGTTCTGGATTATTGTGACAAGTTTGATAATAACTATCTTTTCCAATCCAAGGACCCCATACGTTTCTTGGAGTTCATAGGGCATCCGGTAATGAAGAAATCGGTTTTGTGCACGACCATTGAAACCAATGTCTTTTATCCGGACATCGTAAGGAATGCTCCAGGTACCCGGAAACGTGCCAAAGCCATGCAAAAACTGGCGAGCCTTGGAATGAGAACCTATGTGACCTGTGAACCTCTGATAAAATTCGACTTGCCCGAAATGGTTGAACTTGTCAGCATGTGTTCTCCTGTACAAGTCAATATCGGCAGGAACTCACGACAGGACATTACCCTTCCCGAACCGACAAGGAATGAAGTGCAGGCATTGATAACCGAACTTCAGAAATTTACCAAAGTGGTAGTCAAATCCAATGCCAAGTGCTGGACTTGAGAATGTACTGACTGATTGGAAAGATAAAGGAGATGCTGCATAAGCTCTCCTTTAAAATTTCGTCAAAGCCAATAAAGAATCCATATGTCAAGGATACAGGTGAAAAATATTGCAAAATAACACCTTGTGAGTTAACCGGAGGCAAGTTTATTATACATATACTGCATATTTTATTATAATACCCACTCAGGCGGCGTGAGCCTACAACAAACGAAAGAAGAAAGATATACAATAGTTTCATGCAACTTTTTTTGTCAAAATGAGAGATTTTACTTAAAAGAAATAGATTGCATAAGGAAAAATATTGATGCGTTCCGTTTACTCATCGAAGTGTAAAAAGGGTATATAAAAACATTGCAAACCTTTATATATGAAATGAGTATAAACAAAAATAAAACAATTATGGATAATAATATAAATAATATGATATCAATTAGTATGCCGAAAGGTTGCAGGTATATGAGTGATTATGAAAATCTCTTGAATGGGGAATTGCCATTGGATGGTAAGTTTATCCTGAACAAGACTGTAACCGGTTGTGGTGGTACATCCCTGTTTCTCGATTCGAACTTTCCTGTGGTAATAATTTCGCCACGACTTCAGGTGTTGAAAGAGAAGCACAGACAATATCCCGACAGTTTTCACTTCCATGTCCCATTCAGTGGTAATAGAGGACAAGCAATAATCCAAATGATGCGTGATCTTGATTCGTACCTGGACTGTCATCATGGAAGCACACCATTTACCCCCTTGCCAATGAGACCTGCCAAGATACTGGTTACACTGGATTCATCGGACAAGGTTCTTGGTGTCCTTAGAGGAAATAATATGCTGGATTCATGCCTCTTTGTGGTCGATGAGTTCCAATGTCTTATGGGCGATGCGACGTTCAAGGGCAGTACGGACATGAATTTTCTCATCCGGCTTGACAGTGAAGTGAAACGTATCTGTTACTTGTCCGCTACACCTGTCCCTGACATCTACCTTGACTACATACCTCAATTCGCCAACATTCCCTACTATAAACTGGAATGGGATCCTGATGTGATTGTGGAGCCGACATTGAAGGAGAGGCAGATGAGGAACGGTGAGACTGCGGAGAAACTGTGTGGGGAACTGATACAACGTTACAGAAGGGACGGATATTTTGAAAGGAAAATAGTGGATGGAAATATAGTCTGTTCCCGTGAAGCCTGCATATTTCTCAATGAGGTCAAGTCGATCATAAGGATAATCGGGCAAAACAGTCTGAAGCCGGATGAGGTGACTATCCAGATTTGAACACACACGAACCCTCCACCCGATAAAGATCTTGAATTTCTCGGGTGATTTTCGGGCGTATAAGTTTTCCTCGTTCAGGCTTCTTACACCTCCGATACATAAATGTACTTCCTCGCCGTTCATCATTCTGCTCATGGAACGGATATGAAAACAGAAAGCCATACGTTGATAATAGATGGTCTCGTCCTCCGGTCTAAGCTCTTCTTTCCTTTTTGTCAATGCTCCCGGAACCCTGCCCAGGATTTTATGTGATACTCTGATTTCCGTGTTACCAAAGTTCTCTCCGGTAAAATATACTTTCGCGGCATCCTCTACCTGGTGGATAAATTTCTGGTGGCTGATTGTAAGCTGGTTATCCCCAAAACTAGGGACAATACAGTTCCTTTCAAGTTCTTCAAGCGTAATACCCGAAGTGTTACTCTCAATAAAATTTGGATGCTCCTCCTGTTCCTCTTCCGATACGATTACTGCGTCTTCGATAAATTCAGGTTTAAGCATACCCATTCCGCCCATCATTCCGATTGTTCCTGGAATGACAGTAAGTTCATTAGTCATTGTTTCCATACTCTTGTTATTTTTTAGTCGGTTAATAAAATGCGATGAAAAAACAAAAAGCCAAGAGGTGTCATTTCTTTGCTTTTATGAATATACCTCTTAGCTTCTTTATTCCTTTGAGTATTGAAGTTGCTACCTCCAATACGGTTATTATTACGTCCGCTTTCTTGTCATAATCCATTCATCAGACGTACTATCAGTTTTCAGTCGCAGCATCAACGGCCTTGACTTCACCCGTGGCAATCTTCTTTTTTCCGAATTTGCCACAATACTTTTCTGCAAGCTCGATTACTACGGAACCTGCCACGATAATCTCGGCCACATAAGCTGCGACCTTCAATCCTTTAATTAAATTTCCCATGTCTCTTAGTTTTAAATTGTTAGTAATTATGTTTCTATTCTCTATTTCTCTTATATACTTTTCTCATATATAAGGCTTTGAAGGGAAATCAAGGAAGGGGAGAAGAAAAAAATAGACCAATCTTTCGACTGGTTGTGATAGTTGAACCGTTGTAAATAGCTCCTCGCATTTACTTGGCCTATCATGCGGCATACATTCTTTCGTGGGGAACTTTATGTCTTGTCCACATACTGAAATTGCTACGCATCATCGAATCGCCATCTTATCCATCGTCTGAAAATAAGCGTGACCCGGTAATTGTTTTTATCATTAATGCTTGAAGCCGTACGCACTCTTCATTGCAGTGCTGAATAATGCTCCAAGCTATCTTATCATATATAAGAGTTTGAGGGGATTTGAAAAGGAAAACTGACTATAAAAATTACTCGATAGAAGGCACAGATTAATAATAAAAGTATTATTTTTGCAAATGAGAATTAGACATATAGGAATTAACTAATTAGCAATAATTCCAAATAAAGATTTAGTATTAACAAGCAGCATTATACTATAGGTAAACCATAGTGTAAACCGAAAGAGATGCAATAGAGTATATACAATTGATAATCAGCCGTTATCAGTTTATCTCTCGCGAAGTCTGGGGGGCGTGTGGTCGCAAGTTCGAATCTTGTCATCCCGACTGTTGAGCATTAAGGAGTTAAGTCTAAGACTTAACTCCTTAATTTTTATAGTATTTCTTAATGACAGACTTGCTGCCATAAATATGCTGAATATGTACAAAAAGAAGACGGTGCCTATTCGCTTCAGCGGGAATAGCTCATCAAATTACTGGAATTCTCGTAAGAAATCTCTATTTTTGCACTTTAAACAAGAAAAATTATGGGAGCAGCTAAATGGATAGGCGGCATCATCGGCTTCATGGCCGGAGGACCGCTGGGAGCCTTGGCAGGTTTTGTATTCGGTTCACTGTTCGACACCGATTCAAGTGACGCAGGCAGTTATTATGGAGAAGAACCAACGCACGGCACTACCTATACCGGGCAACGGAACAGTTTCCTCTTCTCCATGCTCGTGATGGCTTCGTACATTATCCGTGCAGACGGGCGCATCATGCATAGTGAAATGGAATTCGTCCGCCGCTTTCTGAGAAGCACATTCGGTGAGGCTGCCGTGGGCGAGGGAGAACGGATACTGCTCAACCTCTTCGAACAGCGCAAGCAGATGGACAGACAAAACCCACTGGCATTTAAAAACACCATCCGTGACTGTGGAACGCAGATTGCCGCCAACCTGACATACGAGGAACGCTTGCAACTGCTGGTATTCTTGGTAGAAATTGCCAAAAGCGACGGACACGTCTGCAACGAGGAGATAGAAGCCTTGAAAGAAGTGGCCATGTACATGGGACTATCGGTCAAGGAAGTGGAATCCATGCTTAACCTAGGCGGTAGCTCACTGAACGAGGCCTACAAAGTACTTGAAATTGAACCCACTGCCACCAATGACGAAGTGCGTGCTGCTTACCGCCGCCTAGCCTTGAAACACCATCCCGACCGGGTGGCAACGCTGGGCGAAGACATCAAGAAAGCCGCAGAAGAGAAGTTCCAAAGCATCAACAATGCCAAAGAACAGATATACAAGGCACGAGGTATGAAATGACGTACCTCGCTCCTTGCCTTGTGGACAGCATCATGACGTTTATAAACATTCTATATTAACATCAACCCACACACTTATGAAAAAAACCCTTGCAATCCTTGCACTAGGCCTTACTGCCATTGCCGGACATGCCGCCACGCCGCTCTGGATGCGCGATGTGCAAATCTCTCCCGACGGTACGGAAATCGCATTCTGCTACAAAGGAGACATCTACAAGGTGCCGGCCAAAGGTGGAACCGCCACACAGCTTACTACCCAAGAGAGCTACGAATGTACCCCCATATGGTCGCCGGACGGCAAACAAATAGCCTTTGCCAGCGACAGATACGGCAACTTCGACGTATTCGTGATGCCGGCAGACGGCGGAACCGCCCAACGGCTCACTACCCACTCCACCGGTGAGATACCCTCCACATTCACTCCGGACGGAAAGTATATCTTGTTTTCCGCATCCATCCAGGACCCGGCAAGCAGCGCTCTTTTCCCCACTTCGGCCATGACCGAGCTTTACAAAGTACCTGCAACGGGAGGGCGTACGGAGCAAGTGCTGGGCACCCCTGCCGAAGCGGTCTGCTTCGACAAGGCGGGCCATCAGTTCCTCTACCAAGACCGCAAGGGATTTGAAGATGAATGGAGAAAGCACCACACCTCCTCCATCACCCGCGACATCTGGCTGTATGATGCAAAGACGGGTATCCATACCAACCTCACCGACCGCGCGGGCGAAGACCGCAACCCGGTGTTGTCACCCGATGGAAGAACGGTTTACTTTTTGAGTGAGAGAAACGGCGGCTCATTCAACGTGTATGCCTTCCCGCTGGCACAGCCCCGAGAGGTGAAGCCCATCACCAGCTTCAAGACACATCCCGTGCGCTTCCTCTCCATGAGTGACGGCGAGACGTTGTGCTACAGTTACGACGGCGAAATCTATACCCAGCAGCCGGATGCCACCCCGAAGAAAGTCGCCATAGAACTGGTGCGCGATGACCGGCCGCAATTCGCCAACCTGCAGTCTTCCGACGGAGCCACCTCTGCCGTTGTGTCCCCGGACGGAAAACAGATTGCCTTCACGCTGCGCGGAGAAGTCTTTGTCACTTCGGCAGACTATGCCACTACCAAGCAGGTGACGCACACACCGGCACGCGAAGCGGGCCTCTCCTTTGCGACGGACAACCGCACCCTGGCCTACGCCAGCGAGCGAGGCGGCAACTGGCAGCTCTACCTTGCCAAGATAGCCCGCAAGGAAGACCCTAACTTCCCGAACGCCACGCTGATTGAAGAAGAAGTGCTGCTGCCCTCCACCACCGTGGAACGTGCCTATCCGCAATTCTCGCCCGACGGCAAGGAACTCGCCTTCATCGAAGACCGCATCCGGCTGATGGTGCTCAATCTGGAGACGAAGAAGGTGCGCCAGATTACGGACGGCTCCACCTGGTACAGCACCGGCGGAGGATTTGACTACGCATGGTCGCCGGACGGTAAATGGTTTACACTTGAGTTCACGGGTAACAAGCACGACCCCTACTCCGACATCGGCCTGGTCAGCGCAGAGGGAGGCAAAGACATCATCAACCTCACCAATAGCGGCTACATGAGCGGCTATCCCCACTTTGCGCTGGACGGCAACGCCATCCTTTTCACCACCGAACGCTACGGCATGCGTGCCCATGCCTCATGGGGCTCGCTGAACGACGCCATGCTCGTCTTCCTCAACCAAGACGCCTACGACAAATACTGCCTGAGCAAAGAAGACTACGAACTGCGCAAGGAGCTGGAGAAGGAACAAAAGAAGTCTGCCGGAAAAGACACCCCCCAAGACAAAAACAAGGATAAAAAGAAGAAAGACGACAAGAAAGACAGCAATGCTGACGAAAAAGATGACCAGCCGAAAGACATCGTCGTAGAGCTGAAAGGCATCGAAGACCGTGTGGTGCGCCTCACCCCGAATTCTTCCGACATGGGCAGCACCATCATCTCCAAGGATGGCGAGACACTCTACTACCTGGCAGCCTTCGAAGGCGGCTACGACCTCTGGAAGATGAATCTGCGCAAGAAAGAGACCCGCCTGCTGCACAAGATGGATGCCGGATGGGCGGACATGCAGCTGGACAAGGACGGCAAAAGCCTCTTCCTGCTGGGCAGCCACAAGATGCAGAAAATGGACACTTCATCCGACGCGCTGACCCCCATCACCTTCCAGGTAGATGCCAAGATGGACCTGGCTGCGGAGCGCGAATACATGTTCGACCACGTGTACCGCCAGCAGCAGAAGCGATTCTACAACACCTCGATGCACGGAGTGGACTGGGACAAGATGACCGCCGCCTATCGCCGCTTCCTGCCCCATATCGACAATAACTATGACTTTGCCGAGCTGCTGAGCGAATGGCTGGGCGAACTGAACGTATCTCACACCGGTGGCCGTTTCTATCCCAAAGGGCAGTCCGAGCCTACTGCCAGTCTGGGACTATTCTTCGACTGGAACTACACGGGCCGGGGCATGCTCATTGCCGAAGTGGTGGAGAAAGGCCCCTTCGACACAGCCAACACCCGGGTGAAAGCCGGCACAGTCATCGAGAAGATAGACGGCGTGGAAATCACCCCCGATGCAGACTACTACACGCTGCTCAACAACAAGGCACGGAAGAAGACACTTGTTTCCCTCTTCGACCCACAGACCAAGGAACGCTGGGAAGAGGTCGTTATCCCCATCACGAACGGTGCGTTCAGTGATTTGCTCTACAGCCGCTGGGTGAAACAGCGTGCGGCAGACGTTGACCGATGGTCGGGTGGCCGATTGGGTTACGTGCACATCGAGTCTATGGGAGACGACAGTTTCCGTTCCGTCTACTCGGACATCCTGGGAAAATACAACAACCGCGAAGGCATCGTCATCGACACCCGTTTCAATGGCGGTGGACGCTTGCACGAGGATATAGAAATACTTTTCAGTGGACAAAAATACTTCACCCAAGTGGTGCGCGGTCGCGAGACGTGCGACATGCCCAGCCGCCGCTGGAACAAACCCTCCATCATGGTGATGTGCGAGGCCAACTACTCCAATGCGCACGGCACGCCGTGGGTTTACAGCCACCGCGGACTGGGCAAGCTGGTAGGCATGCCCGTGCCGGGAACCATGACCAGCGTGTCGTGGGAACGCCTGCAAGACCCGTCATTGGTATTCGGCATCCCCGTCGTGGGCTACCGCCTGTCGGACGGCAGCTATCTGGAGAACTCGCAGCTGGAGCCGGACATCAAAGTAGCCAATTCACCCGAGACCATCGTGAAGGGAGAAGACACACAGCTGAAAGCTGCCGTAGAGGAACTGCTGAAGGAACTCGAAAAATAAGTACCGCCCTGCCCCACGCAGGAATACCGGTCATATAGGCCGATATATATATTAAGATGATGTGTCAAAACGGTTGATGGCACATCATCTTTTTTTATATGCCACAAGGAAGCAATACTTTTTCTATCTCACTTTTTTGCACTATCTTTGTGACATAAATTCCTAACTCTTTAACTGATTATGTTTGCTGACTTGTTAAACTCCTCCTATTTCGCGCTCTTTCTCATTGTGGCTTTAGGCTTCATGTTGGGAAGAATCAAGATTAAAGGGCTTTCGCTCGACGTCTCCGCCGTCATCTTCATTGCCCTGCTGTTCGGACACTTCGGTGTCATCATCCCCAAAGAATTAGGAAACTTCGGACTGGTGCTCTTCATCTTCACCATCGGCATCCAGGCCGGTCCCGGATTTTTCGACTCCTTCCGGAGCAAGGGCAAGACGCTTATCATCATCACCCTGCTCATCATCTGCTCCGCCGCCCTGACGGCAGTAGGACTGAAATATGCCTTCGACATCGATACTCCCAGTGTCGTGGGACTGATAGCCGGTGCCCTGACCAGTACGCCGGGACTCGCCGTTGCCATTGACAGCACCCATTCCCCACTGGCATCCATCGCTTACGGTATTGCCTATCCTTTCGGCGTTATCGGCGTGATTCTCTTCGTTAAGCTGCTGCCCCGTATCATGCGCATCGACCTCGACAAGGAGGCGCGCCGGTTGGAGAAGGAACGCCGCAGCCAGTTCCCGGAACTGACAACCTGTCTGTTCCGCGTAACCAACCCCGCCGTCTTCGACCGGAGCCTGATGCAAATCAATGCGCGCGCCATGACCGGAGCCGTCATCTCACGCCACAAGCACAACGAGCAGATAGCCATCCCCACCGCCCAGACCATCCTGCACGAGGGAGACTACATACAAGCCGTGGGTAGCGAAGAGGCCTTAAACCAGCTCGCCGTCCTCGTGGGCGAACGCGAAGAAGGCGAACTGCCACTCGTAGACATGCAGGAGATTGAATCCCTGCTGCTCACCAAGAAGGATATGATAAACAAGCAGCTGGGCGACCTCAACCTGATGAAGAACTTCGGCTGCACCGTCACCCGCATCCGCCGAAGCGGCATCGACCTCTCCCCCTCGCCCGACCTGGCCCTAAAATTCGGCGACAAACTGATGGTGGTGGGCGAGAAGGACGGCATCAAGGGAGTGGCACGCCTGCTGGGCAACGACACCAAGCAACTGTCCGACACCGACTTCTTCCCCATCGCCCTGGGCATCGTGCTGGGCGTGCTCTTCGGCAAGCTCAACATCTCCTTCTCGGACAGTCTGTCGTTCTCTCCGGGACTGACGGGAGGCATCCTGATGGTCGCCTTGTTCCTGAGCGCCATCGGAAAGACCGGCCCCATTCTGTGGTCCATGTCCGGCCCTGCCAACCAACTGCTGCGCCAGCTGGGACTGCTGCTCTTCCTTGCCGAAGTAGGGACATCGGCAGGACGGAATCTGATGGCCACGTTCCAGGAAAGCGGCTGGCTCTTGTTCGGCGTAGGCGCCGCCATCACGCTGGTGCCCATGCTGGTGGCAGTATGCGTAGGCCTGTTCGTGTTCAAGATAAACATTCTCGACCTGCTGGGCACCATCACCGGCGGCATGACCAGTACGCCCGGCCTTGCCGCCGCCGACTCCATGACGGACAGCAACATACCGAGCGTGGCCTATGCCACGGTATATCCCATTGCCATGGTGTTCCTCATTCTGATAATCCAGGTGATAGCCTCCGCAGTCTATTGACGCATGAAGACGTACAGCCGGACAGAAACCATCGCCCGCATGAACGCACTGGCCGGAGCCAATGTGCCCTTCCTCTTCATCGTAGACTACGCGCAAGAGCAGTCGCACATTGAGCCCCTCGACCGGATAGACCCCGCCACCTGCCTTTTCCAATTCCCGAAGGCAGGCAACACGGAGACGGCTGCAACAGCCCTTGCCAGAAGCACAGCCGCCCGATGCGCCGGCCCTATCCAGTGGGACATCACTCCCCCTTCCCCCGCCGCATACAGACATTCGTTCGACCTCGTGAAGCAAAACCTGCTGGCAGGCAACAGCTACCTGACGAACCTCACTTGCCGGGTACCCGTCACCACCAATCTGACACTGGAAGAAATATTCCTCCACTCCGAAGCCTTGTACAAGCTGTGGCTGAAAGACCGGTTCGTCTGCTTCTCCCCCGAAATCTTTGTCCGCATAGAGAAGGGCAAGATAAAGTCCTTCCCCATGAAAGGCACCATCGACGCTACCCTGCCCGATGCGGAACAGCTCTTGATGCAGGACACCAAAGAGGCAGCCGAGCACGCCACCATCGTCGACCTGATACGCAACGACCTCAGCATGGTTTCGGAACACGTCGAAGTGACCTCCTACCGATATATAGACCGCCTGCAAACCAATAAGGGCCCCATCCTCCAGACCAGCTCCGAGATATGCGGCACCCTGCCCGAAGACTACACCGCACACCTGGGCGACATCATCTTCCGCCTGCTTCCTGCCGGCTCCATCACCGGTGCCCCCAAGCCCAAAACCGTAGAAATCATCGCCCAGGCCGAGGACTACCGCCGGGGCTTCTACACCGGCATCATGGGGCATTATGCCGACGGACAGCTGGACAGCGCTGTCATGATACGCTTCATCGAGCAGGAAAACGGCCAGCTCCACTTCAAGGCAGGAGGCGGCATCACCGCCAAAAGCCGGTGGGAAAGCGAATACAACGAAGTAATACAGAAAATATATGTGCCTATTTATTGAAACCATACGCATCGACCACGGAAGGGTCTGCAACCTTTCCCGCCACAACCGGAGGCTGAACGATACCCGCGCCCACTTCTGGCCGGAAAGCACACCGCTGCAACTGTCCGATTATCTGTCGTCTCCCGGCTGTGGAGCAGGCATCACCGGGGCGGGCATCGTCAAGGCACGCGTAGTGTATGGTGAAAAAGGTATTGAAGACCTCAGCTACTCCCCCTACGCCGTGCGGCACGTGCATTCGCTGGCACTGATGCAGGCCGATACCATCGACTACACCTACAAAAGCGCCGGACGCGAACCGCTGAACTGCCTCTTTGCCCTGCGCGGCGCATGCGACGACATTCTGATTGTGAAACAAGGCCTGCTGACAGACACCTCCATCGCCAACATCGCCCTTTCCGACGGTACCCACTGGTACACGCCGGCACATCCCCTGCTGAAAGGGACCAAACGGGCAGCCTTGCTGGAAGAAGGAATCTTGCAGGAAAAAGATATCAGACCGGAAGACTTGCCTTCATTCTCTACTGTCAGGCTGTTCAATGCCATGATTGACTGGGGAGAACTGGAACTCCCCGTACGGAACATCATCCCGTAGAGCCTCTACTCGTGCATATCGTTGAGATGTATCTCCAAAGACTTCACCGATATATATATTTCGTACACCGATATGGCCAGCGAAATAATCAGCAATATCAGCGCCAAACCGAAGATATAGGCCGAAAGCAGATGGAGACGGATATAGACAAAGAACATGCTGACCACGCACAGCAGCAGGCTGCCGATGCCCGCCACCTGCATGGCACGCGTCAGGTAGAGCCGCTTCCTCAGGTTGGCAATCTGCGCCGCCTTCACCGAAGACGGGTTCTCCATGTACTGTTCCTTCAAGGTGCGCACCAGTTGGGCATAGGACAAGAAACGGTTGGTATAGGCCAGCATAATCAGCGATATGGCCGAAAACAGCAAGGCGGGGGTGGTTAAATCTATTTCCATAAGAATGATGCTTAATTATATCTATCCGTCCCGATAGCAGGACTTACCTCCGCAAAGATAAACGAAAGATTGAAACCACAGAAACAAGTTTCCTTTTTTCCATTTCCCAAAGATTTATCCTACTTTTGCAGTGACAATAAAAAAACTCCTTACCACCGTAACTTAACAAATACGACCATGCGATATACCGTTTCCGCTCCTGCCTCACTGCACGCAGCCATACAGCTCCCGGCATCCAAAAGTATCAGTAACCGGGCACTCATCCTCCACTCCCTTGCCCACGGCAATATCCTGCCCCGCAATCTGAGCGATTGTGACGACACCATAGTGATGACTCGCGCCCTCGACGGAAATCCCGGACATATAGATATCCTTGCCGCCGGCACCGCCATGCGTTTCCTCACCGCCTACCTCAGCGTAACTCCTGGCACCCGAATCATCACCGGTACGCAACGCATGCAGCAACGCCCCATCCGCATACTGGTAGACGCCCTGCGAGAGCTCGGCGCCCGCATAGAATACGTCGGAAACGAAGGGTTCCCTCCCTTGCGCATCACCGGAACAGAACTGACCGGCAGCGAAATATCCCTCGCCGGCAATGTCAGCTCACAATACATATCCGCCCTGCTGATGATTGGTACCGTCCTTCCCAAAGGCCTGCGCCTGCACTTGACGGGTGACATCATCTCCCGCCCCTACATCAACCTGACCCTGCAACTGATGCGCGACTTCGGCGCCCAAGCCGACTGGGTCTCCGAAGATTGCATCACCGTCAGCCCCGGCGGATACACGGATACCCCTTTCACCGTAGAAAGCGATTGGAGCGCCGCCTCTTACTGGTATCAGATGATGGCAATAGAAGGAATTAAAAATGAAAAAATAAAAGGGGGAGACAGAAGTAGCGCAAAAGAAAGTGAAGACAGCACGAAGGAAGAAGCGCACACGGCAGAAATCGAACTGCTCGGTCTCTTCGCCCACAGCTATCAAGGCGACAGCCGCGGCGCGGAAGTCTTTACCCGCCTCGGCGTCCATACCGAATATACAGACCGGGGAGTAAAACTGACCCGGAAGGGTACTCCCGCCACCCGTCTCGACGAAGACATGGTGGACATCCCGGACCTGGCGCAGACCTTTGTCGTCACCTGCTGCTTGATGGACATCCCTTTCCGCTTCACCGGACTGCAAAGCCTCAAAATAAAGGAGACCGACCGTATCACCGCCCTCATTACGGAACTGCGCAAACTGGGTTACGTCGTGCGCTCCGAGCAAGACAGCATCTTGTTGTGGGATGGCGAACGCTGCCCGGCAGACGCTGACCCCGTCATCGCCACCTACGAAGACCACCGTATGGCCATGGCATTTGCCCCCGCCTGCCTTGTACTGCCCCAAATACGGATAAATGAACCACAGGTCGTTACCAAATCTTACCCTGCTTACTGGGAAGACTTGCAAAAGGCGGGATTTAAAGTCTGCCAAGATGCAATGCAATCTTAGAATAAAGCTTTTATTCTTAGAAATACAGCCTTTATTCTTAAGAATATAACCTTTATTCTTAGGAATAAAGGATACATTCTAAGATTAGGATGCATCCAAAGTAGTTTTATACTGCGTTCCAGGCAAGTAATGCCTGCGTCGGGTGGAAGTAATCTGCCTACCTGCAATCTGACTCATTATTTTGTCGTGTACAAAACAATGTGTATCTTTGTCCGTTCTATTAATGGAACATGTTTTTCAAGAAAAGGAAGCCCATGTGGATATTGATTATTAGCCTGATTGTCCTTGCCCTCGTGGCAGCCACAGCCGGAATTATACGCAACCGGAAACTGCAGAAGAAGATAGACCGCGGCGAACTGGACGCCATGCCCGAAGTGCAGGAAGTGAATTCCGAATGCTGCGGACAGCATGAAATCTGCGAACGTGACAGCTTACTGGCAGCCGTCAGCAAACAAATTGAATATTACGATGACGAGGAACTGGACAAATACATCGGCACCGCTCCCGATGCCTATACTCCCGAGCAGGAAGACGAGTTCCGCGACGTGTTCTACACCATGCAAGACACGGACGTAGCCGGATGGGTACGCAGCCTGCAACTGCGTGGCATAGCCTTGCCGGACAACATCAAGGATGAAGTGTTCCTCATCATCGGCGAACGCCGTCTCACCCCCCATTCCTAACACTCCACATCCAACTTTTAATTTTTAATTCTTAATTTTTAATTGAATAAATGGAGCTACTGCAATACACTTTTTTCCAACATGCCCTCATCGGCAGTCTGCTGGCAAGCATTGCTTGCGGGCTGATAGGCACGTACATCGTTACCCGGAGACTAGTGTTCATCAGCGGCGGATTGACGCATGCATCTTTTGGCGGTATCGGTCTGGGATTGTATACCGGCATTTCCCCCATTCTGTCGGCAGCCTTGTTTGCAGTCTTGTCCGCTTTCGGTGTAGAGTGGCTCAGCAAACGGAAGGATATGCGGGAAGACTCTGCCATTGCCGTATTCTGGACATTGGGCATGGCACTGGGCATCATGTTCACTTTCCTCTCGCCGGGATTCGCCCCCGACTTGTCCGCCTATCTCTTCGGCAACATTCTCACGATTACCTGGAGCGACATCGCTCTATTGGGAGGGCTCGCCGTCCTGCTGATACTGTTTTTCGCGCTGTATCTCCATCCCATCATCTACGTGGCTTTCGACCGGGAGTTTGCTCGCTCGCAAGGTATTCCGGTGCAGGTATTCGAATATGTACTGATGATGTTCATTGCGCTGACCATCGTGGCATGCCTGCGCATGGTGGGCATCGTGCTGGTTATTTCACTGCTCACCGTTCCGCAGATGACCGCCAACTTGTTCTCGCACCGGTTCCACCGCATCATCTGGCTTTCCATCGGCATCGGTTACCTCAGTTGCCTGGGCGGGCTGATGATTTCTTTCTACTTGAATGTCCCCTCGGGTGCATCCATTATATTCTTTTCCATCATTATCTATGCCATTTGCAAGACGGGAAAAAGTTTTTGGCTATATTTGCAACGCTAAATCAAAAGACACAATGGAAATCAAAATTCAGTCATTAGACCAGATTCACGAAGCCGCCCGCCAGTTCATCGCTGAAATGGGTGACAATACCGTCTTCGCCCTCTATGGAAAAATGGGGGCGGGCAAGACGACTTTCATCAAAGCCGTTTGCGAGGAATTGGGCGTTTCCGACGTCATCACCTCCCCTACCTTCGCCATTGTTAACGAATACCGTTCCGACACTGCCGGCGAACTGATTTACCATTTTGACTTCTACCGCATCAAGAAGCTGGAAGAAGTGTATGACATGGGGTACGAAGATTACTTCTACAGCGGCGCCCTCTGCTTCATAGAATGGCCGGAGCTGGTAGAGGAGCTTCTGCCGGGTAATACCATCAAAGTGACCATTGAGGAAATAGAGAACGGAGAGCGGAAAGTCACCCTGGAAGACTTTGAATAACCCCTCCCCCCTCTTTTTAATTTTTAATTTATAATTTTTAGTTCTCCATGAGCCAATACATCGTTCAAGGGATTTTTGCCGTCGCAGGCATCATCGCCTTGCTGGCAGCCATATTGGACTGGAACTGGTTCTTTACTGCCCGAAACACCCAGTTTATCGTACAAAATGTAGGGCGGCGACAAGCCCGCCTGTTCTACGGCGTATTGGGTGTCATCCTCATCGGCACGTCCATCTTCTTTTTTCTGAATACGCCACCGGCTACATAAAAACAAAAAATCGCGGATGAAGCCATGCTCATCCGCGATTTTCCTATACTTTTGATACAGACTATTCTTCGTCCAAAGATTCCGTATATTCCATCTCACCTTGTACGATGAAAAGGATTTCTTCCGGATCATAGTCACCCATCTCATCCTTATGGGCTTCCTTGACAATATAGTCCACGATTTTCCCCAAATCAATCTCGATGTACCCATCCGCATCCGGCTGCGCATCAAGGATGCCGCTCTCGGAATAGTACTCGTCAATCAAATCGAGAAAATAATAGAACTCGTCGTCAGAGAACTTCTCTTTCAACTCCTGCGGCAAATAATTCTTGATGTACTCGATGGTCTTTTCATCATCGACATCATTCTGCAAAAAATCGTCTTCCATTCCCATACTTACTATTGCTTAAAGGGTTAATGTTATTGACTATTTGACGATTTACTATTTACTATTTAGCTGCGCCATGATGCCGAAAGGGTAAATCGTAAATCGTCAAATAGTACCTTATAATATCGCTTCTATCTTGGCCACGTAAGCAGATTTCGGAGCAGAACCTACCTGCTTGTCCACCAGCTCTCCATTCTTGAAGAACAAGACTGTAGGGATGTTGCGTATACCATATTCGGCAGCCACATCACCGTTCTCATCCACGTCACATTTGCCAATAATCACCTTTCCTTCATATTCAGTAGCCAATTCATCGATGATTGGTCCCACCATCTTACAAGGGCCGCACCAAGGTGCCCAGAAATCCATAACGACCGGCTTTCCCTCTGCCAGGATTTCTTGAAAATTGCTGTCTGTAATTTCTAAAGCCATTTCTTTTAATATTAAATGTCAACTATAATTATTAATTTACTGTCAATTGCGTTTTATCAACCTTCGCTTTCAAAGCAAAGATAGTGCAAACCGAATGCAAAACAAAATGAACTTGTTCATTTTTTATGCCGAGGTGCAGCCTATCTTCGTTTTCCAACAAAGATAACTAATTAATCCTGAACTCAAGGTCCGGACGCTCTTTTAAATAAGTAATCAGTTCACGCCCCACGGAAAGCTTCACGGGACGGGAAATCAAATCGACCGTCATCTTGCTATCCTCATCTCTGACTTTGAAATAAAGCTCCGTACTGCCCGGACGTTCCTTGGTCAGTTCTGCCAGTTCAGTTATCAAAGCCTTGTTCAGCACACTCAGCGGAATGAGAATGGTTATCTTCTCAATCAGTTTCTCCTTGACGTCAGGCAACAGTTCCATGGAGGTTATCTTCAGCTCCAACTCATCCTGCCGCCATTGCTTGGGCTGGCAACGGGCTTTGATGAACAAGAAGGTACGTTCACCCAGATACCCCTGATAGGTCACCCAATCATTTCCGAAGAAAGGAAGCTCTGCCGAACCGGAATAGTCTTCAATCTTGGCTATGCCGTAAGGATTTCCATTTTTGCTGATACCGCGACGCACGGCGGTCACGATGCCACCCATTGTTATTTCGCGTCCCACAAGTGCCGTCTTATCTTCCAGCTCTGTCATGTGAGTGTTGCAAACATGCTCCAGAACTACGGAATACTCATCCAACGGGTGTGCGGACAGATAGATACCTACCAAATCGCGCTCCCGGTTCAAACGGTCGAGGTCGCTCCAACGTTCCGCTACCGGTATTTCCGGAGTGGCGATATCCACCACATTCTCACCGCCGAACAAGGAGTTTGCAGCCGCAGCCTGGTCGGCCTGGTAACGGTTACCATACCGCACCAAGGTTTCGAGGAAGACCTCGTTCTTGGAATTTACGGCAAAATACTGCTCTCGCTTCAGCTCCGGGAAGCTGTCGAACCCGCCCGCCAAAGCAAGACATTCCAGATTCTTCTTGTTGCAGGCTGTCAGATTGACACGCTGCACAAAATCAAATATACCCTTGAAAGGACCATTCTTCTCGCGTTCCTCCATGATGCTCTGCACAGCACCCTCGCCTACCCCTTTCACCGCGCCAAGACCAAAACGGATATTGCCTTCCTTGTTCACGGTGAACTTCAGGTTACTTTCATTCACATCCGGCCCCAATGTATTGATGCCCATTGCCTTGCATTCATCCATCAGTTTGGTTATATCGGTAATATTCGCCAAACTTCGGCTCATGACCGCCGCCATGTATTCGGCCGGATAGTTGGCCTTGAGGAAAGCCGTCTGATAGGCCACCCACGAATAGCAAGTGGCATGTGACTTGTTGAAGGCATAGGACGCAAACTTTTCCCAGTCGGCCCAGATTTTCTCAAGCACTTTCGGGTCGTGGCCGTTCTTTTGTCCACCCGAAATGAATTTCGGCTTCATGTGGTCCAGCTTGTCACGCAGTTTCTTACCCATCGCCTTACGCAAGGCATCGGACTCACCACGGGTGAAGTCCGCCAGCAAACGCGACAGAAGCATGACCTGCTCCTGGTAGACCGTAATGCCGTAGGTATCCTTCAGATACTTCTCCATGATGGGGATGTCATACTCGATGGGCTTGCGTCCCCACTTACGGTCGATGAAGTCGGGGATATAATCCATAGGACCCGGACGGTAGAGGGCATTCATGGCAATCAAATCCTCGAAAGTGCTCGGTTGCAACTCACGCAGATATTTCTGCATACCGGCCGATTCAAACTGGAACGTACCGATGGTGCGGCCGTCGCAATAGAGTTTATAGGTAGCAGGGTCGGAAATGGATATCTTGTCGATGTCGAGTTCCAAGCCGCGGTGCAGACGTACATTGGCAACGGCTTCCTTAATGATGGACAAGGTTTTCAGTCCGAGGAAGTCCATCTTGATAAGTCCCGTATCTTCGATGACGGAACCTTCGTATTGGGTAACGAGCATCTTCTCGCCCGTCTCCTTATCATCCGCCGTGCTGACGGGTACCCAATCCGTGATGTCGTCACGGCAAATAATAGTACCGCAGGCATGCACACCCGTACCGCGTACATTACCTTCCAGCATCTTGGCATATTTCATCGTATCGCGCACCAGGGGATCGGGCGAAGCCTCCGCAGCCTGCAATTCGGGCACGTAGGCAATGGCATTGGGCAGGTTGAGTTTCTTGTCGGGAATCTTATCCGGCACGAGCTTGCACAGACGGTCCGATTCGCTCAAAGGCAGTTTCTGCACGCGCGCCACGTCCTTGATGGCCATCTTGGTCGCCATCGTGCCATATGTAATGATGTGCGCCACCTTCTCTTGCCCGTACTTCTCCGTCACCCAGCGGAGCACTTCTCCACGCCCGTCATCATCGAAGTCCACATCGATATCAGGCAAAGAGATACGGTCGGGATTCAAGAAACGCTCGAACAGAAGGTCGTATTGAATCGGGTCTATTTTCGTGATGCCCAAGCAATAGGCCACCGCCGAGCCGGCAGCCGAACCACGTCCCGGTCCTACCGAAACGCCCAGCTGTGTGCGGGCGGCATTGATAAAGTCCTGCACAATCAAGAAGTATCCCGGGAAACCCATCGTCTTCATGATGTACAGCTCAAAGACCAGACGTTCCTTCACCTCGTCGGACAAGGGATCACCGTACAGTTTTTTAGCACCGTCGAATGCCAATTTTGCCAGATAGTCGGCTTCCAGCTTGATACGGTACAGCTTGTCGTAGCCCCCCAGACGCTTTATCTTGGCATTGGCGGCATCCTCATCCAGCACCACCTTGCCGTTTTCATCCTGGGTAAACTCATCAAATAAGTCCTTTTCGGTATATTTCTGCCGATAGCCCTCTTCCGTTCCGAAATCTTCCGGAATAGCAAACGTAGGCATAATAGGAGCGTGGTCGATGGAATAATATTCCACCTTGTCCAAAATCTCCAAGGTATTGGACAAGGCTTCGGGAACATCCTCAAACAAGGCGTTCATCTCAGCCTTTGTCTTCATCCATTCCTGCTTGGTATAAAGCATTCGGGTAGGGTCATCCAGATCTTTACCCGTGCTCAGACAAATCAGGCGGTCGTGCGCTTCTGCATTCTCTTCATCCACAAAGTGGACGTCATTGGAGCAGATAACCTTAATGTCATATTTCCGGGCAAGCTCCAGCAACTTGGCATTCGCCTTCTGCTGAAGCGGATAGGCTTCGTGGTTGGCACGGGGAACAGTGGCTTTATGGCGCTGAAGCTCCAGATAGTAATCATCGCCAAACAGATTCTTATACCAGCGTACAGCTTCTTCTGCCTCTTCCAGCTGGTCATTGATAATCTTCTTAGGAACCTCGCCACCGATACAAGCCGAGCAGACAATCAGCCCCTCATGGTACTTTTCCAGTTCACTGCGGTCTGTACGCGGACGCATATAGTATCCCCTTGTCCAGGCATGCGATACAAGTTTTATCAGATTGTGATACCCCTTCTCATTCTTTGCCAGCACAATCAGGTGATAGCCACTCTGGTCCGGCTTCCCCTCCTTCTTATCCATGGTTCGGCGGGCCACATACATTTCACAGCCTACAATCGGCTTGAACAGCTTGCTTTCCGCTTCTGCCATCTTGGCACGACAATCGGCAATCTCCGCTTCCTTGTCTTCACACTCTATCTCACCGCTTTCAATACCGGCAATCCTTTTCTTGAGGTCCTTTATCTCCCCCTTTGGCCCGCTGTTCTTCTTGTTGACATAGTTGGTGAACTCCTTGATACCGAACATATTTCCATGGTCGGTCACGGCAATGCCTTTCATACCATCCTTCATGGCCTTGTCAACCAGCCTGCTGACACTTGCCTGACCATCCAGAAGAGAGTATTGGGTATGGACATGTAAATGAACAAAATCTTGCATATATATCCTTTCTATTGAGAGCCTAAAATTACAACCTCTATCACAGCTAACAAAAATATTTCCCAAAAAGTTATCAACATGCACATTTCTCTCTCCAAATCCTTGTTAGATTTTCAAAATAAGCCTATTTTTGCAGATAATTTCTATCTAAATTAGCAAATACGATATACATGGGTCGATTAAAAAGATTAAAAAAGATACGCATACACCGTGAAGGAACACATACATTGGCAGGCAGCCTGGTTCTGATTCTGGCTGTCAACACTGCCCTTTACTTCGGATTGGAATGCAAAGTTCCTTTTTACGTAGTAGCGGTCATCAGCCTCATAGTATATGGCATACTCGTGAACTTCTTCCGCTGCCCCATCCGTTTGTTCGGACAAGAAACGGAGAAAGTCGTGGTAGCTCCTGCCGACGGTAAAATCGTAGTGGTGGAAGAAGTGGAGGAAAACGAATACTTCCACGACCGCCGTATCATGGTATCTATATTCATGAGTCTGGTTAATGTACACGCCAACTGGTATCCGGTAGATGGTACGGTAAAGAAGGTATGGCACAAAAACGGGAAGTTCATGAAAGCCTGGCTGCCCAAAGCCAGCACCGACAACGAGCGTTCCACCGTAGTAATAGAAACTCCGGAAGGCGTGGAGATTATGGCACGACAGATAGCCGGAGCCATGGCGCGCCGCATCGTGACCTATGCCGAACCGGGCGAGGAATGCTATATTGACGAACATATGGGTTTCATCAAATTCGGATCCCGCGTGGATGTCTTTCTACCGTTGGGCACCGAAGTATTCGTTAAACTAGGACAACTGACTACCGGCAATCAGACTGTGATAGCCAAACTTAAATAATAAAAGAACAACAATGGCAAACTGCATTACCCGCCATATTCCAAATACTCTGACCTGCCTGAACCTATTCTCCGGGTGTATTGCTTGTGTCATGGCATTCGAAGCCAGATATGAATGGGCACTCGCTTTCATTATCTTCAGTGCCGTATTCGATTTCTTCGATGGCATGATGGCACGTGCACTGGACGCACACTCCATTATCGGCAAGGATTTGGATTCTCTGGCAGATGATGTCAGTTTCGGAGTGGCCCCTTCCCTGATTGTATTTTCCTTGTTCAAGGAAATGGACTATTCGGGCGCAATGGAAAGCTTGGCCGGCGTTTTCCCCTATCTCGCATTTCTTTTGTCCGTATTCTCTGCACTGCGGCTTGCCAAGTTCAACAACGATACCCGCCAGACGAGCTCTTTCGTAGGACTTCCCGTCCCGGCAAACGCCTTGTTCTGGGCTTCATTGGTGACGGGCGCTCACGACTGGCTGGTGAGCAGCAATTTCCATCCGGTTTATCTGTTGCTGCTGGTCTGCCTTTTCTCATGGCTGCTTGTATCGGAGATTCCAATGTTCTCACTCAAATTCAAGAATCTGTCATGGAAAGACAATAAAACAAGCTTCATTTTCCTGCTTGTCTGCATTCCGTTCCTCATCTTCTTGGGAATCTGCAGCTTTTCTGCAATCATCGTCTGGTATATACTGCTTTCGCTTATTACAAGGAAAAGTAAATAAACAAATCTTTGGCACGGTTGTTGTATTGAAGTTCGCAGAAAACGAACACATAAAAAGACATTAGCCCATGTTTCATATTTTAGGATTTTTATTCATCATCATAATTGCCATTCTGCTCATTGGCCTCAGCATTATCGGTACTGTCATCCGGAACATATTCGGATTGGGCGGACGCCGTACTTCCTCCAACTCCGGTCCCTACCAAAAAGGAAATGGTAATTACCAGCCGGGAGGGTATTCCTACAATGATAATAGACAATCGTCTGAGGAGGCACAAACTGAAGAAGGTGAAATACGCCCCCGCCACAAGAAACTGTTCTCCAAAGACGAGGGAGAGTATGTGGATTTTGAAGAAATCAAAGAGTAGAGATTAGGGATAAAGGATTAGAGATTATTTGCGCTTGGCGGCAAAGAACTCTTTCATCAGGGCGGCACATTCATCTGCCAGAATTCCTTTTACTACTTGTGTTTTGGGATGCAATGCCTGCGAGGCATAGCGCTGATACCCTCTTTTCTCATCTTCAGCACCAAACACCAGACGTCCCATCTGCGCCCAGGCAATGGCACCAGCACACATCACGCAGGGTTCCACTGTGACATAGAGAGTACATTCATTCAGATATTTGCCGCCAAGAGTTGCAGCGGCAGCGGTAATGGCTTGCATCTCGGCATGGGCGGTGACATCCGTCAAAGTCTCCGTCAAATTATGGGCACGAGCTATGATACGGTCCTTGCACACCACAACTGCACCTACGGGAACTTCTCCCCGTTCACCGGCCTTATGGGCTTCCAAAAGCGCCTGCTTCATATAATAGCTATCGTCCAACGCCACCCCCTTTAATTTTTAATTTTCACCTCCTCATGTCGTGCTCACCGAACAAAGTAGGATAATCCTCTTCCATATTCTTATGGATAAACATGAGAATAGTCTCCCGCAGCCAACGCGACTTGTTCGTTATCTTGTATTTCTCCAGATAACGGTCCACAATCCGCTGCTCTTCCTCGCTCATCAGGCATACCATGCGCTGCTCGCGTTTCGGTTCTTCGGGCGTTGCTTTCGCACACGTTTTATCTCTCTTTCTCATATTTCCTGCAAAATTACTTTTACTTCTGTAAAAACAAAACGAACCTACGTAATTTTTATATCGGAAACACTTAAATAGCACTGAAATATTTTTTTGACCGGTAAACTTAAAGTATTTCTTAAAAACATTTTAATTTAGTAATTAAAAACGTATTTTTGGAGAGTTCTAAATTTAAAAGGTATGAAACATGTAAATTATCTTAGTTTCTTTCTACTCACATTGTTCAGTATAAGTTTTATCTCATGTAGTGACGATGACGATAATAAACTTAATACCGGCATAACCAATCAGAGTTGGACAGAGGGAAAATCCCTGGAGATCAGCCAGGATAATGAGTTGTCTGTAAGCTTCAATGCTGCAGCCAAATGGGTAGCTTCCGTCACCTCAGGAGCGGATTGGTGCAAACTGAATACGACCTCGGGTACAAAAGGACAAAGCACCTTGAAATTATCTGTAAGTACAAGTTCCACCACCGACCGGACAGCCAGAATTTCCATTAATATAGACGGCTATTCTCCTGCAAGTTTTGAAGTTACACAAAAGGGGACCAGTGTTCCCCAAACCACTGAAGATATGGAGATTAACGCAAAAGTTGATGAATATCTGAGGGAAATGTATCTCTGGAACGATGAATACAAAACGTTGAATCTTGACCATAACAAAGGCTATGAAGACTTCTTCTATGATGCATTGGGAAGTATGACTACCAATACATTGGATAAAAAAACATATGTCGGTAGCGACGGCAAGACATATTATAATCTTTTCTCTTATATCCAGCTATTGCCCAATATTAGTTCAACCCGTACCACCAAAATTGTAAACAAGGAACTGGCATATAGTTTCGGTATCACCGGTATAACCCCCATAAGCATTGGCACACAAGCAGAAAATACCATTTATTTCTGCCTCCAAGGTGTATATCCCGATTCACCGGCCTCCGAAGCTGGACTCAAACGAGGAGCAATGATAAGCCTGATAAATGGAAAGAAGATAAATAATAACAATATTAATAACTTCTATTACGACATATTGTCACCAGATGCAACTATCAACTATACTTTGACAGAAGATGTCGTAGAAGGAGGCACCATTACCGGGCAAAAGGAATACACCATAACTTCCAAAGCCACATACAACAACCCCGTCATCTTCAGTAATGTCAAGGAAGATATAGAAGGACATAGAATCGGTTACCTCGTTTATTCTGGGTTCGAGGCAGGCTTTGACCAAGAATTATTCAATGTTTTCAAAGATTTTAAAAACAAGAACGTCACAGATTTGATTCTGGACTTGCGGTACAATGGTGGTGGGCATACCATGTCGGCTAATCTGATAGCAACTTGTATTGCCGGTACTGCCTCTCAAGGTAAAGTATTCAGCAGTTTACGATACAATGATGAAAGAATGGCAAAACTCAATAACAAACGGGAAGATGAATTATTTGCATACTCCAGTTATCCCAACTTGGGTACTTCCTTATCAGCCGGAAGCCTCAACCTTCCCCGCGTCTACTGCCTTGTCGGAAATGGAACGGCCTCTGCCAGTGAACTCGTCATTAATTCCTTAGAAGGAATAGATTTGGACGTAATACTTATAGGTGAAAAGACCACTGGTAAGAACGTAGGTATGGAATATGAGGAGTACACTGTCCGGAATAACACATATCGTGTTGTTCCTATCACCTTCCAAAGCTATAACGCCAAAGGATTCGGGGAGTATGAAAAAGGATTTGAACCCGATATATTGATGGATGAAACCAATCCTTATAACGAACAAGGTGTATTCTATATTCATAAAGATTATGGAAACAATGAAGAACCTCTGTATGCCAAGGCCATTGAACTGATTACCGGTACAAATCCAGCCCCCCAAACGCGCAGTGCAGTGGTCAATACATTGGATGGTAAAACTTATAAGTTGCCCGCTATCTTCCGTCCTGGACACGACGGTATGCTGATGCCTGCCAGACACGCAGAATAATGAGTGCACACAATATTCTTGGAAAAGCCGGTGAAGACGCCGCTGCCAAATACTTGGAACAGAACGGTTACACCATACGTGACCGTAACTGGCGGAAGAATCACCTTGAGCTGGATATTGTAGCCGACAAAGATAAGGAACTGATTATTGTGGAAGTGAAAACCCGTAGCAATACGGATTACATTGAGCCGCAGGATGCCGTGAACTGGCAGAAAATACGACGTATTGTCGTAGCGGCCGATGCCTATATCAAGCACTTCTGCTTGGATGCACCCGTCCGCTTCGACATCATAACGGCTGTAGGCGAACCGGGTGCATTCAGGATAGAGCATCTCAAAGAAGCCTTCTATCCGCCGATGTTCTGAGAGTTGAAAATTGACAAGCAAGAGTTATTTCAATCGTAAATTGTAAACCGTAAAACCGTAAATACCATCATGGACATCGAAACCGCCCGCGAATATTGCCTCAGCAAAAAAGCCGTCACGGAATGCTTTCCGTTTGACGAATACTCGCTCGTGATGAAAGTCATGAATAAAATGTTTGCACTTATCGACCTGGAAAGCGCCAACAAGATTTGTCTGAAATGCGACCCCGAATATGCACTCGAACTGCGGGAGCACTATGTTGCCATCGAAGGTGCCTATCACTTCAACAAAAAGTACTGGAACCAGGTGTTCCTTGACGGTGACGTCGACGACAAACTGTTGAAGCAACTGATAGACCACTCCGTGGAAGAAGTATTGAAGAAGTTCACCAAAAAAATGCGTACCGAATATGAAGCCCTGCCCTGACACATTCCCGTTCCCGCTGGTGGCATTGGACGAGACGGCATCGACCAACCAATACCTCAGCCAGCTTTGCAACCAGTTGCAAGAATCCGTTGCCGAACTAACAACCGTGACTGCCGAGTTCCAAACTGCCGGTAAAGGCCAGCGCGGCAACACCTGGGAAGCTGAAGAAGGCAAGAACCTGCTTTTCAGCTTTGTACTCTACCCTTCTTTTCTGGAAGCCCGCCGGCAGTTCATCCTTTCACAAATCGTTTCCCTCGCCATTAAGGAAGAGCTGAGCAGATGGTCTGATGAAATCACCATCAAATGGCCGAACGACATTTATTGGAAAGACAAGAAAATCTGCGGCATACTGATAGAGAACGACCTTTCCGGACATCATATCAGGCGCAGCATTGCCGGAATCGGTATCAACATCAACCAGGAAGTCTTCAACAGTGATGCTCCCAACCCCGTCTCACTGAAACAAATCACCGGAAAGGAGCACGACCGTTATGAAATCCTTGCCCATATCCTAAGACGTGTACAAATCTACTACAACAGCCTCCAAATGGAGGACTTCGCCGTCTACTCCGACGAGATATCCACACGGTATGCCCGCTCCCTTTTCCGTCGCCGGGGATTGCACCCTTATGAAGATACCAACGGCAAGTTCCTTGCCCGGTTGCTGCGTATAGAGCAAGACGGACGGTTCGTGCTGGAGGATGAAGGAGGAAGTGAACGGGAATATCTGTTCAAGGAAGTGCAATACATTCTGTAAGAAATGCACAACCCGTGCCATCGCATTGGCAAAGTTGTGCCACCATACTGGCACAGCCTTGCCATCGTACTGGCACGACTGTGCCAATACGATGGCACAAACATAAGTCCATAGTAGTGTACTACTGCCCTACTTCAAACTTTACTTCAGTTCCTTTCAGAAGGGGGGAAGCAAACTTTACTTTAACCGGTCCCTCTCCTCCGGTAGTCTGTATATAGGCCAGCAAACGCCCGTGGTATACGCGGTGACGGTTATCGGTATAATCACTCATGTCACTGTTGTCAGAGCCTTCGAGCCCAAGCAGACGCGCCGCTCCTTCAACTGTACACGTAATTTCATTGTCGCCAAGTTTCACAACAGTACCTTCTTCGTCAACCACCTCTACGGTGATGTGCGCAGTGGCGCGGTCGCCGGACAAAATAGTGCGATCCGCCGTGGCACGGATGGCATAAGGACGTCCGGATGTCCGGATGGAATAGCTCGACAAGGCATTTCCTTCCTTATCGCAGCCCTCAGTACGAAGCTCACCAGCCCGGAAAGGAATATCCCAGTAGATGATGCCGGTCTTTTCATCATAAGGTTTCATCTCGCCTACCACCCTGCCGTTGAGCAGCAAACGCGCCTGCGGAGCATTGGTATAACACACCACACGTATGTTCTGCCCCTCGTCATAGTTCCAGATGTCCCATGCATCAGGCGAAAGGAATACATGCTCGGGATGCTTGGGATGGGCATATACCGGATATGTTCCTGCATACGTGACCGGATTCTCGCACCACAACGAAGCCCGGAAATGTCCGCGTGGCTTGGGGAAACTTCCGAAATCGAGCAAACCCGTGTACAAACCGCGGGACGGCCATCTGCCCGATTCACCCAGATAATCCGTACCGGTCCAGATGAACTGCCCGAAGATGAAATCCTTGTCGCGGACGGCATACCAGGCATCAAGCCCCGAACCCGTCTCGCTTCCATAGATAATGCGGTCCGGATAAGTGGCATGGTCTTGGTCGTAGCGGTTTTCCGTATAGTTATACCCCACCACATCCACAGCATCGGGATACTCCGTCTCGTTCGACATCACGACACCCGCCAAAGCTCCGGTCACGGGACGGGAAGTGTCCACGGCACGTACACAGGCAGCCAGACGCTTTGCTATGGTTCCGATGCGCATGGCATCGGGAGCATCCGGCTTATAGCCCCCGAACATAGGCTGGTTGATTTTAGCTCCATCAAGAACGGGATGCGAATAAGGGTCGTTCGGATAATCCACTTCATTGCCGATACTCCACAAGAAAATACAGGTATGATTGCGGTCACGACGTACCATATCGGTTACGTCCCGTTCTATCCACTCCTCGAAGAAGTCGAAAGTACCGTCATAACTCGGAGTACCCACATTCCAGCCTTGTACCCATTTGCGTTTCGGAAACTCCCATTCGTCAGAGACTTCATCCATTACAAGAAATCCCAGGCGGTCACACAGTTCATAAAGAACGGGGGCTTGTGGGTTATGGCTCATGCGGATGGCATTTACGCCAATCCCTTTCAAGTTATTCAGGCGGCGTTCCCATACCTCCGGCGGCACTACTGCACCCAGCACTCCTGCATCATGATGCAGGCATACACCTTTTACCTTCATCCAGTTGCCGTTGAGGGCAAAACCTTTGTTGGCATCAAATTCCAGCGTACGCAGTCCCACTTTGGTCTCACTGCCGTCAATGCGTTTGCCATTGGCAAGCAATTCGGTTTTCAATGTATACAGATACGGATTATCCAGATTCCAACGATGGGGTTTGGACACTTTCAAGTCAAGACTTTGCTTGGCAATGCCCTCTTTTCCATCGGCAACACGCACACGGCGTTGTGCCACCTTCTTTCCGGCAGTATCGTACAGTGAAGCCTTCAGTTCCAGTTTGTCGGAAGTTGCCTTGTGCTTCTCCACCTCTACATCGACCGCAACGACGGCTTGCTTGTCTGTCAGCGAAGCGGCATGCCAGCCCACACCCCATTGCGCAATATGTGTATCGGGAGCAGCCACCAGCCATACATCGCGATAGATGCCCGACCCCGTATACCAACGTGAATCGGCATAACGGCTATGGTCTACACGGACAGCCAGCACATTGTCGCCTTCCTTCAGGTAAGGGGTCATGTCGTAAAGAAACGATACATAGCCGTTGGGGCGCCTGCCAAGCAGATGCCCGTTCAGGTAAACCTCGCTCCGGTTATATACCCCTTCGAAATAGATATAATGACGTGTTGCGTTGTCTTCAACCCTGAAGTGTTTGCGATACCAGCCTATCCCACCCGGCAGGTACCCGGTGCAACTGGCCAGTGTGGGCGACAATTGCCCCTCTATGGACCAATCGTGTGGCAAAGAAAGCTTCCGCCATTCGCTGTCGTCATAGTCAGTCCGGACAATAGCCGAGTCGTCCGTCAGCCGGAACAGCCATCCGTCATTGAATTTTGCGGCATCGCCAAATGCCACCTGCGCCTTTATCGGAGCAACGACCAGCATTGCCAGCAAAAAGATAAGAGCAGTCCTGTTATTCTTAAAATACATTTTCATATAGATTTTCTTTGAAGTTAAACTAATTCCTTACTTCAGGCTATACACCACGGTTGTCACACTCTTGGCTTCCAGAATCACCTGCTTGCCTGCCGCCACCGTTCCTTCCACCAGATTCTTGCTACCGGTAGTTGTATAAGTAGCTATTGACTTCGCTTCATTGCTCCATCCCACATGCGTTTCACCTAAGCGAACCGCCTTATCAGACATGTTTGTATAGACGGCCACTACCTTATCCCCCTCGGGAGAAAGCCAGGCGGAACCGAAAAAAGTACGCGATTCGTTCAAGTCGAGGGCAATACGGCGGTATCCCGGACGGATAAAGCGGCTGTAATTGCCCAGTACCCAAAGAGTGGCAGTAGCCTGATAGCTTCCCTCCTGCTCTATATCACCATACTCGCCACCGGCAGGTACCAGCGAAATCAAGAGAAAACGGTTCTTATGCCCCCAACGGGAAACATCCATCGATGTCCAGTAACTCCAGGAAGACACCCCAGCCACAGTGAGGTCATTGTGGATGACCTTCGACATGTAGAAAGCGATATCCATCTCAGAAGCCTGCTCGTAGCCCACGAATTCGGAACTGCTGTAATTATCGCCCAGCATACTCCATTCACTCTGCCAAACATCCAGATTATACTGACCGGCAGCCTGGGCCACTTGCTTGCGCACGTTGCGCATACCGTCCCATGTGCCGTCAGTCCAATAGCTGTGTCCGCAAATGAGATTCTTCACGTGTGCCAAGTCACCCACGTAGGCGGAAGAGCCGGGTGTAAAGAAAGCTGAGAATATATTACTGCGGTTGGCATCGCCTTTCACTTTATACAGATACTCCCAATCACCGGATTCGCCCAAGAGAATGTCTGTGGAAAGCCCCCGGTCATCCAACGACATATCCAACTCGCGTGCCAGTGCAGCCACTTCGTCATTGGTCCAGCCACTGCCCTCCTGACCGCTGTCCCAGTTGTACTGCGGCTCGTTGACGGGCGAGATATGGCTTATGTGATAGCCTTCACCGGTATAACGGGCCGCTACATCGGCCATATATCCTGCAAAGTCACCATAATGCTCCGGTTTCAGATTGGAAAGTCCCCCTCTGGCGGAAAATCCTTTTCCATTATAGGTGTACTGCACGGGAGGTGTATTGCTGAAAAGAACGAAATTGTTACATCCCAGCTCCTTGGCACGGTCCATGAAGTAACGTTGTCCCTCGCAACGGGTCCAGTCGTACGTCAAGTCATCCGTAAGATAGGATTCCGCACGACGGGATTTATCCTCGATGCCGCTGGCTTCACCTTGCGCGGCACTGCCGCCACCAAGATTCACCCGCCATTGGGAAAGGCCGATTCCTTTCGGCTTGCCGCCCACAATCTCTGAAGAAAAAAGCAGTTCCGTAATCCCCGCACGGTGCGAAGTCCATGACTTGCCCACAAAGGCAGGCGACCAACAGTCCGAAGCGCCAAAGCCGGCTATTGTCTGGAAAGTCTGTCCGGCATCGATGCTCACCAGTTTCTCTACGCTGTTTGTAATGTCCGGACCCTCAGGAGTGTCTGGAGTATCCGGCGTAACGGGAGAATCGTCGCTGCAAGCCATTGCAGCAAGCAGTGCCGGAAGAATAAAAATGTGTCTCAAATTCATGATATTGTTTCGGATTAAAAAAACTGCCGCGGATAATCCATTGCAAACTATCCGCGACAGAATATAAAGACCTATTGAATAATCAGTTCCTGCAACAATCTGTTTTCATCAGAATGTGTTTAATTCCAACCCGGGTTCTGGGTAATGGAACCGTTGGACATCGTGATTTCGTACAAAGGAATGGGGAACACCATGTCGCGGTTTTCATTGAAAGTGATGCCTTTGTCACTTGCTTCACCTTGATTTTCCCACTCAAGAGCGTCACGGGTAGCCTCTTCAGTGTTCCACTTCACAAAGGAACCGTTCGGTCCCAGGATATTGCTAATCACCTTTTTACCATTTGTATCAGTCCAGCGGCGGATATCATACAGACGGTTCTGCTCGAAAGCCAATTCCAAACGGCGCTCCAGGCGAATGGCACTTTGCAATGCCTTTCCACTTGCCGTAACGTCATCCAACTTGGCACGTCTGCGCACCTGATTGAGAGCATCACGGGCAGAAGCGTCATCACCCAGTTCATTGCAAGCCTCAGCATACATTAAAAGGACATCGGCATAACGCAGAATACGGTGATTCAAAGGACTCTTGTCCGTGGCGTAAGCCGTTGCATCGCCTTGAGCACGATATTTCATCGGCAGGAAATACTTGCGGATGATACGCGCAGACTTATGGTCAGCGGGATTGATAATATAGCAATTGGGGTCCCAACCATATTTATCAAGATATTCCTGATACTTATTCAACGCTTTGCTTGCGTCAATGAAATCTTCGAATTGGTCTTCGCCGGCAATTTCTGTACAGCCCGACTTGATTATTGTCCATTTCAAACGTTCCGTATCACCGGCCTCAATATAAGCTTGCTCCAAATTTGCCGTAGGCTGACACCAGCTCCAACCATCACCAGGACCATTACGGGCACCGGTTACCGTAGCAAGCGCCCCTCCTAAGCCCAAAGTGGGATGATATTCATACTGGATTTCCAGAAGGCTCTCCGCACTGTTGTCATAGTCGACATTCCATACCTGCCCGAAATCGGGAAGCAATTGGTATTCGCCTTCATCTATCACAGTCTTCAACACATCATGGGCAGCCTGCCATTTCTCCTGATAGAGGTACACTTTACCCAATAATCCTAAAGCGGCGCCACGGGTAGCATGCCCTACTTGCGCAGTACTGCGTTGCGGCAGTATTTCGGCAGCTGCCATCAGGTCATCCTCTATGAATTTGTACACGGCTTCTGCCGTAGCACGTTCTGTTCCCTCCACTTCTTCCGGCATTTGGAAACTGGTCATCAAGGGCACCCCGCCAAAATTTCTCACCAGTTCGAAGTAATAGTAGCCACGCAGGAAACGGGCTTCTGCCACCAGACGGTCTCTGGTTTCTGTCTCTTGGGTTTCGAGAGCCGCAATGCGATCTATGGCTATGTTACAACGTAAAATACCTTTGTAACGGTACTGCCAAAAATTGGAGATAGGACCATTGCTGGCACCGTTTCCCTGATAATGTGCCAATGAGATATAATCACTCTGAGACTGAGAGGTATTCCCCATCCAGGCATCATCTCCACACATTTCGGAAAGTAACCACACGGTGTTGATTTGCCACCATCCTCCATATGTCATGGCCTGATAACAGCTCGTGACTGCGGATTCACACTCTTCTATGGACTTATAATAAGTGTCCACGTTCAATTGCCCGCGTACGTCTTCGGTCAGGAAGTCCTCGCAAGAGGTAAACACCAGCGAAGCAATCAGAACTACTATTGTAAATATTCGTTTCATGGATAATCAAGAATTAAAATTTGAAGTCAATGCCAAACAAGAATGTTCTCGGATTAGGATAAGCCACGTTGTCAATACCGGTATTGATGGCACTGCCAGAGCTGTCGGTAGTACCGTCAACCATCGGGCGTTCGGGGTCCATTCCCGAATAACCGGTAATGGTAAACGGATTCTGTGCAGAGAAGGAAAGACGCAAGTCAGCACCTCCAACCCATTTCTTAGGAAGCGTATAGCCTATCTGTAACAGCTTGCAACGCAAGTAGGAACCATCTTCCACATAGAAACTGGAAACACGGTTATAGTTCAGGTTCAAGTCATTGCTCGACAAACGGGGAATATCATTGCCGGTACCCTCTCCATGCCATGCTTTCTCCAGTGTACCTGCCCAAACATTCTGTCCGCCTGAACCGGAGTACCGTCCTTTGGTGACATTGTAAATATCATTACCGAACGTACCATAGAAATTGGCTGCAAAATCAATGTTCTTATAACGCATACCAATATTCAGACCCATCATTAAATCAGGATAAGGATTACCGATATAATCTTTGTCATTGGCATCGAGCACTCCGTTATGGTCCCGGTCCTTGAAGCGGATGTCTCCCGGTTTTGCATTGGGCTGAATCAGTGTTCCGTGTTCGTCAGTGTGCGCATACACCTCTTCCCAATTCTGGAACAAGCCATCGGCCACGTAACCGTAGAAACGGGAGATAAAACCACCATCTTCATTACGGATAATCTGGTCGCTATTGAATCCACCGACATTGATAGGACCGTCGCCCGAGAACTTGATGGCCTTGTTGCGCACGGCAGAAAGGTTCAGACCAAGATCGTAAGAGAAATCCTTGCCGATTTCATCGCGCCAGGTAAGTCCCACTTCCCAACCGCGGGCCTGCATACTACCGATGTTCATCCAAATCTGGCTGTTCCAGTTATCATATCCCAAAGAGAGGATGTTCTGTTTCTGGTAAAGCATGTCAATGGACTTTTTCTGGAAATATTCGAATGTTACACCCAAACGTGAATCAAGGAATGACATATCCACGCCTACGTTCCAATCTTCCACAGTCTCCCACTTCAACTGGTTGTTACCTACTGTAGACACGAAGTAACCATTTGCCAACGTATTGCCATAATAGTATTGGGTTTCGCTCAACAAAGTAAGGGTAGCATTATTGTTGATATTCTGATTACCTACACGGCCCCAGCCTCCACGAAACTTCAGGTCACTGAAGATGTCCTGGTCCTGCATAAATGCCTCACTGATGACACGCCAGGAAGCGGAAACAGACGGGAAGAGGGCATACTTGCTGCCCTTCGGGAAACGGGAGGAACCGTCGGCACGGAGAGATGCCGAAATGTAGTAACGGTTATCGTAGTTGTACATGACACGGCCCAGGAAAGAAACCAGTGTATTGTAAGTGGTTTCACCGTTGGCCTCGTCCGTACCCTGCTGTCCGGCATTCACTTCCTGCATCTGGTCCAGATTATTGGGAACATTATCACGCCGTGCCTGAGTATTGTACCATGCAAAACGTTCGGCAGTAAAGCCAGCCATTACATTCAAGTTGTGCTTTTCAGCGAAAGTGTCCATGTAAGTGGCTGTATTCGTCCAGTTCCAGTCAAACCACTCCTGATTGCGGCGGGTGATTTCGTTCAAGTCTTGTTTCTCCAACGGATCCATATTGAACTTCGGAACGAATGAATCAGAACGGCGATAGTGTGCATTGGCACCGAACTGGGTGCGCAACGTCAGCTTTTCTATCGGGGTTACCTGCAGATAGGTATTCAGAATGGCACCCAACTCGCGAGAATGAGCATTGCTACGGGCAATTGAACCGGCGGGATTCCACTCCTGGTTGTTGTAAGAGCGTTGATAGTTGTTGTACTCATTATCCTCCCATTGGTCCTGCGGACGGAATACCGGAGTTGTCGGGTCCATAGCCATGGCTGCCGAGAACTGGTTTGGGGTATCATCCCATGATTCGACACGTGGAGCAATATCAACTCCCAATTTTACATACTTATTAAATGTATATTCAGTATTCAGACGGATATTTATCTTATCCCAATAACCTACATCAAACTGTGAGTTGTTACGATAATAGCCCACGCTAAAGTTATAAACAAACTGTTCTGAGCCACCGGCAACACTAAGTGAATGGTTCTGCACCAAAGCTGTTTTATTGACTACAGTATCCCACCAGTCTGTACCACCGGGATTGGTCGTAGCACCCGTATCGTTCCAGATAGAAGAAAGGCCATCATTCGTATAACGGGTATTGAACACCTCTTTATATTCAGCCGCACCGGCAATATTAGGTTTGGCCACGGTCTGGAAACCAACAGAAGAATTCCAATTGATGCGGGCTTTACCAGTCTTACCTTTCTTTGTAGTAATCAGGATGACACCGTTTGATGCACGTGTACCATAGATAGCGGCAGCCGAAGCATCTTTCAATACTTCCATGGAAGCAATATCGTTACTATTCAGAAAGTTGATATTGTCACCTACCGGCATACCATCCACTACATACAACGGATTCGTACCGTTTACGGTAGTTACACCACGAATCAGCACCTTCGGAGTAGCTCCAGGGCCACCACCACTGGTGACTTGTACACCATTTACCTTACCCTGCAAAGCATCCATAGCATTACCGGTCACGGTTTCAGTGATTTCATCGCCTTTTACTGTAGCAATAGAACTGGTCAAATCGCTCTTTTTCACAGCACCATAACCGATAACCACCACTTCATCCAGTAATTCCGCAGCCTCCTTCAGTACCACGTTAATCGTAGTACGTCCACCTACAGCTATTTCCTGAGACTCAAAACCAATAGAAGAGAATACCAACACTGCATTCTTGTCTACATTGGGTAATGTATAATCACCGTCGATACCGGTAATTGTACCCGTACCGGTACCTTTCACTTGAACTGTAGTTCCAATCAACGGCTGCTGGTCGGTGGCCGAAGTCACCACACCCTTAACCGTTATCTGCTGCGCATAACCGCAAAGGCTTATCAGCGCAAGACATAATAATAGAATTTGCTTTTTCATATCTTAAATCTAATGTTACTTTTTAATTAGCAGGAACAATCTTGCCGCGACCCAAATGCGCGTCAAACTCAAAGCGGTAGTTGCCGGTCACCGTAACCGTAGGCTTCATCCAGTTGTCACCTACCATCGAGCCGTCTTCCCAACGCTGATTGGTGCCTTCCCAATTAGGATTCACATCCCCTTTCTTACTGAAGTAACCAAACTTCTCTACATTCTGAGAGTCGTCACACCGCCATTCCACATGATCCCACCATCCGTCGGGATGATAATTGGATATGATGAAGTTCATTTCTTCACCGGCTTCCAGCGTCCAAGTTCCATTTTCCGGATAATAGAAAAGATGAGGATTATTTTTATCCTGGGCAAACAACTGATTTCCCGCATCCTGAGGAGAACCTCCCCAACCGATATAGAAATCAATGAACGATTCCCCATTCTCCCAACGGTCAAAACAAGGCTTTCCATATTCATATTTCATCGGATTTGTAGCCTCTGTCACCGAGTACGTGCGCATACTATAAGTAGACTCTTTCACATTGATGTCTATTTCATAATAAACACCAGCCTCATCCAAGACAATAGGTTTAGCCGTTTCCGGGTCATCCGTCAGTTTTGTATTATCCTCCGGATCAAGGCCAAAACAGATAGGAGTAAAGTCTGTCTTTTGCGGTAAGAAGAAAATTTCCGTACCGGCAGCTTTATTATAATAACGTGCACGATATTGGTACTCGCCCGTATGGTTAATCACCATCGGTACACCGAAAATATCACTGTTCAATTCCTCTACGGTTGCCACATCGGCCAGATACATTTTGGGGAAGTCAGGCATTTCAGATACACTGATGGTACTATTGGTCACTGTCTGATTGCCTCTGGCATCCACAGCCGTCAAAGTCACATCGTAACTTTTCACCTCATTAGGCAGAATAATCTTCTCCGTAAAGCTCAAAGTAGATTGCCCGCCAGCCTCTATACGGCGGCTTTCAAAACCTTCTACCCCAGGAATCTCAATGAGTACATAATCCAGTATGCGGTCATCTTTCACCGTGAAATTCAGGTTGAACTTTGTTTCATCCTTTATCAGTACGGTAACCTCCTTACCAGGGGCAATTGTAAATGTAGGATTCTCAAAGTCCCCATCCATCGTTATCAACACATCCTGCGACACTTCACGCCCGCCCGCATCTGTTACGGTCACTTTCACGGTGAAGCGTTCACCGATTTCATCACGCTTGAGGTCATAAGAATAGCTCAACTCATACTCCGTTTGGGGAGCTCCATAGATTTCGACCAAATCAATGGTCTTGTTCAGATAAAGATCGGCACATTGCAGATTGACGGATACAATTCCATCCTGGTCAGCCAACGAACCTTCAATGGTAAAACGATGGCCGGCACCGGATTCAATATGATCCGTCACCAATGTCATTGTCGGAATCTGCCCGTCTACATCAGAGTATCCGTCATCGTCACTACATCCAGTAGTCCATAAAGCCAGCGATAATAACGCCCAGAAAGTGGCGTTAAAGAAATGCTTCTTCATAAATATTATTATTAAAGTTAAACAAAAAAGTACATTTTGTTCCGATTTATAATAATCGGCAATGCAAACATATGCCAATTTTCGATTCAACAGCTGTATAAATCTTGCAGAGAAGGCATATAAATCTGTCAATGCACGATTTGTGCACATCATCTAAAGATTTTATTTGTACTTTTGACTCATGCAATGAAAAACGACCCGTTATGAAGAAGATTCTACTTTCCATTTTCCTATGCCTGCCATTCCTGCTATCCGCGCAGCCATATACCATAAAACATCTGAGTATCCGTGAAGGGCTGTCCAACAACCATGTGGTAAGCATAGCCCAAGACAAACGGGGCTCTCTATGGTTTGCCACAGAAGAGGGTTTAAATAAATTCGACGGAATACGCTTCCTTACCTATTATAAAGAAGAAACAACCGGCAAGCAAAGCATCACCGGCAACGAACTGAACTGTCTGCTGGACGATCCCGTCGACTCCATCTTATGGATAGGAACCCAGCGTGCCGGAATCAATGCATACAATTATGCCAACGATTCATTCATCACTTACAGACACAACGAAAACAACCCTGAAAGCCTGGTTACGGACGACATTACCAAAATCATTGCCGCCTCCGACGGTAACCTATGGATTTGCACCTATTGGAAAGGCGTGGACTATTTTGACAAGCAAACCGGGCAATTCACCCATTACAATACCGAAACCGTACCGGGTTTTGCAAGCAACCATATCTGGTCTGCCATAGACGGCGGTAACGGACTACTCTATATCGGGCATGTGGACCGGGGATTCAGTATACTTTCCATAAAAGACAAGACAGTCAAGAACTTCACACACGAGCCGCAAACCCCCAACAGCCTGCCCGGCAACGAAGTGACATGTGTCTACAAAGACAAAAGCGGAAACATATGGATAGGAACCGATAGAGGAGTGGTACTGTTTAACCCGGAAGCGGAAAGTTTCATCCCCTTCGACGACAAAACCAACTGCATATCGTACCGTGTATATGATATACGTCAACTGGATGACAACAGACTTTGGATAGCCATGGAATTCGGCGGCATTGCCGTAGTGGATTTGTCCCAACAGCTTTTCCGTTCGTCAGACCAGATTCATGCGCTTTCTATCCGGGAGGGAGACGATGAATACGGCTTGTCCAACTCCAGTATCCGTTGCCTGCTCCAAGATTCCTTCGGTAATGTATGGGCAGGTTCCTGGGGAGGCGGCATCAACTTCATAAAACGCGAGCCGTCACTCTTCAGCACTTATAAATATTCTCCTTTTCCATCCACCAACAACAGCCTGAACAGTAAAATAGCCTCCGGTGTCTGTATGGACAAAGCCGGTAACCTCTGGATAGGAACCGATGGAGGAGGAATCAACGTATTCAACAAGGGAAGACGAATAGCCATATACAATGCTGACAACAAGAAATTCAGAAGCAATACGGTGCAGGCAGCCTTGTGCGACTCGAAGGGAGGATTATGGTTCGGACTTTTTTATGGAGGAATAGCCTACTACAATCCCAAGAGCCAAAGCTTCCGGCAGATTTTCTCCGAAGACAAGTCACGCACTGACGTACGTTCCTTTCATGAAGACAAGCAGGGAAACATTTGGGTCGGAACCAGCGAAGGCGTCTATCTTATAGATTGTGACAGCAAGACAATCAAGGCACACTACAATCTGGAGAACAATCTGGCCCGCTGTGTGCTGAAGGATTCCGAAGACCAAGTATGGGTAGGATTCTTCGGAGGAGGCCTGGGCCTCTATGACCCTCAACTCCAAAGCATCCAGCTCTTCAACGTCCTGGCCAAATTCCCCTCCAATACCATCAATGCTCTCTACGAAGACAGCAGAAAGCGGTTGTGGGTGGCCACGGGTGAAGGTTTGGTATGCTTCCCCTCCCTGACAGACAGAAACTACAAAGTATACCAACGTGAAAGCGGACTGGCTAACACCCACATACAAGCCATCGGTGAGGACAAGGCAGGAAATATTTGGGTGAGCACCAACAAAGGTATCAGCTGTCTTGTGGACAGTAAAGACATTTTCTATAACTACGACTATCACGACAACCTCCCCATGGGAAGCTTCAGTCGGGGCAGTGTAACCTACGGACAAGACGGCAACTTTTACTTCGGCTCTATAAACGGTCTGTGCTACTTCAACCCGGAAGTTGTATTGCAGGAACGCAAATCACCGCCCGCATTCATCACCAACATTGAAATTACCGACCCGCTGAACAAACCGGAAAACGGACAGAGCACCATTGCCTTAAACGGACAGAAGAACGTGCAACTGAAATATACACAGAATAGTTTCAGTATCCGGTTCAACATCCAGAACTATGCCCTGGTCAACCAAGTGGAATATGCCTATATGCTGAAAGGACTCGAGAACTCCTGGTATACGCTTACAGACCCCAATAATGTCACCTTTCGTAATCTTCCTCCCGGGAAATACCAGTTCCAAGTGAAAACGCGCATGCGCAACCAAGCATGGTCGGACGCAACCACCTCATTGAACATCCGCATCGCCCCACCCCTTTGGCTTACTTGGTGGGCAAAGTCATTCTATATCCTGCTGTCCCTTATCATCCTTTTCTCTATACTCTATGCCTACAAGAAAAGACTGGATGCTGAAGCACTGTACCAACTGGAGAAGCAGAGCCACGAACACGAGCAGGAACTGAACAACGAACGCCTGCGCTTCTACACCAACATCACCCATGAACTGCGCACCCCGCTTACGCTGATACTGGGTCCGCTGGAAGACATACAGAAAAGTGATACACTATCCACCAAAGACGCACAGAAGATATCCGTCATTCACCAAAGTGCCATCCGGCTACTGAACCTCATCAACCAGATATTGGAGTTCAGAAAGACCGAGACCCAGAACAAGAAACTCTGCGTGAGCCGGGACAACCTCGTACCCCTTATCCGCGAGATAGGCCTGAAGTACAAGGAACTGAACCGGAAGCCAGCCGTCGATATCCGGCTGGTGGTGGAGAAAGAGCATATGCCTATATACTTCGACAAGGAAATTATCCAGACCATCCTGGACAATCTGATATCCAATGCCCTAAAGTACACGGAAAAGGGTAGCATCAGCATCGGTATCCGACAGGTGGAACGTGCCGAAGTGAACTATACGGAAATCCGGGTCAGCGACACGGGATACGGTATCAAGCCGGAGGCACTACCCCACATATTCGACCGTTATTACCAGGAAGGCGGCAAACACCAGGCTTCGGGTACCGGTATCGGACTTTCTCTGGTGAAAAACCTCGTAGCCCTACACGAAGGGGAAATCCGCGTAGAGAGTGCTCCCAATCAAGGTAGTACCTTCTACGTCAGCCTGCTTACCGACAACAGTTACCCGCAGGCACTGCATGCCGATTCGCAGGAAAAGGAAAGCAACGTCCAGCATATAGAAGAGGCACAAGTAAATCAAGTTTCATCCAGCGACAAACCCATATTGCTGGTAGTGGAAGACAATCCGGACATCTGCGACTATATAGCCGAATCCTTCTCCGACCACTTTGAAGTAAAGACTGCCGCCAACGGAAAGCTGGGCAAGGAAAGCGCCCTGAAAGAAATACCTGACATCATCGTCAGTGACATTATGATGCCGGTAATGGACGGAAACGAGATGTGCCGTGAGCTGAAAAAAGACGTGCGCACCAGCCACATACCCATTATACTGCTGACAGCCAAAGACTCGCTGCGCGACAAAGAGGAAGGCTACCAGGTAGGTGCCGACTCCTACCTCACCAAACCGTTCAGCGCCAGCCTGCTGCATAGCCGTATAGAAAACCTGCTCCAGTCGCGGCGCAACCTGGCAAACCATTTCAGCGCCAATGCCGCCATAAGCAATAAAGCGGCTGTCATTACAGAATCGCTCAACAAGCTGGACAACGAGTTTATCCACAAGATAAACCAGCTGATAGAGGAACGGCTTTCTTCAGACAAAATAGACATCAGCTATCTTTCGGATAAAATGTGCATGAGCAATTCCACCCTCTACCGCAAGATGAAAGCGCTTACCGGACTTTCCACCAACGAATATGTCCGCAAGATAAGGATGAAACACGCCGAGCAATACCTGCTGGAAGGCAAATACAACATTTCGGAAATAGCATTCAAGGTAGGTATAAACAATCTGTTCTACTTCCGGCAATGCTTCAAGGAAGAATTCGGCTGCATACCTTCGGAATATCTGAAGAGATTAAAAGAGACCGGAGAGAAATAAGAGACAAACAGCCCCTTCCTATTAGTCGGAATGCGGACAGCTATTTCAGCTCCAGCTCCATCTTCTTTATCTTTTCCAGCGTATTGCCTGCTTCCATGGAGGGGAATACCTGAAGCACGCGTTGCAGGTATGCCTTAGCCTTGCCGTAGCTATTGGTGAACACGTCTGACAATCCGTTGCGATAGCGTGCATACTGCATCCTTGTGGGGGAAGTTATCTTTTTATAGTCTTCTTCGAGCTTCTTCTTATCCTTCTCGGCTTGGAGATAATAATAATTTCCTAAGAAAATATTGGCTTGGAGATTGTCGGCATCCAGCATCAATACCTTTTCATAGGTTTTCAAGGCATCTTTCTCCTTTCCCCGCATCATCTCCATTTCGGCACAAGAGACAAGTGCAGGTACGTCTTCGGGATGACGCTGCAAGAACTCCTTATAGAAGAGGTAGGCTTTATCGTAATTCCGCATTTCCTTGTAGTGCACAGCCAGCACATCCGCAAGACGGGGAGCCACCTCACTGCTCTTGTCCACATTGGTCCAGTAGAACATTTCCGTCCTATCCTCACCGGCATTTGCCGCCTGGCGAAACAAACTCACCGCATAGTCATCTTTACCCTCGGAAAGTGCATCGGACACTTTCGAAAGCAACTCATCTGCCGACTGTCCCCAGACAGACAGCGGACACATCAAGAACAAGGAGAAAAGCAACGTTAAGGTTTTCATTTTTAGTGTATATATATAGTTTAACAGCCCAATCAGTCTCATAGAAATCTACCTACAAAACTACGCATTTTTACGGCAACCATCAATAGTTGAAAGTAGAAAAATAGTTAACTTTGCCGACCTTAATGAATTAAATAATATAAATGAAGCCCAGAGACAGACAAATACTGCAAATAGCCTTACCTTCCATCGTATCGAACATCACCGTGCCGCTGCTCGGCCTGATTGATGTAGCCATCGTCGGCCATCTGGGTTCGCCCGCCTACATAGGCGCTATTGCCGTGGGTGGCATGCTGTTCAATATCATCTACTGGATATTCGGCTTTCTGAGGATGGGTACCAGCGGAATGACCTCGCAAGCATTCGGTAAGCGGGATTTGCCGGAGGTGGTCCGCCTACTGTTGCGTTCCGTGGGCATAGGCCTGGCAGTCGCATTCTGTCTCATCCTGCTGCAAACGCCTATCAGGCAGGGAGCCTTCCTTCTCATCCATCCCACGGATGAAGTCAGAGAAATGGCAACGCTCTATTTCCATATCTGCATCTGGGGTGCACCTGCCATGCTGGGGCTATACGGACTGACGGGATGGTTCATCGGCATGCAGAATTCGCGTATCCCCATGTATATAGCCATCACACAGAATGTGGTCAATATCATTGCTAGCCTCGGACTGGTTTATCTATGTGGGATGAAAGTAGAAGGAGTAGCTTTGGGGACGTTGATTGCCCAATATGCCGGCTTCCTGATGGGCATTGCCCTTTGGATGCACAACTACGGCAGGCTGAAAAGATTGTGGGAAATTAAAAATTATAAATTAAAAATTAAAGGGGGAGAAGAGGCAGGTATCTGGGAGAAAGGGGTGATGCTCCGGTTCTTCCAAGTGAATAGGGATATTTTTCTGCGTACCCTTTGTCTGGTGGCAGTCACGTTGTTCTTCACTTCGGCAGGAGCCTCGCAGGGCGAAATCATTCTGGCTGTCAACACGCTGCTGATGCAGCTCTTCACCTTATTCTCGTATGTAATGGACGGCTTTGCCTACGCTGGCGAAGCCTTAAGCGGCAGATACATAGGCGCACGCAACCGGGAAGCCTTTACAGACACCGTCCGGCACCTCTTCGGATGGGGAGCGGTGATGGCGGTTCTCTTTACATTGGTTTATGCGCTGGGAGGCAATGCCTTCCTCGGACTATTGACGGATGACAAAGAAGTGATAGCTGTTGCCGACACCTATTTTTATTGGGCGCTTGCCGTGCCCGCCGTCGGGATAGCCGCCTTCATCTGGGACGGCATCTTCATCGGTGCCACCGCCACGCGAGGAATGCTCCTCTCCATGGCAGCGGCAGCTGTCAGCTTTTTTATCTTATATTATGGGCTGCATCCCGTCCTGGCAAACCATGCTCTATGGCTTGCCTTCCTCACTTACCTGCTGATGCGGGGAGTGGTGCAGACAGGCTTGAGCCGGGAAGTCATCCGACGGGCATTTCCCAGCAAGAAGGAACCTGCTTGGCGTTAGGGGTAGGCTATGAACAATTTCAAGGGAAAAAGCATTATCTTTGTATCGCTATGACTGATATAAAATATGGATTCCACCCTCCAGAACAAGGCGTCAGGTAGCCAGTATACGGTGCCAAACAAGTTTCAACTTTTGGCACCATCGGTTTCAATGCGAGAAACCGACGGTTTCAAGTAGTGAAACCAACGGTATCTCGGAATAAGACTGACGGTATTTGCATTTGGAACCAAGTCACTCATAGCAAGAGTAATGACTTATACAAAATTGTTATGGCAGAAAAGAATATAGTTCAAGAGACATTTCCCGTATTGGGAATGAGTTGCGCCTCATGCTCCGCACGGGTAGAAAAGACGCTGAACCATCAGTCAGGTGTCAAGAAAGCGGTCGTAAACTACGCTTCGGCAACGGCAACCGTGGAATATGACCCTACGAGCTGTTCTTCCGAGGCTTTGCAGCAGGCTGTGCAGGCGGCCGGATATGACTTGTTGATAAACCAGGACGGCAACACGCTCGAAGAGGCGGAAGAGGCCCACAACAAGAAATTCAGCGCATTGAAATTCCGCACAACCTGGGCCATCATCTTGTCTATGCCCGTTGTCATCATAGGCATGTTCTTCATGGATATGCCCCATGCCAATCTCATCATGTGGGCGTTGTCCACTCCCGTCGTATTCTGGCTGGGGCGGGGATTCTTCACCAGCGCCTGGAAACAATTGCAGCATGGCAGCGCCAATATGGACACACTGGTAGCCATCAGTACGGGGACCGCCTATCTGTTCAGCCTGTTCAACATGCTATTTCCGGACTTCTGGCTATCCAGAGGCATCCATCCGCATGTATATTTTGAGGCGGCAAGTGTCATCATAGCCTTTATCCTGCTGGGCCGCCTGCTGGAAGAAAAAGCGAAAGGAAACACCTCAACCGCCATCAAGAAACTGATGGGGCTCCAACCCAAGACTGTGACCATCATTGTGGATGAAGGACACGCTGTCCCTCACTCTTCCTTTGAGCGCGTTATCCCTATCGAGCAGATTCGCCCCGGAGACATCGTCCTGGTGAAGCCCGGAGAACGGATTGCCGTGGATGGCATCGTGACGGAAGGTAGCTCCTACGTAGACGAAAGTATGCTGAGCGGCGAACCGGTAGCAGTATCCAAGCACAAAGACGCCAAGGTCTTTGCAGGTACCATCAACCAGAAGGGAAGTTTCCGCTTCCGGGCAGAGAAAATCGGCACGGATACACTGCTGGCGAAGATTATACACATGGTGCAGGACGCGCAAGGAAGCAAGGCACCGGTGCAGCAGCTGGTGGACAAGATAGCCGGGATATTCGTGCCTACCATTATAGGCATCGCAGTGCTTGCCTTCATCGCATGGATGCTACTGGACGGAACCGGCGGATTCACCCACGGATTGCTGGCATTTGTCACGGTGGTCATCATCGCCTGCCCGTGTGCACTGGGACTGGCTACTCCTACCGCCATCATGGTAGGCATCGGCAAGGGCGCCGAAAGGGGCATTCTGATAAAAGATGCCGAAAGCCTGGAGATTGCCAAGAAGATAGACACCGTCGTACTCGACAAGACCGGAACGGTGACCGAAGGAAAACCGGTAGTCAGCAAACTGATATGGAATACGCAGGCAATGACGCCCGGTACTGGCGCCACTGCAGGCAATGCGCTGTCGGACATTTTCTATAGTCTGGAGAAGCTCTCGGAACATCCGTTGGCAGAAGCCGTGGTGAACCACCTCAAGGAGTCGGCCTCCATAGACATTCAAGACTTTGAAAGCATCACCGGAAAAGGCGTGAAAGGACGGGCACAAGGCCGGACCTACCTCGCCGGGAACCGGAAACTGCTGGAAGAAAACCATATCGCCATCCCCCCCTCCCTGCAGGAAGAGGCAACCCGACTGACATCGGAAGCACAGACCGTCATCTGGTTTGCCGATGAAGAAAACGTGCTGGCAATAGCCGGAATTACAGACCGGATAAAAGAAACTTCCATCCGCGCTGTCAGCGAGCTGCGCGCCGCCGGCATCGAAGTCCACATGCTGACCGGAGACAATGAGGCCACCGCCCGTGAGATTGCCCGCAAAGCAGGCATCGCCCACTACCAGGCCAGTGTATTGCCGCAGGACAAGGCTGCCTTCGTCAGCCGGTTGCAGGCAGAAGGCCGGAAGGTTGCCATGGTGGGCGACGGCATCAACGACAGCGCCGCCCTTGCCCAAGCCGACTTAAGCATCGCCATGGGTGGAGGCAGCGACATCGCCATGGATGTAGCCAAAATGACCATCATCTCTTCCGACCTGGCTAAGATACCGGAAGCTCTCTGTCTGTCGCGTCTCACCGTCCGGACCATCCGGCAGAATCTCTTCTGGGCATTTATATATAATATAATAGGTGTACCCATTGCGGCCGGAATACTCTATCCCATCAACGGCTTCCTGCTGAACCCGATGATAGCCGGTGCGGCCATGGCATTCAGCAGTGTCAGTGTGGTGAGCAACAGCCTGCTGCTGAAACGGAAAAGAATACATGAAGGAGAAGAAAACAAAGAAGTTGAACCGCCAACAGAAACAATCATGAAGAAAGAATTCAAAGTAGAAGGCATGATGTGCAACCATTGCCGCATGCATGTAGAGAAAGCATTGAACAGTATGGAAGGCATACACGCCACCGTAACCCTGAACCCTCCGGTAGCCACCGTAGAGTTTTCGGACGGTGAAAAGACGCTCGAAGAACTGCAGAAAGTAGTGACGAAAGAAGCCGGCGACTACACACTGAAGGCATAAGTGTAGAATTCATACGGTTTTCATACAGAAAAGAAGGAGGAAATCAAAGTAAATATCTACCTTTGCGCGCTAATTTACAGATAAAGATATGAACGCAAAAGCCAAAGGATATATTTTAGGTTCCATCGCCGCAGCCTCCTACGGCATGAATCCACTGTTTGCCCTCCCGTTGTACAAGGCCGGCATGGACCCGGACTCGGTACTTTTTTTCAGATACCTCTTCGCCATCCCGTTGCTGGGCATTATGATAAAGGCGAGAGGGCGGTCATTCAAGATACAGCGGAAAGAAACATTTCCGCTCATCATCATGGGATTGCTCGTGGCCCTCTCCTCACTGACGCTTTTCCTGAGCTATAACTACATGGCCGCCGGCATAGCGTCTACACTGCTGTTCGTCTATCCCATCATGGTGGCGCTTATTATGGCCATGGTTTTCAAAGAGAAGCTGGCACTGCAAACCATCGTCTGCATGCTGCTTGCACTGGGAGGTATCGGACTGCTCTACAAGAGCGAGGACGGCAGCACACTGAGCCTGATAGGGACACTGCTGGTTTTCGCGTCTTCCCTTTCCTATGCCATATACATCGTGGGCATCAACCAGACATCGTTGAAAAATGTGGCTACGCTTAAAGTCACCTTCTATGTCCTTCTCTTCGGCCTATCGCTTTTTGTGGCACGCCTGCTCTATTCCGGCGTACTGAACACACCGGACCAGTGGTATCTGTGGGCCAATCTGCTTGCATTGGCTGTCTTCCCCACCGCCATATCCTTCCTCTGCACTACCGGTGCCATCCAATATATCGGCTCCACCCCGACCGCCATTCTCGGCGCATTGGAGCCCGTGACAGCCATCTTCTTCGGAATAGCCGTCTTTGGAGAAAGCCTGACAGTCAGAGAAAGCTTCGGACTGGTGATGATTATCGTAGCCGTAACGTTCGTCATCGCAGGAGGCAATATTACAAGCCAACTGGTCCGCTTCAGGAAACTGTTCCCAAGACTCCCGATAAGAAGCAAAAAAAGAAACTAATCCTATAAAACCATCATCAACCATGAAGAAAAGTCTCTACCTGCTTTTACTGCTGTTGTTTCCTATCGGGCTGCAGGCTCAGTCCGAGGTTATAGTACTCCACCCGGATGAAGGCAAAGCCGAAGTGAACGAAGCCGAATACACCAGAATTTTCCTGGCAGGCACCATCGACATGGGCAAAAGCATAGACTGGCAAAAGGCAACCTGCGACTGGTTCCGCGCACGCCCCCAAGGTAAATACATCCTATACAATCCCCGAAGGGACAAGGGACTCAGCGGCGAAATGTCCGACTTTGAACATCAAGTGAACTGGGAACTGGAACATCTGGAAAAAGCCGACCTGATAATCATGAATATCCTGGCAAGCAGCAAGTCCCCCATCACCCTGCTGGAGATGGGACTGCACATGCGTTCGGGTAAACTGCACGTTATCTGTGAACCCGGTTTCTACCGCTACGACAATGTGCGGATTACTTGCAACCGCTATGGCGTTCCGTTATATCACAGCATGGACGAGTTCCTAAAGACTGTGCGTTAGGCAACTATCCTACCACATTCTGCTGCACTTTTCAGTTTAATTCTTTATCTTTGCTGCAAAGCAATGTAACAAAACTATATATTATGGCAACCTATAAAAGAATCTTATTGAAACTCAGCGGCGAGAGCCTGATGGGTGAAAAGCAATACGGCATCGACGAGAAACGCCTTGCCGAGTACGCAGCTCAAATCAAAGAAATCCACGAATTGGGAGTACAAATAGGCATCGTGATAGGCGGTGGAAACATTTTCCGCGGATTGAGCGGTGCCAACAAAGGGTTCGACCGTGTGAAAGGCGACCAGATGGGAATGCTGGCAACCGTCATCAACAGCCTTGCACTCAGTTCGGCTCTGGTAGCTGCCGGCGTGAAGGCCCGCGTGCTGACTGCCGTACGTATGGAACCCATCGGTGAATTCTACAATAAATGGCGTGCCATCGAATGTATGGAAGCAGGCGAAGTAGTCATCATGTCCGCCGGTACAGGCAATCCGTTCTTCACTACCGATACCGGTTCCAGTCTGCGCGGCATCGAGATTGAGGCGGATGTCATGCTGAAAGGTACCCGTGTGGACGGCATCTACACCGCCGACCCGGAGAAGGACCCGACAGCCACGAAGTTCCACGACATCACCTACGACGAAGTGCTGAAGCGCGGTTTAAAAGTGATGGACCTCACTGCCACCTGCATGTGCAAAGAGAATAACCTGCCCATCATCGTTTTTGACATGGACACAGTGGGTAATCTGAAAAAAGTGATGCAAGGAGAAGAAATCGGTACACTGGTGCACAATTGAATGGAAAATGGAGAATAAAAAATGAATGTTATTTAATTCTTAATTCTCAATTTTCAATTTAATAATTATATTTGCAAAGTTTCAAATCAAAGCTATTTCAAAACGAAAATAATATGAGAGACGTAAAAGACATCTTAGACGAAGCGCAAGAAAGTATGGACATGGCCATCATGTATCTGGACGAGGCACTGGCTCATATCCGCGCCGGAAAAGCCGATATCCGTTTGCTGGACGGTATCCGTGTGGATTCTTATGGAAGTATGGTTCCTATCAACAATGTGGCAGCCGTAACCACTCCGGACGCACGCAGCATTGCCATCAAGCCATGGGATAAGAGCATGTTCCGCGTCATTGAAAAGGCCATCATTGACTCCAGTCTCGGCATCATGCCCGAAAACAATGGTGAGATTATCCGTATCGGCATCCCGCCACTGACGGAAGAACGCCGTAAACAACTTGCCAAACAGTGTAAGGGAGAAGGAGAAACTGCCAAGGTAAGTGTACGTAATGCACGCCGTGATGCCATCGACGCCTTGAAGAAATCCGTAAAGGACGGACTGGCCGAAGACGCCCAGAAAGGCGGTGAAGAAAAGCTGCAGAAGATTCACGACAAGTTCATCAAGCAGATTGATGACATGCTGGCTGCAAAGGATAAAGAAATCATGACCGTTTAATTAAGTTGAAAACGGAAAATGGAAAGTTGAAAATAAACCGATATACCAAGTATAGAAGCCTTTCAACCTTCCATTTTCAACTTTCAACTTTCAACTTTCAATTATTTTGAGGGGACTCGTTATAAAAAACACCGGAAGTTGGTACTTGGTACGGACTGACGACGGAAGGGAGATTGAATGTAAAATCAAAGGGAACTTCCGGCTGAAAGGCATACGAAGCACTAATCCCGTGGCTGTAGGCGATTATGTGAACATCATACTGAACCAAGAAGGTACGGCCTTTATCAGCGAGATAGAGGACCGGAAGAATTACATCATCCGCCGCGCCTCCAACCTTTCCAAGCAATCGCACATTCTTGCTGCCAACCTCGACCAGTGCATGCTCATAGTGACGGTGAACTATCCCGAGACCTCCACTACCTTTATAGACCGTTTTCTCGCCTCTGCCGAGGCATACCGTGTTCCCGTCAAGATTATATTCAACAAAGTGGATGCCTACAATGAAGAGGAACTGCACTATCTGGACAGTCTCATCAACCTTTACACCACCATCGGCTATCCTTGTTTCAAGGTTTCTGCCAGAAAAGGGGAAGGCATCGACACTATCGAGAAAGAACTCAAAGGATGCATAACCCTCTTTTCCGGACATTCCGGAGTAGGGAAATCGACACTCATCAAGGCAATACTGCCCGATATAGAGATTAAAACCGGAGAGATATCCACCTATCATAATAAAGGTATGCACACCACTACCTTCTCAGAAATGTTCCCGGTTCCGGGCAACGGATATATCATTGACACTCCGGGCATCAAAGGTTTCGGAACATTCGATATGGAAGAAGAAGAGATAGGCCACTACTTCCCGGAAATATTCAAGGTATCTGCCGACTGCCGTTACGGCAACTGTACCCACCGCCACGAACCCGGATGCGCTGTACGCGAGGCTGTCGAGAAGCACTATATCAGCGAATCCCGTTACGCTTCTTATCTGAACATGCTGGAGGACAAGGAGGAGGGAAAATACCGGGCTGCTTACTGATTTGTCATTTTATCACCTTTCCAATCCATATTCTTACACTTTTTAACTCTTTATCTTTTAAACTATTCTCTTTTCCCGTAGTCTAATCTAAGGCTGATTTTATTACTACTAATACTACAACATGAATAAGAGAGTTAAATGGGGCATCATTATCGTGATTGGTGCCGGACTGATTGGAGGAGGAATCTACTCCCAATTACCTAAAGAGAATGAAGAATTAGCCGCTGCAGACAAGGTGATGACCGGTCAACGTAGCGGTAAGAAAATTCTAAACGTAAACGCAAAAATAATCAAACCGCAACTGCTGAAGGATGAAATACAAATCAGCGGCAGCCTGCTGCCGGATGAGGAAGTGGACCTTTCTTTCGAGACATCCGGCAAAATCATAGAGATAAATTTTGAAGAAGGCAGCTTCGTCAAGAAAGGACAATTACTTGCCAAAGTTAATGACCGGCCGCTGCAAGCACAATTGCAACGCCTCGTCTCCCAATTAAAGTTGGCAGAAGACCGCGTGTTTCGCCAGAACGCCCTGCTGGAAAGGGATGCGGTCAGTAAAGAAGCCTACGAACAAGTAAAGACCGAGCTGGCCACCCTGAATGCCGACATTGACCTGATAGAATCGAACATCGCACAAACTGAGCTGCGTGCTCCTTTCGACGGTGTCATCGGTCTGCGCCAAGTCAGTGTGGGTACTTACGCTTCCCCTACAACCATTGTAGCCAAACTCACCAAGATTTCGCCGTTGAAGGTGGAATTTGCCGTACCCGAGCGGTATGCCAATGACGTAAAGACCGGCGCCGGACTGGACTTCACTCTCGAAGGAAAGCTAAATACCTTCCACGCCACGGTTTATGCACGCGAATCAAAGATAGACCCTACTACCCATACCCTGACAATCCGTGCACTTTATCCCAATGCCAACGGAGCTGTGCTTCCGGGCCGCTATGCCAGCATCAAGCTGAACAAGGATGAAATTCAGGACGCCCTTGCCGTACCGTCCGAAGCCATTGTACCGGAAATGGGAAAAGACAAGATATTCCTCTATAAGTCGGGAAAAGCCCAGCCGGTAGAGATTACTACGGGAATCCGTACGGAAGCGGAAGTACAAGTATTGCAAGGCTTGCAGGCAGGAGATACCATCATCACCTCGGGAACCCTGCAACTCCGTACCGGACTACCGGTAACACTGGACAATATCAATTGACAACTGTCAATTATCAACCGTTAATTATCAATTGTAAAGAATGAATATATCCGAATTAAGTATACGGCGACCGGTACTCTCGACAGTACTTACCCTGATAATCCTGCTGTTTGGCTTCATCGGCTACAATTATCTGGGTGTACGCGAGTACCCATCTGTAGACAATCCCATCATATCAGTATCCTGCTCCTATCCGGGTGCCAACGCCGATGTCATCGAGAACCAGATAACGGAGCCTCTGGAGCAGAACATCAACGGTATTCCCGGCATACGCTCCCTCTCCAGTGTCAGCCAGCAAGGCTCATCACGCATTACAGTAGAGTTTGAGCTTTCCGTTGACCTGGAAACCGCCGCCAACGACGTACGTGATAAAGTGTCGCGTGCACAACGCTATCTGCCTCGTGACTGTGACCCTCCTACCGTATCAAAAGCCGATGCGGACGCCACCCCTATCCTGATGGTTGCCCTCCAAAGCGACAAACGTTCCCTACTGGAGCTCAGTGAAATAGCCGACCTGACTGTCAAGGAGCAGCTTCAGACTATTTCAGATGTAAGTAGTGTAAGTATCTGGGGAGAAAAGCGCTATTCCATGCGGCTTTGGCTGGACCCCATCAAGATGTCCGGCTATGGAATCACTCCTCTGGATGTAAAGAATGCGGTGGACAACGAAAACGTAGAGCTCCCTTCCGGAAGTATCGAAGGAAACACTACCGAGCTCACCATCCGTACGTTGGGTCTGATGCATACAGCCGAAGAGTTCAACAATCTTATCCTGAAGGAAGACGGTAACCGTATTGTCCGCTTCAGCGACATTGGACGTGCCGAACTGGGACCAGCCGACATCAAAAGTTATATGAAGATGAACGGTGTGCCCATGGTAGGTGTCGTAGTAATTCCGCAGCCGGGTGCCAACCACATTGAAATAGCCAACGCCGTATATGACCGCATGGAGAAGATGAAGAAAGACCTTCCCGAAGATGTTCATTACAACTACGGTTTTGACAATACCAAGTTTATCCGCGCTTCTATCGACGAGGTGAAGCAGACGGTGTATGAGGCCTTTGTACTGGTTATCATCATCATTTTCCTCTTCTTGCGCGATTGGCGTGTGACGCTTGTGCCATGTATTGTAATCCCCGTTTCGCTGATTGGAGCTTTCTTCGTCATGTATCTGGCCGGTTTCTCCATCAATGTGCTCTCCATGCTTGCCGTGGTGCTTGCCGTGGGCTTGGTGGTGGACGACGCCATCGTGATGACGGAGAACATTTATGTCCGCATCGAGAAAGGGATGCCACCGAAAGAAGCCGGCATAGAAGGAGCCAAGGAGATTTTCTTTGCCGTCATCTCCACTACCATTACGCTGGTGGCGGTATTCTTCCCTATTGTATTCATGGACGGTACGACAGGACGACTGTTCCGCGAATTCAGTATCGTGGTCTCCGGTTCGGTGATTATCTCCTCCTTCGCCGCATTGACTTTTACGCCGATGCTTGCCACCAAACTTTTAATCAAAAGGGAACAGCAGAGCTGGTTCTATCGCAAGACCGAACCTTTCTTCGAAGGGATGAACCGGGTATACAGCCAGTCACTGGCCGCCTTCCTGAAACGGCGCTGGATTGCCCTGCCCTTCACCATCGTCACCATCCTGCTTATCGGAGTCCTTTGGAATACTATCCCGGCTGAAATGGCGCCATTGGAGGACCGTTCGCAAATCAGTATCAATACAATGGGTGCCGAAGGAGTGACTTACGAATATATCCGCGACTATACCGAAGACATCAATCATCTGGTGGACTCCATTATCCCGGATGCAGAAGCGGTAACAGCGCGTGTGTCCAGTGGTAGCGGTAACGTACGTATCACACTGAAAGACATGAAAGACCGTGACTATACCCAGATGGAAGTTGCCGAAAAGTTGTCGAAGGCAGTGCAGAAAAAGACCATGGCACGCTCTTTCGTACAGCAGTCCTCCTCATTCGGAGGACGGCGCGGCGGTATGCCCGTGCAGTATGTATTGCAGGCAACCAATATCGAGAAATTGCAGGAGGTGCTCCCCAAGTTCATGACGAAGGTCTACGAAAATCCGGTATTCCAGATGGCAGACGTAAACCTGAAGTTCAGCAAGCCTGAAGCGCGCATCAACATCAACCGTGACAAGGCGAGCATCATGGGCGTAAGCACCAAGAACATTGCCCAAACCCTGCAATACGGCTTGAGCGGACAGCGCATGGGCTACTTCTACATGAACGGAAAGCAATACGAGATATTAGGCGAAATCAACCGCCAGCAACGCAACAAGCCCGCCGACCTGAAAGGCATCTATATCCGAAGCGACAACGGGAACATGGTACAGCTGGACAACCTGATTGAGCTTACCGGCGGCATCGCACCTCCGAAACTGTACCGTTACAACCGTTTCGTTTCTGCCACCATCTCCGCGGGACTGGCGGACGGCAAGACCATCGGACAAGGTCTGGATGAAATGGACAAGATTGCCAAGGAGACGCTGGACGAGACCTTCCGCACCGCACTGACCGGAGACTCCAAAGAGTATAGGGAGAGTTCCTCCAGTCTGATGTTCGCCTTCATTCTAGCCATCGTGCTGATTTACCTGATTCTGGCCGCCCAGTTCGAAAGCTTCAAGGACCCGCTGATTATCATGTTGACGGTGCCTCTCGCCATTGCCGGCGCACTGGTGTTCATGTATTTCGGGGGGATTACGATGAATATATTCAGCCAGATTGGTATTATCATGCTGATTGGTCTAGTGGCAAAGAACGGTATCCTGATTGTGGAATTTGCCAATCAGAAGCAGGAAGCGGGTGAAGACAAGATGCGAGCCATCAAGGACGCCTCCCTGCAACGTCTGCGCCCCATCCTGATGACGAGTGCCTCCACCATCCTGGGATTGATACCGCTTGCCTACGCCACCGGCGAAGGCTGCAACCAGCGCATCGCCATGGGTACTGCCGTCGTAGGCGGCATGCTCATCTCCACACTGCTGACGATGTACATCGTGCCTGCCATATATAGTTATGTATCAACGAACCGAAGTAAACTGAAGACCGAATGAAACGCATTGTTTTAATTTTCATAGCCACTGCCTGCACAGCGCTGGACCTTTATGCACAGCCTGCGCCTACCTACACCTTGAAGTCCTGCCTGGAGCAGGGATTGCTGAACAACTACTCCCTGCGCATTGTCCGCAATGAAGAGCAGGTCAGCAAGAACAACGCCACACTGGGCAATGCGGGCTACCTGCCCACACTGGACCTCTCCGCCGGCTACAAGGGAACCATAGACAATACCGAGACCAAAGCCCGAGCCACCGGAGAGACAACCAAGGACAACGGAGTATTTGACCAAACTCTCGATGCAGGCATCAACCTGAACTGGACCATCTTCGACGGTTTCAACATTACCGCCAACTACCAACGGCTCAAGGAGCTGGAACGCCAAGGCGAGACCAATACGCGCATCGCCATCGAGGACCTGATAGCCAACATAGCCGCCGAATACTATAACTATGTGCAGCAGAAAATCCGCTTGAAGAACTTCCGTTATGCCGTATCGCTATCCAAAGAGCGCCTGCGCATTGTGGAAGAGCGTTACCACATCGGTAACTTCTCGCGCCTGGACTACCAGCAGGCCAAAGTGGACTTCAATGCCGACAGTGCCCAATACATGAAACAGCAGGAACTGCTGCACACCTCACGTATCCAGCTGAACGAACTCATGGCAAACAAAGATGTAGACCAGCCGTTTATCATACAGGACAGCCTTATCAACGTGACCGCCGCCCTGAACTTCGAAGAGCTTTGGAACGCCACCCTGCAAATCAACGCCTCACTGCTACGTGCCGAACAGAACAATACCCTGGCCCGTCTGGACTACAAGAAAGTCTGCTCGCGCGACTACCCATACGTGAAGATGAACGGCGGATACGGCTACACCCTCAACAAGTATGACATCTCTGCCAACAGCCGCCGCAGCAACCTCGGTCTGAACTTCGGCGTCACGGTCGGCTTCAATCTGTTCGACGGCAACCGGCGCCGCGAACGCAAGAATGCCCGCATTGCCGTGCAGAACGCTCGCCTGGAACGGGAGCAACTGGAGCAAGCCCTGCGCGCCGACCTCAGCAACCTATGGCAGGCCTACCAAAACAACCTGCAAATGCTGAACCTGGAACGCCAGAACCTTGTGGCTGCCAAGGAGAACCACGAGATTGCCATGGAACGATATATGCTGGGCAACCTCTCGGGAATCGAGATGCGCGAAGCCCAAAAGAGTCTGCTGGATGCAGAAGAACGTATTCTCTCCGCGGAATATGATACCAAATTATGTGAAATCTCCCTACTGCAAATCAGTGGAAAAGTAGCGCGCTATATGGAATAAGCAATATAATCCGTACCTTTGCGCCCGGTTTATCAGAATTGAAGCACAATGGGATTATTCATCAGAAAGCCATTCGAGGCACTGCAAGCGGAGGCTAATGCCTCCGGAAAGAAAACATTGAAACGTGTACTTGGTCCGTGGAGCCTTGTTGCCCTGGGCGTGGGAGTCATCATCGGAGCGGGTCTATTCTCCATCACCGGAACGGTGGCGGCAGGCTATACGGGACCGGCCATCACACTGTCCTTTGCCATTGCCGCACTGGGATGCTGCTTCGCCGGACTATGTTATGCGGAATTTGCATCCATGATACCCGTAGCCGGCAGCGCATACACCTACTCGTATGCCACGATGGGCGAACTCATCGCCTGGATTATCGGGTGGGACCTGGTACTGGAATACACCGTAGCCGCAACCACGGTAAGCATCAGCTGGAGCCGCTATCTGGTCGTCTTTCTCGAGGGACTGGACATACATCTACCGCAAGCCCTCACCGCCTGTCCCTGGGATGGTGGAGTCGTAAATATCCCCGCCTTCCTTATCGTCGTGCTGATGAGCCTCTTCCTGATACGGGGTACGGAAGGCAGCTCCATCTTCAACGGCTTCATTGTATTCCTGAAGGTTTCCGTCATACTGATTTTTGTCATACTCGGCTGGAAATACATCAATACCGACAACTATACACCTTACATCCCTGCCAATACGGGCGTGCTGGGCGAATATGGCTTCTCCGGCATCCTGCGAGGGGCGGCCATCGTATTCTTCGCCTTCCTCGGGTTCGACGCCGTGAGCACAGCTGCCCAAGAGACGAAGAACCCGAAGCGGAACATGCCTATCGGCATTCTGGTCTCCCTGCTGGTATGCACCGTGCTCTATATGGTTTTTGCCCACGTCATGACGGGAGTGGCACACTACACCGCCTTCAGCGGACAGCAAGGCATTGCTCCCGTTGCCATAGCCATAGAGCACATGGGGCAGGCTGATGCGGCAGGTATCATCCAGCCGGACTATCCCTGGCTGAACCGTGCCATCGTGCTGTCCATTCTGTTCGGATATTGCTCCGTCATCATGGTGACGCTGCTGGGACAGAGCCGCGTATTCCTGAGCATGAGCCACGACGGGCTGCTGCCTCCTTTCTTCTCGCATATCAACGAAAAGTTCCGTACTCCGGCACGCAGCAACCTGCTCTTCATGGTACTTGTGGGCCTGCTGGCAGCTTTTGTACCCGCACGGCTGGCCGGAGAGATGACAAGCATCGGCACGCTGATGGCCTTCACGCTGGTCTGTGCCGCTGTACTGGTAGTACGCAGAACCATGCCTGACGTGCCCCGTTCCTTTAAAACCCCACTTGTTCCACTTATCCCCATACTGGGTATTCTTACTTGCCTTTGCATGATGTTGTTCCTTCCTGCCGATACATGGATACGCCTGGTGCTGTGGATGCTCATCGGTCTGGACATCTACGTGGGCTACGGCATGAAGCACAGTAAGCTGGAGCATGGAGGCGACACCCGCCACGGGCAGGTGACCTTGAACATGATTGGACTTATCCTTGCCGTTCTTTGTGTCATCACCGGACTGTGGCACCAACAGACTGTGGGATGGGGAGAAAGCAAAGTGCTGCTGATTATCTCGTTTGTTTTCGCATTCACGCACTGCGCTTACTATATGTGGAGAATCTGGAGGAGATAATAAGCCCTAAATCTCCTCCTTTAAAGATAAACAATCTTTCATCCAAACTACCCCAGCACCCACTTGGTCCGCTTCCCGAAACAACGGTATGCCATTGCCACCAGAAACCAGGAAGTACAGAAAGCGACGACTGCGGCACAAGGTATCTGAAGATAGATAGGAACATGGATAGCACGCATCAGGACTACGCTCGGTCCGGTAAAGAAATAGTGTATCATATAGACTCCAAAACCACAGAGCGTCAAGTTTGCCAATGCTTTCTTGATGCGCTCCGAACGGAAATTGGCCCGCTTGCAAAGCATAAACACAGGGATGGTCATCATTACTACATTCAGCGAACAGTAGGTGAAGAAGAGTTCGAGCATCTCATCCGTAAAATCCGGCAAGGAGGTCATACGACGGAAACCAAGGAATGTTACGGCATAGCCAATGGCAAACATGGGAATGCCGATGCCACAGAGTTGCCGGCCCGTCCAGTTATGGTTCCTCAGATAATGGCCCAACAATAGGTAGCCGTTAAAACCGGCAAAGTAATACAGCATACCGAACGAGTTCCACGAGCAAGTCCCCCAAAGGTACGGAGCGGCAAACTCGGTATAATAAGGCAGCAGCAGTGTCACTCCCCATGCTGCAAGAAACCATAGTTTGGCACGTTCCGAGGCCTTCTCCACCCATGCCGAGAATATCGGAAGATAGAGATAAAGCCCTATCAGCAGATAGATATACCACATGTGCACATCCAATAGAGAGAAATTAAAAGGCATTTCTGCAATATATCCCAGGCTCACTGCCAGAGACTGGCGCATCACTTCCTCACCCGAATAAGGGAAGAAATCCAGAATCACTTTCGGCTCCACTCCCAGCAGTCCCGTTATCCAGGGGAACAGATTGTAAATCACAGACCAGATGAGGAAAGGAAAGAATACGCGGGGGATACGTTTCTTGTAGAATGCCGAGGCGTCACCCCGTACCGGCAACAGCAATGCACCGGTAATCATTACAAAAAGCGGTACGCAAGGACGGAGCGCCGCACCGTAGACAGCTCCCCAGAACTTGATGTCAACAATGTCGGGCGATGTGCCCGGATAGAAGTTAAAAGGGTCTGTGCAATGGCAGCAAACTACTGTAAACATTGCAACAAGGCGTACCACATCCAGCCATACGATGTGTTGTGCCGGAGTTTGTCGTGTAAGAGTCAGTTCCATGTTTTATTAAATTGGTTGTTTGGAGGGCTAAAGATAAAGAAGTTAACTGAGAAATGAAAAGGAGAATGTAACAAAAATACGACAACAAACGAGTTTCAGTTTTATTCTCCTATAGAGAACAATCTGTTTTATCAAGGCAGAACAGAGTGTTCCAATAGGGAAGAACACTTTGTTCCAACATGAAAGAACAGTTTGTTTCAATAGGAAGAAACAATTTGTTTCAACATAAAGGAACAGTTTGTTTTGCTTGATGAAACAGAGTGTTCTATGCCGCGAAACACTTTGTTTTCCTCTACAAAACAAAAAAGCCGTAACAAGATTTTCTCCGTTACGGCTTTCCTTATATTATGCCTTTCTAAAAGGCTTCTGTTTTACTTGCTGCAATTCCAGGGCTTCAGTTGCTTGAAGAAGTCGTTGCCCTTATCGTCCACCAAGATGAATGCAGGGAAGTTCTCCACCTCAATCTTCCAGATAGCTTCCATACCGAGTTCGGGATATTCCACGCACTCAATGCTCTTGATGTTGTTCTGTGCCAAGATAGCGGCAGGACCACCGATAGAGCCCAAGTAGAAACCGCCATACTTTTGGCAGGCATCTGTCACTTGCTGGCTGCGGTTACCTTTGGCAAGCATAATCATGCTGCCGCCGTGGCTTTGGAAGAGGTCTACATACGGGTCCATACGTCCGGCAGTAGTCGGGCCCATGGAGCCGCAAGCCATGCCTTGAGGAGTCTTGGCAGGACCGGCGTAGTAGATGGGATGGTCTTTGATGTACTGCGGCAGGTCTTCGCCACGGTCCAGACGTTCTTTCAGCTTGGCGTGTGCGATGTCACGGCCTACGATAATGGTTCCATTCAGAGACAAACGGGTGGAAACCGGATACTTGGTCAGTTCCTTCAGAATATCGGCCATCGGCTGGTTCAAGTCAATCTTCACCACGTCGCCTTCACCGGCTTTACGGAGTTCTTCGGGAATCAGTTCACCCGGATTGCTGTCGAGCTTTTCAATCCAGATACCTTCTTTATTGATTTTACACTTGATGTTGCGGTCGGCAGAGCAGGAAACGCCCAGACCCACGGGGCAGGAAGCGCCGTGACGCGGCAGGCGGATGATGCGGATGTCGTGAGCCAGATACTTGCCGCCGAACTGGGCACCGAGGCCAATCTTATGAGCTTCTTCCAGTACCAGCTTCTCCAGTTCCACATCGCGGAAAGCGCGGCCGAACTCATTGCCGGTAGTGGGTAGGTTATCGTAGAAGTGGGTGGAAGCCAGTTTCACAGTCAGCAAGTTCTTTTCGGCAGAGGTACCGCCGATAACGAATGCGATGTGATAGGGAGGACAAGCTGCCGTACCCAAAGTCTTGATTTTTGAGATAAGGAAGGGAACCAATGTTTCGGGGTTGAGGATAGCCTTTGTCTCCTGGTAGAGATAAGTCTTGTTGGCAGAGCCACCACCCTTGGTTACGCAGAGGAACTCGTACTCCATACCTTCCGTAGCTTCGATGTCAATCTGTGCGGGAAGGTTGCACTTCGTATTCACCTCATCGTACATGGTGAGGGGAGCATTCTGCGAATAGCGCAGGTTCTCTTCGGTATAAGTCTTGTAAACACCCAGTGAGAGAGCTTCTTCATCACAGTAGCCGGTCCATACTTGTTGTCCCTTTTCGCCGTGGATGATTGCCGTACCCGTATCCTGGCAGAAAGGAAGTACCCCCTTGGATGCTACCTCTGCATTGCGCAGGAAGGTGAGTGCCACGTATTTATCGTTATCGCTTGCTTCGGGGTCACTCAGAATCTTAGCAACCTGCTCGTTGTGCGAACGACGCAACATGAACGACACATCACGGAAAGCCGCATTGGCCATTGCCGTCAAACCTTCTTTTTCAATCTTCAGGATAGGTTTTCCTTCAAACTCGCTTACTGACACGTAATCTTTCGTAAGCAGATAATACTCAGTAGTATCTTTTCCCTTCTCGAACATGGGCTGATACTTGAACGGAGGTGTTGTTGCCATAATTACTCGTATATTTAATGTTTAAAAGTGATTCGGGTAGCAAAGGCAGCCTGAAAACCGCCTTTACAGAGCAAAGGTAAAAACTATTATTGAAATAATTCTTTAATTAGAGTAAAAAGGCGGCAAATCATAATTAATTTTCTGATACCCGCTGCATCCGCCCTATCAGTTCATCGCCCAGCGCCGTCTTCACCTCAATGTGTTTCAACACAGCCATTACAAACGGATTGCTTTCAAAGTCGCCGCGTACCTGCTCAAAATCAAGTTCCTTTTCCAAGCGTGAGCCGTCAGCTCCAAAGCCCGTCATGGAAGCCAGTGAAAATTCTTTCTTAGCATCCTCATACACCATGCGGTCGAGGCCAACTACTGCTTCTTTCCATTTTTCGACAATATGTATGACGTCTTCTGCCGTCATACCTTCCGGCTTGATACCATAGAACTCTTCCAACTTCTCATACGCCCAGGTCCATTCGTAGGTATAGTAGTTGCTGTGCATCTTCTCAAACTCGGCATTGATAGACTTCAAGCGATTGACTTTGCCGGACTCAATACCGTCTATCAGCGCATCTATCTCACTCTTTGGGGCTATCAATCCGGAAATATCCACCCATTCGCCGCTGCCAATGGCAGTATCGGGCTTCAAACGGGCACGTATTTCTTCATTGCTCCGGAAGTCAATGCCTTCCAAGCGCTTGATGACAGAGTTTCCGAGGAACTTATGAATGGCTATTTCATAGAAGCGGATACCTTTCACCAAAGCCGAGTTACGTATCTTCGCACTATGGAAAGAATAGATGTCCGAAAGCTCGCCACTGGCATGACGCAGATTCTGCAACGTTTCCCGTCCCTTGAACATTTTCTGCACCGTGTAGGGGCTGAGAAGATTATAGTTGATGTAATCCAGTTTGTTCGGGTCGGTACGCCCGTCACGTTTCGGCCACTTCTGGGCATCACGGATGGTACCCACACTACGCAGGTTGACACCGGGTACAAGGTAGGTGGTATTATTCTGCTCTATCAAGTAAGAGAACGGCAGGTTCGAAGTATCAGAATGGTTGACGTGGCGCCCCATTACCAAGGAGAACGCCCCCACCCTTGCAGGCCACAAGATGTACGAATCGGAAGTCGTCTTGGCGCCACGCTCCAAAGTGCCTTGATGGATAGGCCCTAACTTATACATGTGGTTACTCTGATTGGACCCCGAACCGGCATTCATAAAGGAAAACATACCGGCAATCAGCAACGTGGATTTATGGTGTGTCACCGTATAAGGTCCGGCAAAAATAGCGCACGCCTCCCCGTTCTCTCCCTGGCAGTTGCTGAAAAACAAAGAATCCGAGGCAGAGTAGTTGTGTCCCAACTTGCATGCCTGCCCCACGAAGCAGCGGCTCAGCATAGCTCCGTCATCTACATGAGACCCGGTAGAGATGATGAAATCATCACAAATCACCCCATGCCCGATGTGTACCGGCGCCACCTCGTTGCTGTTGATGCTTCCGTTATACAGACGGCATGTACCACAGATGCGGCAATAATCACCGATGCGCACATTCTTTATGGAACCGGTGTTCAATATCATTACATGGTTCCCGATGCTTCCTACAGCAGAAGCATGTTTGCTGGAATAAAAATCCGTGATTTCCTTCATCCGTGCAATCAGATCCGGGCGATGGCGGTAAAGCGCCAGAATATAGGCTTGGTGTGCGGAGAGTTTATCATTAATCAGCACCTCACGGCCTCCCGTCTCATTCAGGACAGACACTTCTACCCCGTTACCGAACTTCGACACACCGTCTACCAGAATAATATCCACATTCTCAATGAAGGTGTCATGCCCTATTTCATAATTGGCAATGTAGTTCTGGATATTCTCAATGCAACAGTTATCTCCCACCGTTACATTATGCAGCGTCACATGCCGCAAACCGGAATGCTTCCTGATTCCTCCCGGCAACATAAATTCTGAATGGAACACTCCCAAACGCACCTCACCCGAAAAACGGGTATGATGCACAAATTCCGTTGAGAACTCTTCTGCAACGGTTACTTTCCCCCAATCATCAGCCAGGCATGACTGGCTCTTCAACCGGAGAATTTCATCTTCGGTCAGTCTTCTGTAATTCATCCTTATAACGAGTTATGAGTTATGAGTTATAAGTCATTGCCTTTGCCGGCACTACCAATTCAAACCGCTGCCAGCAAATAACTCATAACTTATAACTCATAACTAAAATTAAACTTCTTCTTCGTAGGTCTGATAAAGAAAGTCATTATAGGGGTACTTCTGCACGTGCAATTCCTTCACACGCTGATAAACCACACTCTTCAGTTCCTCCATATTGATTTTTTCGCGGGCAGAAATAAAGAGGCAGTTATCCTCCATCTTAGCCATCCACGTCTTCATCAGTTCTTCGAGTGTCAAGTTTTCCTTGGTTCTGGGGGTAAGGTCGTCAGCCGCTTTCTCTATATAAGTATAAGCGTCTATCTTATTGAATACAAGAATCATGGGCTTACCGGCGGCACCGATATCTGCCAACGTCTTGTTCACAACTTCTATCTGTTCTTCAAAATCCGGATGAGAGATGTCTACGATATGCAACAGCAAGTCCGCCTCGCGTACCTCATCCAGAGTAGACTTGAAGGAGTCTACCAAATCCGTCGGCAATTTACGGATAAAGCCCACTGTATCAGAAAGCAGGAACGGCAGGTTCTCAATAATCACCTTACGCACCGTAGTATCCAACGTGGCAAACAGCTTATTCTCGGCAAAGACTTCACTTTTCGAAAGCAAAGTCATCAATGTGGATTTTCCTACATTGGTATATCCCACCAATGCCACACGAATCAAGCGTCCGCGGTTCTTCCGCTGGGTAGACTTCTGCTTGTCAATCTCAGCCAAGCGCTCCTTCAACAATGACATACGGTTCAAGATGATACGGCGGTCCATTTCCAGCTGCGTTTCACCCGGACCGCGAAGTCCCACGGAACCTTTACCTCCACCGGCACCGGAGCCACCACCCTGGCGTTCCAAGTGGGTCCACAAACGTTGCAGACGGGGGAGCATGTACTTATACTGCGCCAGCTCCACCTGCGTTTTTGCATTGGCAGTCTGGGCACGCATGGCAAAAATATCGAGAATCAGGGACGTACGGTCCAGTATCTTGATTTTGAGTTCAGCTTCTATATTACGTATCTGCTTGGCAGAGAGTTCATCATCAAAAATCACCATGCCGATTTCGCGTTCGGCTTCTTCTTCATTCCGGATATACTCTTTAATTTCTTCCAGCTTGCCCTTGCCGACATAAGTCACGGAATGCGCTGCATCCAGCTTTTGGGTAAACCGCTTCACTACTTCCGCCCCGGCTGTCTCAGCCAAGAATGCCAGCTCGTCCAGGTATTCGTTCGTCTTTCGCTCATCCTGCGTTTTAGTGATGAGACCTACCAATACCGCTGTTTCTGCCTGCACTTCGGAAATTACAAATTCTTTCATAGTTTCTATACCTTATTATATATACGTATTGTTGGTTCGGGCAGCAAATATAAATAATTTTGGCGGAAGCGCCTTAAAAAGCGGAATAAAATAAAAACAGACACAATAGAAAAATGGCATGTAAGATGAAGTCGAACTTCATCTTACATGCCATTTCAAATTACATATTATCTAATTACCAGGATAATCAAAACCCTTCCGGCATCTCCAGCGTTTCCGTGAATCCCTGATACAGTACTCCCCATTTACCACCGTCAAGCACTACTAAGCCCTGCATCGGGAAAGACAACACGTTTCCTTTACGCTCCATACCTGCTGCTGCAAAGTATAGCATACCATAATCCGTCTTGTCATAACCAGTAGGTTGAGGATCCCAACCTATCAGTTCTTGATTGTCATCGCTTAGCGTAAACATGATGGGATATCCTTTCGTAATGCAATCTTCCAGCTTATAGATATTAGCCTCTTTAGCCTTCAGTACAGGTTGATCCCAACCCTCGCCAAATAATTGAGATGCATAGTAGCCTATACCTATATTGAGCCAAGTATAGTCACGCTTTATTTTTATCGTCACCTTGGGTGAACCATAAACATAGGAATCTTCTTCAGGAATGGTAATTGTATAAGATGCAGTAGTACCCACAGCTATGTCAAACGCAATCTTTACTTCTTTGAGTGCTTCACCGGCAGCAAAATCAACCGTTGTCGGCACTGTTACGTTCTCCGCATCTGTAGTCAAGCGAATAGATGCAGCCGCATCTGTTTTCTGACGGCCGATTTTGACCACAAAAACCTGTTCATCATTCGGATAATAAGTCAAATCAGTGTTATCAGCATAAATATAAGCTTGTACACCCTCGGTAGGAACCGGAGAAGGCTCCCACTCCACACCGTCTGAACAAGCCGTCATAGCCAAACCGCATACGGCCAAGCCCAAAAACAATTTATTGAATATCTTATTCATATACAAATTCTATTAAAAGTTAGTTCATTGGTTAATTGTTACCCGGTGCAAACTCCCCTATCGGAGTAGGACGTTTAGCAATAGCACCGGACGGGTCCGGATTGTTCATTCCCTGAAGGGCAGTATTTGAATCGACCTCGGTCTTAGGAATCATCAATGTCCAGTTGGGCTTCACACCTTTACAGTTTATCTTGAAGATATCTTCTATAAAGTTGGTACCCTCATAATTCTGAATGACATCCGGTTTCAGACGTTTAGCCGTGGGGAATGCGATTCCCTCACCCCAGAACTCGATACGCATCTGTTTCAACACCTCAAGTTGGAAATTACGCAAATCACCCGTACTGAAATTGTAATTGCTCTGGCGGTACTGCTTCATAAAGTTATTCAACAACTGTACGCCTGCTGCCACATTCTGGCTGGCACCTACTGCTTCAGCCTCTATGAGATACATCTCTTCCACACGCATCACGGGAATATCTGCAGCCGCACCCACAGAATAAGTGTTATAGTCACCACCCACGGGGCGGAACTTCAATGACATATAATCCGGTTGTTCATCCAGCCATGCATTGCCTCTCACTGACTGGTAAGCGTAAGTACTTCTGTCCGGGTCAAGGTAAGAATATTTGCGGAAATCGGTAGCAGGAATCGCGTCATAAAGTGAACGTGCCATCTGGAGCTTAGACAAAGAAGCATATCCCCAATCCGCTTCATTGGAAATGTGACCAATGAAATTAGCAAGATTACCCATATTGGAAGCCGTGGGGTGAAGGTACCACATCCATGCAGAAGTAGCCGTATTGAAACCGGTAGTGGGATTATGCCACTGTGATTCGCTCATAGGTGTTGCTCCCGACTTATCAATAGCCTTGCGGGCATACTCGGCAGCTTTAGCAAACTGACCATCCCACATATATACTTTGGCCTTCAGACCATATACGACCGCCAAGTCAGGGAAGTTCTTACTGACAGGTGTATAAGACTCCAAACCTATCTCTGCCTTGTCAAGGTCGGCAAGAATGAAATTCACCAATTCTTCGTGGGTCGCACGCGGATTGCTCTTCGCAATGTCGTTAGTTGTTGCCTCAGTCACGATGGGCACCGTCAGCCCCAGTACCTTGCTACAATCGGTATAGATGTTTTCTACCGGTTCGAAAAGTACCATCAGCGTATAATAGTCCAATGCACGGAAAGCATGGGCTATACTTCCAAGCCCACGCATTTCATCGGTAATTGTGGGATCAGTCACATCAACGGCCGCAATCACGTCATTGGCCGATTTAACGAACTTATATAGGGTGAAGTAAGGCAAATATGAATAATAGCCGGTGTCGTTCATACCATTATTGGCATTGAAGCGCCACCACCAGTCATATCCGTAATCCGTAGCCACGACATCACCCAGCAGTTCTGTCTGGGCCAACATCAATGAGGGATAAGCAAGGTCGGTCTCATGTGTTTGCTTACCGTACACTAGATAGCCTTGTACCATTTGCGATGGCAAGCCATTAAGCGAAGCCTCAATCGCTGTTGCCGATGCACCAATCTGATCGGAGGTCGCTGTAGAATCTTCGGGAAAAACCTCTTCTATACAGCCGGTCAATACCGTGGCCGATACGACCATAACCGAAAATAGTTTGAATATATTCTTCTTCATAATCATTGTAATCTATATATTAGGTTTAGAACTCAAATGACACACCACCGGAGATGGTACGCATCGGTGAATAGAAAGTAGCATTGGTTGTCTCGTCGTATGACTGACGTGGGTCGAACCCTTTACGTTTAGACCAATAGAAAACATTTTCTGCCGACATATACACGCGCAATGAGTTGATGGCCAACTTTCTTGTCCACTTGGAAGGTAACGTGTAGCCCACATTAATATTCTGGATATTCAAGAAGCTCGCATTTGTCAAGAAGCGCGTAGACATTGCCCCTGAATATTGGTCGTTCATCTGGAAACGAGGGATATTAGTATTTGTGTTCTCAGGAGTCCATGAGTTCAGCAAATCCTTATGGTAGTTGTAACCAGCCGTACCATAAGGTGACGACATAAAGTAAGCATACGTACCATCATATTGCTTACCACCAATCTGGTAAGTGAAGTTTATGCCGAAGTCCACGCCATATACTTTCAGTTTGGTACCGAAACCACCATACACCTTAGGTATTGAGCTTTCCTCTGTGATGTAATAGTCAGCCTGAGCATGATTCGTAGTCGTTTCACGTCCGGTGATATTGCCGGCCTCGTCCTTGACATTCTTATAGAACAAAGACTCACCCTTTTCATTCACTCCGGCATACTCCTTCAAGCGCCATGTAAACATAGACAAATCCTCACCAATGAAGAAGCTTCCGTTAGAATAGCCCTTATATCCTTTTCCATCAGCTGTATACTCAGTAGTAATCAACTTATCAGGATCAAGCATCGTAATACGGTTCTTCAAGGTTGAAATGTTCACATTCACATCCCACGTAAAGTTACGTGTATCGAAGATATTCACATTGAAGTCCATTTCCACACCACTATTGACCATGTTACCAACGTTGTCCATATAGGAAGCATAACCCAATGATGGAGCCACGGTAAATGAGAACAACATATCCGAAGTCTTACGTCTGTAGTACTCAATGCTACCGGTTACACGGTTCCACAACTGGAACTCTGCACCGATATTGAAGTTAGTGTTGGTTTCCCAAGTGATGTCTTTAGTGCCCTTAGATTTAAATGAAGTACCAAGGCTGTTGTTAGAGTTGATAATGTTAAATCTATCCGTATAGAGGAAGTCACCGATATTGTCATTACCTTGTGAACCAATAGAAGCCTTCAGCTTCAGTTCCTGCACCCATGAAGCATCAAACCAGCTTTCTTTGTTGATAAGCCACGCACCGCCTACCGACCAGAATGTACCCCAGCGATGGTCCGGATGGAAACGGCTGGAAGCATCACGACGCAAAGAAGCCGAGCCGAAGATGCGTTCGTCATAATTGTATTGCAAACGGCCGAAGAAACCTTCATTGTTACGACGCTCTTTATAGGAAGAAGCACCTTGTCCGTCGATAATGGCACCGTCCAATTCCTTATTGCCTTGAGAGAACATCTGCGACTTGCTGGCCCCAAGTTCATAGTAGCGATAATCATAATATTCGTGACCTAAAAGAATATCGAAGTTATTGTCGCCAAACGAACGGGCATAAGAAACAAGTTGTTGCAGGTTGTAATCGTAAGTACGTGTATGATACTTACTCACTGTACCGCCAGTGGAGTCGAACTGCCCGTAGTAAGGATTGTAAACGTAACTATGACGTGTCTCATCCAAGTTGAAAGCACCATTGAATGTCACCTTCAGGCCTTCTATAGGAGTTATATCTACAAAGGCGTTGCCGTTAATGGCATTTCCTTCAGAGTTTCTGGTATTTAGTTTATTGTCTAGAATAGGGTTGGCATCAGCAATGAAAGGACGCTGCATACCTGCATTGATACCACTACCGTAGTCCATCATTCCAATACCATTATTATCCACCATGATGCTGCCGTCAGCATTGCGCACGTAGGCGGGATAGATGGGAGCCATTTGGGTAACAAACGCCCATATATTACCGGTAGACGAACTGGTACCATTGTTACTCAACGAGTTAGAATCAAAACGTGCATATCCCATATTACCACCAATCTTCAACCACTTCTTTGCCTGATAGTCGGCTTTCAAACGGCCTGTCAAACGTTTCAGGTCAGAGCCTTCAGTGATACCCTCATTTCCAAGATAACCTAAAGAAACATAGAAAGAGGACTTTTCATTGGCTGCGCTCACCGAGAAGTTGTATTCCTGACGCAGACCGGTACGCATTCCCACATCTTCCCAATCATCCGGAGTCAGCAGATAGTCACGTCCTTTATAATTCACAACTCTACCCAATGTGGCGTTGGGATTAAGCTTACCGTTCTGACCGATGAGGAATTGCCCATCGGGAACCGTATATACATTGTATCCCAATCCACCGTTGGAGCCAAACAGATTCTTGTTTGCCTCAAGCCATGCAGCTTGGTCATTCATTCCCGTTGACTTATAATAATTATTCATGGCACGATAATGCATCTCGTAGTACATGCCAGGATTGTCAATCACTTCATATTTCTGCAAAGCTCGAGTGTTAGCACCCCACTTAGCATCAAAAGTCACCTTAGCCTCTCCCGACATATTGGCTCTTTTGGTAGTGATGATAATTACACCATTAGCACCACGAGCACCGTAAAGTGCATTCGAAGCTGCATCCTTCAATACTGTCATTGACTCAACGTCGTTAGGATTGATATTATTAATATCACCGCTATAAGGAGCGCCGTCCACAATAATCAGAGGGTCATTCTTTGCATTGATAGAACTAAAACCACGAATCTTGATGGATGATTTTGCACCTGGAGCACCGTCATTGGAAGTCAATGTCACACCCGGCACAGCACCTGCCAAAGCATCGGTAACATTCGTCACTTGCGACTGCTCCAGCTTTTCGGTACCAACCACCTTAGCCGAACCCGTAAATGCAGACTTCTTTGCTGTACCGAAAGCAACCACCATTACCTCATCAAGCATCTCAGTATCAGACTTCATCACCACTTTTACGCTGGATTTTATTGCCACCTCCTGGGTCTGCATACCAATATACGAAATTACCAGAGTTTTCGCGGAACTACAATATGTCTATATTGTTGATAATAAGCAATACAAAATAAACAAAAAGAGCTCCTGAAATAAAGTATTCCTCTAGAGAAGATACTCTATACATATCCACTGTAAATGACAATCTACTTATATAATACTATTTGTAATGGTAATATCCTGATTTGAAGGTGTTTAATTCTGTACTGATGTGCTATAATCATAACGTCAGGATCTTTTTTCTCAAAAACTAGAAGGGCTTTGTCAATATCTATCATTTAGTTGCTTTTTGTCAATTATTTACTCGTGTTGTTTATTCCATCTATGAGAATGTAAACCCTTATGTAAAATACTATTGAATTTATAATGGTTACATAAACACTATCCTACCTATTTATCCATTTTATGCATAGAACACCATGTAATTGTCTCTATCTTATAAATGGAGATTATTCCAAATACAAAGTAATTGGAGTAAAGAATTCTATAGCTATGAAAAACTACTGTTTGGAGCATGTCAAAAACGTAATGAGGAGATTTTCTTGTAAGAGAATATAGTCTACATAGAATAACGAAGACTGAGTGGATATATTTTTTATTATAATTCAGGGGAATAAAGAATGTACTTTGTAATCCGCGCTGACTCTCGTGTCATGCAGACAATTCAGGTTTGCTGTTTATTGAAGAGAGGATATTTCTATCGTTTCAGCTCCTCTCCATAAAGTTTACGCAGTATGATACGTGCCGGTACACTTTTAATCTCTCCATTGGGCAAGCCTTGTATAATGCATTCATTGCGCAATGCTTTTTCTTCAAGCATACGACGTTCGGCTAATGCCAAACCGAAATGTAACTTTTCGCTTAGTTCTTTTCGTTCATTCTCTGACATAACTTTGTATTTTATTAAATCGTTCAATGTGATGTATATGCATTTCCATTCCTCGTCCACCTTCAGCAACAATTATACGGGGTGTTTCGCTATTATCTGCCAATAGCCAATAGTCCACACAAGGCATATAAATATTGAAAAAGTTATCAATACCTGCTTGATAACGCCGGAGCACAACCTCTTTTGGAATGTCGTGTCCACCATTACGTACACGTTGAGCTACACGCTGAATAGCCAAGTCGGGCGAACTTAGCCAGAAATATATTAAATTGACTTTATATCCTTGTTCTTGTGCACGATGGACAAGGCGAGTGTAAGATCTTGTGGCAAGTGTGGTTTCTATAGAAAAGTTTTGTTGATTTTTCAGCAATTCATTGATTCTTTGCAACATCAACCGTCCGGCTTCAATGGCCATACTTTCGGGATTAAAAGGAGATAATCCACGAGCTATTTCATCCGCATTGACAAACTCCTTGCATTCCAGAACATCCGGCAACACAGTATAAGATGCCGTAGTCTTACCAGCACCATTACAACCGCTAATGATGTAGAGTTGTTTTTTAGAATCCATATTCATGCATTTATCTAATTGCAAAGTTACTACAAAAAAGTGAAATGCGGAAAGATATAGTGATAGAATTGAGTTACAAGGGTTTTAGTTAAAGTGGCGATAATTCGTGAAGCCATTACAATCCTTGCCGAAGCCAAATCTTGACGCCGCAACGTTACTTGTTCGTAACCATGTCCGAAAATGCGACAAACGGGTACGAATGGCGAAACAAGACACTATGTTATAGTGAGTTACCCACAACTCACGTAACAAATACGGTTACGGAAAAAAGATTGCGCCGTTCCTCCCCGTTTTGCGTACCGACACCGGACTCTTCACCAACTAATTTTGAAATCCAAAAATTAAGAACGATGAAGAGTACATTTTCAGTAATCTACTACCTCAAGCGTCAGGTAGTGAAAAAGGACGGGACGGTTCCCGTCATGGGACGCATCACGGTGGACGGCAGCCAGACGCAGTTCAGTTGCAAGTTGAGTGTCGATCCGAAGCTGTGGGACACCAAAGGGGGACGTGTCACGGGCAGAAGCGCGGCGGCACTCGAAACGAACCGTATGCTTGACAAGATGCGGGTGCGCATCAACAGACACTATCAGGAAATCATGGAGCGTGACAACTTCGTCACGGCGGAGAAGGTAAAGAACGCCTTTCTCGGACTGGAACACCGCTACCACACGCTGATGCAGGTGTTCCGTCGGCACAACGAGAACTATGAGAAACAGGTGGAAGCAGGCATGAAAGCAAAAGGTACACTGGAAAAGTACCGTGTCGTTTACAAGCACCTGCAAGAGTTCCTCGACATCCGCTACCATGTGAAGGACATCGCCCTAAAAGAGCTTACCCCGGCTTTCATCTCCGACTTCGAGATGTTCCTGCGCACGGACAAGCACTGCTGCACCAATACCGTGTGGCTGTACGTCTGCCCGCTACGGACAATGGTGTTCATAGCCATCAACAACGAGTGGCTGACACGCGACCCGTTCCGCGAGTATGAAATCAAGAAGGAGGAAACGACACGCAGTTTCCTGACCAAAGACGAAATACGCCTGCTGATGGAGGGGAAACTGAAAAACGCCAAACAGGAACTGTACCGCGACCTCTACCTGTTCTGTGCGTTCACCGGATTGTCGTTCGCGGATATGCGCAACCTCACGGAAGAGAATATCCGTACCTATTTCGACGAACACGAGTGGATAAACATCAACCGCAAGAAAACGGGCGTGGTGTCCAACATCCGCCTGCTTGACATCGCCAACCGCATAATCGGCAAATACCGTGGGCTATGCGAGAACGGCAGGATATTCCCCGTTCCGCATTATAACACGTGCCTTGCCGGTATCCGTGCCGTCGCCAAGCGTTGCGGCATCACCAAGCATATCACGTGGCATCAGAGCCGCCACACGGCAGCCACGACGATATTCCTCTCCAACGGTGTTCCCATCGAAACCGTCAGCTCCATGCTCGGACACAAGAGCATAAAGACGACGCAGATTTACGCGAAGATAACCAAAGAAAAACTCAATCAGGACATGAAGAACCTTGCCGCAAGGTTGAACAGTGTTGAGGAATTTGCAGGTTGCACCATCTAAAAAAGAGAAGCCATGAAACGTGACATAATCATCATAGAGGACAAGGCGGTCAGCGTAACCGGTAACGATGTGTGGATGACCGCCACCGAAATAGCCGGACTGTTCCATACGACCGTCCCGGCAGTGAACGCCGTCATCAAAGCCGTCCGCAAGTCTGACGTGCTGAACGACTACAAGGTGTGCCGCTACATGCAGCTTGAAAACGGGCTGTACGCGGACGTGTACGCGCCTGAAATCATTATTCTGATTGCTTTTCGGCTGAACACCTACAACACCTACCTGTTCCGCATGTGGCTGGTAGGAAAGGTTCTCTCACAAGAGAAGCGGCAAACATACGTGATGTTTATACAGAACGGAAAAACTGCGTACTGTTGAAGATATCAAATGAAAATTATACGAAAGAATTTCTATATGGATCCTTATCTAAATAGCCATATCATATCTCAAAAAATATAGAGGTAATAATATGGCTATTATTTAATTCTTTTGATTTGTCGTTATGCAACGAATTCCGTTCATAAAATGTTTTAATATATATTTGTCAAATGAATGGAGATTAGGTATTTTTTGTTCAAGGTATTCAATTCCTATCGTGTTAAATTCCTGTATAACGATTGTAATCTCTTTAGAATCGTCTTCAAGATTTATAAGACCTGCATTTTGTATCTTTTTACTAATCATCCTCGGTAATCCGTATTCTTCAAGTTGAAATACAATTTTAGGTAAAAAGGCATTTGATGCTTTATATACAAAATTGGCGATATTTGAGGAATTAGGATAAAGTTCTTGACGTATAATATTAATTACCGCAATAATAGATGAGAGATTAAAGGATACATATCTTTCAAATGTAAATATATCCTCATATGTAATACCATAATCTTTTACTGTGTTATATAGCTCTTTTATAGTCATTTTCCATCCATTACTACATGCACATGCATAATACCGTAAATGTCCTTTTCGATGATATTCCAAAATTTCTATGATATCTCCTAAAGCATCCCTCCATTCCCATGTATTATTGTTTTGTAAAGCATCGCAATTTGTTGGCCAATTGGAATCAGTTTTCAATTTTTCCGCAATTATCTTTAACATTGATGGTTTACAACTTCTGATTTGTGGTATTCTTTCAATTCTATGCCAAATATCCGTTCCAAGAAGTTCTATCATTTCATCTTGATATCGTTGAATTTTTACATATTGTTCATTATTCAATTTTATACCGGGGTCATTTCCATCAAGTTTTTTTACTACATCATCAGGAAACTCTAATCTCAATTTAGTATTTTCTTGACTTGGTGGCTCTTCAAGCATATAGACACGACCTACAAAATAACGAAACATTCTGCCTGCGCGTCCAATGATGTTGCGAAAGGTAAAATAATCAATCTTATGAGCCCCGTTCTTATTTGACCATAAAACGACACTCTCTGCTTGAGTATTTACTCCTTCAATTATAGACGAGGTCGATACCAAATAATCTAACCCATTCTGTTCTTCAAATAGTTTTATTTGAATTTGACTAAGAGAACGATGTAGCTGACCATTATGAATACCAATACCATGTTTGACTAAATCTTTAAGAATATACTTTTCTCCATAATTGCATTCCAGCCAATCAGAAAAATTAGCAAGCAGTTCAGAGTCTTTATTATATAAATTTCTGTTAAGAATTGTTGTTACTTCTTCAATTCCCTTATATGTGCCGGTATATATCAAAGCTTTACCTATACCTGTATTTATTAATTCAATAAGTTTACGTGTCTTAAAACTCTGTTTATCTTCATTCTTTGGTCTGCTTTTATATAACCGCCATGCATGCGTTACAACGGTCTTAAAATCCATACGCAGAAATGTCATCCCTTCAGTGAATACATTTTCTTCTATTTCATGGATATTTGGGGCAAGATAATATCTTTGTTTAGCTTTCTTTCCGAGTTCTACCATTGAACTGAGTAAAGTGGAGCTTCTTTCAAGATCAAAATTTGTACTTGCCTTATAAAACTCATCAACGATTAGAATATCAATTGAAGGAAGTTTATCTATATAGGCAAAAGCTCTTTCTTGCGGAAATACCAATATGTTTTTCTCCGCAAGTTCTACATCTGTTGTTGTAATTATTTTATATTGATGAGAGAATTTTCGGCAAATTCGTCTTCTTGTTTCATCTGCAAGAGCAACCGTAGGTACTAATATTACAACATTAATTGGTTGTTTAATCGCAATAAATGCATCAATAACAAAACTTTTACCAAAACTTGTAGGAGCACTCACCGCAACGCTTTTCCCTTCTAATAACTTCTTTAATACCTGTGATTGAGCAGTATGTAAGACACAAGGTTTTCTTTCTCCAATATTAACTTTAAAAACTTCACATACAAACCGATCTTCCCAAGATGCAGTATATGTATCAATATACGGTAAAAGCCCCACTTCACGAATAAGATGGTTGACTAATTCCATATATGAATTATTGTTAGTACCATTAATCTCATGAAGTAATGTAATTACTTTGGATCTTGCATTACTTATATCACCAGCATTTAGAACATTACTTATATCTAAACATGTATTATATATATCATTCGTCTGCATCATTTTTGAGATTTTTTGCTTGTGAAATAAACCAGTTTACTATTTTTGTTTTATCAGGAACAGGAAAAAGAATCAAATGAAAGTTTATTTCCGAATACTTATGAACAGAACTAAGCTTGTTGATCTGCTTCTTAAAAAACGAATGAGCACGATCTCTATGAAAAGAAATAATACTATTTTTATACTCATCACTCATTTCAGTAGTACTTGCTGTTATCTGGCATTCATGTAATAAAAGAATAGGTATATGTAGTTTGGGTTTTATTTCGTCAATGGAAGTATTCTCATCGAAACATTCTTTTATCTTTTTAAGTAATGTTTGGTTTTCAATTTGTTTATCAAGTTCATTGAGATTGGTCATTATTCCGCATTCCTTTTTCATAATAGGTTTGCGCAACATTTGTTCAACAGAATTTATTGGTTCGTATAATCGCGCATCCTCAAGAGAATTATAAAATTTAGCTTCTCCTAACCAAAGTTGAAAGCCTCCATTTGGGTCAATTACAATGTGTACAGAATCAGAGCCCTTTGCATTATCATTATCATTCTGTTTATAAAAAATTTTAGGTATTGCAGATAAGGCTTTATAATGGTTCTTCATTATGCCATATAGAATAATTTCCGCTATTTCACTTCCCTTTCCATTCTGCTCTTTGTCAACAAGTCGTAAATGTTTGGCAGCCTCAATAAGCCTACCGTAATCATTATCTATTAATTTCTCTCGTTCTTGTGCAGACAAAGCTGTTTCTGCAATATTACTGAAAACAAATTCTTTGAATTGACGATATCTCCAACTGCCATCTTCAAAGCCATTAGCAACTGATAATAACCTGTCATTATGATCTGGATTTATTTCTTGCTTTTTTGTATTAAAATTAACAAAACAATCATCAACTAATATATCAAAATTCCAAATTTTATTGCTCATACACTTTATTTACATGCTTAAAAATGGTGAAACATCTATATTCCTTTAGATACTATTTTTTTGTATGACAAATAAGTTCATGAACATCAACATCAAGCAAATTTGCAATACGAACAAATGTGTACAAATCAGGTTGAGAATGATTATTACACCATTTAGATACTGTTGCAGGATCTTTCTGTAATTGTTTTGCCAACCATTTGCTCATAACTCCTTTTTCTGATAGTACATTTTTAATGTTGTTTAAAATTGCCATTACAATTAATTTTTAGATTGCGTTAAATGCAAAGTTACAACTTTTTATTAACTATATGAATTTCTAACGATAGAAATTGGTTGGATCAATCAAAAAACTGGTTTTAAGGTCATTAAAACACCCAAGTATATAAAAAGTAAACGGGCAGCACCACAAAATGTCGCCCGTTTCCTTTTTCATGTTGGCCGCCTCACTCCAGCGGCTTGCGGTAGTTCGCTTCCAGCACCTCGCGCAGCCCCGTTTCCGGGTAAAGCACCTTCCCTCCCAAAAGTATGAAGGACAACACGCGGTTGTTGCGGTATTCCTGCAAGGTGCGTCGGCTGACACGGAGCAGTTCCGCCACCTCACCGTCAGTCAGGTAACGTTCCCCGTCCAGCGGAGGGCGGTAACTTTCCAGAAATACAGACAGCCATTTCGAGCCTTTGCGCATATCCTGCATCACAGAGGCTATCGGCTCGTCT